>Ga0153941_1000040_pt1 | contig 92135 bp, 68 predicted proteins | sample TSNJ025MetaG_FD_104733 | JGI IMG/M metagenome (GOLD analysis project Ga0153941, IMG submission 104733) | Attine ant fungus gardens microbial communities from New Jersey, USA - TSNJ025 MetaG | ecosystem: Host-associated > Fungi > Mycelium > Unclassified | place: USA: New Jersey, Brendan T. Byrne...
GTGCTTGCCGGTATGCGGGTTGCTCTGGCCGGGGCCGCGGGTGCATTTGTCCGGCAGGTTAACGGCCCGGATAAAACCCGGGCACAGCGCAGCATGGAATGGCTGGCCGGAGCACTATGCGCACTGTACGCAACAGACACCGTTTCTACAGCCATCCTTCGGGCTATGGAGCGCCTTGACCCTGTTTCAGCCGTAACCGGCCTGACACCGGAAAAGGTGACAGGGCTTGCCGGTTTCCTGTGCGGCGCGGTCGGCATCACCATTCTGGAAATGGCTGTCAAGGCACTCAAAAAACACCTGAACGGTTGAAAAAGGGGACATTTGCCCCCGTTTGTTACCACCTCAAAATATTGAAAAGGTTGGATAAAATACCTTTTTCCTTCAATTTGGTCACCACCCCTGTATGCCCCGGCCCGGGGAGCCACTTTTCAAAAATCTTTGAGCATAGTGCCTGTGGATACCAGATTTGCCTGTGACAGGCGGTGTATTCCTGCCTTTAATCATCCGGCCAGTATTCAATTTCAACATCAGCCGTTCCAACAGGTCTGAAACCGGTTTTCTGGTAAAGTTGCAATGCACGCGGATTATCTAACGAATTCGTCTGGATAACAAGTTTATCAATGCCTTTATCCCAGGCAGCAGCAACAACCTCGCCCAAAAAAAAGCGGGAAAGCGACCGGCCTTGATAATCGGCCATAATTCCGAAATAGACGACTTCTGCTTGCGGCATATTCCGCAAATTTGTCTCGGCAAAACCAGCCGGGCATCCGTCAACATACAGAATATGAAGAATCGTATCCTGTGACTGGATAATGCGCGTCACCTCTTCATCACTCTGTTTTCTGCGCGTTTTCCAGTGATGCGGGCGACCAACCTGCTTATAAAGGTAACGATAAAAATGAATGGGGCAATGTTCTGCCCGCATCAATGCAAGAGCCATCCCCAGCGGAGCCGAAACATTATGCGGATACCGCTCCGTCATTTCCAGATAGGTTACACGCGCAGGCAAAAATTTTGCAGTTTTATGTTCGGTCATTTTGCCTTACCTTTTACAACGGGTGTATCGGGCAAGCTTCCCCATTCACTCCATGAACCGTCATAAAGCCGGACATCCCTGTTATCCAACGACTGGAGAGCAAGAACCAGGACTGCTGCTGTAATGCCTGAACCACAGCTTGTAACAACCGGTTTATCCGGATCGACTCCTGCAGAAGTGAAAGCAGAACGTATTTCATCAGCTGTTTTTAAATAGCCCTGTTCTGACAACAACATGGCAGGCACGTTATGCGCACCTGGCATATGTCCTGATTTTATTCCTGAACGGAACTCCATTTCTTCGCCGGTAAAACGCCCTTTGCCACGCGCATCAACAATTTGCACATGGCCTTCATCCACGAGAGCGCGCATCTCATCAAGCATCACGACAGCACTTTTATCAAAATCAGCGTAAAACGTGGCAGGGATAACCGACGTCTTTGCCGAAGTGACAGGCCGGCCTTCATTTTTCCAGCCCCTGAAGCCACCATTCAGCACATAAACCTTATCGGCTCCCATAATGCGAAACAGCCACCAAACCCGCGGCGCGGAAAAAAAGCCATCACCATCATAGACAATGATCGTATCATCCTGACTGACACCCATTGCTCCTACATGACGGGCAAACCCTGCCGCTGTCGGCACAGTATGCGGCAGGAGGCTATCCCTGTCAGAAACCGCATCCTGATCAAAAAAGACCGCACCCGGTATATGAACCTGCCTGTATTCGGCTTCAGGATCACGCCCGGCACCCGGCAAATACCACGACGCATCTACAACACTCAGACCCGGTTCGCTCAGATGCCTTTCAAGCCAGCCAGCAGAAATAAGAAAAGGGTTGTGTTCTGTCATATCTGCTCTTCCCGTCAGCCCGCATATCTTATCGGAGATCTTGCATCTGGTTCTGACAACCATAAAAACAGCCCCGCATGATTTCTACTTTGCCCCTTATCATTTCCGCACGGGATATTTCCTGTTATGTGGACACAGCACAGGCGAGCTTTGCACTGCCACTATCATAAAGGAACACAAGATTAGAATATTTTGCAATCAAATGGAATATTTGACACCCGCAAAAACAGAACAAAACAAAGAATCAGGTCATTTGATTTTATACAATAAAATCAAATGACCTGATTCGATAAGAGATTATCGCCTGGCTTCAACCGGCTTTTGCAGCAGATTTGCCTGAACGTGATGCTTTTCTGCCATTTTTATCTGCTCTACGCATTCCGGCAAACCTTGCACGGGCCGATCTTCCTGCCGCCCTTTTTCGCCGGCCTTTCGCCGGAGGGCGCTTCCCTTCCAACGGCTCTGAAGATTTCAGCAACCTGCCTTTTTCTTCATCCTGTGCAACAATCTTATCAGACAAGGCAATTTCCGGTAAAGCAGGCAATACCTGCAATCCAAGCCGCCGACGGATAATCTTTTCCACTGCACGCAGACGTGCCCTTTCAGTATTTGCATCATAAAGGGTAACAGCTTCACCTGAAGCACCATTTCGGCCCGTCCGGCCAATGCGATGCACATAACTTTCCGCCTCGTCCGGCAGTTCATAATTTATAACGTGGCTTATACCGGGAATATCAATGCCACGCGCAGCGATATCGGTTGCCACCAGCACCCGAAGACTGCCATCCCGAAAGCTCCTAAGCGCACGCTGGCGCACATTTTGTGACTTGTTGCCATGAATAACACCAACCGGATATCCCGCCTTTTCAAGATAGCGTGTCACGGCATCCGCACCATGTTTTGTCCGGGTAAAAACAATAACAGACCGAAAATCAGGCAGACCGAGCAAACCGGACAGCGTTCTCTTTTTGTCGCGCGTGGATACACTGTAAAGCTTCTGGACAATTTCAGCAGCAGTTGTCCCCTGTGGAGCCGTCTCAACAACAGCCGGATCATTCAGCAGACCTTCCGCCAGATGTGAAATTTCCCTTGGCATGGTCGCCGAAAAAAGCGCGGTCTGCCGCTCAGGCGCAATGAGTCCGGCGATCTGGCGAACATCCCGGATAAAGCCCATATCCATCATACGATCAGCCTCGTCCAGCACAAAAAAATGTGTCTGTGACAGGTCGATATTCTTTTCCCGGACATGATCCATCAGGCGGCCGGGCGTCGCAATCAGGACATCGACACCGGAAGCCATGCGCTTAATCTGTGTAAAGCGTGAAACACCCCCCAGTACCAGCGCAACCGAAAGGTGCATATTCCTTGCAGTCAAGCGCACGCTTTCTTCAATCTGCACCGCAAGCTCCCGTGTCGGCACAAGAATAAGCGCTCTGGCAGTTTTCGGTTTCCGTTTGTCACCTGCCGCCATAGTCCGGGCAATAACCGGCAGACTAAAGGCAAGTGTCTTGCCTGAACCTGTCTGGGCTATTCCAAGAATATCACGGCCACCAAGCATAGGCGGAATTGCCTGTTCCTGTATCGGCTTTGGCTTGATTATACCTGCCGCGGCAAGATTTTTAACCAGCGAACCGGGTAAACCCAGTCTCGCAAAAAGAGAAGTTGATGAAGTATTCAATCTGTTTTCTTTCAAAGGGCACGAGCCTATCCCCCGCAAACAGAGATGATCGGCGCTTCACGTTTATGCCAGGCAATTCCAGACATAGGGAGATGATAAAACGACAGTCCGGGAAACAGGTGCAAAACAACAGCCACCAATACCCGAAAAACTGTCATGCAGAATCCACCGGAATTTCTGTTCCGCTTTGCGTGTAGAAGAAGCCTCTGCATTCAGCACCTTTATGCCTGTTTATACATAAAAAAGCAAGGCATAGATCATCTTTATCTTTTCGTGTCCCCCTTTTCCTTGATACTCCGGTATTGGAAAAACTGGCTTTCCAGGCTTCTCTACCCCGGAAACTGCTCATCCACACTTAGTTTCCGGCTGATCCTCGGCACCGGCATGCCTACATCCGCAAAGGCCGGATAAATCTCAAGAAAAACAGGATTTTGCACTGTTTTCTGCCCGCCATAAATCAGATGCCATCCTGTATTCTCATAAAGCGCCAATGTCATAAATTCACTAATGTTTTTATCCGTTTCAATGCTGGTCGGGATAAGTGCATAAACAGTACCGTCCTTTGTTTCAGCATATTGTATACCCGCCGCATCAAGTATGTAACTATTGTCAGCAAGTTGATCAAACTGTACCTGCACAGCCTCTTTCACGTCTTCCCGCAAGTTCATCTCAGTCATATGCATGCGCAATGCCATTTCTTTATAAAGATGCTCCGGCATATTATCGACGACAAGGCTTGTGTCTTTACGCCGCACAGCCTCGTTCATATCGTGAACAAGCTGAACAAGCTCCTTTTTCTGTAGCTGCGAAACCGGACGGGCTATAGTTCCTGTCACAGAAAATCCCAGCATAGCGAATGTTAAAAAAAACCTGAAAATCACTTTCATATATCACAACCCCTTTCCGCAGGTTTTCCTTGACCGGCATTTTATATCAAATGATAAAATCAGCCAAAGTCTGATCATCCGTAATATCCCTGTAAACCCAGCCTGCTTTCGTGAAACGCTCATGCAGTTCTGTGAAATTTTCACGGTTCTTTGTTTCAATAGCAATCAGTACCGAGCCAAAATTACGGGCAGATTTTTTCAGATACTCAAAACGGGCAACATCATCCTGTGGCCCAAGCAGACCGAGAAATGCACGTAAAGCCCCCGGCCTTTGCGGAAAACGAAAGATATAATATTTCTTCAACCCTTCACAACGCAGCGCCCGCTCCTTAACCTCCGGAAGTCGTTCAAAATCAAAATTTCCACCGGATATAACAAGCACAATCCGCTTGTTTCTTATCGCTTTACTGTCAAGCGTTTTCAAGGCATCAACCGACAGCGCACCGGCCGGCTCAAGTACAATGCCTTCAACATTGAGCATTTCTGTCATGGTTGCACACAACCGGTTTTCGGGGACAAGAATAACATCTTCTGAAGCATATTTCTTCAAAAGATCAAAATTGACTGCACCGATTTCAGCAACAGCTGCACCATCAACGAATGTATCCATTTTATCCAGCCTGATACGCCGCTGTTTCTTCAGGCTGGCATAAAGGCTGGCTGCTCCTTGCGGCTCAGCAAAGCGGATTTGCGTCTTCCAGCCTTTTTCCGATATAAACCGGCTGACACCGCTGGCAAGGCCGCCACCGCCTACTGGCACGACAATCAGATCTGGCTCCTGCTGTTTACGCCACTGGGCAGTGATTTCATGCATCACGCCCGCCTGTCCTGTGATAATCCGCATATCATCAAAGGGAGGTGCCATAACACCCCCGCCTTCTGCAACAAAACCTTGCGCAGCTGCATAGCACTGGTCAAACGTATCACCGATCAACCGGATTTCAACATAATCTCCGCCAAAAGCGCGGGTTTTGTCGATCTTCTGTTGCGGCGTGGTAACCGGCATGAAAATAACAGCCCGACGCCCGAAATGCCGGCATACGAAGGCAAGCCCCTGGGCATGATTACCCGCCGAAGCACAGACAAAGGCAGCATCCGTTGCAATCCTGCCAAGCATACTGGCAACAAAATTAAAAGCGCCACGTATCTTGTATGACCGGACAGGAGTGAAATCCTCGCGTTTGAGATATATTTCCGCGCCATATTTCTGAGAGAGAAATTTATTTTCCTGAAGCGGCGTTTCAGGAAAAATATCCCGCAATGCATTGACCGCCCCGGCAACATCATCAATAAACTGTGTCATTAACCGGCATTTCCATTTACGACAGGCAAAAACTGTTGAATGCCCTCTTCTACTACAGCAGACAAAGCCGTTTTGAAACAGCTCCCTGATAAAAAACCTTGAGCATCCGCTCCTGCATAGCCAGACACCGTTAATGCAGTTTTTCACAGCTTGCAGATATCAAGATCATTCTCAACTTTACATTTTATTCTCCTGTTGCAATTTGCTTTTGAAGCGATTAACGGAATGTCCAGAGCATTTTGCGGTCAAATTACTGTTTGACGCCTGTAATAATGCGGTAAAACAGGAAAATCAGAGATTCGGTTTGATTATATTGAATCTCGGGTTGCGGACGTGGCGAAATCGGTATACGCAAAGCACTTAAAATGCTTCGGTCTTTGACCATGCGGGTTCAAGTCCCGCCGTCCGCACCATCATGTGACCAGCAAAATCTGGTATTTTTCCCCGTTTTTACGACAAAATACAGAAGACGCCAGGATCAGATTTTCTTTCTGTCTGTCTTGCAGGCAGGGCTGTTCATTTTCTTTTGCAGCATGGTTTTGACCATATCCAGCACATTTCTGCGCCCGTTCCGGTCAAGCGTGATGAAACTGTCAACCAGCAAAAGCGTATCTTCTGAAACACCCTCCGTCACATCAACCGGCGGTGCACAGTTAATATCAGCAAGGGTTGCTTCAAATTCAGCCGGCGGAATTTTCAAGTGCTGCAAAAAAGCTGACAAACGGTTACGCGGGATCGGATCAATGCCATTTTCATATTTCCTGTACGTCTGATACGGCACAGACAGAAGGCCCGCCACCGCCTGCTGTGATAAATTCGATTGCCTGCGATAAAAATTCATCGCTTTTCCAATACGCTCACCCCCGGACTTATCAGCCGGATTTTGCATATCCACCATCAATATACTCCTTACAACCGGGATAAACTGTTGCCTGCCGATAACCAAACAGGAAAAACACATCCCAATACAGGCCGCGATATTGTTGCCCTGCGCACTTACGTCACAACCCTATCCGCACACAATTTGAATGAAAATCCCCGCAGTCTGGCAGAAATCCAGAGCTGAACAGCCTCTGCTCCTGCACACTTCTCCTATCGGCCCTGACAGCCAACCCACCAATTCATACGACAGGAAGAGACCGCCCGGATCCCTGACCTGTTATCCTTTTCCGCAACTGGCTGATAAATCGCCACTTGTGGAAATACAGAAAAATTATTTCCCTGATGACAATATTTTATGATTTTTTAGTCTTTCACACATAACCTATTTCCAGTCAATCCGAAACGTTCATTAAAAACAGAACAGTTTATCTAAATAACAAACTTAGTAAAAAAAGGGTTAAGCCATGAAAAATATTGAATTTTCCCTAACCGGTTTTTTTATGCTTTGTATATTTAACTGGATTTTGCTTTCAGTCTTTCAGTTTCATGCCGACACAACATCATTTCCGGGTGGAGAAATAACACCGGCCCTCCGCACGATCTACATCTCCATCAGTACGTCAATCCTGTGTCAGATATCGCTGTTCACCGTTAAAGGTTATAAAAAACTTTACCAAATGCTGATTGGCTCACGAAAAGACAACGCCTTCAAGAAAACAGCCTATACCCACCCCGCAGCAGAAGCCATTCTGGAACGTGTTGAGCGCAAATTCAACAATCTCGGAAATTCAAGACCATGAAACCCATTGGTATCTACGTTCATCACCACGGCGATGGCCACCGTCAACGGGCAATTGCAATTGCCCGGCAGGCTCCGGATCACTTCACGCTTCTTGGCGCTGACCTTAAAGGCAAAACAAGCGCCCTGTCGATTGTTGATCTACCGGATGACCGTCCGTTGAACATGCATAAAACCACCAAAGACTATCGCGATACCCAAAATCTTTCAGATTCCCATTATAACCCATCAGGCAGCCATAACAGCGTCCGCCGCAGAACACGCCTTATCGCCAGCTGGATAGAGACAGCAGAGCCGGCATTGCTTCTTATCGACGCTTCAGTGGAAATTGCCACACTTGCCCGACTGACATCCACACCGACCGCCTATATGCGCCTGTCAGGCAACAGGACAGACCAGGCCCACCTGGAAACATTCAATGCTGCCGAGGCAATCCTGTGCCCTTTTCACAAAGTGCTGGAGTCAGACAACACGCCGCGATGGCTATGCAAACGTTCGCATTATTTTCCAGGTCTCGCCAGTATGGTAAGAGCGCGGCAGAAATGCGAGAAAAAGTTGCTGATTGTCCTTGGGCAGGGGCAGAATAACATTGCGGCCATACAATTTCTTGCTGTCGCACATATGCTGCCGGATTGGCAGATCAACGTTATCGGACAGCAGCAGCCAACAAACGCCTGTGCTGAAAATTTGCATTTTCATGGCTGGGTTAACAATCCCGAATATTTTATTGCCAATACCGCCGTGGTTGCAGGCGCGGCAAGCGACTGCCTTATATCAGCTGTTTCAGCTGCCGGAAAACCTTTTATCTGTATGCCGCAGATACGACCATTCGATGAACAATATGAAAAAGCAGCACGTCTTGAAGCGCTCCGCGCCGCAGTCATATGCCGCAAATGGCCTGAAAACTGGCGGGAAACAATCGCGGCTGCGCTAAAACACGGCTCAGCCATGGCAGCACTTCATGACGAATATGGCGCTGCCCGGGCTGCTGAACTTTTGCTTGATATCGCCTATGGCGCAAAATGCTTGTATACAAGCCGTTTCGCAAATGCAGGAGCCACGAAACTGGCATTTGGATGATATTCACCAAAAGATTACAGCAGATAAATCATAAATACTTTCACAGGAAACAGGCAAACAGAAAATTCCCCTTTCCCGTAACCGTAGCAAACCCGTTACCCTGATACTGTAACAATAATTCCTTCCTGCACCTTGAACAGACAAAAGGCAGGGAACCATGGCCAATGACCCGGCATATGTAAATGTTCCCCCGCCCCGGAATTTGTACAGATACCCCTACCAGACCGCATGCTTCCTTATGAAGATAAAAAATCAGGGCAAAACTGCAAATTTGTCATAAATTGCTCGCATTATCCTTGTTCCTGCTACATCAGACCGTTAAGAAAAGAGAAAATAACAATATGGGAAGGAAATGAAAACAGGATGATGCTCTCCCTGTACTGTCTTGCAAAACAACGCAGTTTCGCTTCCCTCCTTGCCCGGTTCTTTCCAGGCAGTTTTTGTGTATGGATATTTGCAGGTCTTACTGTTTATACTCTGACAGCAGGCCCGCAGCAGCAGCCAATCAGCCTGTTATTTGCCGAACCGGCACAAAACAGGCCGGATGACCGGGCGATCTCTGGTCCGGCTAAAGTGACAACTGCCATTCCTGGCAGGAATCTGCCTGATTTACCTGTCCTTATGGCAAAACCGGCCATATATACCGTCTTTCCTGTCATTGGCGGCAGGATTGCCTTTATGTTCGAATCACAACGTGCACCACCTGTTTCTATCCTGTGATGTGTCCAGTCTTTGTTTGTATAGCGTCAAACGAACCCGATGGGTTCAAACCGTTTTAAATATTTTTCCGGATTAAGATTTCATGCGCACACCCCGTTGGCTTGTTACTTGCTACAGCCTTATCCTTGTCCTCGGCGTTTTGATTGCATTGCCCAATCTGTTCACCGAAAGCCAGATCGGTCAGATAAGGCAGTATATTCCCTTTTTTCCTGATACACGCGTAACGCTAGGGCTTGATCTGCGCGGCGGTTCTTCCCTCCAGCTTGAAATTGATGCCGAAGCTATGAAAAAGGAGCGGCTGCACACTGTTCTCGATAATGTGCGCAACCGGTTGAGAACAGAGCAGATCCAGCCGCAATCCGTTCGCATTATTGCTGACAGTGTTGTCGCCATCATCCCTGACCAGGCCCTGCGCCAGAAAGCGGTGAAAGCCCTTGAAACGTTGATTTCACCGATCTCGGCCGGCGCATTCTCAGCCCCTGTCCGCGACCTTGCCATTACGCAGGAAGATGAAACCGTGCGTATCGTCCTGACAGAGGAGATGATGAATTATCATCTCAACAATGCCATTGACCAAAGTCTCGAAATCATTCGCCAGCGCGTTGACAAGGTCGGTGTTGCGGAACCTTCCATTCAGAGAGTGGGAAAAAACCGTATTCAGGTGCAGCTTCCCGGCTTGCAGGATCCGGCACAATTGCGCACCCTGCTCGGCACCACAGCCAAGATGACCTTTCACCTTGTCCGCTCCGGGGGGATTGATATCAATAATCCGCCGGCCGGTGTGTCTGTCCTGTCCGGCTATAAGGAAGGCTCGACTGAACATTACGCCATTGAGGACAAGATTTCTCTTGATGGTTCAGCACTGACAGATGCAAAAGCCGCTTATGAACGTGACACAAACAGGCCCATGATTGAATTCACGCTTAACTCACAAGGAGCAAGGGAATTCGCCAGGATTTCGCGTGAAAATATCGGCCGGGCTTTTGCTATTGTTCTTGATGACAAGGTGCTGACAGCTCCTACAATCCGTTCGGTCATTCCCAACGGCAGAGGCCAGATCACAGGCCAGTTCACCCCTGGCGATGCGGCAACCCTGTCAGCACTGTTGCGTGCCGGTGCCCTGCCTGCCCCTCTGAAAGTAATTGAAGAACGCAGCGTCGGCCCGGATCTGGGAGCCGACGCCATCAGAATGGGGCTTTATACCGGTATCGTGGGTTTTATTCTTGTTGCTGTCTTCATCTTTCTGCTTTACGGGCTGTGGGGCCTTATTGCGGATACCGCGCTTGCATTGCATACTGTATTGACATTTTCTGCCTTGAGCCTGCTGAGCGCAACGCTGACATTACCCGGTATTGCAGGCATTATCCTGGGCATCGGTATCGCTGTTGATGCCAATATCCTGATCAATGAACGTATCCGCGAAGAAAGCCGCAAAGGTGTTGGCGCACTGGCGGCACTTGACCGTGGCTTCAAACATGCGTTTGCCACGATTATTGACGCCAATGTCACAATTGTGATTGCCACTGTTCTGCTGTGGTGCTTTGGAACCGGCCCGGTGCGCGGTTTTGCCATAACGATGCTGCTTGGCATCATCATTTCCCTATTCACGGATGTTACTGTGGTGCGTATTATCATGATCCGGGTGGTGCGCAGATGGAAAATGAAAGTGCTGAATATCCAGCCTTTCCTGAAATTTCTTCCGCAGCACACCAACTTCCGCTTCATGAATGCGCGTTTCATCGGCATAGTGGCTTCTATCCTATTGTCTGTTACCTCGATTGTCCTATTTTTCAAACCGGGTCTCAATTACGGTATTGATTTCAAAGGCGGCATCCAGCTTGAAGCCAGCACAAAGGAACCGAACGATCCTGGCAAGCTGCGCTCAACATTGTCGGGCCTGCAATTGGGCGAAGTTGCCTTGCAGAATATCGGTAATGATAATGCGGTCATGATTCGTGTACAGCGGCAGGAAGGTGGCGAGGAGGCGCAGACCGCAGCCGTGACCCGTATCAAGGAAGCGGTTCAGGCCGTTTATCCTGATGTCGACTTTCCACGTACAGAAGTGGTCGGCCCGAAAATCTCCGGTGAGCTTGCCAGAAGCGGCTTCTATGCCGTCATTCTGGCCAGCCTTGCCATGACACTTTATATCTGGTGGCGGTTTGAATGGTTTTTTGCCGTTGGTGCTATTGCAACGTTGATCCTGGATACAACCAAGATGATCGGTATTTTTGTGCTGTTTCAGTTCGATTTCAATCTGACGGCGATTGCCGCACTCATGACAATTGTCGGCTACTCGGTCAATGACAAGATCGTAGTTTATGACCGTATGCGTGAAAATCTGCGCCTGTACAGGAAAAAGTCCTTGCGCGAAATTATTGATATGTCCATCAACCAGGTTCTGATACGGTGTATTTTTACATCCATGACAACAGCCCTTGCCATGCTGCCGATGGCGATCTGGGGGGGAAATGCTGTGCATAATTTCGCGGTGCCTATCGTCATCGGTGTTGTGATTGCGACATCATCGTCAATTTTTATCGCGTCTCCTATCCTGCTTTTCCTTGGCGACGGGTGGAAACGGCACCCCAACAGCAAGCGCCAACCCGGAAAAACGCCCGCAGCAACCGGATATTGAAACAACAGCATCAATGCAGCTCCAGATGTATCAAAAACTGATGAATCGCAGCAGAAATATTGAAGGAAAGTGCTTCAGCCTCTACGAAACAAAGAAAACGCAAACGGTTACAGAATAATTTTCTGAAATTATTAAATTACAACGAGAGAGTGATACCGTAAAATGGCACATGAGACCCCCCTTATCACAGCAATTGTCATGGGCCTCTGTCTAGCCTTTTTATTCGGGGCGATTGCCAATCGCCTGCGTATTTCTCCGCTTGTCGGTTATCTTCTTGCCGGAGTTATTGCGGGGCCGAACACACCCGGGTTTCATGCAGATCCGGGGCTGACAAACCAGTTGGCGGAAATCGGTGTTATTCTGCTCATGTTCGGTGTCGGACTACATTTTTCCATAAAGGATCTTCTTTCAGTGCGGGCCATTGCGGTGCCCGGCGCCATTGTGCAAATGGCGGTTGCCACGCTTCTTGGTATATGCCTTGGACTTGCCATGGGCTGGTCGATCAGCAACGGGCTGGTTTTCGGCCTGGCGCTTTCAACGGCAAGTACGGTTGTCCTGTTACGGGCTATGCAGGAAAGGCGGCTGATCGAAACCGAGCGCGGCCGCATTGCCGTAGGCTGGCTGATTGTTGAAGACATGGCGATGGTGCTTGCTCTTGTATTGCTTCCGGCACTGGCACGAACTTCGGGCGCGACAGAAACAATACCGGCTGATCCGGTTGCCACATGGCTTGACCTTGATATTACAGGCATTATCGGTCTGACAGTTGCAAAAGTTGTCCTTTTTATTGCAGTTATGATGCTTGTCGGCCGGCGGGTTATTCCCTGGCTGTTGAAGATCATCGCTCAAACTGGCTCACGCGAGCTTTTCAGCCTTCTGGTGCTTGCCATTGCCCTTGGTGTTGCTTTTGGAGCAGCGCATCTTTTCGGTGTATCTCTGGCTCTTGGCGCTTTCTTTGCCGGAATGATCATGAGCGAATCTGAACTGAGCCACCGGGCAGCTGAAGAAACACTGCCTCTGCGTGATGCCTTTGCCGTGCTGTTTTTTGTTTCTGTCGGCATGCTTTTTGACCCCATGAAAGTTTTGAAAGACTTTATTCCTCTTTTTGCCACGCTGCTCATTATCATTGTCGGAAAATCCCTGGCAGCTTTTCTGATTGTCCGTACCTTTCGCCATCCTGTTGGCACAGCACTCACCATTTCAGCAAGTCTGGCACAGATCGGTGAATTTTCCTTTATCCTTGCAGGATTTGGCAGTGCTTTCGGGATTTTGAGTGATGATGCACGCGATCTTATCCTTGGCAGTGCAATCGTGTCTATTCTGCTTAATCCGCTGGTTTTCATTGCAGCTGACAAGATCAAACAGAGACTTGAGCGTACAACTGTTAACGAAAAGGCTAACAGCGCTGTCACTGAAATTGTGCCTGAAGAGGCCGGGGAGCAGCTTTTCATCAGTTGCCAAACCGGGCATACTGTTATCATCGGTTTCAGCAATATAGGACAGTTTGTCGCCACTGAACTCAATAAAAATAACGTACCGATTGTTATTATTGAAGATGTAGGCCGCAGGGTTGATAAGGCGCGCAGCAGAAATTTTGAAACCATCACCGGTAATGCTGTCCATGAGGAGGTACTGGCAGCAGCTAATATTGCCCAGGCCCGCAGACTTGTCCTTACTATGGACAATACCTTTGAAGCAGGCCGTATCGTATCGCTTGCAAGAAGCCGGAACAGCAGTATCTATATCATTGCACATGCGGTATCGGAGGCAGAGAGCCAATATCTTTCTGAACTTGGTGCCAATATTGTCGTGGCAGATGACCAGCAAATTGCAAACGGTATCATCGCCCATCTTCTGGTCTGTATACAAGATGCCGCTGATGGCCATAACACCAAACCGGTGGTGACTGTCCCTTTCCCTGAGGAAGAAAGAGCAGCATTATCATGATAAAGAAATATACATGGCCGCTTATCGGTATTGCTGCCATGCTGGTGTCAATCCGCATTCTTTATACCAAGCTTTGGAATATTTCTTTTCAGGATGTTGTTACCCGCCTTGACGAGTTGGGCTTTTATCACTGGATACTGGCAATTTTTTCTGCTCTTGTTTCCTATGCGGCTCTTGCCGGGTACGACCGCATTGCCTTGTGTCATCTGAACAAAAAAATATCCTGGCTTTTTATTACGATCTGTTCTTTCACTACCTATGCACTTTCGCACAATATCGGTGCATCGGTTTTTTCAGGCGCGGTGGTGCGTTACCGTGCCTATAGCATGAAGGGGCTGAGCGGCTCGGAAATTGCCATTCTTGTCGGCTTCTGCTCCTTCACCTTTGCGCTTGGCACTATTCTGCTTTCAGGTATTGTGCTGCTGATAAGACCGGAACTGATTGAGCTTGTGCATAGTGACATTCCTGAAAGCCTCGCTGTACTGACCGGCTGTCTCATGCTGGGATTTATCAGCCTTTATATCTTTGGCAGCTGGATACAGATGCGTCCCCTGAAAATCAGTTCAAAATTCCAGATTTCCTATCCCAGACTGAATATTGTCATACAACAGCTTATCATCGGCCCATTTGAATTGCTTGGTGCTGTCGGTATTATTTACGCAGTTTTGCCTGAAGCCGGCAATCCGGGTTTTATTGCTGTTCTGGGTGTCTTTCTTGCGTCATTCAGCGTAACATTACTGTCAAATGCACCCGCTGGCGGGGTCGGAGTGCTGGAGGCGCTCTTCATCGCCGGAATGCCGCAGATGAACCCGGCAGAGGTTATTGCCGCACTTATTGTTTTCCGCCTGCTATATCTGATTATTCCACTGATTATTTCACTGTTCTTTATTGCTGTTTTTGAAATCATGCATTGGAGAAACCGCCGTAACACCGGTGAAAAAGCAGACCCGCAACATGGCTGAAACCGCTGTATATCCACATGCTGCTCCTGTTCCGTGATCAAGCAGCAAATCCATTTAAAAACCGGTGCCTGTTTTTCAATCTGCTGTTTTGTATTATTTTTTTCAGAAAGACGCAGTGTGATTTTTTGTCCGCACGATCTCAACACCGACAGCCTTCGGGCCGAGATCCAGCTTTTCCACCCGCACCATAACACGCTGCACCCGCCGATAGCCAAGGATAAATGCCGCAATACGCTCGGCAAGCGTTTCGACCAGATCAATATGACCAAGTGACACCAATGTGCGAATTCCATCCAGGATAAGATCATAGGAAAAGACATGGCGCATATCTTCAGGATTGATGGAAACACGGGTAACATCCACTGACACATTAAAACAGACTTTCTGTTTACATGCTTGCTCATGACTATAAACACCGATATGCATGGGCAAGATAAAATCAGAAATCAGGATTCGATCTGTTCCCAGATTCATCATGATCTTATCCTCCGCTATATCCTGTTCGGACGGAATGAGAAAACGGATCAACTGCCTGTTTTTTTTCTCGTTTCTCCCGTCTGGCCCAGCTATTTGTACAAGCGAAAACCCGAGAATATCAGGATCATAAGGCAAAAGTCGCGGTATATCAGGTGCTTCCAGTGTACCGGCAAGGCCGGCGACCAGACCCCGACGTTTCACCTCGCTAACGAATCTGCCAATATCTGCTATCGCATATTGTTGCGTTAGACGCAGTGAATTTCCGGCATAGCTCTCCAGCATCACACCATAAAACCCGGCTGCCTCTGCCTGTTCCAACAACAGGTGCCATCGGGACGGATCAGCATCATCCACATTGACCAATAAAACAGTTTTATATTTACGGGCAAATTCTTCCAGTCTGTTCCACTGTAGTTTTTTTCCGTTTTCCTTTATTTTCACACGAAAAAAATCAACCGACGTCAAAGACGGATAATCCAGATCGGAATGAATAAACGATAAAGACACCGTCAATGACAGCCGGGCATAACCATCAATCGCCTGTATAACCTTATCAATGTATGACAGGGGCTGCCTGTCATCTGCCGCAATATCCAGAATATCGGCGCCACTTTCAATCCCGGTCACCACATCCCTGCGGTTACGGATGCCAAGCAGAAGCTTTGTCATGGTTCTACTCTTCTCACACTGTCATACCCGAAAACGGCAGAAAGGGGGGCAAGGCAAACAGGAAACCCGGATAAAAGGCCGATAGCAGCAAATTTACCATTACCGATATTCTGTTTCTGTGGCTCATGTCTGCCGATGTTGCTGATCAATCTGCGGTGTAATGCGCACTTTGCTGATATTCCGGCGTTCCATTTCCACGATTTCAAAATGAAAACCATCGGCTTCAAACGCTTCACCCGTTACCGGAAGATGGCCGAAATGCCATAGCATATACCCTGCAAGCGTCGTATAACGATCACTGTCATCAACCAGATCGCGATCAAGCAAACCGCTAAGACGGCGAATATCAGCATACCCTTCGACCACAAGGCTGTTATCCTCTCCCCGCTCCACAATAACCGGTTCATCATCGTCATCAGGAAAATCTCCGGCAATTGCTTCCAGAATATCAGTTGGCGTTACAATACCTTCAAACGAACCGTGTTCATCCACCACAATGGCAAGCTGTACCGGAGAACGGCGCAATTGCTCCATCATATGCAAAACACTGGTATTTTCATGGACAACAAGCGGCTGCCGCATTGATTTCTGCCAATCCAGCTTTTTGCCCTCGGCAAGGTTGAGCAAAAGATCCTTGGTAAAAGCAACCCCCACAAATTCATCAACCTTGTCACGAGCCAGAACAATCCGGCTATACTTGAACCCCTGCAGTTCCCTGCGCATTTCCCGTTCATTGCCTGACAGATCAAGCCACTCAACTTCATGGCGCGGTGACATGATTGAGCGAACCGGACGGTCAGCAAGGTCAAGCACACCGCGAATCATCTGCTTCTCCTCAGGGTGGAATACCTCAGCCGCAGCTGCCTGTTCTACAATCACATCAACTGTTTCAGACAATGTTCCATCTCCCCGCCCGCCGCCAAGCAGGCGCAGGACAGCACTTGCCGTGCGCGAACGCAAATCATAGGTTGTCACCCGCTTTTCCCTGTTGTAGCGGCCAATCTGGTTAAACGCCTCGATAAGAACCGAAAAACCGATGGCAACATAAAGATATCCCTTGGGAATATGAAAGCCAAATCCTTCAACGACAAGGCTAAAGCCGATCATCATCAGAAAACCGAGACAAAGGATGACAATCGTCGGATGCCGGTTGACAAAAGCCATAAGCGGCCCCGATGCAAGCATCATGACACCTATAGCAATAATAACAGCAACCATCATAGCCGGAACATGCTGCATCATGCCAACCGCTGTAATGATACTGTCGAGAGAAAACACCGCATCCAGAACAACGATCTGGGCAATTACCTGCCAGAATACCGCCCGTGCCGTATTATTTTCACGCGCCTCTTCTGCGCCTTCAAGCCTTTCGTGAAGCTCCATCGTGCCTTTTGCAAGAAGAAACACCCCTCCCGCAACCATAATAAGATCGCGGACTGAAAAACCAAAACCAAAAACAGAAAAAAGCGGCTTTGTAAGCGTCGCTATCCAGCTTATCAGACTGAGCAAAACAAGGCGCATAAGCAATGCACACGCCAGGCCGGAAATACGGGCATGATAACGCTGACCGGGAGGCAGCTTTTCTGCAAGAATAGCAATAAAGACGAGGTTATCTATACCCAGAACAATTTCAAGCAAAACCAGCGTCACCAGTCCTATCCAGATATTGGGATCGGCAAGCCATTCCATGGATTGTCTTGTTCCTTTAATTATTATCAATAAAAGCGGAAAATATTTGTCAAACAGCCCGATCCCGGTAAGGCATCGACACTGCTTCTACCCATTGGGCATGATAAATGCGGCACCTGACACCGCACGATACTATAACAGGCTGAATCTTCAGAACCTTCGCCAAACATCAGGCAGCTCAGTCTTTTCTATCTCAAATTCTCATAAGCCAGATAATTTTATAAACGATACAAGATGCTGTATACTTTTCCTATAATGAAATGTTTTTACAGAAGGATCAAGTCATTGTACGCAAGAAGTTACGGACAAAGCTTTTTATTAAATACACCGCCGGTATCTAAAAATTTTATAAAACGGATTGCGGGTCTGGACAGAAGGTGCAATGATCGTTATAGAACCGCTCGCCGGCAGTTTGCAGACTGTTTGTGTAATCGGGTGATTAGCTCAGTCGGTAGAGCAGCTGACTCTTAATCAGCGGGTCGCAGGTTCGATCCCTGCATCACCCACCATTCATCGATTGGTTTTTTCGATCGCAATTTCAGGGTTGTGCCTGCAAAGTATCATTTTCATTGCATTATTTTAAGATGTGATGTTTTCCATATAAAAATGCGCAAAATATCACATCTTAAACGCCTGTGTACTCAAACTATCGTGTGATTCTGTCTCAAATGATATACACCCCTGCATATCCTGATTCTTGCACAAGGAGATTTACTTATGTCAAAGGACCAGGTGTGTAAAATATATAGTTCCTTTCCCTTGTGATATCATTCGGGATGATAAAGGATTTTTTGTTATGCAATTCATTTTAACCTCTTATAAAAAATTCCAAAGTCTTGTTCCATTCAGGGTTATTCCCGGTATCATTTGCATTCTGGTATACTGGATTATTTATCTGACGCCATCTCCCGATGGTTTGACCATCGAAGCCTGGCATTTTATTGCTATTTTCATCACGGCGATTCTCGGCATTATTCTTAAAGTGATGCCTATCAGTGTTATGGCAATCATCACCATTGCAGCCGTGAGTGTGTCCAAGGTTACATCACCAACATCAGGCAAAGCTGTTGCAGATGCTTTAGGCAGTTTCAACAATTCCCTGATCTGGATGATTGTGATTTCAATCATGGTGTCCCGTGGATTGATAAAGACCGGCCTGGGATCCCGGATCGGTTACCATTTTATTTCCATACTGGGGAAACGAACTATCGGCATCGGTTATGGTCTTGCACTTTGTGAACTCTTGCTTGCTCCTTTTACGCCGAGCAATACCGCACGTGGCGGTGGCATCATCCATCCTGTCATGCGTTCAATTGCCTATGCCTATGATTCAAAGCCGGAAAACGGATCACAAGCAAAAGTCGGAACTTATCTGGCACTTGTGAATCATCATGCCAACCCTATCAGCTCAGCCATGTTTGTCACTGCAACAGCTCCCAATCCGCTTGTTGTCAATTATGTTGCCCAAGCAACCGGGCAAAACCTTTATCTGTCCTGGAGTACATGGACTCTTTACATGCTGGTTCCAGGCATGGTTGCCATGTTGTTAATGCCCCTTGTCATCTATATAATTTCACCGCCGGAACTGAAGGAAACACCCAACGCGGTTATTTTTGCCCATAAGGAACTGGAAGCTCTGGGGCCTGTCAAAGGCGCCGAAATTATCATGCTGGTTACTTTCTGTATTATGTTATTGTTATGGGCCGGTCTTCCTGCTGCGCTTCTGGGAACATCCTACCTGTTTAATTCGACAACTGTCGCATTTATCGGCCTGACGATTCTTCTTTTATGCGGCACCCTTAGCCGGGAAGATGTGCTGAACGAAAAAAATGCATGGGACACCCTGATCTGGTTTGGCGCCCTGGTCATGCTTGCAGAACAACTCAACAAACTCGGCGTTATAAGCTGGTTTTCTGACGGGCTGCGTACCGCCATTGAAAACAGCGGCATGAGCTGGCCTGCTGCCATGGCTGTTCTTATTTTAACTTTTATGTATACACACTACGCATTTGCCAGCACCACAGCCCATATCAGCGCTATGATGCTGGCGTTTCTGATGGTGGGTCTTCAACTTATTCCGGCAGATTATGGCAACCTGTTCATATTGCTGATGATCGCATCATCAACAATCATGATGGGTTTGACACATTATGCCACCGGTACATCTCCCATTGTCTTCGGTAGCGGTTTTGTGACTCTTGGCCTCTGGTGGGGTGTGGGCTTCATCATGAGCATTGTCAATCTCATTATTTTTGTGATTGTCGGTGGCCTCTGGTGGAAAATTCTCGGACTTTGGTAAACCGTTAACATCCAGGCCCAGGTGCTTTTTTCACTCATGCTGAATGGGTAAACAACAGGACAGATCCGCCCGGCCGGATCAGGAACCAGGCAATGCGTACCGGCGCTGAACCCAGCTCCGCCTCATGGTTTTGTTTGACAATACAATGTCAAAAAATTAAAAACCGTATCCTATAACCTGCTCCGGCATAAATTCACCATAACACAGACTGCCGGAGACAAATATCATAACAGTACAAATTAATTAGAACCAAAAGAATTTTCCATGTATCCCATTGATTATAACCGCTACCGCTCCATCAAAGGTTTTAACAGACGTGTCCGTTTCCTCGTTATACACTATACGGCCGTTAATTTTGCCACATCTGTGAAACTTCTTTCCGGAAATGGCAGCACCAGCGCGCACTACCTGATTCCTGATCCGTCCGAGCAAACCTATCTTGATGCCGGTTTCAAGGATATGCGTATCTTCAATCTGGTTGATGAGAATGAACGGGCATGGCACGCCGGCGTCAGCTCATGGGCAAACCGTACAAACCTTAACGACAGTTCCATCGGCATTGAAATTGTTAATCTTGCTTCCGATAACAGTGGGAAGTTCACGTTCCCTCCGTTCAATACAACGCAGATTGCTGCTGTTAAAGATCTGGCCTCAAATATTTTGCAACGATACCCGGATATATCACCGACCAACGTTGTTGCTCACAGTGATATTGCCCCCGATGGCCGTAAAAGCGATCCGGGAGCAGCCTTTCCATGGGAAGAGCTATACAAGGCTGGCATCGGCGCCTGGTACGATAAAAAAACAAAGCAGCAATATCAATGCAGGTTTGCCAGATATATCCCCACAAAAGCCAGCATTCTGGAAAAACTGAAACTCTACGGTTACGATATATCCACCGCAAACTCTGACGAAGGCTATAAAATGCTTATCCGTGCCTTTCAGCTGCATTTCCGCCCGGCAAATTATGATGGCAGCATGGACATAGAAACAATGGCTATTTTATATGCCCTGGCTGATAAATATTTTCCCCGAAGCATCCCGCAGTCAAATGAAATATTTGACATCCGCAAAAACACAACAGAACAAGAAAACGCATTTTACAGTCAAACAGCACATTTGATATCCGCAGATATGCAATAACACAAGGAAACCAGACTATTCTGGCCTGATGCAATCACACCCGGAAATGCTATAAATCCTGACGTTAAATCGAAATAAAACTGAAAACGGGCATCACTGTTAACCAGGAGTACTTGCTTTTGCTTGTTAATATTTTTATATAAATATATTCTGTAACTAAAATATCTGATTTCACGTGAAAATTATCGAAATTTTTCAACTTTTCCAAATATTTTAATTATTCGATTTCAGAACAGATAATACAATTACGAAGTAATTTTTTAATTACTGACGCAGAAGATATTCTTCTTCATACTGCTTCAGGTAATTTCAGTTCAAATCCATCATGATCATATTCAGCCTGTTAAAAAGCTGAATTACAACCGACTGAAATCATATATTTCCCTTTTGAAACAGGCTGGCAACCCACCGTAAACAAGAAATTTTGAATGTTTTTCATGAAATGACTGCCAGCCCATTTCTATACTGGCTTCCACGCCACCCCTCCATAGCAGCAGAAAAATAACCGCCTGCTCAGCGTCCATATACTCAATCATCAAACCGGAAACCCGCAGAAGGCATAACTGTCAGATTTAACCAAAAAGAAAACGGGGTATGAAAACATCTGGGTGAAACAAAAAACAGACAGGAATAAAAAAGCAAACGCGCTTTACATGGGTAAACCGCCCCTGAAAAACTACCGGGCGAGCATCATTTTACCTCTGAAGCAAAAATATTTTTCTGCGCAAGATAAAGACAGTTTTTCTGAAATCTCCGCCATGATCAATGTCGCAAATTTCTGAAAAGCACGGTCATATTCCATTATTTCCCAGCCGGCACAGATATCCAGTCTATCGCGGCCATTGAAATGCCGGACAGATAAAAGCAAAACAGAAAGGCTGTTATACAGCTTTTCTGTTCAGTTCAGGAAACTGTCATCATTATTCACTGGCGAGGCAATTTTTCAGCGAATCTGCCAGATTACGGATAAGAGCCGGATATTGTTCAGGCCCTTGTCTGATATCAGCACCAAGCGGATCAAGAACGCCGGTTCTGGCGTGTGTTCCTTCAATTACCGTTGCTACCAGCCGCGGCTCAAACTGCGGTTCTGAAAAAATACAGACAGAACCAAGTTTTTTTACCTTGTTGCGTAATTCAGCAATCCATCTGACACCCGGTGCCTGTTCAGGGCTGACTGTGATAGAACCGGCCGCCGGCATATTAAAACGTTTTTCAAAATACTGATAAGCATCATGAAAAACGATAAAAGGTCGGCCACGAAACGGGGCAAGTTCATGATCAACCTCTGCCATCAGCTTCTTAAGGCGCTGTTCATAGGCTTTGGCATTGGTGCGGTAATGCCCGGCATTAGCAGGATCTTTCCTGGCAAGTATATCTGCAATCGTATGAAGCGCAGCTCCGGCATTTTGCGGATCAAGCCAGAAATGCAAATCCTGACGATGATCATCACCACTCCCGTCAGTTTCGTCATCATGCTCACGTACATGACGCCGGAGTCCAAAATTGCCGCCACTGCGCATAGTCAGAAGATGTACCCCTGGCCCATTGGCAAGCGCAACAATCGCAGCACCGGACGACAGATTTTCCAAAGGCTTTACAAGAAAAGTTTCCATCTGCGGCCCGGCCCAGAAAATAATATCTGCACTGGCAAGCTTCTTTGCATCATCCGGCCGCAGTTGATAACCATGTTCAGACCCCGCGCCCTGGACAATCAGCGCAGGCACTCCAACTTCATCCATAACTGCCGCAACAAGCGAATGCAGCGGTCTGATTGAAACTGCAACCGAAGGTGCAGCAACTGCCCTCAAAGGAAATAACAGCATAACAGCGAGAAAAAAACCTGTCCCGTACCTGCCAAAAGATCCCGTTCCGCCGGCATAACCCGGAATTTGCAAAAAATATCTCATACTTGCTTGTACCCAGCTTCATGTTATAATATAACGTATCGCAGTGCTATATCATACACCATGAAAATCAGCAAACCCTGCCTTGCAGCTGAATTACCTCTTGCCGCCATAGAGCATTCGCTTCGATCCAGTAAATTAAATGTTCTATAATTTTTTATTTCATCGCATCGTTGCAGACATCAGATGTGCCATCTGACTGCAAAATGCTCTGACCCCAATATCACAAATTTTGGAGAAATTTCATCTTGAAATCAAAGCCTTCACCCTCTTCCCCACAGCCTCTTGTCAGCCTGTGCAATGCCGGTGTAAAGCAAAATGGCCGCTGGCTGGTACGCCATATTGATCTGGATATTTTTCGTGGAGAAATCATCACCCTGATCGGCCCTAATGGTTCAGGAAAAAGCACTACAGCAAAAATGGCGCTTGATATTCTGCCGCCGACAGAAGGAAAAGTAACACGGCAGGCTAACCTTAAAGTCGGCTATGTACCGCAAAAACTTCATATCGACCGTACCCTGCCGCTCAGCGTTGTACGACTGATGGAACTGACAGAATCCGTTAACCGTGATACGATTGATCAAGCCTTGCAGGAAGTCGGCATGCTGCATATGCGCAATGCCAAGATCAGCACCCTTTCCGGCGGTGAGATTCAGCGCGTTTTGCTTGCCCGTGCAAGCGCGCGCAAACCCGATCTTCTGATTCTGGACGAACCTTTGCAAGGTGTTGATTTTTCAGGAGAAAACGCTCTTTATCAGCTTATTGGTGAATATCGTGACCGGCTGGACTGCGGCATCATGCTTATTTCCCATGACCTGCATATCGTCATGGCTGCGTCAGACCGTGTCCTTTGCCTGAATGGTCATATCTGCTGTAGCGGCAAACCACAGGACGTTGCCGGAAGCAAAGAATATGCTGCCCTGTTCGGCAAGCGGAAAAACCATATGCTTGCTCTTTACGAACATCATCACAATCATTCCCGCGAGGCGAATGGCCTGTCTGCCGCGCCCGTAAAGCATGAGGCAAAATGAGCATGCTTGATGATTTTTTTCTGCGCGCCCTTGTCGGCTGTGTTGGCGTTGCGCTGGCAGCAGGGCCGCTCGGCTGCATTGTTATCTGGCAGCGCATGGCCTATTTCGGTGATACGATGGCGCATTCAGCGCTTTTAGGGGTTGCCCTTGCTTTTATTTTCCAAATCGACATGACGCTTTCTGTCTTCATCGTTACCCTCATACTGGCCATCATCCTTTTGTTGTTACAGCGGCAGCTCTCACTATCCAGTGATTCACTGCTTGGTATTTTATCGCACTCGAGTCTTGCCATCAGTCTGGTTATCCTCAGTTTCCTGCCGTGGATCCGGCAGGATCTGAGTGTCTATCTTTTTGGCGACGTGCTTTCTGTTTCAAAGCTTGACCTGCTTTTTATCTGGCCAGGCAGCACTGCTGCCTTGCTCATTCTCATCAGGCTGTGGCGGCCATTGATTGCTGCCACAGTGAATGCTGACCTGGCACAAGCTGAAGGGCTACACCCTGAACGCGCAAAAATCGTCTTCATGCTTCTGCTTGCACTCATCATTGCCATTGCCATGAAAATTGTCGGCATTCTGCTGATAACAGCCCTGCTTATCCTGCCTGCGGCTACTGCCCGGAACCTGTCTGCCACACCTGAAATAATGGCAATCCAGGCCGCTCTTGCTGGAGCAGTATCAGCTGCTGGCGGGCTTTATCTTTCAGCCGGGGCTAATACACCATCCGGTTCGTCGGTGGTTGTGGCTGCCTTTATTCTGTTTCTGATCAGCCTGCTGCCATTTAACCGTGTATCAAAACATTTTCTGTTTCGATTGGTCAATCGAAACAAACGAGACAATATAATAAAATAAAAAGCGGGGTTATCAATTTCAGTGAAATGGTTCAATCGCAGGAAGAAAAAATCAATGCATGTGTTATCCTATGATAATCTGACCCGCAACCAGCGCCATGTACTGGATTTACTTCTTCAGGAAAAAAAAGCCCTCAGCGCTTATACCATTCTTGACCGTTTGCGCACATATGGCTTTCGTGCGCCGTTGCAGGTTTACCGCGCACTGGAAAAACTGGTGGAACTGGGTCTTGTGCACCGGCTTGAAAGTATGAATGCCTTTATTGCATGTTCTCATCCTCAATGTGAAGATCGCAGTCTTATCGCATTTGCCATCTGTAAAAAATGCGGCAATGTCATCGAATTCAATGATGAGGCGATGGCCAATAACGTAAAAAAGCGAATGAAGACAATCGATTTCCGGCCACAGGGTACAACACTGGAAATACGGGGGATATGCGCCGTATGTCAAAGTCCGGTTTAAAGTTTTTCAAGCGGCCGGCGTTCAGGTTGCAATGTTTTACTACCCTGTATATTCCTGTTTTATCGCACAACTGCAACCGTACCTGCGCTCCATGCCGGTTTGCGTAATATCTGTCCCGGCACATCCCTGTCAAGGTAAAACCTGACATTGAGGGAAAGGTGAAAAGCACCCCGATGAAGGGGGGGAAAGAGAACCTGAAACCAGCCGGTTGATCAGCAGAACCAGATGCAAGATTATCCAAATCCGGTATTCTGATCCGCTTTTTTCAGCAAGTGCCGTACTGGATTTTGATAAAAACAGTAACAGATATCCGGATAAGGAGGAGTTGAAAAATATCTCTGCTATCATAAAGCAGTCTCTTGCCGAATCTGATTTTTCCAGTCAAGCAATGCTGGCGGCAAAGAGAGGCAGCTTAAAGGAAAATCTGCACTGTCTGCGGCGGATAGCCCTACCCCGTCCCCCGCGCACTGATCAGTAAAAACGCAAACAGGAAATCGATCCTGACGGCTGACTATCTTTTCATCAGCATATATATCCTGCACAGGCACTGTCTTTATCAAGCTATGCAAGATCTGAACGAGCCTTTCGCCATTGGCTGCCTGTCAATACTGCCTGTCCAGCGTCAGCCTCTCAGACAAAGACTGTCCAATATTCAAGAAAGGATTTGCATCTGATTTTACAAGAGAGATAAATTAGAGTTTGTCTGACAGCATCGCCATACTTTTCACAACGATGCCGATGTCAAAATCATTCATCTGGAAGGCTGATCATGACAAACCTTGATAAAAATCTCAGCGGTACTGAAAGCTATGGTGCAGAAACACAAGAAAAATATATTTCGGGATTTTTTTTCCGGTCCACCAAAACATACGGACATGATGAAGGCTTGTCCTGCTGTTTTCGACAATGGAAAGCGGAACATTCCCATTGCCGCTTTCTTCATGGCTATGCATTGGCTTTCACATTTGTTTTCATTGCCCCTGAACTGGATCAGCATAACTGGTGCATGGATTTCGGCGGTTTGAAAAAAGTCCGGCAATGGCTGCACGATACCTTCGATCATAAACTCATCGCCTCACAGGATGACCCGGATCTGGAAAAGCTCAAGGCGCTCGATCTTGCCGGCCTGTGTCAACTGAACATTCTTCCCGCTGTCGGTTGCGAAGCATTTGCATACCATGCCTGGTATCATGTTGATAAACTGGTGCGTACACTAACAAATGGTCGGGTCTGTGTTGAAAGCGTCAAGGTTCAGGAACATGCCGGCAATGGCGCTCTGTATTTTAACAAAAACGTTTTTGAAAATGACAAAGCACATAGCCTGTGCCAACCTGTCTATGCCGGTTAAACCCGCAATATTTTTTTCTGACCTTCAGGGAATTTTTGCAAATTTATGAAATTGCAAACCGGCACGATAACCAAATTTCAGGGATGCATTAACAACAACCGACAAATTTTCTGCCGGATCTTCTTTCTCATCACACGGAACAACATAAACCGGCTTTCCGGCATGCGGCCTGAAAAGCCTGGCTTGTTTACCTTTTATCTGGGTCGACATCATGGGTAATCCGTCTTCACTTGCCCAATCACCCGAAGTCAGAATATATTTAAAACAGTTGGCTCGCGCAGCGAATTGCGGTGCAATATTCGGAGTTTTAGGGCTGCAGACAACAACGCACTTCGGAACATCGGGCAGATCACGCCAGATCGTCCCGTTCGTTTCGATCTGTACTTTCAAACCCAGCGCAATCAGCCTTTCAACCAAGGGGATAATATTTTGCCGCAACGGCTCACCGCCGGTTAAAACGATCAAATCACAATGATCCGGCTTTTGCTCCAGAATATTTCTTTCCAATTCAGTTAATGTCGGCACCCATTGCGATGTTTCAAAATCTGTATCACACCAGAAACACCTGAGATTGCATCCCCCGAAACGGACAAAAACTGCCGGACAGCCGGAAAATGGCCCTTCACCCTGAAGAGTGTAGAATATCTCCTGCACCCATAAATGCTGTCCATCTCCATCATCACGATGTCGCACAGGGTTTTTTCCAAACATCAGCAATCCTCAGCAATGGTATCCGGTAAAACGGCAATTTCCGAAGCGGCCTTGCCAATAGCGCTGGCCGTCCGGGATATATTCCGAATTCACATCCACCACGCAAGAGTATGCGGAATATCTTTCCCCAGCCCATTTGGCTGGCAGGTATCATGTTTGCGTGGCGCCAGCAGGAAACAGCAGAAATGCAACCTGAACTGCTCAGGCTCCCTGTTCATCTTACAGGTAAGGAGCTTGTCTGATCAATTAATTTCAGAGTTACAGTTCCAGCGAAATTTGCCATAATCCACCTGCCAGCCTGAATCAGAAAGTCACAATTTACAACAACCAGCATAAGCACCGCTAACTGGTGATTCAAATTGAATTACCTATTCTGATAAAATCATTTCAGCCAAATTGTTTTTTCCGTTACGGCACCATCCAACCCCTTTTCATGTCCTTCATGATTTCTATACAAAATTCATCGGTTCCAGCCTGAAGCGTATTCTCGCAAAAATAAACTATTGTTTTATCTTCCTGTAAAACCTTGCATGGTACCGTATTTTAACCGTTACATCCAATCTGTTACACAATAATTTTTCTGCTCTGAAATCATCAGATCTCCAAAAAAATTCGCAGACACAAAAAATTCTCCTAAAGTGCCCCATCCTGCAATAACGGTTAAAACTACCATTTTCCAGATAACATTTTTTGTGTTTCGTCTGTCTCAACCACCAGTTTTACATCTTTTACTCTGTCAAACACTTTTCCAAGACTTCGCCAGCTTTTGTCGATCCTCTTGCTGTAAAGAGGTGTGTCTTTGCTCCTATTCCATCATGGATAGCAATCTGTCTTTTGGCTTTTCTGAAGTTTTTTATAAAATCCAGAGCTTCTTTGTCTTCAAGAAATGTTATACTAAAAGCTACGTTACTCTGATTGCTATTTACATCAGCTTCATTGCCGCTAATGATTATATTTCCATCTATTGCCACTTTTATAATTACAGGGGCGAAATTCATTTCATTTTTATATTCAAATCCCGTAGCTACTCTTAATCTCCAGATTTTTTTTATTTTTATTACATGTAATAAACACACCGTTCCGGAAGTTTTCGAGATAGCCAATCCCTACTTCTTTCGATTCTGCAAAAGGATCACTTTCCTCCGGCAAAATCATCCATTGATCAAAGCCTTGTGAAAACGCATTCTCCGCCAAAGTCAAAAACATTGCAGCAACCAAAAACAGTTTTTTCATGTGATCTTCCCCCTATATTGCCAGATATAGCCCCTGTCTTCTCAAATAGCTTTTCCTGCCCGTATCTGTAAAGCAGTATCTGAACTGCCCGGCATGCGCACTCAGGTTGCCGGACTGACAGAATATATTCTGTTTCCCTGGCAGTTTTATCAATTTTTCTTACCTCTTTTCTCATTGCTTCCTTTCTATTATGCTGGAAGAAATATGCCTGAAACAACAGGGGAAAAACATGGTGTCTTACAAGAAATCAATCCCGCCCGGCAAAGAGCTTCTGCATTTTTATGAAACAGCCGGAGCAGATGCTGCTTTGTCTGAAACACCAGTCAACCACTTTGCCGCAATCAATGAAAAAGCAGCCCCGCAACCACAGGCTCCGGCAGTTGCCGATACAGCACCGGGTGCAGCGGCAGCAACACAGCCCCATCGCCAGCCTTCCCCGGCACAAATTCCCAATGATGTACAGGTTATCAATGCACGGGAAGCAGCCCGCAACGCACGAACCCTTGAAGAATTGAGGGCACAGCTCGAAGCATTTAACGGCTGCCACCTGAAATTTACAGCCAGGAATACCTGTTTTGCCGACGGCGTGCCGGGCAATGCGCTGATGCTGATCGGAGAAGCCCCCGGGCGCAATGAGGATATTCAGGGATTGCCCTTTGTAGGACGCTCCGGCCAACTGCTTAACCGTATGCTTGATGCAATCGGACTCAGACGTGATCAGACCTATATTGCCAATACAATTCCCTGGCGCCCACCCGGTAACAGAACTCCGACTCCTATGGAAACCGAGCTTTGCCGCCCGTTTATTGACCGGCAGATAGAGCTTGCGCATCCCAAAATCCTGATAGCGCTTGGCGGCCCTGCCGCCAAGTCACTCACCGGATCGAAAGAAGGTATTTTGCGGATGCGCGGCAACTGGAATGTTTACCGGACCTCGCGAGGAACAGAAATTCCGGTTATGCCAACACTTCATCCAGCTTATCTGCTGCGGACACCATCACAGAAAAAATTTGCCTGGAATGATTTCCTCACAGTCAAAATACGGCTCAAGGAACTGGAACAGCTTTAAGGAATTTCTGCCTTGAATTTACAACTTATGCAGGCTGAAAGTCTGTTTAGCCAGAGCATTGCATCCCCGGAAAAGACCAGAGATATGATCAGGAACTGAATAATGAATTTTCACACGCATCCGCCCTTTCGCCTTGAAGATTATCACATCACGCCCTATGCGATACCACATATCGGACTTTGCTTTTTTCTTCAGCCTGGAAATATGCGTGTAAGCGCGAAACTTGCCATTGAAAGAAGAAAAAGTACACAAGCCGGTGTGCCGCTCATCCTTGATGGTGATGCTCTTACGCTCATCTCCGTCAGCATTGACGGCAAACTTCTGCCGGCCGGAGCATTCACTGCAACTACAAGCCGGCTCGAAATCCGCAACCCGCCGGCAACACCCTTTACACTTGAAATTATTACCGAAATCAACCCTGATGCCAATCGCCAGCTCATGGGTCTTTACCGTTCAAACGGCGTATTCTGTACCCAGTGCGAGGCAGAAGGTTTTCGCCGTATCACCTATTTTTACGACAGGCCGGATGTACTTTCAGTCTATACCGTGCGTATTGAAGCTGATGCAAAAAGCTGCCCTGTCCTTTTATCAAACGGCAACCCGCAACAAAGCGGCCTGCTTGCAGATGGATGCCATTTCGCTGTATGGCATGATCCCTTCCCCAAGCCCTCCTACCTTTTCGCGCTGGTTGGCGGCGATCTTGAAGCCGTTCATGACCATTTCAAAACCTGTAGCGGCAGGGATGTCGCCCTTGCCATCCATGTTGAAAAAGGCAAGGCGCACCGCGCCCTTTATGCCATGGATGCCCTGAAGCGTTCCATGCGCTGGGATGAAAAGGTTTTCGGCCGTGAATACGACCTTGATGTTTTCAACATTGTTGCCGTCTCCGATTTCAATATGGGAGCCATGGAAAATAAAGGGCTTAATATCTTTAATGACAAATACGTGCTTGCCGATCCCGAAACAGCAACCGACGATGATTATGCCAATATCGAACGTGTCATCGCTCATGAATATTTCCATAACTGGACAGGCAATCGTATCACCTGCCGTGACTGGTTTCAGCTTTGCCTGAAAGAAGGCCTGACAGTTTACCGTGATCAGGAATTTTCGAGCTGTCAGCGCTCGGCGCCGGTTCACCGTATTGCTGACGTGCGCCTTTTAATGGCTGCACAATTTCCGGAAGATGCAGGGCCACTTGCCCATCCGGTACGTCCGCGGCAATATGTAGAAATTAATAACTTCTATACAACAACGATTTATGAAAAAGGCGCAGAAATCGTCAGAATGATCCACACCCTGCTTGGCGGCAAGCTGTTTCAGGCAGGCATTGATCTTTACTTTACACGCCATGACGGCCATGCCTGCACGATTGAAGATTTCATCACCTGCTTTGCCGAAGTTTCCGGCCGGGATTTCAGCCAGTTCATGCTCTGGTATGAACAGGCAGGCACACCGCGCATCAAGGCGCAATTTGATTACCATGAAGAGGATAGCAGCCTTACCCTGACATTGGAGCAATCCTTACGCCCCACACCGGGCCAGCCTGAAAAACAGCCGATGGTCATTCCGGTACGCTTTGCACTTATTGGCACCGATGGCCAGGATATGGCATATCATTCAGACAACCATATGGAAGATGATGTCATTATTCTGAATGAAAAGCGGCAAACCTTTCACTTCACAGGACTTGCATCACGCCCTGTTCCATCCCTTTTGCGCGGATTTTCAGCCCCTGTCATTATTGATCTGCCGTTAGAGACAGGTGATCTGGCTTTTCTCGCACGTCATGATGCTGATCCTGTTAATCGCTGGCAGGCGCTGAAACGTTTGCTGATGCAGGAGCTTGTTCATGCCGCACAGGAAAAGGCGCAAGACCGCCCTGCACAGCGCAATCAGCTTGTCGATCTTATTGGTACGATTGCCGGAAATGAAACTCTGGAGCCTGCTTTCCGCGCCTTGTGCCTGAACCTGCCTTCAGAAGCTGAAATTGCCCGTGCCATTGATAAGGATGTGGAGCCTGACCATATTTTTGCAGCCCGTGAGGCGCTGCTTGCAGCCATTGCCCAAAAACATGGTGCCACTTTTATACAATTACGTGACCAGCCTGATATGAAAAGCGCCTGCTCACCAGACGCCGTGAATGCCGGGAAAAGAGCACTGGCAAACATCCTGCTTCAGTATATCATGCTGGCGGAAAATAAACCTGACCGGGCAGCGCTGCTTTACAGCAATGCGGATAACATGACGAACAGAATAGCTGCCTTGCGCCTGCTTGCTCACTGTTTTCCGCATACAAAGGAATGCACCGACGCATTACAGGATTTTGAAAAACGTTTTTCATCTGATCTGCTGGTTATGGATAAATGGTTCAGCGTACAGGCAAGTTGCAACGGCGCTGAAACGCTCGACCGGGTCAAAGAACTGACAAGGCATCCTCTCTTTTCCTATGATAATCCCAATCGTGTGCGCTCACTTGTCGCAACCTTTGCCGCAGGCAGTCAGACAGGTTTTAATCGCAGCGACGGCGCCGGTTATGTATTTCTTGCTGATACAATTCTGCTGATTGACAAAAAGAACCGGCAACTGGCAGCGCATCTGCTGATGCTGATGCGTTCATGGCGTGCATTGGAAGAAAAGCGGCGGGTAAAAATCGAGGTCGAGCTTAACAGGATCGCCGCAACCGAAGGGCTTTCAAAAGATGTTGCTGATATCATCACCCGTATGTTAAAGTCTGCATAAAAGGCCTGTTGCCCGCCCGATCAGGATAAACGGGCAGACAGCGGAATTTTATTGATACAGACTGAAAATATGGTTGTTCCTGCAATCGGTTATAATCACAAAAGTTGCACATCAAGGAAAATAACATTATAATTTTCTACCGAAGAATCAGACACCTGATCCACATCATCAGGTGTAAAAAGCAGTTAACCGGAGGTCGCATTATTCTGGCGCCAGATGTCCCGTCCGGCGGGGAAATGTTCCGGTTCAGCCTGTAACAGACCGGTTTTATTTAAGCCAAGGTTCATGAATGTCTGTGTCTGCGCAAAAAAATGCTGGACATGGCGAATCTGTTTTGATTCATTGCCGTTACGCGGTTGGTCAGGGTACCGAATCAGTTTCCTGTAATTTTTGGATAGGGAGCCAGTAATGGCACAATTGGACGTGCACAGCGCGGCCCAAAGGTTAAGTGCAGACGAAAGAATCCCGCACAGGGGATTTTCCGGTCTGTCTGCACATGCCGGCCTGTTTTTCAGTCCTGCCTATCTACGGCTGCTGGCTATTGAACCGTGGATGCGGCGTGCAATCCCTGTTCTGGTTATTATTTTTCTCATCATTCTTGCTATAGTGCGCGGGCTTTCTCTTTACGAATGGCAGCAGACTATCAAAAACAACGCATATTCCGCACTCAGATTATCTTCCAGCCATCTCTCGGCTACAATTGACCGCGCTTTTCTTAACAATGGCAACACAGCGCACGTACCTTTAAGCACGCCGCAGTTACAAGATATTCTGGTGCGTTTCCGCTCGCAAAACCTTATCGCATCAGCGGTAAAGATTGCAATTGTCGATCAGAGCGGCAATGTGATTGCTGCCTCGGGTTTTGAATCCTTTATCGGCAAGCCGGTTGACGGGGCTGTATTCAACGGCCAACCTCTTTTTGCACTGGGCAGCAGCGCCGGTGTCATGAGTGTTTCCGTTAACGATGAAAAAGCCTTTGCAACCTTTGCCAGGGCGGGGAATGGCCGGTATGGCATCTTCATTTCCTTTGCCGAACAGGAAATGCTCGCTGAATGGCGCACAACGGTTTCGCTTAACATCACACTTTTCGGCGGCACAGTCAGTGTAACGCTGGTTATTCTTTATGCCTATTTCAGTCAGGCGAAACGCGCGCGCAACGCTGACCTGATTGCGGAAAAAATCCAGCAGCGCATTGACACAGCCATGGTACGCGGACGCTGCGGCCTGTGGGATTGGGATATGGCGCGCGGACGCATCTACTGGTCACGCTCCATGTATGAAATGCTTGGGTACCGCCCTTATGATGCCCTGCTTTCCATATCGGAGGTCGCTTCAATCATTGATCCGGCTGATCTCGACCTTTATGATATTGCCAGACGCGCCATGAGCGGCGAAGTTGATTACATTGATATCAATGTTGCCATGCGTCATGCCAATGGTCGCCCTGTCTGGATGCGTATCCGCGCCGAGGTGGCCAAAGGCGATGAGCCGCATCTGGTTGGCATCTCCTTTGATATTAGCGAACAGCAGCAATTTGCCGAACAAACAGCCAAAGCCGATTTGCGCATCCGCGATGCTATTGAGAATATTTCGGAATCTTTCGTGCTCTGGGATGCGGATGGACGGCTGGTCATGTCCAATAGCAAATATCGTGAATATACCGGTCTGGCAGAACAGGTTCTGCAGGCAGGGACACAGCGTGCGACAATCGAGGCTATGGCAAAACCGGCAATCAGCGAACATGCGCCAGGTGAAGATGATGGCGGCAACCATACAATCGAACGCCAGCTTTCTGACGGCAAATGGTTGAAAGTGAATGAAAGGCGTACCAGAGATGGTGGCCTTGTATCAGTTGGTACTGACATTTCGGAACTGAAACAGCAGCAGCAGCGCCTTGAAGACAGCCAGCAGCGTTTTGTTTCCATGATTCAGGATTTGAAACGGGCACGTCACGAACAGAAAAAGCGCACCGATGAAGTCTCGGAACTTAACATCCGCCTGAAAGCGGAAAAAGAGCGCGCCGAAAGTGCCAACCTCGCAAAATCAGAATTTCTTGCTAATATGTCACATGAGTTGCGCACTCCGCTTAACGCCATTATCGGCTTTTCACAAATCATGACTCAGGGAACATTCGGTCCATTGGGCAACGAGCGCTATCAGGAATATATTGACGATATTTACAACTCCGGCACGCATCTGCTCACTCTTATCAATGACATTCTTGATATGTCGAAAATTGAGGCCGGACGTTTCAGCATTGATTGTAAGGAAATTGACCTTGCACCTGTTATCAGCGAAGCGTTAAGGGCTGTTTCCCTTCAGGCACAGGAAAAACAGATCAAGCTTGAAACTGAAATCGCCGGCATCATGCGTGCTGAAGTTGATAACCGCGCTATGCGGCAGGTTTCGCTCAACCTGCTTTCCAATGCCATCAAATTTACCCCTTCAGGCGGAACTGTCCGCGTGCGTTCACGTATTATAAGCGGATCTCTTGTGATTTCCATAGCAGACAGTGGCATTGGTATACCAAAACCGGCTATCAGCAAGCTTGGAAAACCTTTTGAGCAACTGGAAAACCAGTTTACCAAAACCCATACCGGATCGGGGCTGGGGCTGGCTATTTCACGCTCGCTGATAGAGCTTCATGGCGGAATATTACGGATTTTCTCACGAGAAGGCAAAGGTACAACAGTCTCATTAAGAATTCCGCCACAAACGCGTAAAAGCTGAAACATCCTGCATTCCAGACAGAATATCCGGCACCCGGAACAACACAGTTAACCAGAGAAGTGTCTTTCACAGTCGGACGGCATTATCCGGTATCGAAAAACAGTTCGGTTTTTGACCTGCAATCTGTTGGACTTTAAATAACATCCGTCCTATTTATTCAGAAGACAGTCATCTCAAGCTATGTTAATCGCCATGAAGAAACTTCTCTCAACAGGCATCATATGCGCCTTGCTTGCAGCCTGCAGCACCATGATATCAAATACAGCCCTGTTCAAGCCGGGGGCAAATAGCACACAAAAGCAACGCGACCTTGACCAGTGCAAGATTGCCTCGCTCCGCGCCATCCCACAGGTTTTTACGACAGTAACAGACGGCGGCTTTTATGATCCAGGCAATATTAACTGTTACCCGGGACGTCATGGAAGAACAATATGCCGCCGTTTTGGTGATATTTATGTTCCGCCAGCTTCTTTTACAGTGGACCAGAACGAAGGCCTGCGCTGGCGTTTTGTGATGGGATGCCTGCAAAGAAAAGGCTACACGATTGTCGGTAACCTGCGGCCTTGCACCAATATGGAAGAACGGCGGCAGGCCATGATGGCACGGACAAGGGCTGCTTTTATCTGTGATCCGGATCCGACGTTTGATTACTGATCATGTTTTGCCGGTTTTCACGCCGCAGATCACTGCTGTAGCGGGCCAATCACCTGCACAAAAATATTGCGGACGTTTTCTGCTGTCCGGATCAAAAGATTTTTAACCTGTGTCATATCCGGCACACCGGCAACATGCTGCAACAGGTCGGATAAACCGGAGGACATATCATCCGAACTGAATGCTGCATTCAGGCAAAGCTGCATAATCTGATTCAGGCCGGTATAAAGCCTGCTGGCGTGATACAGTTCAGAGCTGTCAACTGCCGCGACAATATCTTTCGGCAAACGCATCAGGATATTGCCGGTTGTCCTGCCAGGCACAAATTCGGTTTTTGCCATCAGAACAGCATATTGCGCTATAAACTCAAGGTCGATAATACCGCCCGGCATGGTTTTCAGATCCCGGATGGTTTCTGCCGGTTTTTCCTTTTCGACAAGGCTGCGCATTTCACAAACCGCATCAGCAACCTGCGCCTCCACACGCGGCAATGCGATAATCTGCGCTATCTCTTTTTCCAACTGTTTCTGAAAAAGCACATCCCCCGCAACAACACGCGCACGCGTCAATGCCATATGCTCCCATACCCAGGCCTGATTGCGCTGATATTTGCCAAAAGCCGAAAATGGCACAGCAACCGGCCCCTTGTTACCGGAAGGGCGCAACCGCAGATCAACCTCGTAAAGCACCCCCTCGCCGGTCGGAGCAGACAAAGCCGCCAACAGCCGTTGTGTCAACCGCATATAATATTGTGAGATATAAAGCGGTTTTTCGCCATCGGACATTTCCGCATGTGCGTCATGATCATAAAGCAGAATAAGATCAATATCAGAACCTGCAGTTAATTCACGACTGCCAAGCTTGCCCATACCCAGAATACCGATTTTACCGCCGGGCACCCGGCCATGACGCCGGATAAACTCTTTTTCAACGGCACCAAGACAAGAAGCAATCATCAGATCGGCAAGATCGGCAAATGCACGCCCCGCCCGCTCACCGTCAATGGAACCGGTCAGGAGACGGATGCCAATCAGAAACCGTTGTTCATCGGCAAAAATACGCAGCCGATCAAGAATTTCTTCATAAACATCTGTTTGCTCCAGGAAAAAAACAAGACGTTCTGCCAGATAATCACGAGTTGGCAGTTCGGCAAAAATCGCCAGGTCAAGCATACCATCAAACATATGGGGTTTACGTGTAATAATATCAGCAAGCCGGGGAGCGACACTCATAATCATTACCAGCATATGCAGCAATGCCGGATTGGACTGTAACAGGCCGAAAAACTGGATACCGGCAGGCAGCCCCTGCAAAAAAGCATCAAAACGGACAAGCGCCCTGTCTGCACACCGCGCTGTTCCGAAGGCTTGTAACAATGCAGGGGTCAGTTCTGTCAGCCGCTCCCGTGCTTCCACTGACTGGATTGCGCGATAACGCCCGAAGTGCCAGCTGCGAATGATACGGCAAATATCATCTGGCCGTCTGAAACCAAGCCGGGAAATGGTTTCCAGTGTTTCAGGATCATCACCTTCACCGGTGAAGACAAGATTGCCACTTGCCATTCCCAACTCGTGTTCATGCTCAAAGAGAGCGGCATAATACGCCTCAACGGTTTTGAGCGTTTCCTCAACATCCCGTGAAAAAGCTTTTCCCTCCTGATATCCCATCAGACGGGCAACACGCAAAAATCCTTCATCATCTTGCGGCAGCGTGTGAGTCTGCTCATCAGCAAGCATCTGGATACGATGCTCGATATCGCGCAAAAAAGTATATTTTTCACAAAGGATATCACGAGCTTCTGCTGTTATCCAGCCTGTTTCACAAAGAGCTGCAAGCATGTCCACCGTACGCCGCCCGCGCAGCTGCGCAAACCGGCCACCGGCAATCAGCTGCTGTGTCTGGACAAAAAATTCAATCTCGCGGATACCGCCGCGTCCAAGTTTGACATTATGGCCCTGAACCGTAATAGCCCCATATCTCCCATGGGCGTGAATCTGCCGTTTGATGGAATGGATGTCGGCAATCGCTGCATAATCAAGATATTTACGCCAGATATAGGAGGAAAGCTCTTTTAATAACTTTTCAGCCGCGTGGATATCACCCGCCACCGGACGCGCCTTGATCATCGCGGCGCGTTCCCAGTTCTGCCCCCTTCCTTCATAATAGCGCAATGCCGCTCCTGCCGGCAATGCCAACGGCGTTGAACCGGGATCAGGCCGCAGCCGCAGATCCACCCGGAAAACGTACCCGTCAGATGTACGTTCCTGCATGATACGAACCAGCCGACGTACCAGCCTGGAAAAAGTCTCGACACATTCATAAGGCTCGCCGATTGCCGGCGATGTTTCGTCGATAAATACAATCAGATCAACATCAGACGAATAATTAAGCTCACACGCGCCAAGCTTGCCCATGGCAAGGATAATCAACCCGCTGTCCTTTTCGGGATGTTCAGGGTTTTTCAGGTTGATCTTCCCCGTTTTACCCATCTCCCGCAATAAAAAACGCAAAGCAGCGCCCAGTGTTTCCTCAGCCAGCCGGGTAAGCCACACCGAACTTTCCGCACCAGTGAAAACACCACCGAGATCCCCCAGTGCAATCAACCCATGCACTTCACACTTTAAACAACGCAGCCTTTGCATCAGCAGATTTTCATTGATATCAGGCAGCCGGTCTGTTGCCGCAATTATATCAAGCAGGCTTTCAAGTCGGGGTATAAGCGCTACAGTACGCAGCGGATCAACAAATTGCGGATTGTTGACAAAAATCTCTCGCAGGAATAGCGAAAGTGACATTACCGCACCAATAAACTGTACCTGCACATTCCGGCTTTTCACAAATTCCGCAAACTCATACAAGCCTTTACTTTCTGCATTCGTTTGAAGATCATCAAGCCAGTCATGATCCTGTCCGTCGAGCGGTGTCAGACAAACAGGTTCTGCTGCAAAAAAACTGCCCGGTATTATAAGACTACTGGCCATGCACCTGTTCCCGTTTTTCATCCCGGCATGGAGCACCAGAGTATTTTTCAGCCAAATGGAACATTTAATGCCGGAACAATATAGTCAGATAAAGGAACAAATCAACCAGAAGCAAAGACATTCAACAGAAGCAAGATCCGTTGACAGATCATTTCACGGAACAGTAATACTGAATGAATCAAGGTATGCTCCTGCCCCGTGATTGAATCTGTATCAAGAAAATATTTGTCCCTACGATATGCCTTTTTACGAAGACTCTATAACAGTCAGAAATTCAGATCAGTAACACACATTTTCATGTAAAATAAAAAATATCTTCTGAAAATTTGATAAATATATAATAAAATATTTATTTAACAGAAAAACTTAATATTCTATTAAATATCTTCTATGGTTTATATAATTTAAATTCCTTAATTCTACCATCAATCCTTATCATTTTCATATTAATTTCGTTAATGTGCTTGTAATCAAAAAAAGAAGTGATCTTCCTGAAAAGATAAATATTTATCTAAAAATTATTTTCAAAATATTCATATTTTAATATTTTTCTTTCTTAAAAAACACATTCCAGTTTTATATATATTTCTGTTAATATACTATATTGCCCCTGCCCTCATGGAGATGCACCAGATAAACATAATCGGGTCATTATCGTCAAATTCTTCCTTCGTCAGATCGAATATCCGTTCTTTATTTTTTGACCTTGAAAAATTCATACCTGCATCAACACATGCAATGATCCTCGCCTGTTTTAATCCCTGTGTCTCACCGGCTGGATTATATTCCTCATAAAAAATATCCAGTCCTGACCTTGCGGCATCATTTTCCGCAAAATAAACTAGCGGTTCTTCGCCTTCCTCAATTTTTATCCGGACACCATATGGAACTGCCACTTTTATTTCCCCTCAATTCAGCTTGAGGCGGGCACCCCTGATCATCACAATTCCATCACTGGAAAGTTTGATCAGACACTGCGCCGCAGATAATGGAAAAGCTGCTCCAGCTGATATGCAAACGCTATCAGAACCACGTATTTTCCACCATATCCGAATTGAGATTCATACGATCCACAGATGACAGGCTGATCCGTGAACTGCTTTCAACAACGGCTGAATCATGCGCTGCCTGATAGACATTGCCAGAACTTTTCAGGCAAATATCACCGACCGCCATGATACTGTATGTATATTGCCCATAATCACGATTTTGCGCAGTCCCTGTATTTTTTCAATACATCTCCGGCATGGTCTTTATACTTGTCCATATTGCCATGGTTATATCAATAAAGCGGAGAAGGGCCTACAGTCTCAGAGCGTGGTTGCCACCCACATGGCCAAACTCATTTTTCTGAATAAACCTCTGCCAGTCACTATCTATGATAAACGAAACATCTTCCCGAACTTTTTCACCGCAACAGCGCTTTGTCAGGTGGGTATAATCCCTTCCAGTTATCCTGTTTCTGTCCTGCCGTACATGAATAAAACCTCTTCCCGCCCTTCTCATCTTCAAATCTGAGTTCATCAGAGCCGTTTCCCTTATGGATTTTTGACTGAACAGTTATCCGGTTTTTATGATCCGGCAGCTTGCAAGGAGTCTTGTTTGCCGCATGGCAGATGCGGACGTAATGATCAGCTGATCCGGGGTCCCCTCAGGAAAGTGCCCGGGAACTGAAAGCAAGGAGCTGCTCTTGCATCAGGGTCGGTACCGGCGATACAAATACCATATTATCCCTGCTGCTACACTGTTCTTTATGGATGAGCATATGTTAAAAAACTGCAAGCATAAAGCCTGTAATACAAGCTTGCAGAAAACCTGACTTGCGTCCTGTTACTGCGCCGCCGGAACAGGAAAGGCAAGAATGACCCTAAGACCAGGATTAGCATCTTCAAGGACAAGCTCGCCACTGTGAAACTTCATAACAGCCTTGGCAAGGCTAAGGCCGATTCCCGATCCCGGCCTGGTACGGCTTTTTTCAAGGCGGAAAAAACGCTCCGTCACCTTGTCCTTCATCCTTTCAGGAATTCCAGAACCATTATCGCTGACAACAATACAGATTCTACCCTCCCTGCGCTCCATCGCCAGGCAGACCTCTGATTGACGTTCCTGATTGCCACCGTATTTGATCGCATTGTCAACAAGATTGAAAATCGACTGGGCCACCAGTTCACGGTTAAGCCTCACATCAGCATCAAACGTCTTGCCGGCAAGAAGAATGGCGCCTGCCTCCTCTGCAACCGGTTCATAAAGCTCAATTGCATCTTCAACAATCGGGCGCATGGACATCAGTTTCAGATGTTCAATCGACTGGCTTGCTTCAATACGTGAAATCATCAAAATAGCGTTGAAGGTACGGATAAGCTGGTCAGATTCAGCGATAATATCTTCCAGTGCCGAACGATAATCATCAACCTGTCTATTGCCCGCCAATGTTTCTTCAGCACGATTTCTGAGCCGGGTGAGCGGTGTTTTCAGATCATGGGCAATATTGTCGGAAACCTGCCTGAAACCCGTGTTCAGCTCTTCAATACGCTCAAGCATGATGTTAAGGTTTTTTGACAAACGGTCAAATTCATCACCCGAGCCGCTGACGGGCAGCCTGCCGCTCAGGTCTCCTCCCATCAGCCGTTGCGATGCCCTTGATATACTGTCTATACGATGCAACGCACGGCGGCCAATGAAAAACCAGATCAGAAATGCACCAATCACCATAGCTACAAAGGCAGTGATCAATGCCTTGCGGATAACAGCCATAAACTGTTCCGGTTCACCAAGATCACGGCCAACAAGCAGTTTCATACCATTCGGCAAATTTATTACTGCACCGACGGCTTTGTGCAGATGCCTTCCTTCATTATCACCGTAGCGGGAATACCGAAAAGCCTCCCCCGCAAAGTCCCCCGGAACAAGCAGACCCGGCTCAATGCTTCCTACATTACCGGCAAGAATACGTCCGGCCGGATCGGTAACAAGATAAAGAAAAGCGCCCGGCTGCCGCGTACGCCGGTCAATGGTGCGCATCAGAAGCGTGATGCCGCCGCGTTGATAGAGGGCCTCAATCCCGGCAACTTCCTCCTGCAAAGCCTGCTGTGTCTGGCTTGTCAGCATGGAGATGGAAAGATTTGTCATGTATATCGCCAGCCCGGCAGCAACAATACTGAAGAGAAGAATATACAATGCAGAAAGCCGGGTGGCCGTTGTCCGTATCAGGTTTCCGGGCAAAGTCATTGTTTATCCGGCTGCTTTCAACATATATCCGGCACCGCGCACTGTATGCAGAAGCGGTGTATCAAAATCCTTCTCGATCTTGGAGCGCAAACGGGAAATATGAACATCAATAACATTTGTCTGCGGATCAAAGTGGTAATCCCACACATTTTCCAGCAGCATGGTACGCGTCACCACCTTTCCGGCATAACGCATCATATATTCCAGCAGGCGGAATTCGCGTGGCTGCAAGACAATATTCCTGCCAGCCCGGCGGGCTGTATGCGTCAGACGGTCAAGCTCCAGGTCGCCGACACGATAAACCGTTTCAGCCTCCTTCGGGCTTTTACGACGGAAAAGAACCTCAATCCGCGCCAGAAGTTCGGAAAATGCATAAGGCTTTGTCAGGTAATCATCTCCCCCGGCACGCAAGCCTGTCACACGATCATCAACCTGCCCCAGTGCAGAAAGAATGAGAACCGGCGTTTCAATGCCCTGCACACGTAATGCAGCAATGACAGAAAGTCCATCACGGTACGGTAACATACGATCAACGATCAGAATATCATGATTACCGGTCTGGCCCAGTGTATAACCGGTTTCACCATCACCCGCGACATCAACTGAATGGCCGCTTTCGGTCAGGGCCTTTTCAAGATAACGCGCCGCTTTGCGATCATCTTCGATAACAAGTATTTTCATTGCGCGCATCCTTACGCACTTTGTATATGCAAATCCTGGAAATTCCGAAGTAATTTTATTCAAACTGAAGAAGATTTCCTCCAGCCTGTTATTCCAGAACTTCCTGTTTAACTAAATTTTCAAAAAAATGGAACAATTTTATACTGATGCAATACGGCAGAACAAGAGAACAGACCGTTCATTCTGACAAAAATCAATCATTAAAGCAATTCGGCACAAAAAATTGCAATTTTGCAAAAAATATTTCCGGAACACTTTACATGTTCCGGAAACACTGCGCTTAATCCTATTTGCCCTGGATGGACAAAGCAACAAAGTGGTTCTGTTCACTGGTTTCAACCTGCATTAAAATTGCAGTTCGGCCAACTTTCACCGCCTCGTTAATTGCATCCGTGATGTCAGCAGCCCTTACCACCGCCTTGCCGTTAACGGTGCGAATAACATCACCGGGACGCATGCCCTTGTCAGCCGCCTCGCTATCAGGATCAACATTGGTGACAACCACACCTTTGCCATTTTCTGACGGAGTCACAGTCAGGCCATAATTGTCAAGGGAGACCGCATCCTCAGACGAACTACCGGTGTCAATCCCGGCGGCAGTATTTTTCTGCTCAGGCATTGCCGCTATCCTAACCTTGACATCTTCCTTTTTACCATTCCGCCAGACGCCAAGCGTCACCGTACCACCAGGTTTTATGGCAGCAATCCGACGCGCAAGATCACGTGCATCGGCAATATCCGTACCATCGATAGAAATGATCACATTGCCTGCCTTGATACCTGCCTTGGCAGCCGGGCCATCCATCGGATCAGCTATCATTGCCCCTTTTGGTTCCTTAAGACCAACAGATTCGGCAATTTCCTTTGTCACCGGCTGTATCTGCACGCCAAGCCAGCCACGTTCAACCACTCCCTTGTCAATCAGCTGATGAACAACCTGTGCAGCTGTTGAGGCGGGAATAGCAAAAGCAATCCCCACACTGCCACCTGATGGAGAAAAGATCGCCGTGTTAATCCCGACAACCTGGCCGTTGAGATTAAAAGTCGGCCCACCGGAATTACCACGGTTGACAGCTGCATCAATCTGGATGAAATCATCATAAACACCAGCTCCGATATCCCGCCCGCGGGCAGAAACAATACCGGACGTTACGGTTCCGCCAAGGCCGAACGGATTGCCGACAGCCACAACCCAATCACCAATACGAACCAGGTTGTCATCGGCAAAATCAACATAGGAGAACTTGCGTTTGTTATCAATTTTCAGCACAGCGAGATCAGTGCGAGGGTCAGTTCCAACCAGTTTGGCCTCAAGCTCGGTGCCATCATCCAGAACAACAGCATAAGAAGTGCCGTCAGCAACAACATGATTATTTGTTACAATATAGCCGTCCTCGGAAATAAAAAAGCCCGACCCCTGTGAAACCGGGCGCATATGCCCTTTTCTATTCCGGTTGCGGTGCTCACGGCGCTCCTCAAAATCGCGGAAAAACCGCTTGAGCGGATGGTTATCCGGCAATTGCTCAATACCGGAACCTCCAAACAAACCGCTCATCGGACCATTCTGCTCACGTGCACTGCTTTTCACCTGGACAGAAACCACAGCCGGTTTAACCTGATTTACCACATCGGCAAACCCCGGCACCTGCGGTCCTTTCACATAAACAGCTGCGGCTTGAGCCACTGATATAAAACCTGCCGGGCCGGATAACACCATTGTTCCGGCAAGAGCAGTCGAAAGGCTGATTGCTGCAAGCATCCGGCGACTGAAAAATTTACGATGCAACACCGTCATTGAAACCACTCCATTACGGGATAAATAAAACCCAATCTGTCTGCGCAAATGGTTGTCCAAACACAATTTACATCACAGCGCACTATATCCTGACGCATGAAATACGTTAAAAAACCTTACGATCTTATTTCCATTACATGAAAAATCTTTAAGAATCACCATCCTGTCCGGCAGCCAGAACGTCCGCAATAATGCGGCTGAATAAAGAATCGGAACATTTTCAATCTGATGCAACCAAAAGTGAAAATGCTCCACGCGGCTTTTACCAGCCGGTCTCATCATACAGCAGATGCCGTACCCGCTTCTCTTCCTCGCAGCTCAATGGCAGCGGAGCATCAGTTTTTTTATGTCCTGCAATGAAGACAAGATAAACTACCCCTGCTATCAGGATAAAAAGCGGAAAAAACCACAACACAAGTGTTGCTCCCCGAAAACGCGGTTTCAACAAAACATATTCGCCATAGCGTGCTACAATAAAATCAACCACTTCCCCATCACTGTCACCGGCAAGCAAACGGTTACGAACAAGAAGGCGTAAATCACGCGCCAGAGCAGCATTGGAATCATCAATCGTCTCATTACGGCAGACAAGACAGCGCAATTGTGATGAAATAGCCCGCGCGCGCGCTTCCAGCCTCTGATCAGGCAGAACCTCATCCGGTAAAACAGCAACCGCCGGTGCCAGATAACCAAAATATACACCCATTGTGATAATAAAATGAAACAGAACACGCATTATCCTGCCTTGCCTTGCATTTCCTGCTTTAATACGCGCCTTCTCACATTTGGCCCACACACACGTAAATGCTGCGAGCCAAGTGAAACAATACCTCCCGCCATCATGAAAAATCCGCCAAGCCAGATGCACAACACCCATGGTTTCCACCAGACATGGACAACCACACCGTTTTTATCAGTATAATCCCCCGGTGCAATATAATATTGTGACAAACCATGCCAAAGCAGGCCTGCTTCCGTTGTCTGCATTGCCTGCGATGGAAAAACACGCTTGGCAGCCATGACATGGCCAATCCGGCGTTCATGATCTGCAACAGTAAAATGCAGGCGGTTCTCGCGATAGTTAGGCCCGTTATAAAATTCATATCCCTCCAAATAAATTTGCCGACCCGCAATTGCGACTGCTTCTCCTGGCCTGAGATTTGCAATACGTTCTTCCCCAAAGAGTGCAACGGCAAGAATACCGAACAGTGTAATTCCCAACCCCATATGGGCAAATGCCGTTCCCCAGAATACACCGGGCAATTGCCTGAGCCTGCGCCAACACACAGAAAATGACGTTCTGGCCACGCCCGCTTTGACAAAAATATCTGTCAGCGCCCCGGCAATAACCCAGAAAGAAAGGCCAAGACCGGCAACGGCAGGGATCATTTTTCCCTCGGTCAGATAAAGCACAAATGCCAGTACTGTCAGGGCAAGCGCAAAGCTCAGCCACAGCCTTTCTGCGGCAGCAGCAATATCACCCCTTTTCCAGGCAAGCAAAGGGCCGAAAGGCACCGCAACAAGCAACGGCACAACCAAAGGGCCGAATGTCAAGTTGAAAAACGGCGCACCAACTGAAATCTTCACCCCTGTCAGCGTTTCCAGCACAAGCGGATAAAGCGTACCGACCAGCACCGTCGCAGCTGCCGTCGTCAGAAACAGATTATTGAAAACCAGTGCTCCCTCGCGCGATACCGGCCGGAACAAGCCGCTGTTCCTGATCGAAGGAGCACGGAAAGCAAATAGCAAAAGCGCACTGCCAATGAAAAAAACAAGAATAAAGAGAATGGCAATGCCACGCCGGGAATCAACGGCAAAACTGTGAACTGATGTCAAAATGCCCGAGCGGACAAGAAACGTACCAAGAAGAGATAGCGAAAATGTGATAATCGCCAGCAGCACAGTCCAGATTTTCAGGGCTGCGCGTTTTTCCAGAACAAGAGCAGAGTGAAGCAGCGCAGTACCGGCAAGCCATGGCATGAGAGAAGCATTTTCAACCGGATCCCAGAACCAGTACCCCCCCCAGCCAAGCTCATAATAAGCCCAGTAAGACCCCGTTATGATACCACCGGTCAGAAAAATCCACGATATCAGCGCCCATAACCGCACCCAGCGGCCAAAAACTGCATCAATACGCCCGCTAAGCAGAGCAGCAATAGCAAAAGAAAAACAAACGGAAAAACCGACATAACCGAGGTAAAGCACCGGCGGGTGCAGCGCAAGTCCTATATCCTGCAAAACCGGATTAAGATCATTGCCCTGAAGAGCAGGCGGATCCAGCCGCTGGAAAGGATTGGACGTAAACAGGATAAAGCCAAGAAATGCTGAAGCAATGAAACTCTGGCATACAAGCACCAATGTTGTAAAATTTGCAGGAAGGTTTCTGCTGAAAACAGCCACAAGAGCACTGAAAAACGTCAGGATCAGTACCCACAGCATCATGGAACCTTCGTGATTACCCCATACACCGGTTATCTTGAAAAGCAGCGGTTTTTCCGAATGGGAATTTTGCACAACATTCAGAACAGAAAAATCTGATATGATATAGGCATAGACTAATGTGAGAAATGACAGGGCCACAAGAATAAAAATCAAAGCAGCAACAGGACGGGCCATAGCTGCCAACCTTTGATCGTGGTAAAAGACACCGGCAAGCGGCACCACAGCCTGATACAGACTGAGGGCAAAAGCCAGAATCAATAAAAAATGCCCGGCTTCAACGATCACTGTTCAGATACTCCTCCCACAATCCCTGTGCTTTCAGCCGGTCGGCAAGATCCTTCGGCACATATTTTTCATCATGCCGGGCAAGTACACGCCCGGCAATGAAAATACCGGATGCATCAAAACGGCCTTCAACAATAACCCCTTGCCCCTCACGAAAAAGATCCGGCAGAATACCATTGAAATACACCTGCTCACTGTTACGGAAATCTGTCACCCGGAAACGAACCTGCGTGTCCGCAATATGCTTTACTGTTCCTTTTTCAACATAACCGCCAAGCCGCAACCGTGTTTGTAATACACGGTCTTCTGCTGTAATATCGGAAGGCACACGAAAAAAACTCACCGTATCACGCAAGGCAAAAAATACCAGACCAGCAACACAAGCCAGAATGCAAATACCGGCGAAGATGACCCAAAGCCGCCTTTTTTGCCGCCGCGCAAGATACAGGTTCAGGGATGTTTCATACCTTGTTTCACTCAACAGTATTCTCCGTCAAACTCCTGTCGCTGACAATCCCCTTTTCACGGGCAAAGGCAGCAAGCTTGTCCGCTTCATCGCGAACAAGCACGGCAAACCCCTTTTCAAAGGCTTTCCTTGCCGCATCAAACTCTTTCATGGCAAGCCGGGCACTGATCAGCATCATCCAGCCCTGCAGATCATCAGGCTTTGCCTCAAGTCTTGCGGCAAGCTTATCAACATTGGCGGCAACTTGTTGCCGCTGCTCAGCTGTAACAGCACTCTGACGACCAGAACCCTCCGGTGCCGATTCTTTCAAAGCTGCGACAACATCAGCCATGCCCTTCCGCCATGAAATATTTTCAGGAACAGTTTGCAAAAAATCTTCAAGCAGTCGGACTGCTTCTGTCTTTCTACCATTCTCAATAAGCCCCCGTGCCAGCAAAATCCACGCATCGGGACTTTGCGGGTCAAGCCGTGCCGCTTCACGAAATGCTCTTTCCGCTTCCTGACTGACCACTCCGCCCTCAAAACCGGTCAGTGCCACCGCATAGCCCAACAGACGACCAACGCTCTCGCCATTCATAACAATGGCACGGTTATAGGCATTTGCCGCATCCTGAAGACGGCCAGCGGAAAAATAAAGGTCGGCAAGCTCATCAACAAGATAGCCATCCTGCGGATTCCGGTTCGCCAGAACCTCAGCCCGCACAAGCTTTTCAGCATCATTCAGTATTGCGGGATCGCGCGCCAGAAGCATGGAAAAAGAATAGGATGGTATTTCAGATGAACCGATAAAGACGTAGATAATCCAGGAAAAAAGCGGAACAGACAGAACAGACAGCATCAGAAAACAACGGAAGGCCGGTGTCCTCTTCTTTCCCGCTATTGCCTCCCCCATTCTTTTTTCTGCGGCGAGCAGACGGCGGGCAAGCTCTAGCCGGGCTTCACTGGCGCCATCATCATCAAGCAGGCCCTGTTTTCTCTCAGCCTCGATTTCTCCCATCTGGCTTCTGCAAATCAGTATATCTGCATATGTATCCGATGCAATATCCTGTTCTTTTGCTGCGCTATCCGGTTTCCTGTTTACCCACCTTGAAGTCAAGCCTGTTACAATAATTGTAAGAAGAAGTATAAAATAATACAGGATCACTGATTTGACTTTCCCGAAACTGCATTAATAAAGCATTCACGTCAATGGCATCCAGCTTCCATCAGAATTACGGCAAGCACTGCCACGAACTGTCCGGGATATACCATTAATGGTAAAACTATGGCTGTACTGACGGCAATTCTGCGAACCGACCCGGTAAGGCTGCCCGGGCACCACATTGCCAAAAGCCGTTCCGTTCTTTGCATTCCATGCAACAGCCTCACCGACTTTGGCATATTCAAGAGATCTGTATTCAGCTTCCAGCGCACGCCGGCGCCCATCTCTGCTCAAAGAAGCAAATGACAGGCCAAGTAAACCCTGCCTCATAGCCATGATAATAGCTTTTTCCGATGCACACCTGCCGGCGGCCTGCGATCTGTCCAGTTTTGCACAGCCTGCAATGAAGACTGAAACCCATACAAATAACAGCGAAATGGCAATGATTCTCATTTTTATTTTTTAACAAGGAACGATCACAGGCATCTTTAGCTTAAATTATCTCTTAAGTCATCAAAAATAAAAACAGTTTTCCAAAGCTGATGGAAATATTCCCCATCTTCCACCTGCAATTAATTAAAGACAGCCTGTTTACATTAAATTTATCAGCCGGCTTTCTTAAAGGTTCTGCGAATATGAAAACAACTCTACAGAGAAGCGTATTCAACTTCAGGATGAAAAATATGTTCAACCACTTACAAATAAGTGATAAAGAAGAACCATTATACGGCTCGCGGTATCTGAGATGGTGGTATAACTATCCGTAACCGGTAAAACCGGAAGGTCACAGATTATATTTTGACGGAAGCAAACTTATGGGGCATCTTCATCTAAACGCCATGATTTACGGATTGGGCAGCCATATAGCGGCCTGGCGTCTTCCCGAAAGCGATCCTTTGGCGGTTACCCGCCTGTCCTACTGGTGTGATCTCGCACAGATATGCGAAGCAAGTGGCATGGATGCTATTTTCCTCGGCGATGTCCTTGCGCTTCAGCAGGAAGATCCCTATCAGGTTGCCGGCGCACTGGATCCGTTGATTATCCTTTCTGCCATTGCCTGTACGACAACCTCCATCGGCCTTATCGGCACAGCATCAACAACATTTGATCATCCCTACCATATTGCCCGCCGTTTTGCTTCTCTTGATCATATCAGTAACGGACGTGCAGGATGGAACATTGTCACCACCTCTACCTTGCCTGAAGCAAAAAACTTCGGGCGTGATGTGCTGGCCCCACACGAAGAGCGTTATGCAAGAGCGCAGGATGTTTTGCATGCAACCATAGCATTATGGAACAGCTGGAAACCCGGTGCCCGTATTGTCGATAAGGAAAAAGGTCTTTATCTGGATCCTGAAGCCATCGGAAAAATCAACTATATCGGGAGCTATATTCGCAGCATCGGCCCGCTCAACGTACCCTGTCCGCCACAGGGAAGGCCGATTCTGGCACAGGGCGGCATTTCAGAGACCGGACGTGATTTTGCCAGTCGTTACGCGGATATTTCCTTCACTGTTCAATCTGATCTGGAGGATTGCCGCTGTTTTTATGCCGATATCAAGCAACGCGCACAAAATGCAGGGCGTAATTCTGATCATTTTCTTGTTTTTCCCGGTATTGTACCGGTCATCGGAAAGACAAAGGCAGATGCACTGGAGCGATTCAGGCAATTGAACGAGCTTACCGTGCCCGACTATGGCCTCCGGCAGCTTTCCACTATTCTCGGCTGTGATTTGACCCGGTTTGATGGCCGCGCTCCTCTGCCCACACATATTCTCAGCAAAGCCGAGGATGAAAATACACCGAACAGAATTCGCCTGATTTTACGCGATGCATGGAAAAACAATTTGTCCCTGAACAGGCTTGCGGCCCGTTTTCTATGTGCACAGGGACATCTGCTGGCTGTCGGCACACCTGAAGATATAGCCGATACCATGCAGCACTGGTTTGAAAGTAAGGCTGCGGATGGTTTCAACGTTCTTTTTCCGGCATTACCGACTGATCTCGATCTCTTCTGCTGCAAGGTAGTGCCATTGCTGGAAAAACGGGGACTGAGAACACCACCACAAAAAAACGAAATGCTGCGGCAACGTTTTAATCTTGCTTCAGATGCATTCCTGCCCGGTCAGCACTCTCAAAAAAGGCAACAGCCCGCATATCAATAAGCGGACGGACAGAATAATTGGTCTCAATCATTTTCAATCCGGTTGAATAAAGCCGGAAATGGCAGGGTTTCTTGTTCTGTTGTATCTTCCGATGGATTGAAGCAGAATCAAAAAACAGTCCGATGAACTGTTTCCCCTGCAGAAACAGCGGCTGCTTTTTTGAATTTGAAAATACCCCAAACCAACGGCATATATACACTTGAATCCACCCGGAAATGAAACGCCCAACCTGAAGATTCCACCCTATTTATGCGGCATCAGCCGGACAGGCTAACCGCCTGCGAGTTCTGGTATCCAGCAAAACCAGCCGAAAATACATATCCTGCTGCCTTGCAGATGAGCGCCCTGATCCAAGCCATCACCTTCCTCGCACAAAGACTTCCGGCCATACTGTACCGGCATAACCTCAGTTCAACCAGCAGCCACGCGCTATTACCATCGGGGCAAGGCATAAACGATTGTCAACAGGCTACATTCAACAATGCTGAATCCCGTCAAGGCCCGGCAAACCGATGCCGGGCATGACAGCATCGCAAGACCTGGATCATCAAGAAAAATATCCCGGCCCGTTATTAAAGGCTGTACCAGCAGCGTAGCCGGCCTCAGATAAAGCACCGATAAGCCGGCAATCCGGTTTTCTGTCACTTTCTACAGCCAGAATACCTGTCAGAACTGCGGTTACTTGACCGGAACAGCAATTTCAACGCGACGCGGCTTCTCCCCGTTTCTACCCGGAATAAAAACAATAACCACACAAACATTCCTGTTATCCTGAACAACAAGCGTGGTTTTGGTAAGCTGTCCGCCTTGCTCATCCGCAATTTTACGGCCAACATCAGCACAATCAGCAGCAACGGATGGCATCACATCTGCTAAAATAAATAATGACAGTAAACAAACATATCTTTTCATCATGCTCCTCTATTTACTTCAAAACCTCTGAAAATTCAATAAAAACAATTCCTGTAATTATTTTCCTGACAGCAGGTCATATGTTTTTAACCAAATCAGTCAATTATGGATTCAGGTTATATCAGTGCTGTTAAATTTGCATAATTCAGGGATTCTGCCAAGCCGGAGCCAGGAAAGCGATAATCAAAATGCTGTTTTCATCTCTCTGTACAAAATCGCCATGCAGTGAATAGAAACAGTACTGAAAAAACCGGTCTTTCTTTAAACAGATGCTGATTTGCACAAATCTTTCAGTTTATCGGGCCTGTCATGTCGCGTTGTAAAAAGAAAAACAGGGAAAAACGTCAACCACGTTCACGTTTTCACAGCCCTTTGCTTATCGGGTTTAGTGCATGGCTCGACAGCAGGCTTTACTGTATAGGAACCGGCTTCTCTGATTTCTGGGAGCGGTTTACAATTTTCTCCCATCGCTTTCGTGTACGGGGTTTCAAACGGCTCGTTGTTGAAATTTTTGATGAAGCACTGACGCTCAGCCTTGTCGGGCTGACATTGTTCGCCACCATCGGGCTTCCCATTTTTGAAGTGACCAAGAAAGATTGGCGCGCGAAAGAAAATTTCAATGTGACCTTTCTCGACCGTTACGGCAATTTTATCGGGCAACGGGGCATTCTTCATGCCAAGGACGTGCCGATTGAAGAAATGCCGGACTATGTGATCCAGGCAGTATTGGCAACTGAAGACCGCCGTTTTTTTGAACACTGGGGCATTGATTTTTATGGGTTGTTGCGCGCATTAAGCCAGAACATGCAGGCAGATGGCATTGTGCAGGGTGGCTCTACCTTGACGCAGCAACTGGCAAAAAATCTGTTTTTGAGCAACGAACGCACATTCAGACGCAAGATCAAGGAAGCATATCTTGCAATATGGCTTGAGCTAAATTTAAGCAAAAAGGAAATTCTCCAGTTATATCTCGACCGGGCCTATATGGGAGGCGGCAATTTTGGTATTGCATCTGCGGCAAAATTCTATTTTGACAAAGATATCCGCAATGTATCGCTGGCAGAAGCCGCCATGCTTGCCGGCCTCTTCAAAGCTCCCGGCAAATATGCCCCCCATATCAACCTACCGGCTGCACGCGCACGCGCCAACGTGGTTCTTTCCAATCTGATTGACAACAAACTGATGACTGAAGGCCAGATTGTGGGCGCGCGCCGTCATCCGGCAAGTATAGTCACCCGTCTCAAATATGAAGAAAGTCCTGATTATTTTCTGGACTGGGCCTTTGATGAAATCCGCAAAATGAGCAGTCAGCTGTCCGAACATATACTTGTCGTGCGCACAACATTTGACGCCACCCTCCAGAAAGCAGCAGAAGAATCTATTGAATTCCACCTGCGCCAATATGGCACACAATATCACGTCACACAGGCAGCAACTGTTATCCTTGAAAAGGACGGTTCGGTTCGCGCCATCGTTGGAGGGCGCGATTACAGCCAAAGCCAGTTTAACCGCGCTACACAGGCCAGACGCCAGACCGGTTCTTCCTTTAAACCTTATGTCTATGCCGTCGCTATGGAAAACGGCCTGACCCCAAAATCTGTCGTGCCGGATGCTCCCATCGACTGGGGAGGATGGATGCCGCGCAATTATGGCCGCGGATATGTCGGCCGGGTTGATATTACCACGGCACTCGTCAAATCGCTGAACACAGTGCCCGTCCGCATTGCTTACAAATATTTACACCGCTCGACCAAACAAATTGTCGATCTTGTTCAGGCAATGAAGATTGAATCGCCGATCCTGAGACACAAAACCATGGTTCTTGGTACTTCCGGCATGACAGTTCTGGATCAGGCAACGGGATTCAATGTTTTTGCCAATGGCGGCATTGCCGGTAACCGGCATGGTTTTACGCAGATATCTTCTACAGACGGCAGACTTTTGTGGGACTGGAGCAGGAACGGTGCCAAACCACGCCGGGTTCTGAGCGAAAAGGCCGCACACTTTGTAAACTCCATGCTTGTCCAGGTACCCATACGCGGAACAGGTCAGCGCGCCGCATTACCGATGACACGTGTTGCCGGAAAAACCGGCACCACACAAGCCTATCGTGATGTCTGGTTTGTCGGCTTTACAGGCAATTATACTGCCGCTGTCTGGATGGGAAATGATAACTTCTCACCGATGAACCGGCTGACCGGCGGTGTCGTGCCCGCCATGATCTGGCGGCGGATGATGCTTCAGGCACACCGCAACATTGCACTTGCCCCCATACCTGGCGTTGAAAACAGTGTTCTGGCTACATCAGGAAATACGGGTAAAAACAATAAGAGAACTGCGCAGTCACAGAATCTGCCGCAAGTTTTTTCCTCGGAAGCGACCCGTACTATCCGCGAAATCGCGACTGCTCTGCAAAATGTACCGGAAATTCCCGCATATAATCCAGAAAAACTGGTATCTTCGGATTTTACCCATATCCGGTGAATTGATTTCGTGATAGGTTCATATAGTTTAAACAGGGTGCTGATACAGCTCTGTCCGGAATTATACTTATCAGTCTGAATTCAATTTCATGTTGCGCACCATTTTACTGATAGTGACTGTGCTTTTCATTGCCATTGCTGGCGGGACATGGAGCGCCGGTTATGTTCTGACAGCTTTTGACGGCTTCAGCAAGCTTCAGATCGGCCAATGGGAAGCATTTCCCAATGCCGGCACTGAAAGTGCCGACCCTTACGCTCTGGCCAACACCGGACGGCGGGGTGACGTGGCGCTTGGACAGGCAGAAGGCCTTGTTTTTTATCTCAGGGGTGATGACGAAGGTAAACCTTTAAGCAGCCAGTGCCGTTATCGCTTCAAAGGCTCCGTGCCGGAAGCACGGTTTTTCACGCTTTATACCACCGATAAAAATCGGGAAACGGTAAAAACAACCCGCCGGTTTCCCTCAGAACTTTATTCCCATGACATCATCCGTGATGAAAATGCCCGGATAACCATCCTGATTTCCTCCACGGTTGAGCCGGGCAACTGGCTGGCCGTGGAAGACATGCAGGAATACAGGCTGATCCTGACGCTTTACGATACACCGATTGCCACCGCAACCGGTCTGGCAAAACCTGTTATGCCGGCGGTTGAACGTATAAAGGAGGGGTATTGTGGCTAAATCCAGGCTCCTTTACACTACTGTGCTTGGCCTGCTCGGAGCTGTAATCGTTCATATCTGTGTGCTGTTTCTTGTATCTTATTATACAAGATACAGCACATGGGAACAGCTGCAAAACAGCAGCCAGCCATACAGGTTTCAAAGCCTTGTGCCGGATAATCCGATTATGAAAACTTCTGATCCGCTTTTCCAGCTGGCGGCCTGTTATTTCAACCTGACAAACGGGCCGGTGCATATTACCGCTGACGGGCAGGTACCGTTCTGGTCGCTCTCGCTCTATAACCATGCAGGAGCCAATATATACAGCCTTAACAACCGCACAGCGCCGAACAATATGCTGGATGTGATTATCAGCGATCCTGTTCAGATAATTGATTTTAAACAGGCTGTAACCGATACGTATGAAAATTCTGTGTTAACAGCACAGAATATAGACAATGGCTTTTCTATACTGCGTGTCCTCAAACCATCAGCTGACTGGAACAAACAGGTTGAGGCATTTCTGGCCAGTGCAAGCTGCAAACAGGTTAATTATTGAAACACTTGCAACCAACCCCGGGTGAAGTGGCGTCAATGTGCACAGGATATAACACCCGAAACCGGATAAATATTGACCTGTTATCTGTACCTTCTCTTTATCAGGGAAGGGAAGGAAGTTGTGTGTACAGCTACGATACGCAGACAGACAGGAAATGCTATTATATAGCATCAGGTAGAGGCAAGCATTAATAATGCGGTAAATGAGGTCTGCCACTGTTTACCATAGAGTGAAAATATTAAATTTCGTACCGGGAATCATGCATAGCAGAAGCTGTTAGCGAAATCAGGCATAAACCCATCCTGGAGATATCGCATCCATTACCGGTAAAAACATGAAAAAACAGCCCTGTCCTACAGTTTCTATAACTATTGCGGCAATAAAAACAGTTATCTGGAATAAATTCAGAAAATATCTTTTGACGTTTCGATGAAGCATCAAAAGAAATCAGGAAGGTGAATGACCATCCCCATCATCGACAATTACTATTAATTCTTTGATTTTATTGAAATTTTCAATATCAATAATCCAGATATCCAGGTCAAAATCCAACTCTTTTTCCAGTTTGCGCGTTACCTGCTCTTCACTTGCATATGACAGCAGGGTGATAAAGCGGCGCTCATCGCCGGATGATGGATTTTCATAAAATATCTGCGGTGCCGGGCCATAAAGATCAATTGTACTGTCTTTATCATAAACCTTGATAAATATAGCCCCTGCTTCTGTGGCGCCACGCCATGCAAGATAGGCAAACCCATTTTGACCACGCACCTTACGCAGCAAGGCAGCCACCCAAAAATCTGAAGTCAGCCGCATAAATCCGAACTCAACCCAATATTCCGATCTCACGCATTTTATCAATCAATGCACGGTCAATCTTGCCGGTTACCGGCAAGACAAACCTGCTCTGAAACGCGCGAACCGCTTTTTCTGTTATATGATCAACCATACCATTGACGACTATATCGCTATTGCCAAACAGGCGCAAAGCATCCTGAACACGCATAATTGTTTCTTTCGTTGGTGACAATGCTGCCTCTATTTCCATGCTGCCCTTTGCCGCCGACAAATCAGCCATCCCCGTCCGATTACGAATCACAACCCCGATACTGTCTGTCATTTCAACAGAAACAGTTTGGCCATCATGTACGAGATTTTTCTGCAATTGCTGCCAGCTCCGGATCGCCTCCCTGGTCCGGGGGCCACTCAAACCATCAATCTCGCCACTGTAAAGCCCAAGGGCAGCCAGCTTTTTCTGCATTGTTTTAAGTTCAATATCCTGCTCAGGAACAGCCTGCCTGTGACCCATATCACCGGCACTGTTGCTGACATCCTGACCTCCAGAAAAACCGTTTTGCCACGCAGACATACCCGCGTGATCATGGATGGAGCGCGTTGAAAAAAAAACACTGCGATGAACAGCAGGCTGCCTGAAAAATGCATTATATGAAACAAAGCTGAATGTTACCACAAAAAGAGCAAACCCGAATGCCAGCAAGGGATTTTTACGGGAACCGCGCAATGTGACACTGATCATCCAACGGCAAAGCCTGCCGATCAGATATAAAAGCCGGGTAACAACGCCTAAAAAGACAAATACGATAATGAGGCCCATCCTGCCGGCCAGATATAAAAGCCGGGTAATAATATCAGGCCGATTTGCGAATTTCTTTTTCTTTCTCTTCTTCCTTGCCATTGTCTGTGTTGTGATCTTTCATCCTGTTATGGTCTTTCATCCCCGTCATATGGATTAGATGGGAGAAACGATCCATTCTTCCAGATTGTCCCTGTCTGACGTCCTTTTCCGCCAATGTCAGAAAGACGGAAACATTACAGTTCCTTTCTTCATCCGGCTTTTAATCCTTGCCTTTTCACCATAAAAAAACGCAGTTTTATAAACAAGAGCAACACCACTTCCCTCAACAGAACTCTCAATGATATTTCCTGCCAAACAAAAGCAGCACCCTGCCAATCCGGGCAAGCCGCCTGTAACTGACAACCTATGCCATTAACCGATATCGCTATCTGTAACAGAAATGACCGCACAGCCCTTCGCATCAATTGACGTGCCAAGGGGCAACACAGCTATCAAGCCTGGTATGTCTGATGGCATTTGAAGGCAGATTGATAACAATCCGGCGCATTTTGATATCACCCGGCGCAATATTGAATGTAACATGGCGCTGGTATAAAAGGCGAGCCACCATTGCAGCACAGTTGCGGATAATATTGTCACGACTGTTACTGGCAGAAGGGCTGTAATTCTGTTTTTTCAAAAACATGTACGGCTATTTTCAGAAGATGTTCACCCGATTTTTTACAAATGGCATATATTCGCGCTGTATTTCATGCTCCAGAGTGCGTCTCTGTCTCATACATAAGAAAACCCGATGATTGCATTCAGCGGCATACGAATTTCATGAGCAACAATGATAAAGGGCGAAACATCTGTATAAAACCTGCCAGACTGGCACAGTGATACCCGATCCGGCAATCTGTATCTCAATGACAGGCCAAAACCGGCTATCCCATCTGATATGCTCTGGTTTCAGGGGATAATTATCAATATAAAACCGCTCTGATATTGTAAACGGAACAAAATCAGGCCAGCATCGCCGATTTGCTGCAATGCATCAAAAAATGTCAGGATCGCACTATGATCACCCGGATAAACATGATCAATAAAACATCAGCCTGACACACAAAGTTGCTCCAGACGGACATGGCCGGAAAAGGTAACCCATACAGTCTTTCTCCGAAACCGGCTTTTACCTATGTCCCACATCAATGAATTCTCAACCCACGCCAGGCTTGAGTTGACAATCATCTACCGGTTTACGGTAATGAGCGGAAAAACAACTTGAGGAAATGATAATTTACATAACTTCTTTAATGCCTTGACCTCCATAATAAAAACTATGGTGAATAGAATTCAGCTTCTCCCTCTTGTGAACGGCCGTCCAAAACGTAAATATTTTATAAACGCAATTGCTATATGCTCACCATCAAAGCCCGGCATATATAGTAAAAAAACATGCAGACTATGACTCGACGATAAAATCAGCTTTTACCCCCTTGCAATTCCAGAAAGAATGTTTTCAGAAAGTCCGGTCAAGTGATACGCTTTCTTTTTAAATCTGCCTTTTTCCTGACATTGATTTTTGTTGCCATTGCATTTTTGACCCCTCATCCCGACCAAAACAACCAGGATGAAACAGCTGGCAGCTACAGCGCGCTTGATGCCTTGTTTGTCGTGCGCAATACGATGGCAGATCTGGGGAATTTTTGTGAACGCAACCCCGAAACCTGTGAAACCGGAAAATCCTTTTTCGGTTCACTCGGCGCAAAAGCACGCGACGGGGCACGTATCACCTACGAATTTCTCGACGCGAAATTCGGCAGTGCCTCACAATCCCCATCTTCGGGAGCAAAAACCGGCCACACAGGACACACACCTTCCTCTCAACCGGATCAACCACTGCCGCAAGCCTCTTCAAACCAGAAAAAACATGCCCAATGGTGAGCAGGGAACTGTTTATTCTATCGCCAGACCGCCACCCAAAGTTCATGGGCATACTTATCTGCAAACAGGCGCATAAGAGCCGCATCATATAAATTTATTGCAAAAATGACCTTGGAAATACCATTGCCATGGCATTATATCGGGCATGCCTCTTCCGGCGAACAATTGAAACCGCCTGCTCATCTCTCACAGGATATCTTGAAAAACGGATAAAGTGAATGACACAAACTATAAAGGATATTGCAGAAACTTTTTCTCTGCTTGATGAGTGGGAAGATCGCTACCGCTATATCATCGAACTTGGTCATGAACTGGAGCATTATCCTGAAACAGCCAGAGACAATGCACATAAAGTTCCGGGATGTGTCAGCCAGGTCTGGCTTACAAGCCAGCGCAACGATAATGGAAATGACCCGGTACTGACTTTCAAAGGCGATTCAGATGCCCATATTGTCAAAGGCCTGGTTTATATCATTCTCGCTTTATATTCCGGCAAGCGGGCTTCTGAGATACTTGAAACAGATGCCAGGGCAGCCCTTGCAGAACTGGGGCTTGATGAACATCTGACGCCGCAACGTTCAAACGGGCTGAGATCAATGATTGCGCACATCCGCGAGGAAGCCGCCAGAAACAAAATGGACAGCAGTCATCATTCTGTATAGAAGCCCGATTCAGCAAAAATACCGAATCGGGGTTATATGCACATTATGGAGCAAAAACACCCGACATTCCATTAAGCGGCTCTTCTTTTACGCGTGCGACCCAGACCTATTTCCTTGGCAAGCACTGAACGGGCCTGCGCATAATGCGGAGCAACCATCGGATAGTTCGTGTCAAGATCCCACTTCTCACGGTATTGTTCCGGCGTCATATTATAATGAGTCATCAGGTGACGCTTGAGCGACTTGAACTTCTTACCATCTTCAAGACAAATAATGTATTCATCTGTGATGGAACGCTTGGGATTGACTGCCGGCTTTGGCTTTTCAGAAACCAGTTCTGTCACCTTGAAGGATTCAGCATGAGCCAGAGCAGCATGCACATCAGTAATGAGCGCAGGAATATCCCCCGTACGGCACGCATTATTGCTTACATAGGCGGATACAATATCCGCAGTTAATGCAATAAGCATTTCACTACTTCCTTCAATCTTTTCCTGATTATTCATATTTTAATCCTTCCGAACTGAAAATTAAGTGTTTTCTCGCTCTATCTGAAATAGTTGTACTAGAATTTGCATAATCCATTATGGGAGATTACGCTAAATTTATGTCAGCTAATATCACTGAAATTCATTTTGTCAATTATGTATTTAGAAATTTATTATAAAAATTTTCAAAATATATTTTTTATAATAAACAAGCTATACTAACGCATAAGGTGTGCAATACTTAATTTAAACCATAAATAGAATACATTTTCCCGACAGGAATAATCATCATCATACAACTTGTGACAGATTGCAGGCCCGATTGAATACAGGACAATCTTTATTCTTACAGGTTTCCTTCATATATTATCTGTCCAGGGAACAGTGGTTTTCCAAACTGCTTCTGGCCATGCCGATTCATGAAAAGTGAAAAAACAGTCCGCGGCGCAAAAAACTGAAATCATAAAAAGCAATGAAGAATGGCAAGCGCAATTGCCCCCATCCAATATCAGATCACCCGGCAACATGGTACTGAACGGGCTTTTTCAAGTCTGGATTTTGATATATCCGTGCCGGGCATATTCCGTTGTGTCTGTTGCGGACAACCTCTTTGCCGCTCTTCAGATAAATATGAATCCGGCACCGGCCGATCCAGTTTCACACAGCCGGTTACAACTACACCGTTAATATGTTTGAAGATCGCTCCGACAGCATCACCTGTACAGAAATACGCCGTGCCGGCTGTAATGCACATTTGGGACTTGTTTTTCCCGATGGACAGCTACCAGCCGGTTTACGCTATTGTATGAACGGTCATGTATTAACGTATGATTCCGATTGAAAAATTACCCGATTACAAGGATTTTTAATGCCACAGTCCTGTTGCTTCATACCACTCCCGGATCAGGTTTTTGACGACAACCTTGACAAGCGTGAAAGAAGGCTGCTGAAAATACTGGAAGCGCCATCCCGGCCACAAATATCACCCCTCGCCTGATGGCAAATGGCAGCGGATGTGAAACGGCGCCTGTCCGGCCGCTTTATCACAAGAATATGCCACTTGACAGCTCTGCCCCATGTTTTCCTTATGGTGCTGCTGTACCTGCAAGTTTTAATGCGGATATTATCTCACTCATTAACCGAGGTTTTGTTTATGCTATCGCGCTCATATCCGCAGCGGCAAGAATACACACTTCACCTAGTATAAACAGAACAAATATAAATACAAAGTCAACACTTTTACTGATTTCATTGCCGCCGGATACTGCCTGATTAAAAACAGATACATAATGATAACCCGTGGAAAATCAGCGGATGAACGCCACAGCCACCAATATGTCATTCCGTTTGTTGGCGACCTGACACACTACATTCGATGCCATATTGCCACTGATACCGGCTGATTGCTGCCTGCTCTCCTTATGACAATGTCAGAAAACAGCCCTACCCGCGTGCATGCCGGCCACCGGCGGACAGATCAACCCGCAGGTTATCTGCCGGAACTGGCCATAACAGGAAAAATGAAGACGGATAATAAACCCGTTCTGCACCGCATCGACACAAAAACAGACCATGAAGAGCCACGCGACTGTTTTTCATAACTCAGAAAACAGCCTGACCGTACTTTTACCATGAACAGAATATGAAGAAAAATCCGTTATCAGGAAAAGACAGTGAAAACATTATATAAAAAGTGGCGCGAAACGCGCCACATATTTTGTTTCATAATATATGAAACCAGCAATTATTACATATCACAGTTAATGTGATCAGACTTTTTCGTACATCTCAAGCACATGATCCCAATCGATCAGGTGATCAACAAATGCCTCAAGATATTTCGGGCGCGCATTGCGGTAATCAATATAATAAGCATGCTCCCACACATCAACGCCCAGAATCGGCTGTGCATCATGAACAAGCGGGTTTTCACCGTTCTGTGTTTTCATGATTTCAAGTTTGCCGTTTCTGAACGCAAGCCATGCCCAACCGGAACCGAACTGTGCAGCACCTGAAGCCAGGAAATCCGCACGAAACCTGTCATAACCGCCCAGATCGGAATCAATCACCCTGGCGAGCTTTTCAGGCAGTTTGTTACCGCCGCCGTCTTTTTTCATCCATTGCCAGAAATGGATATGGTTATAATGCTGGGCCGCATTGTTGAACAGACCCTGGTTGGTGCCAAAGCTCTGTTTGATAATCTCTTCCAGACTTTTACCTTCCAGCCCCGAATCCTTGATCAGGCTGTTTGCATTCGTGACATAGGTCTGGTGATGCTTGTCATGATGATATTCAAGTGTCTCACGCGACATATAAGGCGCAAGCGCATCATAGTCATAAGGCAAAGGGGGCAATTCAAAAGCCATTTGATTCTCTCCTGGATTTTCTGATTACAAGGCAAGCAGTTGAAAACTGCGTTGGCTACAATGTGGCGTGGTTGCTTTTGAAAAACAAGCAGCAATGATGCAATCACACCGGAATAAAAACAAAAACCAGTATTCTGCCCATCTTCTACCCCAAAACGGGCAGCGGGAAAAATAACCCTGCAAGCTTACTATTTTCATAAAAACCTGCACCGGACGGCTTTTTCTTTTCGGCAGGAGAACAATATTGTCTATCAGGAAATATCCCGGCAGGAAATACTTCCGCATAAAACAGGAACAGTCCTGAAATTAACGGCACGATAATCATTTCTGACAAAGTCAAAGCAAAGGGGGTTTGTTCAATGCCGGAAACAAATTTATCACGGCGATCATTTCTGACCGCTTTCACAGCAGTCGCGGCGGGTGGCGGCCTGTCTGCCTGCATGCCGCTTTTCAATTCTGCTTCCCGTACAAAACCCCGCACGGAAGAAGAAGCTCCCCAGCCATCAGGCTTCACCACCTCTTCTATAGACAGGCCGCCTGCTGCCAGTGGACAAGATACAGCTTTACGCTATCGGGATATATATGCTGCCCGCACCGATGGCGGCTTTACGCTTCCGGCTGTTCCCTATGCGCGTTTGAATCCGCAATATCTGCGCCAGATTGTCGATTATCCAACTGAAGAAAAACCCGATACGATTGTTGTCGACAGAGCACACCACTACCTCTATCTGGTTCAGGAAAATGGCACGGCAATCCGCTATGGCATCGCCATTGGAAAGGATGGCTTCTCCTGGTCGGGCAAAGCAATCGTGCAATACAAGAAAGCATGGCCATCATGGCACCCGCCTGCGGAAATGGTGCAACGGCTACCCGAGCTTGAGCGGTATGGCGGCGGCCGCGGCATGGGGCCGGCACTGGACAATCCTCTCGGCTCCCGTGCATTCTATATCTACCAGAACGGTCAGGATACCCTGTACCGCGTACATGGTACACCGGAATGGTGGACCATTGGCAAAAACGTATCGTCAGGGTGTATCCGTCTGTTCAATCAGGATATCATCGACCTCTATGACCGCACACCGCAAAAAACATATATCCTGGTGATTTAGAAAACAGATAACAATGCACTGAAGCTGACACAGGCCGGCGCAAATTTCCGGCTTTTGCCCGGGCCGGAAATCCGCAATCATTTTATTTTCCCTTTCCGCCCAGAAGGTTGCCAAGAATACCCCGTACAATATCACCACCTTCCCTGGCGATTGCGCGCCCGATGGAATTGGCCGCAGACCGTGTCGCAGATTTAAGGGCGGCCTCGGCAACGGACTGCCGTCTTCGTCCTCCTTTACCCGACTTGCCGAAAACCACATCTGACACATTATCCCACAAACCGCTTTGCTCATCAGTTTGCGTATTGTTCTGTGCTTTCTGTTCAGCCGCCTTTATCAGAATTTCATAAGCAGACTCCCGATCAAGCATTTTATCATACTGGCCAGCGACCGGGCTTGTGGCGATGATACGGGCGTGCTCCTCCGGGCTGAGCGGGCCAATCTGTGATACCGGCGGGCGGATGGTTGTCCTCTGAACCACAGATGGCACCCCTTTTTCCTGCAAGGTTGAGACCAGCGCTTCACCGGTTGCAAGATTCACGATCGCTTTTTCGGTATCAAAATCAGGATTGGCACGAAATGTGCCGGCTGCCGCTTTAATGGCTGCAATTTCACGCGGGGTATAAACGCGCAAGGCGTGTTGAATCCTGTTTCCAAGCTGTGCCAGAACCGTTTCAGGCACATCCAGCGGGTTTTGCGAAATAAAATATATGCCCACGCCCTTGGAGCGGATAAGCCGCACGACCTGTTCAATACGTTCAACCAAAGCCTTGGGGGCAGAATCAAACAACAGATGCGCTTCATCAAAAAAGAAAACCAGCCGCGGCTTGTCCGGATCGCCAATCTCCGGCAATTGCTCAAAAAGCTCAGACATAAGCCAAAGAAGAAAAGTTGAATAAAGCCGCGGACTGTTCATAAGTCTGTTAGCAGCAAGAACGCTGATCATACCACGGCCATCATTTGCGGTGCGCATGAGATCGGAAAGTTCCAGTGCCGGTTCGCCAAAAAATTTTATCCCCCCCTGCCCATCAAGCACCAGAAGTTCCCGCTGAATAGTGCCAACAGAAGCCTTGCTGACATTACCATAGCGTGTCGAAAGCTCGCCGGCATGCTCTCCGACATAAGACAGCATGGCCTGCATATCCTTCAGATCAAGCAAAAGAAGACCCTGCTCATCGGCAACCCGGAAAGCTATATTCAGCACCCCTTCCTGTGCGGCTGTCAGATTCATCAGCCGGGAGAGCAGAAGCGGCCCCATTTCACTGACCGTAGCACGCACGGGATGACCTGCTTCACCGAATATATCCCAGAAAATAACAGGAGAAGCCTGCATATTCATACGTTTTATGCCGACATCGGCAGCCCGCATTTTGATCTTGTCGCTGGCAGTGCCCGCCTTGGCAATACCCGAAAGATCTCCCTTGATATCTGCACAGAAAACCGGAACACCGGCAGCTGAAAATGACTCAGCCAGAACCTGCAGTGTCACCGTTTTGCCCGTACCTGTCGCCCCCGTAACCAGACCATGACGGTTGGCATAGGCAAGCCAGATATATTCGGGCTGAATGCTATGTTTTTCCCCCTTGTGGCTTGCGCCAAGAAAGATACCCTTTGGATCCTGCATCCATAAATCTCCTGTTTCACTGTCTTACATAAATGTTACAGGCAAGCAGGTCTTCAAGAAAGAACACCGCCAAAAAAGAACAGGTCAGAACATATTGCAATAAATAATGATTCGGCTTTCATTATATCTTTTGCAACAGCCCAGGCGTACCCGGCTGCTTCATCAAAACAGGTTACAGGATGCAAGTGCCCCGCTTTTCCGGGATTTTTCAGGCCGGACATGGGCCGAAAAAGCCGAAACAGCAAATGCTGTTTGTTTTGGTTGCATGGTGGCGTCTAAAAATCTACACTTCATGCTGCCTTACTCAGACAGGGTTTCGGGGGAATATCTCTTTCAGTATGAAAGGTTAAACAAGCCATGAGCAAAAAAACGTCTGGCAATGTAATGCATGCCGAGCATCATAGCCGGCCTGTCCGCTGGAGCATCATGCAGCGGGCCGACGATCCGGATGTAAGCCGCGCCAACCGGCAGTTAAAGGAAGATATTGCCAATGGTGCAACAGGTGTAGCCATTATCTTTGAAGGAGCGCACAACGCTTTCGGGTTTGGTCTTCCGGCAAGGGATGATACTATAGAGCAGCTTTTTAACGGGATTCACCTTGACGGCTTGCATATCCGGCTTGATAATCACCCGCATGGAAGGGCGCTTACTGACAAATTCATCGACTATCTGCAAAAGAAGCGTATCGACCCGGCCAGAACAAGAATTACCTTTGGCACGGATCCTGTGGCGACACTTGCCACCACCGGGCGGCTTAAAATGTCCATCGCCGCCCTGAAAGCCTCACTGCCACAGTCAATGTCAGCATTTTTCTCTTCCGGGCTGCCTGGAATCGTGCTTGAAGCAGATGGCAGACCCTACCATAATGCCGGCGCCACGCAAGCACAGGAAATCGGTGCCATGCTTTCCGTCGTGCGCGGACATCTGAACATGGTGGAAGAAGGACGCCACCATGTTGCCTATGCCCTGCCTCATATCGGCTTTGCCACATCCCTTGACCAGAACCCGGCGCTTGGCCTTGCCAAACTGCATGCCTTGAGGCTTCTGTGGCGCCGGTTACAGGAAGAATGCGGCATAGCAAATCCGTTTCCGGCAGCTATCCATGTTGAAACATCCATGCGCATGATGACGCGGCGCGATGTAATGGCCAATGCCATCCGTATCACGTCAGCTTCTTTTGCCGCCATTTCGGGAGGGGCTGTTTCACTCAGCGTCTTGCCATACAGCATCCCGCTTGGCTTGCCGGACGCCACAGCACGCCGGCAAGCCCGTAACTGCCAGCTGGTATTTGCCATAGAAAATGAACCAGGCACGGTGCAGCAATTGAAACAGCCCCCCCCCGAGACGAACAATCTTGCCGAAGCGGCATGGGAAGAATATCAGCGTTTTGAAAAGGAAGGCGGGGTTCTGCAAAGCCTGATAGACGGCAGTCTTGTCCGCCGCTTCAACGAAGCGCGGGATCTACGGGTAACAGCCTTTATCAAAGGTGAATACAGCATTGTTGGCACAACCCAATCCCGGCTGGAAATACAGGAACCTGTCAGCATTTATGACCAGAAGCCGTCACCATTCCAGCCGGAGGGGATTGTGCACTGCAAGCCGCTGTCGTTCAAACGACTTGACACCTCGTTTGAAGAAGCCGCCTTGAACGCACCGGCTGATGCCGCCCGTATTGTTTCATAGGAAGTGCACATCCGCAACACGCAGCCGGAACAAATCCTGAAATGCTGCCTTTTCTGATTTTTAGAGCATTTGATTACATCAAATCAAATGCTTCAATTCTCTGTATTTCTGATCGCATTGGTGTGGACGCTGAATGTTCCATCCGACGGCGAAATGCCTGTTTTGTTTTTATCCTGTGCTGGTTGCATTCTCAGGAGCGCCGATATATACCAGTCACAGTTGACAGCTGCATCTGTTTGTACGGATTTTATAATCCGGCCGAGCATCGACGGATGCGTATTCACAGCCGCCGCAAAAGGCCAGGTGCAATGAACCGGGAAGCCGGATAACTTCAGGTGCCCGGGGCGCGCTCAGCAGGACGACGGACAAACCCGTGTTCTTCCAGGACTGCTATCAGCCTGTGTGCGGCAGAAAAGCCCCGCCACAGATGCCTGGCGATATATTCATTACGCAATGTTCCGGGGATGATCTTTCTGACCGGCACGGCCGGGAGGCTGCACCGGACTTTGACGAGGGGATTTTCCGGTCTCCTCACTGACCCCTTCAAGCTGTCCGGGCAATATTTCGATCTGCTCTCCCCGCCTGTCAAACCGGTTGATCATGTAATCGGGCATCTGGCTGACAATGTGAAATATCACCGGTAAATTCTCCACTGGCGCCGGACAGGCCCCCGGGCATCACGCTGCAAGCCTGCAAGACCATCAAACCTGTCTCCATCACAGATGAGGGCCGATTTCGGTTACAGCTGTGCTATTGATGTCTAAAGCTTCGGGCACCGGTGCCGCCCTTGCCTTGGGATCAGACCGGCGGCGGGGCTTTACAGGTCAGATCACCCTTCAACGGGCAGGATATTTCCAGATAAACATCAGGCCGATTTAAATTCTGTTCCTGTCAGGATGGCACTTTCAACCATAAGTTATATTATTGACAGAATTAATAAACGACGTGAAAATTTCAGGAAATTCTCAATGAGAACCCTCAGGTGTTATTCAGTTCATGGAAAGCAGAAAAATAAAATTTCCCAATAAAGGTGAACCCTTTTTTTCTTTATTCTCATTGTATCAGATTAAATGAACCCGGCGCGGCATAACAATTGAAACAGGCAGTATTTTTGCCGGCAATTTTCCTATCCCTGAAACAACCGGCTTGACAAGGTATGAAAAAAGGTTTCGAGTTATCTGATAATAAAAGATGATAATCCTGGAGGAATCATGCCACAAGGGCGGCAGTACAGCACAGCCGAAACCAGACTGGTAAAGCTGGGAGCTGCGCCCGAAAACAAAGAGGCCGCCATACGCGCTGTTGGTGAACTGCTTGTTCAGACCAATTCTGTCACTCCCGGATATGTAGCCAGCATGCTGCGGCGTGAAAATGTCGCCAATACATGGCTGGGTGAAGGTGTGGCGATCCCCCATGGCATGGTGGAAGACAAGCGTCTTGTTCTGGCAGACAGCGTTGCAGTTTTACAGATACCGGATGGTGTTGAGTGGAACAGCGGCGAAAAAGCCCGCCTTGTTTTTGGCATTGCCGCACGGGGTGACGGGCATCTCGGCATATTGCGCCGCCTGACCCGGCTTCTGCAAAAACCGGAAGAACTGGCGAAGCTTTTTGTCACAACCGATGCCGACGACATTCTCAAGAAACTTACGGAAACGCAAACCGAAGCAGATATACACAAACCGGCAGCAGTCCATGATCTGGATGAGGTTGAAAAATGGGTCACCGACTATCCGAACGGCCTGCATGCGCGGCCTGCATCCATGTGGATAGACGCGGCAAAGGAAAACGATATACAGTTTCAGGTTCGCAACGGTCATGCAACTTCTGACATACGCAGCCTTATCTCACTTTTGCAGCTTGGAGCACATCACGGCGATACACTGGTTTTTTCTGCTACGGGCAAGCACGCACGTGAAAAGCTCAATGCCTTTATGGAAGTTGTCAGAGGCTTAAGCGCTTCAGAGAAGAAAATGGCGCACCGCGCGGCAGAGCAGCAAAGCCATGTTGCGGCCTACGGCTGGCAGCCTCCCTCAGGCAAAGCCGCAATCACCGGTGTAGCGGCAAGCCCCGGTCTGGCAATCGGCAAAATCCATCGGGTTGTTACACAGGAAGCCGATATTCCCGATGTTCCGGTTCGGCTTGATGAGGGTGGAACACTTTTGCAAAATGCGCTGGAGCGAACCAGGTTGCAAATGAAAGCTCTGGTTGATGATGTTACCCGCCGGATCGGCCCTTCTGATGCCGCCATATTCAAGGCACAGGCAGAACTGCTTGATGATGGGCATCTTATCACCACTGCCTGCCGCTATATGGTGAAGGGGCATGGTGTTGCATGGTCATGGCAGCAAGCTGTGAAAGAAACGGTGAATCGCCTTGCTGCGATGAACAATCCGGTTCTGGCAGGACGGGCGGCGGATCTGCGGGATGCCGGCAGACGGGTACTGGAACAGATTGACCCGGCATTTGCCGCTGGCAGCCTTACCGGCCTGCCAGCGGATCAGATCATTATTGTCGCCGATGATCTTTCACCTTCCGATACGGCGGGGCTGGATACAAGCCACGTGCGTGGGCTGGCAACGATCCTTGGCGGGCCGACATCCCACACTGCTATTCTGGCACGGACACTGGGGCTTCCGGCCCTGGTTGCCGGCGGAGCAGCGCTTGCCTGTGCCAGTCACGGTGCAATGGCGATTATCAGCGGCGACAGCGGCTTGATCTGGCTTGAACCGGATGAGGCAGACCTCGCCGCCGCGCGGGCGGAAATTCAGGAAATTGAGAAAAGGCGTACATTGCAGGCAGCCCGGCGCAGCCTTCCGGCCCACACACCTGACGGGCATGATATTCTTGTTGCCGCCAATATCAACTGGCCGGATCAGGTTCCTCTTGCTCTCGAACAGGGCGGAGAAGGCGTTGGCCTGATGCGGACAGAATTTTTGTTTCTGGAAAGCGGCAATACACTGCCGGATGAAGACAGACAACATGAAACCTACCGTGCCATGCTGGATGCGCTTGATGGCAGGCCGCTTATCGTCCGGGCACTTGATATTGGCGGAGATAAACAGGTACCCCATCTGAACCTGCCGCATGAGCAAAATCCGTTTCTGGGAGTACGCGGGGCGCGTTTGCTCCTGCGCCGCCCCGACCTGCTCTATCCGCAGCTAAAAGCGCTCTACCGCGCGGCCAAAGGCGGGGGTGATCTTTCCATCATGTTCCCGATGATCATGTCGATTGAAGAAATCAGAAAGCTGAAAACCATTGCAGAAGATATCCGCCAAAACCTGAAAGCGCCTGAAGTGCCACTGGGTATTATGATTGAGGTTCCCTCTGCCGCTATCATGGCAGATATGCTAGCCGCGCACGTGGATTTCTTTTCCATCGGCACCAATGACCTGACCCAATACACCCTTGCTGTTGACCGGCAGAACCCGGAACTTGCAGCCGAAGCTGACAGTCTTCATCCTGCTGTTCTGCGTATGGTTGAACATACGGTGCAAGGCGCAAAACAGCACAACCGCCCGGTCGGTGTATGTGGCGGCATCGCCGGAGACCCGTTTGGCGCAACATTGCTTGCAGGCCTGGGGGTGACTGAGCTTTCCATGACACCGCGCGACATTGCAGCGGTAAAAGCCCGGTTGCGGGAGACAAGTCTCAAAGACATGCAGAAACTGGCAGAGCAGGCTATCCGGCTTGAAACAACCGTACAAATACGTGCCCTCGACGGAGCCGGAACATGACCGGACAATACCCCCGAATTGCTACTCTCACCCTCAATCCGGCAATTGATGAAACAATCACCCTTGCAAAGCTGCTGCCTGGCGCTGTGATGCGCGCCAAGGCTGTGCGTTTCAATGCTGGCGGCAAAGGTGTAAATGTGGCCGCCTGTCTGGCTGATGGCGGTTTCAAAGTGGCGGCCACGGGCCTTCTGGGCAAAGAGAACAAGATATTTTTTCAGAATTTCTTTGTTGAACACGGCATTGAAGACCGGTTTTTATATATTGAAGGCGCTACGCGCACCAATATCAAGCTGCTGACCCCTGATAGCACCACTGATATCAACCTGCCAGGGTTACAGGCAACAAAAGCCGATCTTGACCAAATCCGGCAACGGGTTGCTGATATGAGGAATGATTTTCTTGTTCTTGCCGGCAGCCTGCCGCCAGGCAGCTCTGACGATTTTTATGCCGATCTCGCTGCTATCTGGCAAACAGGCAAAACCAAAATCATTGTTGATTGCAGCGGCAAATCCCTGCAAGCCGTGCTGCAAGCAAAAGCGCGCCCCTTCTGTATCAAGCCAAACAGGGACGAACTGGCCGAATGGGCGGGTAAACCGCTCACGACTCGGGATTGCATCCTTATGCAAGCAAGAAAACTGCACGAAAGTGGTATTGCGCTTGTGGCTGTCTCCATGGGACATGACGGCGCTCTCTTTGTTTCTCAGGAAGGGGCTGTACATGCTGCTATAAAACTCGACCATGTGGAAAGCACGGTTGGCGCAGGCGATGCAATGGTTGCCGGAACAGTTGCCGCACTGAGCTATGGGGCTTCTCTTGACAGCATTGCCAGAAACGCAACGGCCTGGGCAGCAGGCAAGCTGGAATGCCAAGGGCCTGGCCTGCCATCACCAGCCCGCATTGCAGAACTGGCAGGCAAAACCCGATGCAAATTTCTCTAGGCACTTTATTGATTTCTGTACGAACACAAATAACCTGAAAACACAATCAGCCGCCAATCCAGCTACAGGATGGTTTATCGGGTCAGACTGAAAAGCAAACATTATTTCCAGTTCACTGCAAGAATAAAAAACAATAACCCGGATACGGGATATGAGGAAAATATGAAGCTATTTGCCATTATTGAGGAACAGGGAAAACATGTCATCGCCATATTGATCCGTGAAGCATTGATGCATGCAGCCGAAACGGAAGGCATTGATATGAATGCCGGTATCCATGCCGGCGGTTCTGCCATCAGCGTTCCGGTTGCCGGGACACCGGCTGATATCCTGCTTTTTGTCAGCGCACGGAATGAAACCGCAAGACAGGAAGAACTGGCTGCCAAATTTGGCGGCAAAGTGGTGACAGCAACCGTAGACCAGGTTTTTGACAGCGCCCGGGCAATATTGAAAAAACTGCCGCTGGCAGATACAGCTCATGCAAATGAAACAAGTCTTGCAGCAAAAACTGCAACAAGACGGATTATTGCTGTGACATCCTGTCCGACCGGGATTGCCCATACATTCATGGCTGCCGAAGCACTTAACAACGGTGCGGCTCAACTTGGCATAGACATGCGTGTTGAAACGCAAGGATCTGTCGGTGCCGGAACACCTTTGACAGATCAGGAAATAAGGGATGCTGATCTTGTCATTATTGCCGCAGATCGTGAAGTGGATCGCAGCCGTTTCAACGGCAAGCACGTTTATACAAGCGGCACCAAGGCAGCCATTAACAATGGCAAAGCCTTTATTGAAGAAGCCATAAAACAGGCCCGCCTGCAAAATACCGAAAACAAATCAGCCATGACAGCAAACAGCCCTGCCAGCAGCAAGGAAAACCGTGGCGGCCCCTACCGCCATCTAATGACCGGCGTTTCTTTCATGCTACCCTTTGTTGTGGCAGGAGGGTTGCTGATTGCTATTTCATTTGCTCTTGGCGGAGTTGATGTTACCCGGGCACAGGGTACTTTTGCCCACACACTTTTCAAGATCGGCGCAGAAGGAGCCTTTACCCTGATGGTTCCGGCTCTTGCCGGTTATATTGCCTTTTCCATTGCTGACCGGCCCGGTATTGCACCGGGCATGATTGGCGGACTACTTGCCCAGCAGCTCGGGGCCGGTTTTCTTGGCGGTATTGTTGCCGGTTTTCTTGCCGGCTATGTCACAGTGGCGGCCACGCGCTATATCCGCCTGCCGCACAACCTGCAAGGATTGATGCCGGTGCTGATCCTGCCACTTGTCGGCACAGCCATCACTGCATTGCTTATGGTCTATGTCATGGGGCCGCCTGTTGCCGGTCTGCTTGCGTTCCTGACCCAGTGGCTGCAAAGCCTGCAAGGTGCAAATGCCGTTTTCCTCGGCCTGCTGATTGGCGGCATGATGGCTGTAGATATGGGCGGGCCGATCAACAAAGCAGCCTATGCCTTTTCGGTAGCGCTTATTTCATCAGGCATTTACACGCCAATGGCTGCCGCCATGCTGGGTGGCATGGTGCCGCCAATTGCGCTTGCCATTGCAACACTTGTTTTTCCCTCCCGTTTTACAGAAGAAGAGCGCAACTCAAAAGGAGCAACCTTTATTCTGGGGCTTGCTTTTATCAGTGAGGGAGCCATTCCATTTGCCGCGCGCGACCCTCTACGGGTGATCCCCTGCCTTGTCATCGGCTCTGCCGTTGCCGGCGCAATTGCCATGATAACCCGAACAGCACTGCGCGTTCCCCACGGCGGCATTTTCATTCTGCCGATCCCGGGGGCCGTCATTAACTACGGCGGCTATGCTGCTGCCATTTTGGGCGGCGTTCTTGTCAGCACACTGTGCCTCAGCCTTTTCCGCCGTTCCCCCCTACACAGAAAATGAAAATAAACTGATCTGCCTTTTCCTGTTCCTGCCAAAAAAACAGAAAGACTAAAGCTGTGAAAGCGCCTGTCAATAGAAAGATATGGCTGGGGTACCTGGATTCGAACCAGGGAATGGCGGTACCAAAAACCGCTGCCTTACCGCTTGGCTATACCCCAATGAGTGGAATTTCACCTCAGGCGCGCCTTATAACGGCTTCGGCCATAAAGTGCAATATACCGTGATTTAAAACAACCATTTTACAGCTGGAAACATCAGGCAGATTTTCAAAAAAAACCGGTAACAATGCAATACTCTGCAAAACAGCTACAGGCTGTGACATAAACGCATGAACGTATCACATGCTCATTCAAAATGGTGCGCCAAGCATTTACATGGATACTATGCGGGTTTGACCGGATGTATGATCAACAGCAGTCGCTTTATTTTTCCATTGTTTCACTTCATTGCCGGGCTGTATGCAATGTCGGCTCCCTGTACCGGGTGGTGCTTGCTCCCTTTTCAGCACCAGGACAAGCGCCGCCTGAAAAGCAGCAGAACCTTCCGTATCGTGAAACTGCAGGATGACAGAGAAGATCATCCCTGTTCCTCTTATTCACAATGGCTGTTATGCGTTTGAAACTGTTCAGAACATCCACTTCGGATACCACGCCATGTTTCAACCGGTTGGCAACCGCCTGTGACAAAATACAGCAGATGGTGTGATCCTCTATCAAGGCGATATTGTAAATATCCGGTACTTTCCAGCAGTCAACCTGCTGATCAACCCGGCACGCCACATAGCCAAGGATTGCCTGTGCATTATTATCCGGCTGCAACTGTATTTTCTGATCATCAGCTGCCGCATCACCATGCCGGGCATTCTATAACAGAAAAACTCTGTCCATAAAAGCTGCAACATAATCGAAAACCGCCTGCCCGCGCGCCGGATTCTACTGTCTCTCTGACCTGAGACCACCCTCCTGCGGAATGGCGTCAGTTCCGCAAAACGCATTATAAAAACTGCCCCGGCGGGTATTGGCTGCATTAAAGGCATAGCGGACATGAAAGCCGGTACAACAAGCTGCGGGTCTGAAGTGCCTGTAATTTCATGATCAAGCTTTTCAGTCAAAACCCTGAAATCTCCCCGCTCTGCAACCAGATAGCCGATCTTCTGCAAAAAGTATGATCAGGCCTCGGGATTTTTGCCGACAGAGCCACCTTCTTTATGCCAATGGCCCATTTCCGGCGGGAAATGCTCATATTCCTGCAAAAGGATATGGCCAAGAGTCATATGTCAAGCGCGCCAAACCTGCCGATGAATTTTCAATCTGCCAGTTGGCCACAGGGAAACATAGGCAAATCATCCTTTTTCAGAGCATATGGGATTTACCTTCAAGGATGATGTCAATCATCCTGTTTAATGACAAGGATTGCGCGTTCTGCGCATCTGTCGGTTTCAGGCATTGCTGAACCGCCGCCTGTCTCTATCTCTGCAATATACTGCGGAAAAGTTTCGGCAAAAACCGGAAAAGAGGACGGACCAACATCCAGAAACGGCTCTTCTCCTAAAAAAGAAGGCTGCCTGCCAATGATATCCGTCATAATACAAGGCTGGCATCACCATATAACTTTCAGTGAAAATTGCAGGGACGTGGTTAATGTCTGTCGGAGCGCAAACCATCCAGATGAATAACAATAATGTTTTTCTACCAATTTCCTTTATCATCCCATTACCTGGTATCGAGATCAAACCCTGCCGATTCTTCATTTGCATATGAAAAAGTACACCCGGAACTTTCCTTGCCTTCAGGGTACGGCCAATAATCCTGATATTTCCGCACATTCCCGGTACAGGTCAAAAATTAGAATGGTTGTCGCCCTGCCTGCCTTTGAAGATTATGAAACCACTGGCCGATTTTCCATTATGATTTTTCCGGTATCTATAAACGTGATAAAATCAAGTGAGACATGAAAGACCATGTTCTGTTCTGCACTCCAATGTGTACAGTTTTTTCCCGTCTCCTTGTCTCACTTCATAGTCTCCCTATTTAAAATACAGCCATAACTGCAACAGGAACAGGCCAAAAATATTAATTAATCATTATATAAATCCTGTACATCAGGGGAATAATACTGAATTAAATTTTAATATTATTACAATATAATTTATATATTTCTTATTAATACTTTAATTTATTTTTTTATATATAAAATTTATTTCACTTTATTTTATTTTGAAAAAAATATACTTTATTTTTGCAATATTCAAGCAAGGAGTAAAGATATGAACGGGATTGAAGATCAATTGGGATTTAGAGGAGACGGTTATCCGCGTGACATGGTTGGATATGGCCGCCATGCGCCTGACCCGCAATGGCCGGAAAAAGCCAGAATTGCTGTCCAGTTTGTTATTAATTATGAAGAAAGCGGTGAATCTTCAATTCTTGACGGTGATCCGGCGTCGGAATCGTTGCTTTCTGACTTTATCGGTGCTGTTCCATGGCCAGGACAACGCAACCTCAATATTGAATCACTTTATGAATACGGATCCCGTGCAGGTTTCTGGCGTTTGTGGCGTATATTCACGCGTCGGCATCTGCCGGTCACAGTTTTTGCTGTGACATTGGCGATGACGCGCAACAAGGAAGCAGTTGCAGCAATGAAAGAAGCTGGCTGGGAAATTGCCTCTCACGGCTTGCGCTGGCTTGAATACAAAGATTTCGATGAAAACAAGGAGCGCCGCCACATCCTTGAAGCGATTCGCCTGCATACAGAAATTACCGGTGAGCGACCGCTTGGCTTTTACCAGGGAAAACCATCTGTCAACACATTACGCATTCTGATGGAAGAAGGTGGTTTTGCCTATACATCTGATTCCTATGCCGATGATTTGCCCTATTGGGTCAAAGGGTCAAAGGGTCCGCACCTGATTGTGCCTTATACGCTGGACGTCAATGACATGCGTTTTGTCAGTGCACAGGGTTTCAACTCCGGCGACCAGTTTTTCACATATCTCAAGGACAATTTCGATACTCTTTACCATGAGGGAGAAGAAAGCTCACCCAAAATGCTTTCCATTGGCCTCCACTGCCGTGTCAGCGGCCATCCGGGACGGACAGCAGCGGTTGAGCGTTTTCTTGATTATATCACGAAATACCAGCATGTCTGGATAACACGCCGTATTGACATCGCCCGCCACTGGCATAAATACCACCCCGCAGAAGGAGGGGAGCAGGTGTGCTAGAAAGAACGGTTTCATTACTGTTGAAATTTCGGAGCATCCGTTTGAGGCAAACAGTTTTGTCACTTTTGGCGATGTTATCAGCACCATCTATCGCATATGCGGGTTATCAATAACGGTGCTGCACAGCGTTACCATAATTTGGCATGGATTGAGGCCGATGTTTCGATTTTGTTCAACATTTTCCGGGAAAAACCTTTTTCGTTACCGATTGATACAGGGATGGCGCTCTGCCATCCCTACGGCTCACAAGCAATTTTCCCGGTTGAAGAGCGACCGTTTACGGTGGTTATTGCTGAAGATCAAGAGGATATTCCGCGACACCCGCAAGCATTTCTGACGCCGCAGGGACACAGTGTTAACTGCCGTGCCAATGTCTGGCATCATCTTCTGCCGGTGCCTGATCACATATTGGATTGTGTCATGAATGAGCAGGGCAGCCAGGAAAACAATCCCGGAAAAATATTTCCATGACAGAATATACCGGATCAGCCATCTGAATGATCAATACAGTGCAGCACGATGTATGAAAACAAACACGATAGGCCTTGAAAAATCGGAGATGGTTTTTCTCGAAACTTTTTTGTTCCATTCTGTTCGGCGTTTTTAAACATTCGCACTGAATGATAAAGCGTATCGTATCAAAGTGTCCTTCTGTTTCGGTTGAGATGCTTTATCACCCCACCACAGTGGCAGAGGCTATCAAATCCAACGAGGAAAAATTAAATGGCACTGATCCGTGTTCACCCCTGATCCTGCAGGCAGGGCTGCACAGCAAGATACATTAACCGCTGAATAAAGATATGAACAGAAGGAGGCGGGCCTGGACAAACTCAATAAGGAAGAATTTGCCGAATTTCATTACAGTTTACCAGGAAGTATTCTGATCTTTCCGGGGTATCATTGTCAGGGAATTTGAAAATCCCGCGACAAATTTCCCGTTTCCGTCAATATACATAAACAGCTGCATAATAATTGCCTGTCACGATGAATGCAGGAAAGTCCCGCAGCAAATTGTGCGCATAGCCCAACTGCGATTCAAAGACCTGGCAGAAAAGTAAATAATGGCGAAACTTTCAACCCAATTCCGGACACAGCAAACGGCACTTCGGCAGAAAATATGCACATTGCGCTTTATACGCAGGATAACACAGGCAAAGCAGCCATTGTTTCAGCCATGCCATGCGGACGGAGTGTACGAAGACTTCTGCGGGCTGATGAAACAATAAAAGATACATATGAAATGTATTTTTCGCTGCTGAATATTTTCAGCGTATGGAGAATACAACAGCTTCCATCCCCCTGCCTGATATTGCGACTGTCTGTCTTTCAATGACCGGGAAAGATAAATTTACCATGTGCTGCGGCTTGTCAGCCCGTGGTCATATTCTACTTATCGCAGAGAGGTTGAACTGCCAGTTCTGACCGTATCGAAACTGATAATCCAACTCTGGGCTGACCTGCTGATGATTTGATACACAAAAAATCAATGAGGACGAACATCATGCAAAATGACACTTCTCCAGTCGATGAAATTCCGCCTTTGGGCAAAATGGCGACACCGGGACTGCAACATGTTCTTATCATGTATGTCGAGACAATCGCTATCCCAATGATTTTAGGAAATTCCATGGGCCTTTCCTTAAACGACATTGCTCTTCTGATTAATGCCAATCTGCTTATCTGCGGAGTGGCAACCCTTATTCAAACAATCGGATTCTGGAAATTCGGCGCACGCATACCACTCATTCAGAGATGTTCATTTATCGCGCTCACCTCAATGATCATTATCGGCCATCAATACGGCATCACTTATATCTTTGGAGCTGTTATTGCCTGTGGTGCATTAACGATTCTCATCGCCCCGGTATTCAGCCGGCTTTTACGCTTTTTTCCTCCTGTGGTTATCGGCAGTCTCATCATGATTATCGGTATCTCATTGATTCCTGCCGCAGCACGCTGGCTTGGCGGCGGTAATCCGGCAGCAGCCGATTTCGGCAGTCTTCCCGATCTTGGCCTTGGCCTGGCAACAATGATTATTACACTCACTGTTTATGTGCTGTTCAGCGGTTTTATGGCTAACAGCAGTATTCTGATCGGGCTTGTGGGTGGCACACTGATTGCACTCATAACAGGACAGACGGATTTCAGCTCTGTCAGCACTGCATCATGGTTTGCACTCATCAAGCCTTTTGAATTCGGGCTGCCGCAATTTTCACCTGCACCGATTATCCTCATGTTCATTGCAATGATTATCATCATGGCTGAAACAACAAACACCAGCATGGAAACCGGCAAACTGATCGAACAGAAGATAACACCCGAAACTCTTGCCAGCACCTTTCGCAGCAACGGACTTTCAACCATGCTTGGTGGAATATTCAACAGCTTTCCTTGCGATACCTTCATGCAAAATACCGGCTTTACCGCCTTGACAGGTGTTAAAAGCCGCCATGTGGTAGCCTGCTCGGGACTCATCCTGATATTGCTTGGTTCTTCCCCCAAGCTGGCGGCTATCATTGCAGCTTTGCCGCCTCCGGTTCCGGGAGGGGTCTTTGTTATTATGTTCGGCATGGTGACAATTACGGGCGTCCGGCAACTTGCCCGGGTTCGTTATGAAGGAACCAGGAATACCATTATTGTTGCTGTTTCCCTCGGTGTCGGTCTTCTGCCGATGTCATTTCCGACGCTTTTTTCAGGAATTACAGGGCCATTTAAAATCATTGTGGGGAGCGGTACTTTCATGGGAGCATTTACGGCAGTCATTCTCAATGCCCTGCTCAACGGCCCAAAGTCAAAAGAGAAAGAACATATCCTAAAAGAAAATGCTGATATTTATAATATTGATGATAGTGCTGTCATATCAGCTCGTGGATAAAACAAGCAATTCCTGATCTGAAAGAACTTGTTCAACCTATCAAAACCAGTATTGCGCTAACCTGTCCGGGCAGAATTACAGGGTCGTTTGTCCTGATAAAACCAGGATGAATGATTTTTTTGAATTTACCATATTATCCCGGTACCAAATCATACCATAAGGAACACCCTGACCAAAGTTGTGGAATCGCGATACATATCCATGCGGATCATTCTGCACTTGCCTGCTGTCTTTCAAAACATTTTCAGACACCAGTTTTTGCAGCAAGCCCTTATTGTCAGGAAAGGCATTATACTTCAAGTCAAATAACCGCACCTGACGATACCAGTAATTTACTGATGGAGCCAGATATCCATCTTGCAGACGGTGTGACACACCCGATACCAGTGAAACAAGCATACAGATCTGTGACCAGCGGGAAATACAGCCAACCATCCTGCTTTCTCTCTGGCAAGCTCCGGCATTCTCCTTTCTGGCGATCATGGCATGAACCACCACCGCCATCAGCCCGCCAGATGAATCAATGAAAGATTATATAGTATCACTCGACAGATTATTGCAGCGCCATGACAAGGTTTACCTCCCCGGACACGGCGGGCCTTTACAGCAGCCAAGAAAATTTGTCCGGGCCATAAAAGTACAACAGAAAACGTGCGAGCGCGCATTATTGAATATATTATATATAACGATAGAACGGTTGGTGCAATAATACAAACCATTTACCGTAAGTAATCCCGGCCCTGAACTTCATAATGCTGTTGCAAATTCAATTCCTGCCCATCTTGAGTATCTGGCGGGAAAGCCGCGGTCTCACCAAAACGGATGGCCCGATCCGACAGTTTTCATTCTTCTGTCCGGTCAGCCGGCGTCAGCAAAACTTCCGCATCAAGCGCATCCATAAATTTCATGGCCAAACGGGCGTCTGTGCCGAAATCCCGACGCAAATAACGCGATGCGGCCCGGATATCGACAAAGGTTGTATCACCCTCATCTGCCAGGCGGATAACAACATCCGACACAAAACCCATAATCAATGTTCTGGCTACTGCCTGAACAAGTAATTCCGTATCTTCACCCGTTTCGCCTTTCTGTCCGGCAACAGTCCAGTTTTCTGCCTTGATTACCAAAAGAACGGCCTTGAGAATATTATCAGGTGAACCATCATAACGCCGGCTGCCCAGTTGCGGCCATGCGGCAAGCTGTTTCTCCGCCTGAGCAACCAGATTGTCGCTGACAGGCAAGGCATCGGCAGGCCGCACGCCTGATAAAAAAGCCGGTGGAGTTTCAAGATCTGTTGACACCTCGTTTAATGGCGGAAAAACTGCCCATGCAACAGCAGAAAATGTCAGCGGAACAAGTGTGATAACAGCAAGCGACCCACCCTTGAAAGCTGCCACACCGCCTTTATGCCCATACTGCCACAAAGCGGCAAATCCCTTTATCGCCAACGTCAATGCAATCAATGCCAAAACCGCGGAAAGCAAAGCAAACATGAAAAGGTCAAAGGTTTCTATCCAGCCAAAGCGATGCGATATAACACCGGCAACAAGAAAAACCAGCCCGAACCAGCCAAAACGCGGTGACTGGCGGGCTGCCTGCGACTGGAGACGGTAATACCTCTGCCTCATGGGTCAGACTGACCTTTCAAAACGCCCGCACAGCTTTTATACTGCATGGTCAGGCCAGTTTTTGCCGGCGCTGCGCCATCTGACAATTTGACAAAGCAGTATCCCTTTTTTTTCAAGGCAATGATACCTTCCGCCACACCCGCGCCTGATAAACGCGACGGACGATTCATATGTGCAATAATCACATCACCATTTTTTGCAGCCCTGATACGTCTGGCAACCTCACGGGCCGGCAATGATGCTCCCTCATCGGCATTAAGTGAAAAACCGGCAATGCGAAATCCAAGTTTTTCAATCATCACAATTGCATCCGGTGAATACAGGGCCGTCGCACCACGATACCAGCGGGGCCTGCCAGCAGAAGCAAGTCCCGCCTGCTCGATCGCTCTTACTCCTTCGATAACGTCTTCACAAACCCGGCTTATACTTCCTGCGGTTTTCACTCCGTAAACTGTACCGCGGCTATCAATTGGCGGAATATGGTTTGCCCCGTGATTGCCGATCTCAAACAATTCAGGATGAGCACGGATTTTATCAACAACATCGCCGTTATCCCTGAGCCACCGGCCGGTAACAAATAATGTCGCCGGAATTTTTTCATCTATTAACACATCAAGAATCCGGTAGTCCGTACCCCCCATGCAAAGATCAAGAGTCAAGGCTACCTGCGGCTGCGCACGTCCTGTCATAATTTCGAGGCGCGGCTCAACAATTTTTGCCCTCGATGTCGGTGAAAAAGGCCATAAACCTGTAAAAACAGCCAAAAACAGAGCAGACATGCCGCTATAGTCTGCACTGTCAAACATCGCTATTGTCATCTGCCACCTTCTGAACTGAACGGTTCTGCTGACCGTTTTTATAATTAACGCTGCCTGTCTCCCTTGAAAATGGCATATTGAGCATAGCCTGAGCGGCAGCCAACCGAACAATCGGAATGCGCAAGGGTGCGCAGGAAATATAATCAACCCCTGTCTGCTTGCAAAAACTGATTGCAGCCGATTCTTCCCCGGACTCACAGCAAACCCCGAATTTCAGGTTTTTCTGTATCCGTCCCTCATTGCAGACAAGAGCCATATGGGCCGAATTATGAGATTCGAACAGAAAAAAATCAGCCGTCCAGGCAAATTCCTCCACAGGTATGACACCTTCCCGCCGCGATTCAATCATCGTCCCAACCTGATAGGCAATTCTGCCTTCCGTCTCTTTCATAACATCTCTGGCAACAGCATCAATACACGCTTTAACGCAATCAAGTTCTGCCTTATTCCTCACCCCCGGCACCATGATTTCCGGCATAACAGTAACACCGGCTCTATGTGCGATCTTTATTGCCGCCTCAAAAATAGCACGAACCTGCATTTCCACAATTTCCGGAAAGTTTATAGCGAGGCGGCGGCACTCCAAATCCTGCAGCATACCCGTTTCATGCAAAAATTCCTGAAAGGGCAGATCAAACAAACGGATTGTAACGGGAAGCCCTTTCATAATCTCAAACAGCTCAATAAAACCAGCCCGTTGTACTGATAAAAGCTTTGCCAGCACGCAGCGGCGGCCTGGCTCATCACCCGATAAGGCAACCTCGCGTATCGCTGTCATGCATGTGCTGTCAGAAAACATGTGCTCTGTGCGGCAAAGGCCTATACCTTCTGCCCCGAAAGTGCGAGCCAAACGCGCCTCTGCGGGCGTTTCGGCATTGGCTCGCACTTTCATGCAGCGGATATTATCCGACCATTGCATAATACGGACAAAATCACCGGATAACTCAGGCTGAAGCAGGCGCACCTCTCCTGCCATAACTTCACCCTTATCCCCGTCAATCGTAATCACATCACCCTTTTTAAAGGTCTTGCCATCTGCTGTCATTACTCCGTCATCATATATCACGCACACACTACCCGCCCCGGAGACACAGGGTTTCCCCATCCCGCGTGCAATTACCGCTGCATGGCTTGTTATACCGCCACGTGTTGTCAGAACAGCCTGTGCAGCATTCATGCCATAAATATCTTTTGGGCTTGTTTCCGCACGCACCAGAATGACCTTGCGTCCTTCAGCAGCTGCTGCCACTGCCTCATCCGCTGAAAAGACAATCTCCCCCGTTGCCACCCCTGACGATGCCGGAAGTCCGACAGCAATGACAACCCGCACCGACTGCGGATCAAGCACCGGATGCAGCAATTGCCCAAGCAAAGCAGGTTCAATCCGCATAACAGCCTCTTCCTTGCTGATAAGGCCAGCTTCTGCCATTTCCACGGCAATTTTCAGCGCAGCATGGGCTGTACATGTAGCCTTGCGGGTTTGCAGCATCCATACCCTGCCCCGTTCAATCGTAAATTCAAGGTCGTGCACATCACGATAGTGCATTTCAAGCGTTGCCGCTATCGCCTGCAAATCAGCAAAAGCAGCAGGCATCAGCCTTTCAAGCGAAGGCTTGCCGGAACCGGAATGAATACGGGCACTCTCTGTAATGTCCTGCGGAGTCCGTATACCGGCAACGATATCTTCACCCTGTGCATTGACAAGAAATTCGCCGCAAAGCCCATGTTCCCCGGTGGACGGATTACGGGTAAAAGCAACACCTGTTGCCGAATCATTTCCCATATTGCCAAAAACCATAGCCTGAATATTAACAGCCGTACCCCAGTCTTCAGGAATAGATTGCAAACGACGGTACATCATGGCACGGGGTGTCATCCAGCTTGCAAAAACAGCCCCGACCGCGCCCCACAGCTGTTCTTCCGGATCCTGCGGAAAAGACTGCCCCGGTTCCTCTGCAACACAAGCCTTGTATCTGACAACAATATCCTTCCAGTCATCCGCCGTCATTTCGCTATCAGCATTATAACCGCGTCTGGCTTTGGCAGCATCGAGAATATCTTCAAAAACTGAACAATCAAGACCCAGCACAACATCACAATACATCTGGATAAAGCGGCGATAACTGTCGTAGGCAAAGCCCGCACCCATTTCGGACGCGATTGCCCTGACTGTTGCATCATTCAAACCAAGATTGAGAACCGTGTCCATCATACCCGGCATCGACACACGCGCACCCGAACGCACAGATAATAACAGGGGGTGTATTGTACTACCAAAATGGCGGCCTGCAAGCCTGCCGGTTTCCGCCAGCGCAGCGCAAACCTCCCCGCGCAAACCTTCCGGATAACTGTTCTCATGGCTACAGTACCATGCCCAGGCTTCAGTTGTTATCGTAAACCCGGGCGGAACCGGCAGTTTGAGCTTGCACATTTGTGCAAGACAGGCACCCTTTCCCCCCAAAAGCTCTGGCGCATGGGCAGAACCTTCCGCTTTTCCGCCACCAAAACAATAAACCCACTTTGCCATGCCACCGTATCCCCTTTCGGCTTTCATGATTATCAGGGCAAGACACAGTCTGATGGCTTTTGTTCCCTGCCATCATCTGAAAAACAACAGAAACTGACTGAAAACTATTCTTTTTTCCTCGTCAACTGATGAACATAAAAGAAACATCATTTCACTGCTAACCGAAGAGATGGAAAAACAGGATCATAAAGTTTCAAAAACTCCTGACATTCTTCCTCCAGGGGCTGATTAAAGCCCGGCGGAGTTTTCCCAGAAAATTCAGCCATTTCTGCTCATTCATCTGCTCTGATTAACCTGTATTCCCGCTCTGGTGCAGATTTCGGTATTTTCGAGATCACTTCATTTCTTATTCCAGGATACCCGGCAAGGTGCGCTTTGACCCCACGCCCTTGCTCTTTCAGCTTACGGGCCAAGCCCCCTCGCTTAATATTTTTTGCTCATCTGCGGCGTCATGTATATTCATAGCAACCCATATTTTTATCTGACAAAAATCAATACAGTCAAATCAGCAACTATCAGATTGATAATATTTGCCAAAAACAAATACCGCGCAAGCTATGCCGGCCTGACCAGATTCATGTGCACTCTTCCTGCATACAGGAAAAAAGCGAACAAAATCATAAATATTCTTCACAATCAGCTGGCCTCCCGCATTTCCTCTGCTGTTTGCAAATCAACCGATACAAGCTGGGATATGCCCCGTTCTCCCATAGTGACGCCAAAAAGCCGGTTCATCCGTGCCATCGTAATCGGATTATGGGTGACGATGATAAAACGCGTTTGTGTTGATGCCGCCATTTCATCCATCAGATTGCAGTAGCGTTCCACATTATAATCATCAAGCGGAGCATCCACTTCATCCAGCACACAGACCGGCGCAGGGTTAGCAAGAAAGACAGCAAAAATCAGCGCCATGGCAGTCAATGCCTGCTCACCGCCTGAAAGCAGGGTTATGGTCTGCGGTTTTTTGCCCGGTGGGCAAGCCACAACTTCAAGGCCGGTATCAAGCGGATCATCCGATTCAACCAGTTGCAGTTCCGCCATACCGCCATCAAAAAGCCGGGTGAACAAACGCTGAAATTCACTGTTGACCTTTTCAAACGCATTCAGCAGGCGTCCCCGCCCCTCCCGGTTAAGATTCTGGATTGCCAGCCGCAGTTTTCTGACCGCTTCGACAAGATCATCACGCTCAATAACCATGGCATCATAACGCCCGGCCAGTTCCTTACTTTCTTCTTCGGCCCTGAGATTGACCGCACCGAGGCGCTCCCGCTCAATGCGCAGCCATTCCAGATTTCGCTCAAGCACATCAACGGCCGGAATATTATTTCCCACGGCAAAACCGGCGAGTTTCATTGTCTCATGCGGCGGGCAAACAAGATTTTCCGCAATAAGTGTTTCAATATCCGTACGCCGGCCAACGGCTGCATTCAGGCGTTCTTCAGCCCGGATACGCCCCTCACGGGCAGAAGCCAGCGCCTGTATCGCATCTGTTGCCGACCGGTCAAGGGCTGCTTGAGTTTCTTCCGCCTTTGCCAGGCGGTCAGCCACCTCCTGCATACAGGTCCCGGTCTTCACAATTTCATCAAGCAGCATCTTTTTGCGGGTCTCAAGGTCATCCGGCACCGTGGCCTGCTGCTTTGTTTCTGCGGCTGCTTCCGCATGACGGGCACGCAATTCGGCAAGCTGGGCCTCGACATCACTGACACGTGCCTGCCAGCCGCGGCGCTCCTTGTCAATCATGTCAAAACGCAGGGCGCGGGCATCTACCTTATGCCGCAACGCTTCACAGGCGGCGCGTTCCTGCATTACCGCAGCCCGCTCTTCTGCAAGACGGCGGCGCAAAAAGTCAATTTCCTCTGTTCCTGTATCAATCGGCGGCAATGTATCCAGCCTGGCCGCAATTTCCTGAAGCCGGGCAGCGTTTTCCTCACGATCAGCGCAGAACCGCTCATAACTCTCTTTCAAAGCATCACGACGGCTGATGCGCTCTCCGGCAAGGCGCTCAAGCGTAACCAGATTTTTACGTACTTCATCCAGCCGGTTCCGTGTCGCGCGCACCGTGTTACGGGCAGCACGTTCCGCCTCCTCGGCAAGACGCACCGCCTCCTCCGCACCATACAGCTTATCCAGCGCCTGCTGCCGGGTTATTTCCGCTGCCTGCATCAGCATTTCAAGTTCTGCAAGGCGATTTTTCTGCGCAAGACGCAGCGCTGCAACAGTTGCTGCATCAGCACGCACTGTCAGCCCATCCCAGCGCCACATGGCACCATCACGGCTCACAAGCCGCTGGCCCACCTCAAGCCGCTTCTGCAAAACGGCGCCTCTCTGCGCATCAATAACACCAACCTGCGCCAGACAACGATGCAAGGCGGCAGGCCCCCGCACCACATCAGCCAGGGAAACCACGCCTTCCGGCAAACCCGGATCATCTCCGCCACCGGTAATCTCCTGCCAGAAAACCGGAGCCCGGGAATCAAGAGCCGCCTCCAGATCATTGCCCAAAGCAGCCCCCAGTGCCACCTCATAGCCTTTCTCCACTTCGATATTCTCAACAACACCGGCATAACTGCCACTTATAAAAGCCGACAGTATTTTTTTCAGTGTCCGTGCCTCCGCCTCATAGCCAGGCAGCGCATCACGGGTCTTGTCAGCCGCGGCACGCGCCCCTGTTTTATGCGTGCGTGCATGTGCCACCGCCTCTTCAGCAGCCACAATTTCTCTTTCCTCCGCGTCTGCTGCCTGTTCCAGTTCTGCAACCTGGCCACGCAGTGCATCCATATCAGCAATCTGCGAAATCTCATGGGTCAGGGCTGCAATTGTCTCATCTGCTGCTGCAAGCCCATCTTCAAGCTTTTTCTGACGAACCGTATATTCTTCAATCTGACGGCGTATCTGTGCATGATCCGCGTGCAGAACTGCCTGCCCGGCCATTTGTTCCGAAAGAATCCTTTCACTGGCTGCATGCTGCTTTTCCAATGCTTCCAGCCGGACGGAAAATTCTTCCTCACGCTGCACATCCATAGCACCGTCGCGGCGCAGCTCTTCTTCTTCATCGGCAAGACGGCGCAAAATATCAACATTGTCTTTTAACAACGCCTCTTCACGTGCTATATCGCGTGCAAGCTGCTCCAATCGCCGCACAAGCTCTGACTGGCGGGCACTACTACGGCCTTGCTCTTCCTCCAGGGCTTTTGCCGCAAGTATCAAACGCTGATGGGCAGCGTGAACCCTGGCCGCTTCCTCACGCAAGGCAGGCAAGCTGTCTTTGCCATGGGCCTGCACATGTGCAGCGCGTATCTGTATTCCGACCTTTTCAGCAACAGTCACCGTTGCTGCGCAAAGCATGGTCTCAGCTTCTGCTTCCTGTGCTTTTGCCTGCGACCAGCGCAAATAAAAAAGCCCGGCTTCTGTCTTGCGTATATTGGCAGAAAGCACTTTAAACCTGCCAGCCTGCCGCGCCTGCCGTTTCAGCCTCTCAATCCGGCTTGTCAGTTCTGTGACAATATCCCCCAGCCGCTCAATATTGCCTTCAGCCGCGCGTAAACGCAGCTCCGCCTCATGCCTGCGGCTATGCAAGCCGGAAATCCCCGCCGCTTCCTCAAGCAAAGCACGCCGCACCTGAGGTTTCGCCTGGATCAGTTCCCCCACACGCCCCTGTCCGATCATGGAGGGAGAACGCGCGCCCGTTGACTGATCGGCAAACAGCAGTTGCACATCCTTGACCCGCACTTCCTTACCATTGATGCGATAAACCGAGCCTGCCTCGCGCTCAATACGGCGTGAAACCTGTAACTCACCAGCACCATTAAATGCCAGTGGCGCCGAATAATCAGAATTATCAAGATAAAGGGTTACTTCCGCAGAATTGCGCGGCGGACGCGTTGCCGAACCGGAAAAAATAACATCATCCATACCTGAGGCGCGCATGTTTCTGTATGAATTCTCCCCCATAACCCAGCGCAACGCCTCCACCAGATTGGATTTGCCACAACCATTCGGCCCGACAACCCCTGTCAGGCCGTGTTCAATGATGAACTCCATTGGCTCGACGAATGATTTGAAACCGACAAGACGCAGTTTAGTGAACTGCATAAACCCATCCTGTTAAAGTATTTTCCACTTAGACAGATAAACCAGTACGACAAACAAAATACATAGATCGCCGGTTCTGATAAGCAAATTCAAATTAAAAATATATGGAACTCCAGAATTCACTTATCATAAGCCTATCGTTTGTACAAAAAACAGACGGGAGTGGAAAATTTCCGCCTGCATTCGCGGTTTTTTCCAAAAATCTCCAAGCTTATAAAATATAGTCCATAGTATTCACCTGCATGTTCAATCACACATTCCTACAGACGTCAGATGTTCCATCCGACTGCAAAATGCTCTAGAGCATACCGTCGATAATCTTCGACATCTGCTCAACTGTCAGCACCCCTTCATACTTTTTACCGTTGATAAAAAAGGTCGGCGTTGCTGTAATGCCTAACTCATCCTTGCCACGTTGCATTCCGGCATTCAACCCATCCAGCAGTTTCTGATCTTTGAGACAAGCCTCAAAGCTCTGATCACTGAAGCCGGCAAGTTTGGCAATCTTGGTAAGCGGCGGCCTGGCATCCGGCACAAAAGCCCATTCAGCCTGCTTCTCAAACAGAACATGAATCAACGGGAAATACCGGTCTTCCGGTGCACAGCGCGCCAGCATAAATCCGGCAGCAGCCCGCGGATCAAAAGCAAACTCACGGAAGATCAGGCGCACCTTGCCGGTTTTAATATATTTCTCCCGAATCTGCGGCAATATATTCTGGAAAAAATCAGCGCAATGGCTGCACGTAACGGATGCATATTCAATAATGGTAACCGGTGCGTCGGCCTTGCCTTCAACCATATCCTTGAGACTACCCGGCTGCATCAGCTTTGCAGTATCAAAAACACCCGAAGGCTCAGGCGGCAGATCTGCCGACAGGGACGCCGTTGCCCCACCCAGAAGCAGCCCTGCGGCTGCAATAAGAGAAAAAACAGTTCTTCGTTTAATCAAACCTGTCATAAGATGCTCTTTTTCTGTTCCTGTAATCGGGAAAATACATTTTACCCGACAATAATCACCAATTCCTAACAAGGCATCAAGCCCTGATTTTTTTATGCCTTTTTACACACTGCCCGGTTTTTATCGCTTAAAATACCCGCACCAAGACTGAACAATGACCGGCGAAGCGCATTATCTCTGATTTCAACCGTCATCCGTTCCAGCTGATTTTTCTGTTCCTCATTTATAAAGCCCTTTTGCGGTGCAAACTGACTGGCAGAGCGTACCGGCTTCTGCTCGATATTCAACCGGCCAATGGCACAAAAACCGAAAAATACATTAATACGCTGGATAATTTCGCTGCTTTCATGCTGTAATTTTATAGCAGAAAAACCTTCACAGGCAACCACCAGTGTTGCAGGTTCAAATGTATCATTTCCGGCAGTCCGGCGTGACCAGACAATTTTTAAAGGTCGGGTTGTCTCGGCAACATCAGGCCCGATAATTTCAGGCCAGTTTTCCAGAAGCTGTATATTGAGGCCTGCCTGCCTGCGCAAAATCGGATCGACAATAGATGATATCATCTCAGCAAGAGGTTGAAATCCTTTTTTAATTCCGCTCTTTTCCATCATTGCCTCTAAAACATTTTGCAGTCAAATGGAACATTTGACGCCCGCAGTCACACCGCAAGAAGCACGATCTTCGATTCGACATAGCCAAAACCGGAAAAACCCTGCCTACTGTAAAGCCAGTCAACAAAAATCCGCATTCCTTTTTCGACTATTGTTTTCAGCTTGAAATTTTATTGTGCAGACAACAGCTTTCCATCGGCAGGAAAGGATCATAAACGACATAAATCCGGAAGTCACCTGTCTTTAGGCATCGAGGTGGTTGATTTGCTTGCTCCTTATGCAAAGGATGGCAAGTTCATACACCCGTTTCCAGAACTGTTAAGGCAAAGACGATCCCTGACGTCTTGTTTTATCGTATGTCTGCAAATGTCAGATGTTCCATTTGCCTGTAAAATGCTCTAACTTTATGGGAAATTCACTCCAACAGACAAAAAGGCTACATCCCATCGGATAGAGCAGCTCTTTTACCCCGTGATCAATCCATGAAAACAGCCGCGTCCAGACTTCTTGACTGGTATGACCAGCATCATCGCATACTCCCTTGGCGTATTACACCAGGAGAGCAGCAACGCGGGATAAAACCCGACCCCTACCGTGTCTGGCTATCTGAAATCATGTTGCAGCAGACAACAGTTGAAGCTGTTAAATCCTATTTCACGAAATTTATCAGCCAATGGCCGGATGTAACAGCTCTTTCACAAGCTTCACAGGATGATATCCTCAAAGCATGGGCAGGGCTTGGCTATTACTCCCGTGCGCGCAATCTGAAAGCCTGTGCCAATAAAATCGTTGCCGATCATGGCGGCACCTTTCCGCAGAAACTGGAAAAGCTGCGTGCCCTTCCCGGAATTGGTGATTATACTGCAGCCGCCATTGTCGCCATCGCCTTTGAGCAGCCCCATGCTGTGGTTGACAGCAATGTCGAGCGTGTGATTTCCCGTCTCTTTTGTATCAGAATTGCCTTGCCTGCGGCAAAGAAAGAAATCCGCAGGCATACCCGGATGATAATATCACAATCCCGCCCGGGGGATTTTGCTCAGGCCATGATGGATCTTGGTGCATCCCTGTGCACACCCAAACGTCCGAGCTGCTTTATCTGCCCGCTCAACAGCCTGTGCCTTGCCCTGCAAAAAGATAATCCGGAAAATTTTCCGGTAAAGCTGCCCAAAGCAAAAAAGCCCCTGCGAACCGGTATTGCTTTTGTCGCCCTGTCGGAAAACGGCCGTATCTACCTGCAAAAGCGGCGTATGAGCGGGCTTCTGGGCGGCATGAGTGAAATTCCCAATCACTTTGCACCAGGCGCAAGTAAAACAGACCTGTCCCTTGCACCGTTTCCGGGATTATGGGTGTATCAGAGTGACATTGTCCATGTTTTTACCCATTTCATACTTTCCATGTCAGTTTATATGGCTGAAAATCTGGCTGAAAATCCGGGTTGCGGCGGATGGTGGGTCAAAACAGAAGATCTTGACAAGGAAGCCTTGCCTACAGTTATGAAAAAAGCGGTAGCAAAAGCAGTGCCTGCCGCTTTCAGAAAAAATTTGAATTAAGTATATGAGAACATTTAAATTAACTGCATCGGGTCAAATGTTTCAACTCCTTGTTTGCCACATCAGTTTTGTGTTTAAATACACGATGTTTCAGATCATTTTCTAATGAACTGAAAATACTCGACTGGACATTTTCCGGTATACATTTTTGTTTCTTTTTTATTGGATTCCGGATTTCGGGAAGCGATCTGTCGCCGGTTTTTATTTATGTGTTGCTGTGTATTTTCAGCTGGCGGGA
>Ga0153941_1000043_pt1 | contig 89309 bp, 91 predicted proteins | sample TSNJ025MetaG_FD_104733 | JGI IMG/M metagenome (GOLD analysis project Ga0153941, IMG submission 104733) | Attine ant fungus gardens microbial communities from New Jersey, USA - TSNJ025 MetaG | ecosystem: Host-associated > Fungi > Mycelium > Unclassified | place: USA: New Jersey, Brendan T. Byrne...
CGCCGGCGCTCGGCGTCAGCCACCGCTTCGTCGGCACCGAGCCGTTCTGCCGGGTGACCGGCAAGTACAACGAGGACATGCAATACTGGCTGCAGGAGGCGCCGAGCCCGGCACCGACGGTGATCGTCGAGGAACTGCCGCGCATCCAGTCGGCGCATGGCATCGCCATCTCGGCCTCCGAGGTCCGCGCCCTTATCGCCGCCGGAGAATTCGACCGCATCAGAAAACTTGTTCCGAAAGCGACCTTTGATCTGATAGAAGAGAAATGCGCCCTGTTTCCGGGATGGGGCATGTCCGAAAGAACCAGAGCTGATATAGGGGTTCATCCTGTAAACACGTTTTAAACAAGAAGCGGCACAAGCGACATCTCATGGACATTACCGAAGCCACATTGCAGGATGTTCTCGACAACAGGGAAGCGCGTGTTCAGCGCCAGGACGAAATCCTGATGCAATATGAGCGCCCCGTTGTCTCTTTGACCATTATCATGCCTGGTTCGCTCAAGAACAACGAAACGTCACGCTACCTGATGCAGGAGGCTACCGCGAACCTGCGCGAGCTTTGCCGAAAACGTGACTGGACTATCCTTGATGAGCGAACCACGGAAGGTGTCACGGGTCCGGAAGCCATTTTCGCCATTGATGTGGCGGCAGAAGATATGAAACTGCAATTGATTACCCTGGAAGAGGAGCATCCGCTTGGAAGGCTTTGGGACTTCGATGTCATAGCTCCTGGGAGAAAAACGTTTTCGAGAACGCAGCTCGGATTTTCCGGCAGAAAATGTCTGGTATGCGAAGAAGCGGCTTTTGCATGCGGCCGCTCACGCAGACATTCGCTAGACGAACTGCTCGGCGCAATAAGGGATAGAGTCGATGCTTTTCGATCATCCTGACGAATTCGATGCTGCCGGTGCGAAAGTCTTCGAGCAGAAACATTCCGAACATCGTGTATTCCCGCTGATCGATTTCCTCGCCGAACGGGCCCGCGAAGCCCTGATCCGGGAGGTGGATCTGACGCCAAAACCGGGTCTGGTCGATCTGCGCAATACCGGTGCGCATAAAGACATGGATCATCGGACTTTTCTTGCAAGCGCCGACGCCATTGCACCCTACCTGAAAGAATTCTGCCTGTTGGGTCATTCTATGGCCCATATTCCCACTTCGTTGTTCCTGCCACTGATCCGCCCTGTCGGCATCACTTGCGAAGAGGCCATGTTCGACGCCACCGGGAACGTCAATACTCATAAGGGAGCGATCTTCTCGATGGGCCTGTTATGCGCGACCGCGGGCCGTCTGGTTGCAGAGGGCTCGTTGCCCACGCGAAAGCAACTGTTCGCAGAGGCAGCGGTCATCTGCGCCGATCTCGTGGCAGGCGATCTCCAACGGGACAGTACGCCCCGCACCGTAGGCGAGCGATTGTTCAGGCAATACGGCCTGACCGGAATCCGCGGCGAAGCTGCTTCCGGATATGCCACCGTCCGCAATCATGCCCTCCCCGTGTTCGATGAGCTCATCGAAGAGGGCTACCCGGAAGAGATCGCGCTTCTTCAAAGCCTTCTCAACCTTATGGCACACAATCAGGACACGAACCTCATCGGCCGCGGCGGCATTGAAGGACTGACATTCGTGCGCCGAAAGGCCACTGAGCTCCTCAAGGAGGGCGGAGTTCTCGCACCGGGCGGGATTGAACGGATGGCTGAATTTGACGATGAACTGATTGCGATGAATCTGAGCCCCGGAGGCAGCGCAGACCTTTTGGCGGTATGCTGGTTTTCGAGTCATCTCCCTCCATGAAACCCGGGCGTCAAGAACATCTCGTGGCGGGTATGATTCTATTATTTTGTATGATTGTCTGTTGCGGCGATAATATATAAGCAGGCAGTGATTTCAGAATAGAAGCACAGTTAATCAGAGAACCAGACGCTCCTGATTGTGAAAGCATCGGCGACACTCCAGACCCATAGCGGAGATAGCAGGTATCGGTCCGTGACACATATGTTTATCGATCAACAGCCATCAATCGACGAACAGTTGAACACCTTGCATGAGAGCTTGGAGTTCGTGCTGGTTCCCGGCCTGAACGATAGCGGTCCCGATCATTGGCAGAGCATCTGGCATGCGCGTTTTCCAAACTGGAAACGCGTTTCCCAGACCAGATGGAGCACTCCCGATATCGATGGGTGGCTTGCAGCAATCAACCGCACCCTGGAGGAATGCACCCGCCCCGCTATTTTGATCGGTCACAGCCTTGGGGCCCTGGCATCCTATAATGCTGCGTTCTGCCATGATCGCAGAATTTCCGGCGTGTTTCTGGTTGCCCCCGCCGAACCCATGCGTTTTGAACTGGAGCACCGCGTTTATCCTCTTCCCCTCAATGTTCCAAGTGTCGTCGTCGCCAGCCACGACGATCCGCTCATGGCCTTTGACAGGGCCGAAGCCTGGGCCCATCACTGGGGCAGCGATCTGGTGGATGTCGGATTCGCCGGGCACATCAATGCCGAGTCCGGTTTCGGCCCGTGGCCTTACGGGCTGAACGTGCTGTATCGCTTCGCTGAAAAGCTTGCGGGCCTCTGCCCGATATAGAGAGCTCCGCAGCTACCAGCGATCAGCAGCTTTATCATCCTCAGAGCGGGCATCGACCCATGCTCCGGTTTCTCCCGAAACGAGATGTTCACGTTTCCAGAAGGGCGCCTTGGTCTTCATGAAATCCATCAGGAACTCCGCAGCTTCAAACGCATCGCGCCGATGGGAGGATGCCGCGATCACGAGCACGATGTCTTCCCCTGGGGCGATCAGACCATAGCGATGAATGATGGTGATGCCCGTCAATGCCCAGCGCTGCAAAGCTTCCTGTGCAATCTGCCGCGCCTTTTTCTCCGCCATTCCGGGATAGTGCTCCAGCTCCAAAGCGGAAAGCCTGCCGCCCTCGTCCCTGCACAGGCCTGTAAATGTCACGACGGCGCCGATATCATGCCTTCCTGTGACAAGAGAGGCTACCTCCACGGCGGTATCGAATTTTTCACTCTGGATGCTGATCTTATGGATCATCAGAAGCCTCAGCCACCTGTCATCGGCGGGAAAAACGCAATTTCTCTTGCGCCGGAAACAGGCGTTTCATGCCTGACATGGTCATGATCGATAGCGGCTTGTATGATATCCGGGTTTTCGAAGGCATAGTCGTATTCTTCACCCCGCCCCTTTAGCCATACGATCAGGTCGGCGACGGTAGCCACCTCTGTCGGAACCTCCAGGTTTTCCTCAGCCTTGCCGATCCGCTCGCGCACCCAGGCGAAATAGACCAGTTTCAACATGGTCAATCCTTATGATCTATGACGTAGACTACCCCTGCCCTGAAGTAATCCCAACCGGTGTAAAGCGTCAGCACTGCCGCAACCCACAAAAGGATGATTCCGATAATGATCGTGCCCGGCAGTACGGTTTCACCTGCCTCACCCGCGATCAGAAACCCAACGGCGACGATCTGCGCCGTGGTCTTCCACTTGGCAACCTTGCTGACCGGCACGCTCACTTTCAGCTCAGCCAAAAACTCGCGCAGTCCTGAAACCAGTATTTCCCTGCATAGAATGACCACGGCCGCACAAATCGCCAGGCCGTGAATCGTACCATCAGCAACCAGCATCAGCAGGCAGGATGCAACCAGGAGCTTGTCGGCAATCGGATCGAGCATCCTGCCCAGTGACGATTGCTGGGAATAGGCGCGCGCCAGATAGCCGTCGAGATAATCGGTAATACCTGCAACGGCGAATACACCGAGCGCCCACCACCGAAAATACTGACCCGGCCAGAACATCAGGGCAACGACGGCGGGAACCGCGAGAAGGCGCCCATAGGTGAGGATATTTGGTAAGTTCAGAGCTGAGGACCGAGGCATAACTGGATGACCGAAGCTCCCGAAGCAAACCCGAGGAAAGCAAAAGCCTTCCTTCCGGCCTGGCAATAAAACAAAATCCTGAAGCAGACCTGCATTAGAAAGTAACACAAACATGCTTCAAAAGGCGAAACAGCATCAGTGCTAGCGCGTTAGCTTTGAGGAAGCAAGGAACTCTGCGAGAAATGGCGCTTCACGGCGCCGGTTTGGCAAGGGCATCAAGTTTGGAGAGCCTGTCACCCGCCGCCTCCACAAAACGTATCTCCATTTCACGATAATCCGCGATCACCTCCAGCCCGAATGGCGTGACACAAGCCCCGCCCCCGCTTTTACCGCCGCTTTGCGTCGTCACAACCGGTTCGGCGAACATCTGGTTCATGGCGTCAATCAGTTGCCACGCACGGCGATAAGACATGCCCATCTCCCGCCCTGCCGCAGAAATGGAACCGAGCTCGACAACTTTCTCCAGGAGATCGATTTTACCCGGCCCGAGATATCCACACGGAAAGTGAACGCGAATTCTGACCCTGGCCATATCTGTTCCTGCTCCACACCTTCACGCCACTGTTCGGGCACCGCTTTCGTTGTTGTACCGCAAGTCTCGGCCCAATTCGACTTATCTCGCCGCTATCCAAAAGGAATTTATCGTTATATATGGATAAATATTACGTGTTCATATTCATGATAGTGGAGGGCAATAATGAAACCGCAACGCTGGATCACGGCCATTGCGCTTGCCATTGGCGTGTTCGCCTCGGCATCAGCTATCGCTCAGGAAAAACCCCGCCTTACAGTCTTTGCCGCCGCCAGCATGAAAAACGCACTGGATGACGCAAATGCGGAATGGCAGAAAACCGGCAAGGGTGAGGTTGTCGTTTCCTACGCAGCCAGCTCTACGCTGGCCAACCAGATCGAAAAAGGCGCTCCAGCCGATATATTCATTTCAGCAGATCTCGATTGGATGGATTACCTTAAAAACAAAAGCCACATGAAAACCAGAAGCATTTCAAATCTTCTCGGCAACCGCCTGGTTCTGGTCGCTCCTAAAGACAGTGCTGACAAGATTGAGATAAAAGCCGGTTTCGACATTGCCGGACGCCTCGGAGATGGCAAGCTCGCCATGGGTACGGTCAATGCCGTTCCGGCTGGAAAATACGGGAAGGCCGCGCTTGAAAAACTCGGTGCATGGGACAAGGTTTCCGCCCATGTTGCCCAGACAGAAAGTGTCCGCGCGGCACTGTTGCTCGTATCCCGCGGTGAAGCAGCTCTCGGTATCGTCTATCAGACAGACGCCGCCGCCGATCCAAATGTCACGATCATAGGCACTTTTCCTGAAGACAGTCATCCGGCAATTATCTATCCGGTTGGCATAACCTCTTCATCGAAAAATCCGGAAGCAGAAGCCTATCTGACATTCCTGCGTTCAGATAAAGCCAGGCCATTCTTTGAGAAACAGGGCTTCACCGTTCTTCCCCACCAGAAAAGCTAGACGGATCGGGGTAAATATGGAGTGGTTGCAGCTCTCGCGGGAAGAATGGTCTGCGATCCATCTCAGCCTGCGTGTTTCAGTGGTCGCGATGGTGGTCAGCCTGCCCTTCGGCGTGCTTGCCGCCATGGCGCTGGCCCGCGGGCGTTTCTGGGGCAAAGCCATCTTGAATGGCGTAATCCATCTGCCGCTGGTTCTCCCACCGGTTGTGACCGGTTTCATCCTCCTGCTGCTGTTTGGAAAGCAAGGCCCGATAGGGTCCTTTCTGGCAACCCACTTCGGAATTGTCTTCGCCTTCCGCTGGACCGGGGCGGCTCTGGCCTCCGGTGTGATGGGCTTCCCCTTGATGGTGCGTGCTATCCGGCTGTCGATCGAAACAATCGACAGCCGACTGGAATCCGCCGCCAGCACTCTCGGTGCAAGCCCATTCTGGGTTTTCGCCACTGTGACATTACCGCTGATGGCACCCGGGATCATCGCCGGAATGATTCTCTCTTTCGCAAAGGCAATGGGCGAATTCGGCGCTACCATTACCTTTGTCTCGAATATCCCTGGAGAAACCCAAACGCTCCCCTCCGCCATCTACACCTTCACCCAGGTACCCGGCGGCGATAGCGGGGCAATGCGTTTGACACTCATTTCCATCGTTATTTCAATGACCGCTCTCCTCCTGTCTGAATTGCTGGCCTGGTGGGCAAAGCGCCGGAGTCAGCCAGCATGACCATTTCCATCGACGTCATCAAAAAACTTGGCAATTTCGAACTGCAGGCGTCATTCGAGCTTCCCGCCGGTTTCACGGCCATCGTCGGGCGGTCCGGCTCCGGAAAAACAGCCTTGTTAAATATCATCAGCGGCCTGAACCGGCCGGAGGCAGGCCGGGTCGCCATCGCGGGGCAGACGCTGGTCGACATTTCCCGCAAGATAAATATTGCTCCCCATAAACGGCATATCGGCTACGTCTTTCAGGAAGCGCGGCTTTTTCCGCATCTTACAGTGCGCCAGAATCTGACCTACGGTCGCTGGTTCGCACCAAAATCTGCAACGCCCGCATCATTTGACAATATCGTCGATCTGCTAGGCATTACGCATCTGCTGACGCGAAGCACCAGCCGTCTTTCAGGCGGAGAAAAGCAGCGTATCGCGATCGGGCGTGCATTGCTGACCTCCCCACGACTGCTCCTGATGGATGAGCCGCTTTCAGCCCTGGACAAGGAACGGAAGGAAGAGATCGTGCCTTATCTCAGCAAATTGCGCGCGGAAACCAACATACCAGTCATCTATGTGACGCATTCTCTGGACGAAGTGGCGGACCTTGCAACATCACTGGTCGAAATGCATGAGGGACAGGCGCGTATGGTGGATTTGTCTGGATAGGCAACCATGGCTAAGAAATAAACGCCCGTTTTCAGTCTGCAACCTGGCACCCCAAGGTATAGAAAGAATGCATGCTTCCATCTTTACCTGACCATGAAACACTTTACGCCGCGCTTATCGCACGCGACCCCGCCTATGACTGGCATTCGGTAGCGGACTGTGGCGGAAGAAGTGGCTTATCGAACATGAGCGACGGTTATCGGACCATGTTCTTCCAAGAGCATGAGTGGGAGAGATATCCGGTCTTCAGCGTGATGCCTCAACTCTCATGGAAGAAATCGAAGATCATCTGCGCCGTGGCCGCGTTGATGCCGGGAACACGCGACAGATCTCCAAGAGTTGCCTGCTGGATGCCCTTCACCGTCCCGAAATGATGCAGGAGGGCACGTTTACGTGCCGGCCCGATCCCGGAGATTTCATCGAGCGGGTTCTTTCGGATTTCACGTTTCCGCTTTGCCCTGTGAGTGCCGATAGCGAAGCGGTGAGCTTCATCGCGCAACCTCTGAACAAAATAGAGGGTCGGATCGCGAGGAGGCAGTTTAAATGGCGGTTTACCAGCCATGAAGAACGTCTCGCGACCCGCATCCCTGTCCCGCCCCTTGGCGATTCCGACGATGGCGACCGTTCCCGGTTCTACTCCCGCATCTGCCAGCGCCTGAGTGGCACCATCGAACTGACCCTTGCCGCCGTCGATCAGGATCAGATCAGGCCACGCGGGGAAAGCGCGGTCGGAAGCATCGTCCGAATTCTCAGACACGGGGGCTTCTTCCTTCACCGCCGGAAGAGGAGCTTCACGTAGCAGCCGTGCGAAGCGTCGGGTTAGAACCTCACGCATCATGCCGTAATCGTCGCCGGGCGTCAGCTCTTCAGATTTTATGTTGAAGGTGCGGTAATGCGTCTTCATGAAGCCATTCGGGCCACAGACCACCATCGCGCCGACCGCATTGGTTCCCATGATATGGGAATTGTCATAAATTTCAATGCGTTCCGGTGCTGGCGACAATCCGAAAGCCTGTCCCAGACAGGCCAGAAGTTTTTGCTGTGACGCCTTCTCCGCAAGACGTCGCCCGAGCGCTTCCCTGGCATTCCGCAACGCATAATCGACGACCTGCCGCCTTTCACCCCGTTTTGGTGTGATAACCTCGACTTTGCTTCCAGCACGTACCGTCAAGGCTTCGGCCAAAATTCCGGCTTCTTCGATGACATGCGACAGCAGAACCGTGGTGGGCGCGGGTTTATCGTCATAGAACTGGGCAACGAAAGAGGACAGGATTTCCGCAACTCCCATGGACCGGTCGGCTTTCGGAAAATAGGCGCGATTTCCCCAGTTCTGCCAATTGCGGAAAAAGAAGACCTCGACGCAGAACTGCCCCGCCTGCTCATCGAGCGCAAAGACATCGGCCTCTTCGAGGGTGTGTGTATTGACGCCTTGAGACCCCTGTATGACGGATAAAGCTGCCAGCCGGTCGCGGAAGCTGGCGGCACGCTCAAACTCGAGCTTCTCGGAAGCGGCCTGCATCTCAGCAGCCATGTGTTCCTTCACGAGATTTGATTTTCCTGAGAGGAAAGCCCGCGCTTCATCGACCAGTTCAGCATAGTCTTCTATCGAGATCTCGCGCGTGCAGGGAGCGGAGCATCGCTTGATCTGGAAAAGCAGACAGGGCCGCGTCCGGTTTTCATAATAGCTGTCCGTGCAGGTTCTAAGCAGAAATGCGCGCTGCAAAGCTGCGACGGTGCGGCTGACAGCACCCGCATTGGCGAAAGGGCCGTAATAATAGCCGCTGCGCTTGCGGGCACCCCGGTGCTTGATCAGTTGTGCTGCAGGGTGATCGGCGGTGAGAAGAATATAGGGAAGCGATTTGTCATCACGCATCAGCACGTTGTAACGAGGCCGCAACTGCTTGATGAGATTGGCTTCCAGCAGCAGAGCTTCGGTTTCGTTGGCCGTCGTGACGAATTCCATCGCGGTGGTTTCCGCCACCATCCTCACAATACGATTGGAATGCCCTAGCCCGCGCGCATAAATTGCGACACGCTTTTTCAGGTTCTTCGCCTTGCCGACATAGAGAACATTGCCGGCCTCATCGAACATTCGATACACGCCCGGAGCATTGGGCAGTGTTTCCCAGAAGTTGCGAATGACATCCTTGCCGCGCCGCACCAGCGCCGAGTCGCGGTCGAGATCTATCTCGCGCGTTTCTTCCTGCTCATCTTCGTCGGATGAAACAACAGCCGTGCCTTCCTCATCATCGAACTCATCGTCGAAAAGGGCATCCGGTGTTGAATCGTTGCGGCTCTTACTGGTCATGGTGACGACTTATAGAACATCACGTCAAAAAGAGGGAAATGGTTTGAGGGCGAATACAGGAGACACGAGTCAGACCCGTAAATAGATATTTTATATCAAATAGATAAGGAAAAACAACATTCTCCTGAAACAAATTGTTCAAATGTGGGAGCATTGGAATCAGAAAGAACAATGAATACAGGAAGTGTCCATGGCAGCTGGGACCTGCCCACTCTCAGGCAAGCAGCGCTTGCTGACATATCGGGCGAAATGAAAGATCTTACATTGGAAAAAGATGCGTCTGATCGTACCCGGTCTATTGTGACGTCCGTATTACGCTGCTAAGACCCTCTCGAAAGCCCGAGCAGTCAGGAGACATTCGGCTGCCCCTGCCCCATTCGAACAAAGCAAGTTGATCAAATGAAGCTCGTCGCCGGAAACTCTAACCGTCCACTGGCAGAAGCAATTTCGGCCTATCTCGACGTTCCCCTCGCCCGCTGTCTGGTAAAGCGCTTTGCGGATATGGAAGTCTTCGTCGAGATCGGTGAAAATGTCCGCGGTGAAGATGTCTTCGTCATTCAGTCGACATCGTTTCCCACCAACGATCATCTGATGGAGCTGCTGATCCTCACAGATGCGTTAAGACGCTCATCCGCCCGACGCATCACTATGGTAGTGCCCTATTTCGGATACGCGCGCCAGGATCGCAAACCCGGCCCGAGAACGCCGATTTCTGCAAAGCTCGTCGCCAACCTGATGACCAATGCCGGAGCAGATCGCGTTCTGACGCTGGATCTCCATGCCGGACAGATACAGGGCTTCTTCGACATTCCAACCGACAACCTGTTTGCTGCCCCTGTCATGGTGCGCGACATCAAGGAACGTCTTAATATCGCCCATTGCGCCGTGGTTTCTCCCGATGTCGGCGGCGTTGTACGTGCCCGCGCACTGGCCAAACGCATCGACGCGCCGCTTGCCATCGTGGACAAGCGCCGCGAACGCCCCGGTGAATCCGAGGTCATGAATATCATCGGTGAGGTCGAAGGCCGTTCCTGTATTCTCATCGATGATATCATCGATTCCGGCGGCACTTTGTGCAATGCAGCCGAGGCTCTGCTTGCAGAAGGTGCGAAGGAGGTTTTCGCCTATTGCACCCATGCGGTTCTGTCTGGCGGTGCGATCAGCCGCATAGCGTCTTCCGCGCTCAAGGAACTGGTCGTGACGGATTCGATCATGCCGACCCAGGCCATGAAGGTTTCGAAGAACATTCGCACCATCACTATCGCTCCGCTCATCGGCGAAGCCATTCGCCGTACCGCAAGCGAAGCCTCCGTTTCGAGCCTGTTCGACTGAACATTTATCCGGCCGTGAGGTGCCCATTCTAGAAACCACTTCCCCGACGTGGAGAATACGGTAGGGGAAAATAAGCGCTGTGTCGTGGCATTGCCAAAAACAATCCACTTCGTTATAAGCGCTCTCGCATCCCCCAGACACCCTTGGAGGCAGGGATGCGACTTTCAGGGCCGCCGACATGGCGGCTTTGGTTTTTCATTCTTATTAAGGACCACGACCATGAGCGAGAACAAACTCCTGAAGGCCGTGGCGCGCGATCGGGTCGGCAAGGGGGCCGCTCGAGACGTTCGTCGCCAAGGCAAAACACCTGCAGTCATTTACGGCGGCGGCGCTGCCCCCGAGGCAATCGCACTTGATGCCAAGGAAACACGCGTCCTGATTTTTGCCGGCCACTTCCTGACAACGATCTTCGATATCGAAGTCGGCGGTCGCAAGACCCGCGCGATCCCGCGCGACTATCAGCTTGACCCGGTGAAGGATCTGCCGCTGCATGTGGACTTCCTGCGCCTCTCCGAAGATCAGGCGATCAAGGTCAGCGTTCCGATGCATGTGGTCGGACAGGACAAATCCCCGGGCATCAAGCAGGGCGGCACGCTTCAGATCGTCGAACACTCCATCGAAATGACCGTTCCGTCCAACGCGATTCCGGATTCGGTAGAGGTTTCCATTGAGTCCCTGGGCATTGGCGACGTCATTCACCTGAAGGACATCACCCTGCCAGCCGGAGCCAAGGCAAACATCCCGGAAGATACCACGCTGCTCAGCATCGTCGGTCAGTCCAGCGATGAAGACGCCCCTGCAGAAGCTGCTGCTGAAGGAACCACCGAGGCAGCCAAGAGCTAAGCCCGGTCAGCTCCCAGCTTATCTTCAACGCTCCGACCGCAAGGCCGGAGCGTTATGCTATTGTTCCCAGTCCTTTCATTTTCTGAATGCAGGATAACGGTTTTACGGCAATGCATCTGATCGTCGGCCTCGGCAATCCGGGTTCACGCTACGCGAAGAACCGCCATAACATCGGTTATATGGCGGTTGATGTTATTGCGCGCGCGCTTCACGCTGGTCCGTGGCGACGTCGGTTCCAGGGCGTCGCCTGCGAGGCACTGGTGAAAGGTGACAAGGTTATTTTCCTCAAACCCGAGACCTACATGAACGAGTCCGGCCGCTCGGTCGCCGAGGCGATGCGTTTCTTCAAGCTGGCTCTTGATCAGGTAACGGTTTTCCACGATGAGCTTGACCTGCCTCCGGCAAAGATGCGGGTCAAGATCGGCGGAGGGAACTCCGGCCATAACGGGCTTCGGTCGATCACGGCCCATTGCGGCAACAATTATCGTCGCATCCGGCTCGGTATCGGCCATCCTGATGACAAGGCGCTGGTGCAACCCTATGTTCTCGGCGACTTCTTCAAGGTCGAGGAACCCTGGGTAGAGGATATAACCGACGCCTGCGCAGCAGCCGCACCTTTGCTGCTTGCCGGCCAGGATTCGTCTTTTCAAAACAAGGTCCACCTCGCCATGGAAGGCCGGGGCTGGACCGATGTGAAACGTCCCGGCGAAAAGGCCGGACAGTAACCTCTTAAAGGAGCGGAGCCATGGGCTTCAAATGCGGCATCGTTGGCCTGCCCAATGTCGGAAAATCGACCCTGTTCAATGCCCTCACCCAGACAGCGGCAGCGCAGGCGGCAAATTATCCGTTCTGCACGATCGAGCCCAATGTCGGTGACGTCGCAGTGCCCGACCAACGTCTCGACCAACTGGTCGAGATATCGAATTCGGCCCAGATCATTCCGACCCGGCTCACATTCGTCGACATTGCCGGGTTGGTTCGCGGCGCTTCCCAAGGTGAAGGACTAGGCAACCAGTTCCTCGCCAATATTCGTGAAGTCGACGCCATCGCCCATGTTGTACGCTGCTTTGAGGATGGAGATGTTACCCATGTCGAGGGCAAGATCGACCCTCTCACGGATATCGAGATCATTGAAACCGAGCTGATGCTGGCCGACCTCGACAGCCTTGAGCGACGCGTGGTTGCACTGGAAAAGCGCATCCGCGGCAATGACAAGGAAGCCAAGGAAACCCTGGATCTCGTGCAGCGGTCGCTCGTATTGTTGCGTGAAGGCAAACCCGCCCGACTGATCGAGCGCAAGCCTGAAGAGGAAAAGCTGTTCCAGACACTTGGGCTGCTGACATCCAAGCCCGTACTTTATGTCTGCAATGTCGAAGAGGCATCGGCGGATAAGGGCAACTCCTTCTCGGAGAAGGTTTTTGTTCGCGCCAGGGAAGAAGGCGCCGTTGCAGTGGTTGTCTCGGCCAAGATTGAGAGTGAGATTGCCGTGCTCCCGGCAGAGGAGCAGAAAGACTATCTCGAAGCGATTGACCTTGCTGAGCCCGGCCTCAATCGTGTCATCCGGGCCGGGTATGACCTCCTCGGCCTGATCACTTATTTCACGGTCGGTCCGAAGGAGGCTCGCGCCTGGACGGTCACCAGAAACACGCGCGCACCGCAGGCTGCAGGGGTCATCCACACAGACTTCGAAAAAGGCTTCATTCGTGCCGAGACCATCGCCTTCGACGATTATATCTCACTCAGGGGAGAGGCCGGCGCGCGCGATGCCGGGCGGCTTCGGCTCGAAGGCAAGGAATATGTGGTTCAGGACGGCGATGTGCTGCATTTCCGTTTCAATAACTGAACTTCTTTGTACCGCTTTTCGATAAGTGTTTTTTGTCGGCGTGTCCTTGATGCGCCGGCTTTCTTTTGCAAAACGTTTTCTTCCAACTTGCAAAACAGATGCGAGTCCGGTTCTTTTCGAGGTAGAATTGACCTTCAAGCCACTCTGACCTGATCTTTGCCGTTATGGAACTCCAAAATCTGCACCGCTGGGACCTGCCACCCAAATATGCCATCCAATTGCAGAAACAACTGGCTGCGCAGGTGATATCGGACTGTCCCCTCGATTTCAATGCCATTTCGCTGGTGGCCGGAGTGGATGTGAGCGTCAAGAATGGCTGGTCGCAAGCTGCTGTCACTGTCTCCAGCTTTCCGGACATGACCCTCATAGAGATAGTGCTTGCCCGTCAGGAGACCTGTTACCCTTATATCCCGGGTCTTCTGAGCTTCCGCGAAGGGCCCGTTCTGGTGGAGGCGTTTCGCAAATTGAGAACGGTCCCGGATCTGTTCCTGTTCGACGGCATCGGCATCGCGCACCCGCGCCGTATCGGCATTGCTTCCCATATGGGATTATGGCTCAATCTTCCAACGGTGGGTTGCGGCAAAAGCCGCCTGTGCGGAGTGCACGATACGCCTTCTCCGCGAAAGGGATGCTTCGCGCCTATCACCCATCGCAATGAGATCATTGGCGTTGCACTGACCACGCGAACTGGCGTTTCACCGATGATCATTTCACCCGGTCACCTGTGCGACCTGCCGTCTGCCATCGATGCGACCATGCGCTGCGTCGGACGCTTCCGGCTGCCGGAACCCATTCGCCATGCGCATAGGGCAGCGGGAGTGTTTGAGTAAAAATCCACACAAAATAAACTTCGATTATATACGGAGCTATTATCGCCAGTTAGAATCCGATATCCATTTTATTGTTCTGACATTATAGAATACTTATACTTAATACATATCAATAAATATTTTGAACTTATTCATTTTATATGGATTATTGCATTTAACCAGCATCTGCTTGAATGCGCCTACTCTAAAATTTCTAATCGAAGCTTGACGTTAACCTGTCAGATGCGGCTTACTCCAGAGACCGTAACAATCATCACGGCCTGAATTGCAGAGAGCTCACTAAAAAGCTGGATCAGCTGCGTAAGGGAGCTTCTGTATTTTTTATACATTTTACATGAGAATTTAGAGGAAAAAATGAAACGTAGAGCTTTTCTTGCACGATCAATGCTTCTTCCTTTTGCAACCACATTAATGGCCAGTATACCGGGTCATGCTCAGGAGAAGGCTAAAAAAGCGCCTCCAACGAATCCAGCAAAGAAAGAAGCTTTGGCCGCCATGAGGCGTGCAGCCGAATTCATGGATCAGGAGGTTTCCTACAAGGGGGGATATGTGTGGGCTTACCTGCCCGACCTTTCCACCACCTGGGGAGAGATGGAAGCCAAGCGCACAATGTGCTGGATCCAGCCGCCCGGAACCCCCACCGTTGCACACAGCATGCTCGATGCTTATCACGCCACCGGCGATGAGCTGTTCTACAAGGCCGCCATCCGGACCGGGCTGGCCCTCGTCGAAGCGCAGCATCCATCAGGTGGATGGAATTATATCTACGATTTTGCCGGCGAGGATTCGCTCAAGCACTGGTACGAAACCATAGGCCAGAACGGGTGGCGGCTTGAGGAGTTTCAGCATTATTACGGCAACGCCACATTCGATGATGCCGGCACGGCAACCGCATCGCAATTTCTGTTGCGGCTATACCTCGAGAAGAAGGACGAGCGCTTTCTCGAGCCCCTGAACAAGGCAATCTCGTTCGTAACCCAATCCCAGTTCTCGGGCGGCATTGCCGATGGCGGATGGCCACAGCGTTGGCCGCATTATTCCGGCGCGATCTCCAAGATGAACCCGCCAAATCCGGAGCAACTTCCAGCCGGAGCCTTCGCCGGCATGGAAGATGGCGACTACACCCGACATGTCACCTTCAACGACGATGTCGCCGGAGAGAACATCAAATTCCTGCTTCTAGCCATGACCGGCCTGGGAAGAACCGATCTTGCCAGCCCTATCACACGGGCGATGGATTGTCTGCATCGCCTGCAACAGCCTGCTCCCCAGGCTGGTTGGGGATTACAGCATCTGACCGCCGACCAGGATGGGCGCAAAGCGGGATCACCGGCGGGGGCAAGGAGCTACGAGCCGCGCGCATTGGCCACCCACACGACGCAGACCAATGTGCAGCAGCTATTCAACTACTTCAAACTGACCGGTGATCGGAAATACCTGGCACGGGTGCCTGAGGCTATCGCATGGCTGGAATCATGCAGATTCCCAGCCGATGCCGCAGAGCTCAATCCCTTGCTGAAGGGTCGGACGCACCCGACTTTCATTGAACTCGATACCAACAAGCCCCGTTATGTCCACCGCTACGGTTCCAACATCCATAACGGCGCCTATTACGCGGATTATGACATCAGGAACACTCCAAGCCATTATTCCGCAGGGCGTGTCATCGACATCGAAGCATTGCAGAAAACCTATGACGCACTCAACAGCATGACTGACAAGGATATTGCTGCCATGGTGGCAAAGTCGCCATTGAACGCCAAGGGAACGCGCGCCCTGCCCAGATATTTCTCGATGGGCGAGGTTGACTTCCCGGATCTGTTTGTGGGCGCAATCAAGGTTTCACCTGCGACTTCGCAAGAAGAAGCCTTGAAAGTGGTGAGCTCTCTTGAAGGAAAGAGTTACTGGCTCTCAGAGCTCCCGGCCATTACCAACCCGTATCGGGGAGATGGCCCGAAAGCGCCGTATACCGGTGCCGCATACAGAAGCAAGCATGTCGGCGATATGTACGACACGTCGCCCTATCCGGCAGATAATCCGCCAGATATCGCCCCTTACGTCAAAAAGGCTGCGCCACAGGGAATCACAACAACGACCTTCGTTGAGAATATGGGCAAGCTGATCGCCTTTGTGGCTCCAGAGACAACATAAACGACGCTCACACCCACATCGAAGCCCGGTATACACCCGCCGGGCTTCGAGCCTCCTGAAAATTGCCGCCTAAAGGATGCTGTTCAGGCAACAGCCAATTGTTCTACACTCGACCAGGACACCGAACAGATCGATGCTCCCGAGCCTCAATGAAAGAAACAATGACAATCCTGCACTTCGAAGATTTCCAACCTGGTTGGAACGGAACGTTTGGCCCGCTCTCGGTCACGAAAGAAGATATCATTGATTTCGCATCGGAATATGACCCGCAACCCTTTCATCTCGACGAGCAGGCCGCGAAGACAACTTTCCCCGGACGGCTGATTGCCTCGGGGTGGCATAGCTGCGCGCTTCTTAGCCGTCTGGTCGCAGACAATATCCTGAATAAGGCTGCTTCACTCGGTTCGCCCGGAATTGATGAGGTCAAATGGCTTCGCCCGGTGTTACCCGGAGACCGATTACGGGCGCATGCTTTCGTCACAGAGACAAAAACCTCGAAAAGCCGCGCGGACATAGGCCTGATCAGGTTTCAGTTCGAGCTTCTCAATCAGAACGAAAAGCCCGCCCTCACGCAAACCTGCTGGATTATTTTTCGCCGCCGCAACCCTGGCATCATTGAAGCCGACGCCGCCACTTCCCGCACCACAAGAGCCCAGCGCGCGCAAAATACCGTTCTGGTGCCCTCCGCCATTCCGTTTGGCGAGACCGTTCCATTTTTTGACGATCTGAAGCCTGGCATGCTGGCTGATCTAGGCGGCCATCCGTTTATTGAAAATGAGATCGTGAGATTCGCCAGCGCTTATGATCCGCAATATTTCCATCTGGATTCCGAGGCTGCGAAAGGCAGCCTGTTCGGCGGTCTTTGCGCGTCAGGCTGGAATACCTGCGCGAATTGGATGAGACTTTTCGCCCGCCACCGTCAGCATCTGGCCGATATGATGGAAGCACAAAACAAACCCGTGCCGCAACTGGGCCCCTCGCCCGGATTCAGCAATCTCAAATGGCTCAAACCTGTTTTTGCAGGAGACATCATTCGTTACCGCAGCATCCTGGTGGAAAAGCGCCCAAGCGTATCACGCCCGAACTGGGGCCTAGTCTTTCATCACAATACGGGAATGAACCAGCACGCCGAGAAGGTCTTTGAATTCGATAGCGTCGTTTTCTGGCAGAAGCAGGAAGGTCGCTCATAGTTCGGACCTGGTCGCGAGAAAGATCAGGATAAATGGGAGAGCCATTCGCTATCTCAAACCTCTCCAGCGGTAACGGCGTGATCGGTATATCTCGCCTGCCCGGGTTGCATGGAGATTTACAGGCGGACATCGATAATGTGATCCGATGGCAGCCCAATCTCGTTGTCTCCATGACCGAGTGGAAGGAGATGGAGCAGGCCGGTTCCCATTCAATGAAAAACATACTCAATATCAATGGGATCGAGTGGTTTCATCTTCCTATTCGTGACTATGGAGCTCCGAGCGGCGCCAGCGCAGAAGCGTGGCCAAGATTATCAGCGACTATTCACCGATCGCTCGATAACAGCGGAAGAGTTCTTCTTCATTGCCGTGGCGGACATGGCCGCTCCGGCATGATTGCACTGCGTTTGCTCGTCGAACGGGGAGAACTCCCGGACATCGCACTCATGAGACTTCGCGCCGCGAGACCCGGAGCCATCGAGACAAGGGAACAAGCAGATTGGGCATCACTTCCCGCACGACAGGACGGATCTACAATCTGAAGAGACGAAACTCTGATTCTCGTTTCTCTATATTTTATTGACAAAAGAGAACAAAATAGGTACATTTAACCAACTGGGACACGTTAGTCGAATCCTCCAATTCGATGACCCAGCCTGTTTTCCGGTGGGCCGCCGCATCTCCCCACCGGAAAATGGGGGCATTACGGAGGTCAAGAGCAGTAGATAAAACAGGCGTTCCTGCACGACTTCGGAGTGTCGAACGGAATGGTTCTTGAACTTGCAGAGGCTCGGCTATCCCGGTGAAATTTCAATGCCCTGGGAAGGATACCAGCGAGAGAACATCCAGCCCCATTCCCGCCAGTCTCTCGGCCCCGCCTAACGCTGGCAGATCGACGATGAAACAGGCCTCGGAAACCGCCGCTCCCATACCGCGAATGAGCTCAACGGCGGCAATTGCCGTTCCACCGGTGGCGATCAGGTCATCCACCAGAAGTACCCGCTCGTTCGGACCAATTGCATCGATGTGGATTTCCATTTCATCGGTACCGTATTCGAGGTCATAGGAAACCCGAACTGTTTTCCATGGCAGTTTGCCTCGCTTGCGAACCGGAACGAATCCCGCACCGAGGCGGTCGGCAATAGCGCCGCCGATAATGAAGCCGCGGGCCTCAATGGCCGCGACCTTGTCTATGCCGCAATCAAGAAAAGGGGCCGCCAGGGCATCTATAGCCAGATGAAAGCCTTCTGCATTTCCAAGAAGCGTCGTTATATCGCGAAAAATCACACCGGGCTTCGGGTATTCTGGAAGGTTGCGGATAAGCGCTTTCAAGCTCTCGCTCAAATCGTCCCTGCTGAGAGGATCTGTCATCTTATCGCTCACCTTCGCTACCATTAATCATGCGCTCGCGCGCCCGAAATTTATTTATACAAAGCGGGCAAAAAATATGCCATCCCTTCATTTTTGAACAAAGGTTATTGCCGTGGATCAAATGGGTAATGTGAACAGAAAAGAGCTTGTTACAGATACAGCACGCTCCGTCTGGGAGTAGCCGCGATGCTGCCGGCGAGTCCATTGAGTGTCAAAGCGGCAAGCTGTGCCAGCGCCGCGTAGAACGGATGACCGGCATGGTCGAGGAGCAACTCCAGATAACGTCCGCTCCATGGCAGAACATGATCTTCGAGCAATTCCCGCAGCGTATCGTCCCTGGCACCCGCGATAAAATCCGAGGCCACCCAGAGCAACAGGCCGATATGATCCTCCGGTTCATTGAGCCCGGTATCCATCACCATGCCGTTTCTGGCCAGAAACCATCGTAACTCCAGGGTACTATCCCCGAAAATAACCTTCTCGCGGTCGAGATAGACAGATCCCCATGCCGGTGCCTGAAAGTCATCCGGACCTATGAACAGTCGCTGTCTGGCTTCCAGCAGGCCGTCATCAAGTCCGGCGGCCATCTGTTTCTGGATTCCAGCAAGCTCTTCCCTGTTTCCGAACGGCCATTCGTCCGACAGTTTTCCCTGGCGAATGATATCCAGAAACGGTGCAAGGTCAGGAGTATCGGGAGCGGAATAGAACAGTGCGCCAAGCAGCCGAAACGCAGCCGCCAATCGGCCGCGCTCAGCTTCGTCAAAAACAGACATGTTACCCTGCCCCTGTCTTCCACACTGTCCGCATCAGCCATGCAGACAGTGCTGTTTCCTGTTGTCATCTGCCTCTTTTGCCTCACACAAGCCCCACTGTCATGTGCAGCGCAAAGAAGACCCCGCGTCCAATCAATTCTCCGGCAAGAACGAGAGCCAGGCTGGCGATAGCGACAGGTAGGGGCACCGTTCGCCCTGACGCAAAACGGAACGTCAGGATAACTGCAAGAACAAGCAGCACAAAACGTAGCCCCTGCAAACCACCGATATCAGGCACGAGAGCCGAGGCCTGATGTGCCGAGGATTGTATATGAGGCAGCTTGGCCAACAGTCCGAAGGTAACCAGAATTCCGCCCATCACCGCGGCAGCCGCGATGCATCCGATCATCCGGTTCGACTTCGGCGACGATATCCCGGCGACGCCAAACACGACATTGGCCAACATCGCACCGCCAACCCCTGCCGTTACCATGAAAGTGAGAGGTGTGAGCGGCGTGTTCCAGGTCGGCACTGTCGCCATCAGATAGAAGCCGACCATATTCCATATGAAGGCAAAGCTCAGGACGACAGCCAGCACGTACAGCGCCTTGCGCGCAGCCGGAGCAGCATCCTTCAAAGACAGAAGCCATGCCAATCCACCGCAACCGATAAACGCCGAGCCGAAAACAACCTCATTGCTCAAGGACGCCTGCCCGAAACGGAACAGGGAATTCATCGCCCTGAATGGCGAGCCCAGATGGATGGCAACGGTAAGGAACGCCAATCCCATGACGATCCATATCAGCAACATGCTCCGTTCAAGGCGTAACTTGGTCACAGCATCGCGCTGGACAAAAAATATGGCGCAGACAGAAAGCAGAAAGGCACCAACGCCACTCTGCGCGAGAACCGTAAAGATAATGAGAGGCCATTCATTCCAACCCATGTCAGACCTCCTTCGGATTTGCGAGGAACCCACTGCGGTCACCGGCAGGTCGCGCCTTGCGATTGGGTTTGATGACGATGTTAGGGTGGGTGTAATCGGCCGATGGCAACGGTGCGACAGCCGCCAACGTGCCGTGCTCCTGCCGCAACTGGTCGATCGGCGCCAGGTCAAGCGCCCGTAGCGGACAGGCTTCGACACAGACCGGTTTCTTATTTTCCACAACCCGGCTGAAACACCCGTCGCACTTGGTCATGTGCCCCTTGATGGCGCTGAATTGCGGTGCCCCGTAGGGACAAGCCATGGCGCATGATTTGCAACCGATACAGATGTCTTCATTCACGACAACGAAGCCATCTTCACGTTTATGCATCGCACCGGTCGGGCAGACCTTGGTGCAGGCAGGGTCGGTGCAGTGGTTACAAGCTATGGAGGTGTAATAGGCAAACACGTCCTGACGCCAGGTGTCACCTTCCGGCACCCAATCGCCGCCAGCATATTCGTAGACCCGACGAAAATTGATCTCGGGTGGCAGGTCGCGGTAATCCTTGCACGCCATCATGCAGGTCTTGCATCCGGTGCAACGGTTGGCGTCGATGAAAAATCCGTATTGCTGGGCCATCGCCATTGCTCCTTCAGACAACCTTCTGGACGTCGACAAGGTTGGTGTGCTGGGGATTCCCCTTGGCCAGCGGAGACCACCGTTGCGTCGTCAACACGTTGATGCTTCCGGCCTGGTCGATCTTCCTGCCATCCGGCGCATACCAGGCACCCTCACCCATGGCGACGACGCCCGGCATGATACGTGGCGTGACCTTGGCCTCAATATGAGTTTCACCATGTTCATTGAAGATTCGAATGCGGTCACCATTCCTGATGCCGCGCGGATTGGCATCCACCGGGTTGATCCACATTTCCTGACGCGATGCCGCTTTGAGGACATCGACATTCCCGTATGTCGAGTGGGTCCGGGCCTTGAAGTGGAACCCGGTCAGCTGCAATGGATATTTGGCCCGTTTTGGATCGTTCCAGCCGTTAAAAGTCGAGACATGCACGGGTAGTGGGTGAACAACCTCATCCGGTTTCAATTCCCATGTCGCGGCGATCTTGGCCAGAGCTTCGGAATAGATTTCAATTTTGCCCGACGGCGTAGTCAGCGGGTTGGCCACCGGATCATCGCGGAAAGACTTCAAGGCGATGAAGTGTCCGTCCGGGTCTTTGCGCTTGTAGATACCCATCTGCCTGAATTCTTCGAATGTCGGCAGCTTCGGATCTTTCTCCCGCGACTGGGCGTAGAGATGGCGCAACCATTCCTCTTCCGTCCGCCCCTCGGTGAATTTCTGTTCGACACCGAGGCGTTTGGAAATCTGCTGGCACATGTCGAACAGCGTGCGGCACTCGAAGACGGGCTTGATCGCCTGTTCGGCAAAGATGAGATAGGCCATGTTGCCAGCTGATTCCGACGGACAGAAATCGGCCTGCTCGGATGTGGTTGTATCCGGCAACAGGATATCGGCATATTTGGCGCTGGACGTCAGGTGATTGTCGATGACCACGATCATCTCGCACTTGCTGTCATCCTGCAGGATTTCATGGGTGCGATTGATGTCGGAATGCTGGTTGAGAAGCGCATTCCCCGCATAATTCCATAGGAACTTGATCGGCGCCTTGAGCCTGTCAGTACCGCGCACGCCATCCCGCGTTGCGGTCATTTCCGGGCCGCGGGTGATCGCATCGGTCCATAGAAAGAAGGAAATGCTGTCCTTGACCGGATTGGTCAAAGTCGGGAACATCACAAACGGGATACCGAAGGTGCCTTCCCGTCCCCCGGTATTGCCACCGCTGATACCGACATTTCCGGTCAGAAGCGACAGCATCGGCACCGCACGGGCGGCCATCTCTCCGTTGGCGTGGCGTTGCGGTCCCCAACCCTGCACGATGAAGCACGGCTTGGTGGAGCCAATTTCACGGGCCAGCTTGACGATACGGTCAACCGGGATACCGGTGATCGGGGATGCCCATTCCGGCGTCTTTGCAAGACCGTCCTCACCCTGGCCGAGAATGTAAGCCTTGTAATGGCCATTCCGGGGAGCGCTGTCCGGCAATGTCTTCTCATCGTAGCCGACGCAGTATTTGTCAAGGAACTCCTGATCGACCATATTCTCGCTGATCAGCACATGGGCAACCGCCGAGATCAAAGCTACATCGGTGCCCGGACGGATTGGTATCCACTCGTCTTCACGGCCCGCAGCGGTGTCGGTATAGCGCGGATCAATCATGATCATCCGTGCATTCGAGCGAGCGCGCGCTTCGGCCAGATGATAGATCACACCACCACCGCTCATGCGCGTCTCGCCCGGGTTGTTGCCGAAACAGACTAGCAATCTGGTATTTGCGATATCCGACGGGCTGCTGCCGATGCTACGGCCTTAGGTGTAAGTCAGGCCGGTGGTAATCTGCGCCGTACTGTAGGTATTGTAATGATTGAGGTAACCGCCGTAGCAATTCATCAAACGGGCAATAAGCGATCCATTCTGCGGCCAGGAGCGGGCGAGAGTGCCGCCGAGGGTTCCCGTACCATAATGAAGATAGACAGATTCATTGCCGTATTGCTGCACGATACGCTTGAGATTATCGGAAATGAGGTCGAACGCTTCGTCCCAGGTGATACGTTCAAATTTACCTTCGCCACGTTTTCCGACACGCTTCATCGGATATTTGAGGCGATCAGGATTATAGACCCGACGACGCATCGAACGGCCACGCGCACATGCGCGAACCTGATGAGCACCATATTCATCCAAGCCGGTATTGTCGGTCTCGACCCATTTGATAGCACCGTTGACCACGTGCATCCGCAGGGCACAACGGCTGCCGCAATTCACGGTGCACGCGCTCCAGGCGACCTTTCCCTCCGGGGGAACAGAATAGGCTTTATCAGCCGCTTTAGCCGGAGAAGCCCAAGAAAAAGGAGAAACAAGACCACCGGCTGCCGCCGCCAGGCTACAAAAAGTAGCTGACTTCAGCATATCGCGACGCGTTGCCGTACTTTTCTTTGGGACGGATTTATCATCGGAGCGAAAAATCATGGACTGATATCCTCAAAACCACCCAAGCAGATGTCTAATACTTCTGACTACAATCTTAACATGTTGATAAACAACGAAAAACCAACAGTATTTTAGAATTACTACAAATTAAGCATGGCTGATCAATGCGCGAAAACACCGCACCCATGCAATATTCCAGAGCTGACTTCATTAAGAACAGCCGGAGGCGCTCCCACACGCGCCGGAAAAGGAAATCATTGTCATGGAGAGAAAATGACGATCAAGAGATCGCAATATGAAAAAAGGCCCCTTGCGGAGCCTCTCATGAGTTAAAATCTCCGGAGTGCTTCACGTTCAGATCGAACGGCGAAACACCCCATCTTTTTAATTTATCATATTTTCTTATCGTTCAATCACTCTCTGGCCAATTTTCACGCATGTTCGTCAAGATGCGCGCGCTTCCAGATTTTCTTCTTCGTGAAGTACATCAATCCCGACATCACGATCAGGAACAGAATCACCTGGAAACCAAGACGCTTACGCGCCTCCATGTGGGGATCCGCCGTCCAGACCAGGAATGCCGAGATGTCCTTGGCATATTGATCGACGGTTTCCGGAACCACCGGCTTGCCCGATTCATCCCTTGGATATTCGACCTGCCCATCGGAAAGCGGCCTCGGCATGGCGATGGCATTTCCAGGGAAGAAAATATTGAAGTTATTGCCGACGAAGCCTTCCGGATGCTCATCGAGGTAACCGGTCAGCAGTGCATGGATATAGTCCGGCGCCTGTTCGAAATACTGGGTGAAGATATCGAAGACGAACCATGGGAAACCACGCTCATAATTGCGTGCCTTGCCCATCAGGGAAAGATCCGGAGGAGCTTTTCCACCATTCGCCACGGCGGCGGCAACATCATTTGGAAATGGCGAAGGAAACCGATCAGCCGGACGTCCGGGACGCTGGAACATCTCACCATCGTCATTCGGCGTTTCATTGGTGATCTGGAACTCCGACGCCAATTGCTCGACCTGCTCGCGCGAGAACTCAGGCCCGCCCGGCTCCGCCAGATTGCGGAAGGCGACATATTTCAAACCGTGGCAGGAGGCGCAGACTTCGCGATAGACTTTGAAACCGCGTTGCAGCTGAGCGCGATCAAAGGTTCCGAAGGGACCCGCGAAGCTCCATTTCAGGGCTGGCGGCGTCGGTGTCCCTTCAGAAGCATGAACTCCCGTTGTGCTGACCGATGCGAAACCGAGCGTTGCAAGGAACGCACCGGCTATGAGGAGATTTCTCTTTTTCATGGCTCTGTCCTCAGGCTTGGCGTTCAACCGTTTTTACTCGGCGAGGCTGCTGCTCCGGTCGGCATGCCGGAGCCATTCCCTTTCTTCAGGACAGCATCAAGAATCGAATTCGGCATCGGCTTCGGTTTTTCGATCCTTCCAATGATCGGCATAAAAACCAGGAAGTGAAGGAAATAAAGCACGGTCAGCACCTGGGCTGCGGGAATATACCATCCCTCGGCCGGCTTGGAGCCGAGCCATCCAAGGCCGATCACGACAACCACGAACAGCCAGAAAAACGGCTTGTAGAGGGGACGGTACTTGGTCGAACGAACTTTGGAGGTATCCAGCCAGGGCAGGAATGCAAGAATAGCGATTGACCCGAACATCGCCAGAACGCCGCCAAGCTTGTCAGGAACGGCCCGCAGGATGCCGTAGAACGGCAGGAAGTACCATTCGGGCACGATATGCGCCGGTGTCTGGGTCCGGTCGGCGGCAATGAAGTTATCTGCATGGCCGAGATAGCGCGGCAGGTAGAAAACGAACCAAGACAGCACGATCAGGAACACGAAGATGCCGAATGCATCTTTCATCGTGTAATAAGGATGGAAAGGCAGAACATCCTTGCTGGTCTTGACATCAATGCCATCCGGATTGTTGGAGCCGGGGACATGCAATGCCCAGACGTGCAGGATCACGACACCGGCGATCATGAACGGCAGGAGGAAGTGCAGGGAGAAGAACCGATTCAGCGTCGGGTTGCCGACTGCATATCCGCCCCAGAGATAACTCACCACCGTCTTGCCGGCCACCGGAATCGCCGAAACGAAGTTGGTGATCACAGTCGCACCCCACAGGCTCATCTGCCCCCAGGGAAGCACATAGCCGAGGAAGGCCGTCGCCATCATCAGGAGATAGATGATAACGCCAAGAATCCAGAGAATTTCGCGAGGGGCCTTGTAGGAGCCGTAATAGAGGCCACGAAAGATGTGAAGATAAACCGCAACGAAGAACATCGATGCGCCAACCGAGTGCAGCGGCTGGATCAGCCAGCCATACGGAACATCGCGCAGAATATGTTCGACGGAGCTGAAAGCCATCGAGACATGCGGCGTGTAGAACATCGCCAGAAACACACCGGTCACGATCTGCGAAACCAGCATGAAAGACAGGATGGCACCCGTTGTCCACCAGTAATTCAGGTTTCGCGGTACCGGGAAAGCGACGAAGGAAGCATGGATCAACCCGACGATCGGCAGGCGGCTCTCGAACCATTTGGCGAAAGCGCTCTTGGGAACGTAGGAAGCGAAATGTTGATGGCTCATGAGGTCAGCCCTTTTTTCGGTCAGGGCGGCTTTAGGCCGAGGTGGGCAAACCGATACGCAATTGGGTATCGGACAGGAAAGTATAATCGGGCACCGGCAGGTTGATCGGCGCCGGACCACCGCGAACACGTCCGGACGTGTCGAAGATCGATCCATGGCACGGACAGAACCAGCCTTTGTAAGGGCCCTCATGACCAAGCGGCACGCAACCGAGATGGGTGCAGTTGCCGAACACTATCAGCCATTTTTCATGCCCCGCTTTGACCCGGTCGGCATCCGACTGCGGATCACGCAAGGTCGCAATATCGACGTCTTCAGCCTCCTTGATCTCCTCCGCACTCCGGTTGCGGATGAAGATCAGGGTATCGCGCCAGAAAACCTTGATGATCTGTCCTTCGGCGATAGGTGCGAGATCGACATCGATTGGCGCACCCGCAGCTATCGTCTGGGCATCGGGGGCCAAAGACGCGATGAAGGGCCAGGCCACGAATGCGGTGCCGATGGCGGCGGCTGTTCCGGTTGCGATGTAGAGGAAATCGCGCCGTGTGGGTTCAGCGGAAGTCACTGGTTGTGCCACTTGGCTCTCCCTGAATACGAACTAGACAGACCCTACGTTTCGGAGCGTTGCACTCCTGCCGCAGAATCTGCTCCGAAAGCGGAGCGAGAGGCGCGACGACAGATCGTCCTGCGACGGGAAGTCGCGCATATGGTGCTCTTTGACATGGTCAAGGTAATCTGTCCATACACAGATTGGAATCGTCATAATTCTACCAAAGGTGGAGACTACTGGCGGTATGCAGTAATGCCTTTTAAAATAAAAGAAATCTCGGGCACGCCGCAAAGGCTTAAGAGTTGCACAACCGATGGATATCAAACCCAGACTTGCATTGTATCAACCGGACATCCCTCAGAATACCGGAACGATTCTGCGTCTCGCCGCCTGTCTCGCCGTAACTACGGACATCATAGAACCTGCGGGTTTCGATATCTCAGACCGAAACCTGCGCCGCGCGGGAATGGATTACATCGAGCGGGCTGCCGTCAGTCGGCACGTGTGCTGGCACAGTTTCGATGAATGGAGACGAAAAGAAGCACGGCGACTGATTCTTGCCACGACGGCGGGAGCCGTCCCCTACACGGAGTTCTCATATCGTCCGCAGGATATCATCATGATGGGGCGTGAATCCGCAGGGGTGCCGGATGAAGTTCATCATGCAGCAGATGCCCGCATCCTCATTCCGATGCAGGCAGGAACGAGATCTCTGAACATCGCCGTAAGCGCCGCGATGATTCTTGGAGAGGCGTTGCGCCAGACGGGAACATTTCCTATTCAACCGACCGCCAGCAGTCCGGGGGAGCCAGCATGACAGCCGATGACATCGTCACAGACCTGAAACATCGCACCCCGGAATGGTTCTCCAGTCTGCGGGACCGGCTATGCGAGGCTTTTGAAACGATTGAGATTGAGGCAGAAGGTCCGTTTTTCCAAGGTGCGACGGAACCAGGCCGCTTCGAATACAAGCCATGGAAACGCCCCGACGCGAATGGGGGTGGCGGGACCATGGCGATGATGCGCGGGCGCGTCTTCGAAAAAGTGGGTGTCCATATTTCGATCGTACACGGCGAGCTGGCAACCGATTTTCGAAAGCAGATTCCCGGAGCGGACGAAGACCCGCATTTCTGGGCGGCGGGCATCTCATTGATTGCTCATCCCTGGAATCCGCACGCGCCAACCGCTCACATGAACACACGTTTTATCACCACGACAAGATCCTGGTTCGGGGGAGGCGGAGACCTCTCCCCCATGCTGGCCTCCAAACGAGACGAGAGCGATCCCGACAGCCTTCTCTTCCACCAAGCTATGCGCGATGCTTGCAGCCGCCACGCCTCACCGGGCAGTTACGAGCGATATAAAAAATGGTGTGAAGAATACTTTTTCCTGGAACATCGCAAGGAACCGCGCGGAATTGGCGGCATTTTCTTCGACCGGCACTGGAGCGGCGAACCAGAGCGGGATTTTGCTTTCGCCCGCGATGTTGGAGAGGCATTCCTGGCAGTCTACCCGGTAATCCTGCGGCGCAATATTTCGCTCGAATGGACAGAGGAGGAACGTATCGAACAGGAGGTTCGGCGCGGTCGTTATGCCGAGTTCAATCTGCTTCAGGATCGTGGAACACTGTTCGGATTGAGAACCGGAGGCAACATTGAGGCCATCCTCTCATCCATGCCGCCACGTGTCCGCTGGCCATGACGTATTGATCCAACTGCGGCACCTCTTCCCTAGAAATTTTCTAAATCATTGTTATTGCACATTAAATTCTAATTCTATAAACCTGAGCCGGTGGACTGATGACGGATCTCACGATCCGTATTGAACGGCGGCTGCAAGGTTATGACTTATCGCATGATGATTTTTTCGGGCGTAGCATGGAGGCGTTTTCTCCCCCGCAGTGCTTTCGGACTTCTGGTTGCCGTCTTTGTCATGCCAGCAATCATCGCATCGGCACAGGAGATAACTCCACAGCGGCATCAAGACCCGCACTTGCTGGCAGCGCCGGCGTCGACAGGCGCATCATCTAACCAGGTCCCCGTAAACGCGCCATTCGCCGTAACAGAAACGCCATCTCTTCCTGCCTCATCCCTGCCCCACGATCTATCGCCATGGAACATGTTTCTCGCTGCCGACTGGGTCGTCAAAACCGTGATGATCGGTTTGTTCGTTGCTTCGCTTGTCACCTGGACGGTATGGCTGGCCAAAACCGTCGAACTCGCGCACGCCCGCAGACGTGTCCGGCGGGCCCTTCATATCATCTGCAATTCCTCCTCGCTTGGTGAAGCGGGAAGTCTCCTGGCCAATGGCAAAGAGGTGGTGGGGATAATGCTGCGCGCAGCCGAAGCAGAGACCCGGATGTCGGAAGCTGCCATAGAGCACACGGGCGGTCAGGGCCTCAAGGAACGTATTTCCTCCAGCCTTCAGAGGATCGAAGCGGCCTATGGGAGGCGCATGACCAGAGGGACCGGTATTCTCGCGACAATCGGGTCGGTCGCCCCCTTCGTGGGTTTATTCGGCACCGTCTGGGGGATTATGAATGCATTCATAGGCATTTCCCAGGCCCAGACCACCAATCTAGCGGTTGTCGCTCCCGGTATTGCCGAAGCCCTTCTCGCAACAGCTATCGGTCTTGTGGCGGCTATCCCGGCCGTGGTCATCTATAACGCGTTCAGCCGCTCCATCAGCGGTTACCGGCAGTTGCTTACGGATTCAGCGGCAGGGATCGAGCGACTCGTCAGCCGGGATCTCGACTATCGTTACACGGCATCCATACGTGCGGAGTCACGCATGGTTTCGGAGCAACGATAATGGCAGGACGTCTGCGCGAAAATTTTTCTGACGATGTTCTTCAGGAAAACCACGAGATCAATGTCACCCCCTTCATTGATGTCATGCTGGTGCTCCTGATCATCTTCATGGTGGCGGCTCCGCTTGCAACCGTTGACATCAATGTTGATCTTCCAGCTTCAACAGCGAAGCCTCAGCCTCGACCCGACAAACCTATTTATCTGACGGTGAAGGACAATCTCACTCTCAATCTCGGCGAAGAACCTGTCGGACGCGAAACATTACAGATCTCGCTCGATCGTTCGAGCGGCAACGACAGGGAGCAACGCGTATTCCTGCGCGCGGATCAGGCCGTCGCCTACGGCGAACTGATGCAGATCATCAACCTGTTGCGTCAGGCGGGATATCTCAAGATCGCGCTGGTAGGCATGGAGACCGGTGCGGCGTCACCGCCGACCACACGCGGAGAGGCACGATGACCAGTTCACAGCCCTGGATGAAACTGTTTCCAGGCAAGGAGTTCAGCCTGTGGTGCAGTTCGGGTGCCTTTGTGCTTCTCGTTCATCTTGGTGCTGCAGCCTGGCTCATGAAGGACGCGTCGGGTTCCGTCATGTCAGCGCCGACGATGGTAATGCTGGAATTAGCCCCCTCACCCACCGCTCCACAGGCAGCCGAAGAGTTTCTGCCTCCCCGGGAGCAATACGCGGCGCAAGAGGACGTCACTCAAGAGAAGTTGAAATCTGATGAAGAGGAAGAACTGGCAACACGGGAAGACAATCCGCAACCCGCCAAAGAAGCAGCACTGCAACCGGACAAGACCGTGGTTCAGGACGCAGAAGTGCCCCTGCCTCCTCAGAAGCAGCTCAAAGACACCCGACAATCAAAACCAAAGAAGAAAAAACAGCGATCCGCTGCCGGTGCGCCACCAAAGGTAAATGCTCCTGACGCCCCTGTCGCAGCAGCGCCGCAGAACAGTTATTCATCGGCGCAAATGAACTCGGCGAATGCCGATTGGAAAGCACGGGTCAATGCTCATGTGCAGAGGCGCGTTTCCGCCTTCGATACGTCGCGCTCAGAAAGGCCGCAGAAGCCTTCGTCCGTCCGATTTGCCATCGATTCCAACGGCAACGTGCTCCAGATTGCACTGGTCTCATCGTCCGGCAGTCCCGAATTTGATGAGGTAGCCGTCAAGTCGATCAACCGATCATCGCCACTGCCACCGCCGCCGCCACATCTGATCAAGTCGGAACGAATGGTTCTGGTCATGCCGGTCAGGTTCAATGCCGCCCGCTGATCGCAAGGAAAGTCATAGTTTCATCCAACAGCCTTTCGGCTTCGCCATTCCCTTCAGGGCAGCCGGCATCAAGCCATAGTTTTCTCGCCAGGGACATCGCTCGACCGACTTCGGGTCCCTTTGCCAGGCCCCGCGCAACAAAATCAGCTCCACGCAAGGGGAAAACCGGAACCTGTTCAGTTCCATCAGCGTAGCGGCCAAGCAACGAAGCCGCAGCCGGATCAATGTCAGGTCTTGTCTCAGCCGAAAGAGCGGATATTGCGGCAGCCAGAACATTGACAGGCCAATGCGCTGCCAGACGTCGCAGAGCAGGAATATCTACCGAAGTCGGCAGATTCTTCAGCCTCTCAACCAGCGAGGCAAATTCCAGCAATGTCATATGCTCGCTATTCGACAGTCGCAATCTGTCCCGCAGGCGGTCTGCATCTTCGCCAACCATCGTAGCGAACGCAGCAAGCCGAAGAACTGTCGGAACACGTGTCGCCGAATCCATCACTCTCCGCAAACGTCCGAATTCCACCGCACCGCCGAAGATGCGGGTCAAAAACCCGCTGTCGGCCATGACGACCAGAACCTCGGCGGCCCGCTTTCCGGCCATCAGTTTCAGCAATTCGGCCCGGATTCTCTCTGCTGAAACCCTGTCCAAACCTTCTCGCTCGCGGATTGCCGCCAATAAGCCGACACGATCCGGCTCGCCCTCGCCATATTGTGCGTGGAAACGGAAGAAACGGAGAATGCGCAGGTAATCTTCCCGGATGCGCTCCTCGGCAATTCCGATGAACCGCACGCGACGCCCGGCAATATCTGCAAGCCCATCGCAATAATCATGAACACGCCCATCCATGCTCACTGAGAGAGCATTGATGGTGAAATCGCGACGCCTGGCATCGGCGGCGAAATCCCGGCCGAATTGCACCACTGCATGGCGTCCATCGGTTTCCATGTCTTCACGAAGTGTTGTCACTTCAAATGGTGAGCCGTCGATGATCACCGTCACCGTGCCATGATCAACGCCTGTAGGAATGACCTTCCATCCGGAAGCATGAGCGCGGCGGGTGACTTCTTCCGGCAGAGCGGTTGTCGCCAGATCGATATCGGTCGTAGGCCGGTGCATCAGAGCATTGCGAACGACCCCGCCGACCAGACGGGTTTCCTCTCCATCACGATTGAGCACCCGCATCAAGGCGGCCGTCGCGGTCTGGGTCAATAACCCTTCAAATGCTGCGCGGCCCGGCTCTTCTGTCATTTGAAACGCCCCGGCACAACGCGCCCGTCTTCCATGTGCGAGGGAACCCATGTCCGGGTCTCACGCTGGGCGAAAACTCCTGTGATCAACAGAGCGATGATCACACAGGCAAGCCCGGCAATTGCAAGCCATGAAACATGCTTGCTCCAGTTATCCCAGCGCACGGGATTGTGCTGGCGCGCAACCAACACACTGGCATAAGCCGCAAACGGCAGCAGAAAGAAAAGAAATTGAATGAAGAAAACGCGTGTCATGAACGGAACAGTCTTTCATACATGTTACGGACAATTCCCGCCGTAACCCCCCAGATATATCGCTGTTCAAAAGAGATAGCATAATAATGACGCAACACTCCCTTCCATTCCCGTGAATGAAGTTCATGACGCGCCGGGTCCATGAGCACCGATAACGGAACCTCGAAAACGTCGGAGACCTCCTGAGGATTCAATCTCAGCGAGAAATCAGGTTTGACCATCGCGACAATCGGCATGACCAGATAATTTGTCCCCGACAGGTAGACGTCAAGATAGCCGAGGAAATCCACTTTATCACGCGGAAGCCCGACTTCCTCATCCGCTTCACGCAAGGCCGCATCGAACAATGTCGGATCATGCGCGTCGACCCTGCCTCCCGGAAAAGCGACCTGCCCGGAATGCTCGCGTAGCGAGGCAGCCCGAACAGTGAAAAGAACGGTGGGCTCCTCCCTCTCCACAACCGGCACAAGCACGACGGCGGGTTTAGGCTTCCCCGATGTATAGGGCCCCTGGAGACCGATCTGCAACGCATGATCGCCATTGAGCTTCTTATGATCTTCAAGCACACATGACGGCTCCGCCGTTCGCAGGCGAATCGAGGCCAGAGCGCGAAAGTCGCAGCTATCCTTCATCGAAACAGACATGGACGCCTTTTTAAAACCTACCCGAAATAGAGAGAACCGCCGATTGGAGCAACGATACCGTTTAATAACAATAACCGTCACGGTATCAAGAAGAACAATCGGAATCGCTTTTCTGACGAAATGCTAATAACTCCGCCCGCTCACGGAATTTCCTTAAAAAGAAGATATACGTCGATTGAACAACTCCGACCATGGTCACCATTTTTTAGACAAGAAGTCCTTCCTACCCTACATGTTCACGCTGAGTGGAAATCAGCGGCTTTCGAGGAGAGTCTTATGGACAAGAATATCGCGATTGCGGATCTCTCATCCGGCGATGCCATCGCGAAAGTCGCGGAAACTGCTATGGAACGTATCAATTGCGCGCGCCAGATGCTGCGAACGGCAATTTTCGGACAGGATAAGGTGATCGATCTTGCCCTTGTCACTGTACTTTCAGGCGGGCACGGACTTCTCGTTGGCGTTCCGGGCCTCGCCAAAACCAGACTGGTAGAAGCACTCGGTATCGTGCTCGGGCTGGACAGCCAGCGTATCCAGTTCACGCCCGATCTGATGCCATCCGATATTCTCGGTTCTGAAATCCTTGAAGAGGATGCTGACCGGAGACGTTCGTTTCGCTTCGCCCGTGGCCCGGTCTTCGCTCAACTCCTGATGGCGGACGAAATCAACCGTGCCAGTCCGCGCACCCAGTCGGCCCTGTTGCAGGCCATGCAGGAACATCACATTTCCGTCAATGGCATCCGGCACGATCTGCCGCAGCCCTTCCATGTTCTGGCAACTCAAAATCCGATTGAGCAGGAAGGGACTTATCCTCTTCCCGAAGCCCAGCTCGACCGTTTCCTGATGCAGATAGACATCGACTATCCGGATAGGGAGGCTGAAAAGCGCATCCTGATCGAGACCACCGGCCCCACGGAAGCAAGTCTCTCAGCGGCAACCGATGCAACCGGACTGATGGCCTCACAAAACCTTGTCCGCCACCTGCCGGTCGGAGAAAGAGTTCTGGACACGATTCTGGACCTCGTCCGTTCCGCCCGCCCGGGTGACGAGACTTCACCTTTCGGCAAAGCCCTTTCGTGGGGACCGGGACCGCGAGCCAGCCAGGCGCTGTCAATCGCCACGCGGGCCAAAGCCTTGATTGAAGGGAGGCTGGCCCCCTCGGTAGAGGATGTCATAGCCCTTGCCGAGCCGATCCTCAAACATCGCATGGCGTTGACCTATACGGCACGGATCGAAGGGGAAACCATTTCAGGCCTCATTGCCAGAATGACAGCACCTTTAAGGAGTTGATCCGATCATGGTATGGGCGAAATTTCTCGGTAACGACAGCCTGCGTCCGGCTCCCGGAACGGTATCCGGCGCGCTGGACCTTGCCGGGCGTTTGCCGGATATCATACCCGAGGCCGTGCGTGTAACCGCCTCCCTGGCTCACGGTCTTCACGGACGGCGGCGCAGCGGGACGGGAGAGACCTTCTGGCAGTTTAGGCCTTTCATGGATGGAGAGCCGGCAGGGCGGATCGACTGGCGGCGTTCAGGCCGCGATCATCGCTTGTACGTCCGTGAAAGGGAGTGGGAGGCTGCCCACACAATCTGGCTCTGGATCGATCAGTCACTCTCGATGGCCTATGTTTCAGAACTGGCGCTCGCTGCAAAAATCGACAGGGCACTCGTGCTGGGTCTGGCTCTGGCCGGAGCCCTGGTAGAGGCAGGTGAGCGCGTTGGATTGCTCGGTCTGACTACGCCCCTAGCTTCCCGACGTATTATCGAGAAGCTGGCTGCGGCGCTTGCCGCATCGGTTCCGCCCCTCGGCCAGAACGAGCGTCCGACCGCAACAAATGTCGGCCGCCGGGATGAGGTCGTCCTGATCTCCGATTGTCTCAGACCATTGGCTGAATTGGAAGAAACGATAAGCATGCTGGCCAGGCAAGTGGCGCGCGGTCATGTTCTGCTCATAACCGATCCGGTTGAGGAGCAGTTCCCGTTTTCCGGCCAGGCTATTCTCCAGGATGGAGAGCGTGGAATACCTTTGAGGATTGGCGACGCGGTTTCATGGGGTGAAGAATATCGCATTCGCCTCGCAGCTTTTCGGGAGGGTCTGGCAACTATCGTCAGGGCACGCCGCTGGAGCCTTACAATACACCGCACTGACCGGCCCGCAAGTGAAGCCGCATTGCATCTGCTTACCCATCTCGGCACCGGGTATCTGCCCGATATGAATGGTCTGCAACGATGATGGGACTTCCTCTCGTCTTCACCGCACCTCTGGTTCTGGCCGGTCTTCTCGCTTTGCCGGCCATCTGGCTGTTACTTCGCATAACCCCGCCAAGTCCAAGACGCATAGCTTTTCCACCCTTACGCATTTTTCGAGATATCCCGCCACGCAATGAAACACCCGCACACACACCCTGGTGGCTTCTGCTAATCAGATTATCGATCTGTGCTCTGGTTATTCTCGCCTGTGCCGGACCTTTGTGGGACCCCTCGCCCACCAAGAAAGGCAGCGGCCCGCTTCTGGTGCTGATCGATAATGGTTTCACGACAGCGCATGACTGGCGGGAGCGAAGCGAATTCGCGTTGGCACAGGTACAGGATGCAGTGCGTTCAAACCGAGCTGTCGCACTTGTCGCGTCGGCGGAAGCGCCGACAACAATCGAGCTGGCCGGGCCAGACACGATTCTCGCTCGGCTGAATGCACTGAAGCCTGCTCCCTATCTGGCGGACAGGTCTGCCCTCCTGCCTGCGATCCAGAGTTTTCTTGGCACTTATCCTCAATCAGAGATCCTGTGGATTGAGGATGGAATTGCGGGCTCAGAGGGTACAGCCTTTGCCGGGCTCCTTGCAGAGACGGCAAAGGGGCATTCGGTTACCGTCGTGCGTAAGAAGCTCGCCGAGCCTCTGGGGCTGGCCTTGAGCAGGGACGGAGATTTCGGCGTCCGCGTGCTCCGAGCCGAACCCAACGGACGAAACCAGGGCATGGTTCGCGTGCTCGACACCAAGGCACAACCTCTTGTCGAAGCTCCATTCCAGTTTGCTGACGGAGCGACGGAAACCAACGTTTCTTTTGACCTGCCAACCGAGTTACGCAACACGGCGGCACGAATTGACATCGTGGGGGAAAATTCGGCAGGAGCAGTTACCCTGATTGACGAGCGCAATAAACGACGCAGCGTCGGCATCGTCTCGGGCACCACGATAGACCAGTCACAGCCATTGTTATCTCCGGTCTATTATGTCGTCCGTGCCCTCCAGCCCTTCGCCGAGATAAGACAGGGACGCGGTGGCGTCACTGAAGCCATCGCAGAATTGCTGGAGCAGAAAACCAGTGTTCTCATTCTGGCCGATGTGGGCACGATGGATGAAAAAACTCATGCTGCGGTCGCACGCTATGTCGAGGATGGCAGCCTGCTCATCCGCTTTGCCGGGACGCGCCTTGCCGCCGGTCGGGACGATCTCGTTCCGGTCAGACTGAGACAGGGAGACCGAGACCTTGGCAGCGCGTTGTCATGGAGTGATCCGAAGAAGCTGGCGCCATTTCCACTGGATAGCCCGTTCCACGGGCTGACAATACCAGAGGAAGTCAGCGTCAAGCGCCAGATTCTCGCTGAGCCGGATTCCTCCCTTGCCAGCCGGACCTGGGCATCGCTGGAAGATGGAACACCATTGGTCACGGCGGAGAAGCGTGGCAACGGCACGATAGTTCTGTTCCATGTAACAGCAACACCGACCTGGTCGAATCTTCCCTTATCAGGCCTGCTCGTGGACATGCTGAGACGCACCATTGCATACGGACAATCTGCAACGCCTACAGGCCAGCAGCCGGGCCTTCCACTCGCACCAAGGCTTATACTGGATGGCTACGGGGCCTTTTCCGCCCCCCCGGCATCGAGTCGCCCTGTTGCGTCTGATTACGCGGAACGTGCAACCCGCTTTTATCCTCCGGGTTTTTATGGTCCCGCGGGAGCAAGCATAGCGGTCAACGCACTTGCGGCAGGTGATAAACTCGCCAGGAACGATGACAGCGTCTTTGCCGACACCATAACTGGTTTCACAAAAGCATCGAGTACCGACCTTCGGATGCCTCTCTATCTTGCCGCAATCGTCCTGCTTCTCATCGATACGCTTCTGGTGCTCTGGCTCGGCGGAATGCGCCTCAATCGAAAATCTGGTCGTGCGGCATCGTTCTTTCTCACTATCGGGTTGATCACGATCTGCACGATACCCGTGATGGCACAGCCTATGTCAGGCATACCCGGTATCCGCCTGAGCGAAGAGCAGAAATCCGCACTCGTCACCCGCCTTGCCTATGTCGTGACTGGTGACAATGAGGTGGATGCCATCAGCCAGGCCGGATTGAAGGGGCTCAGTCAGATTTTGAATTTGCGCACCGCATTTGAACCCGTCGAACCCATAGGGGTTGATCCGGAGCGCGATGAACTCGCCTTTTATCCTCTGCTTTACTGGCCGATCGTCCCCTCACAGTCGTTGCCCAGCGCCGCAGCCATCGCCAAACTCGATGCATTCATGAAAAACGGCGGCACGATTCTCTTCGACACCCGCGATGCGCTGACAGCTTCGCTGAATAACGCGACACCCGAATCCGCCTCGCTTCGCCGACTTCTGCAGAAACTGGACGTGCCGCAACTCGAGCGCCTTCCGCAAGACCACGTGCTTTCAAAGACTTTCTATATTCTTGAAGAATTTCCCGGGCGCTATAATTCCAGCCCGCTATGGGTCGAGAGCTCGACGCGGTTTGACGACGATGTCGAAGAGGGTCCAGTTCACGCCGGCGACGGCGTCTCCCCCATCATCATCACAGGAAATGATTTTGCGGCAGCATGGGCAATCGGTCCACGGAACGAGACGCTTTACCCGATATCAGGCTCCGATCCGCAGCAACAACGCGAAATGGCATTCCGTGCCGGTATCAATATCGTTCTCTATACACTGACAGGTAATTACAAGGCCGATCAGGTGCACGTTCCCGAATTGCTCAGACGTCTCGGACGACAGGGCGAACGATGATGTTCCTGTCTTTTTCCCCGCTCATTCCCCTGCCTCTGTTCTGGCTTCTCGTTGCAGCCAGCGCCATGCTGGCAGTCCTCTGGCTATTTACGAAAGGATGGTCAGCTCTCTGGCGAGCCGCTGCGCTTATCCTGCTGTGCCTTGCTTTGCTCAATCCTTCCATAATCAAGGAAGATCGGGAACCGGTTAAAAGTATCGTTGCCGTCGTCATAGACAAAAGCGGCTCTCAGAGCCTCGGCGAACGTGAAAAGATGGCGGAAACAGCAAGAGAGGAAATAGCCCAGAGCCTCTCGAAGCGCAGCGATCTTGAACCGCGCTTCATTGAAGTCGCCGACGATGCCAATGATGGTGGCACCTTATTGTTTTCCGCTCTTTCCGCAGGTTTGGCCGACCTGCCACCAAACCGGATTGCCGGGGCGGTCATCATCACCGACGGCATCATTCATGATGTTCCCGATTCTGCCGAAAAGCTTCCCTTCCAGGCACCGATCCATGTTCTCGTCACCGGACGCCCCGACGAACATGATCGCCAGGTGCGCTTTCTGCAAACTCCGCGCTTCGGAATAGTCGGAAAACAGATGGAGCTGAGAGCTGTCGTCGATGAGCGTGGAGGCACAGGTTCCGCCCGTATTTCAATCCGTCTTGGCGGCAGGGAAATTGCTGCGCAAACAGTGCGGACCGAGGTTCCTTTCTCGTTTCCAGTCACGATTGATCACGCCGGAAGCAATGTCGTCGAAATATCCGTTGATTCTCTTACCGATGAGCTGACCACGCTCAACAACAGAGCAGTTCTCGACATCGAAGGTGTACGGGACAGGCTGCGTGTTCTGCTGATTTCAGGTGAGCCTCACCCCGGCGAGCGAACCTGGCGCAACCTGCTCAAGTCGGACGCCAATGTCGAACTCGTGCATTTCACGATTCTACGGCCGGTTCACAAGGCGGATGCCACACCCATTGACGAACTGTCGCTGATCGAGTTTCCGTTTCACGATCTTTTCATCAACAAGATCCATGACTTCGATCTTATCATCTTCGACCGTTACGCCAACCAGGGCAATATTCCGCCGCTTTATTTCGCCAGCATGGAGGATTACGTCAAGAACGGCGGCGCGATCCTTGTCGCTGCCGGACCGGAATATGCCGGCACCAGCAGCCTTGCGAGCACAAGCCTTGGCGACCTTTTCCCGGCAAGACCAACCGGCAGAATTCTGGAACAGGCTTTTCGACCGACTCTGACCGATGTCGGTAATCGTCACCCGGTCACTCGCGGATTGACCGGATCGGCAGTCTCGCCTCCGGACTGGGGAGAATGGATGCGGCTGATCGGGACCGATGCTGCGCCGGAACAGACATTGATGGCCGGGCCGTCCGGCGCGCCCCTTCTGGTTCTCTCCCACGCAGGAAACGGTCGCGTCGCAATGCTGCTTTCCGATCAGGTCTGGTTATGGGCGCGCAGCTATGAAAGGGGCGGACCTTATCTCGATTTTCAAAGGCGTCTGGCTCACTGGTTGATGAAGGAACCCGCTCTCGAAGAGGAAGCCCTGCGAGCAAGCGTAAATGGCCACACAATCACAATCGAGCAGCAGAGCATGAAAGGTGTTCCCGCTGGTGTCACTTTACAATCGCCGAGCGGAGCGACACGTGATGTCACGATGCAACCTTCAAAGCCCGGATTGTTCTCCGCCGAGATCGAAGCCCGGGAAATGGGTCTCCATACTGTAAAATCGGGAGATCTCGTAGCTTTCGCCAGTGTAGGCCCGGCCAATCCGCGCGAGTTCATCGACGTCTTCAGCGACACCGAACGCGTTCGTTCCCTTGTCGAAAGCACGCGCGGTTCAGTGCGCCGGATCGGCGTCGCCGGCAGCGCAGTTCCGGTGATACCCCGCATCGAAACCGCCTATTCCGGCTCGCGGCTGGCGGGCAGCAACTGGATAGGGTTCAAGGCAGGCGACAATGCTATCATCCGCGGCGTTTCGGTGTCCCCGATAGGGATCGGATTGCTCGCAGCTCTTCTGCTGGCGGGAGCTGCCCTGGTCGCATGGCTGGTTGAAGGACGACGCAGATTCTAGAGCGTTTTTGCTTCAATATGAATCGCTGCACCGCTCCAGTTTTTGTTAAGACGCATTTTCTGAAAAAGCTTTAGCTCCTTACGGAGTGACCTCGGCTCTGGGAACGATCATGCCCCTGGCTTTAGAGAGAATGCCATCAGCGAGTTCAGCGGCAAGAAATCTTGCCGGATTGACCGGCCCCGGCAGCGTAAGCTGATCGGGCGGTATCATTTTGAAACCGAAGCGACGGTAATAGGGCTCATCGCCAACCAGCAGCACCAGTTCATGGCCAAGTTCCCTGGCCCGCGCCAATGACTGTGTCATCAGCGCATTGCCGATACCGCGGTTTTCAAAATAGGGATCGACCGTCAATGGCCCAAGCATCAACGCGGGAACGACGCCAGCCACCACCGGTGTAAGCCGCACCGACCCTACAATCAGCGTACCGACCAGCGCGGTATAGGACAGGTCCATCAGATGAGGCGCGCCTTCACGCAAACGGGATGCGGTGCGGGCAAACCGGCCCGGGCCGAATGCACGCTCGTGCAGACGTTCGATTGCATCGGAATCAGCTTGGAGTTCGGGACGGATAATAAGGGACAGCGAGTTCACAATAGGCCCCTTTGCGGCAGGACGGAAATATGGTTCTGCTTCTATAAAAGCGTTTACCGGGCTCGTCGTCGCAAAGAAATCTGCCGCATGTGCAATCGTTCCGTCAAATGGGCGCGACCCAATATTCGCGCCGGTTCGGCTGCTCTAGCAGTGCTTGCCCCACAATGCAAACAGCAAATTTACTCTCTTTTCCGTCGGCTGCTTTCGCACACATCACCAGAAGCGGGAAACCGGCTCGCCGCGAATGATCTCCGCAAGGCGGCGTCTCGTCGAGGCTGTCGTCTCGGGTGGCAGATCGTCCAACGGAAAGAAGCCCGCCTCTGCAATTTCCCTATCCGGTTGTTTGATACTGGTCACGGTAAAACCGCGCACGACATAAACTAGAACATGATCGCGATTGGAAACATTGCGGTTAAAGAAAATACCGTGCCACTGAGGTTCCTTCACCAGTTCAATGCAGGCTTCTTCCCGCAACTCGCGCATTAAGGCTTCCAGCACAGGTTCCGAAGTTTCAACGCCGCCCCCGGGGAAATGCCACCCGGCTACGTAGGTATGCCGGATAAGGAAAACCTTGTCATTCTCATCGATGACAACAGCGCGCACTCCCATTGTCAGACCACGGGAGAATCTCCAGTACGAATGTAGCGTATTCTTCACGACCGTCTCAATCATGCGCCTAAGCGGCGAAGGTCTGTCGTTTGCAACCTTGGATATATTCACCACTTTTCCCTTTACCCGATCCGGCTACCCAACCGCACTTCTATGTTGCCTCCAGATACACAAGGCAAGAGGCCCGATGGCGACGATCATGATAAGCGTCAATAACCTCGAGATATCTGGTCCGTATGGCATTCATAAGATATTCAAAACTGCCAATACCCGTTATGAGAAATCATGTTCAGTCTCGCACACCTCACCGACCCGCACATTGGTCCACTTCCGCCAGTCGTTCTACGACAGCTTCTGAACAAACGCATCACCGGCTGGATCAACTGGCGACGTGGGCGACGCTATCGGCACAATATGGAAATTCTTGTCGAACTTCTCGCCGATATACGCGACCGTAAGGCCGATCATATCGCCTGCACCGGCGATATCTGTAATCTCGGCCTGCCGCTGGAATGGGAAATGGCAAGACGTTTTCTGGAAGACCTCGGTTCACCGGAAGACGTGAGCTTCGTTCCGGGAAATCATGACGCCTATACGTCTGATTCCCTCGACGGCCTGCTCCGCGCCTGCGCACCCTATATGGTTGGCGATGCTACCGACGGAGTTCATTTTCCCTATCTACGCCATCGCGGCAAGGTCGCACTCATCGGTTTATCCTCAGCCATTCCAACCGGCCCTTTCAAGGCATATGGCCGCCTCGGCACCAGCCAGTTGCGAGAACTGGAGGCAATGCTGAATGATTTGGGACAGGATGAAGACTGCTTCCGCGTTGTGCTCATCCATCACCCTCCATATGTCGGCTCAACCTTGAAAAGCCGCTCATTGATGGATGCGGCCTCGCTCGAAAAAGTAATTGCGGGCGCCGGAGCAGAACTGGTTCTGTTTGGCCACAACCATAAGGCTTCGCTTGCCTACCTTCCGGGCCCGAAAGGGCAGATACCCGTCGTTGGCGCCGCTTCCGCCTCGGCAAGTGCGGAATCGGTTCGTTCCCGCGGGAGTTATCACCTCTTCCATATCGACAGGAACAATAACGGTTTTACAATCGAGCTTGAAAGCCGTGGCGTCACGCAAACCGGCACTATCGGCCTGCTCGGACGAACACTGATTTTCCCCGCCCCTGAGGAACTGAACGAGCCGATCACAGCAATGCCATGACCTCTCCTCTGCCTGCCGTTACGCTTGGCTCTGGGCGGCAGCTGGAACGCAGTTACCGTTTTAGCCGCCATGATGATATTTAGAGCGTTTTGCGTTCAATATGAATCGCTGAAACGCTCTAACTTATTGTTAAGGCGCATTTTTTTATCGTTCAATCGATACCGATTAAACGGAAAAGGCTCTAAATCCGATATTCGCGGAAGCCATCTTTGACCTCCGCGAAACCTGATTTGCGGATCAATCCCTGAACTTGTCCCGCAATCCCTGGGTGGCGGAGCGGAACAGACCGAGGTCGCTGCCCACGGCGACAAATGTTGCACCCATTTCCAGATAGCGACGTGCTTCGGCCTCGACGCCGGTCAAGATGCCAGCGGCCTTACCGTTGCGTGCAGCTGCATCAAAAATATGCTGCATCACTTGTTGTACTTCGGGATGGGTGGGCTGGCCCAGATGGCCGACCGCCGCAGCAAGATCCTGCGGACCGACAAAGATTCCATCGATACCTTCAATGGCAGCAATACCATCCACGGCATCAACGCCAGCCTGATTCTCGATCTGGACCATCACGCAGATATTGTCATTCACCGTCTTGAGATAATCCGGCACAGTGCCGTAACGGTTGCTGCGCTGGGAAACGGAGATACCGCGCATGCCGGACGGAGGATAGCGGGTGGAAGCGACGGCGTTTTTCGCCTGCTCTACCGATTCAACAAACGGAAACAGAAAATTGAAGAAACCGGCATCCAGCAACCGTTTTACGATGATCGGTTCATTGAAGGGTGGGCGGACCACCGGCGCGCTGATGCTGTCCTTCAGTGCCATCAATTGCGGAATAAGGGTCAGCACATCGTTCGGGGCGTGCTCGCTGTCGAGCAGGAGCCAGTCAAAACCTGCAAGACCCAGAACCTCAGCTGTAATCGGGCTCGCAAGCGATGACCAGCAACCGATCAATCGCTCACGCTTCAACATGCGTTGGCGGAACGTGTTGTTCAGCGCTCCATTGCTATCGTAAATCATGAATGTTCTCCTGACAGTATCCAAAGAAATCGGCATGTATACTATATCATCTGCAAAAAAATGATAGCGCAACCATACCATCGCCACGAGGAGACTTCGCGTCGCAGTCCCTTGATTTATTTTCAACTCCGCCGGGCAATTATCTTTCGCTGCTCTCGGACCGGGCTGCCATTGCTCAAATAAAAACCAGGCGGATTAACCGCCTGGCAATCATAAATCCGATTGTGGTGCACTTCCCTTACGAAAACCGGCATTCGATTTTCGTAACTGTCAGGGGCATGCAATCAACCACGGATGAAAGCGTCAACCTGCGCGCGCGTCGGCATCGGTGCAACAGCTCCCTGGCCCAATGTCGACAGAGCGGCGGCCGCGTTGGCATAAACCGCAGCGCGGAAAGGATCCTTGTCTTTCAGCCACTCGACAAGGAACGCCCCGTCGAAAACGTCTCCGGCGCCGGTTGCATCGATGGCCTGAACCGGACGTGCAGGGATGACCTGACGCTGCTCAGCTGTGGCAACCATCGTACCAGCCTTACCCATCGTCAGCGCAACCACTTTGCTGCCGTTCTTGAGGTAGAAGTCGCAAATAGCTTCCGGCGCTTCCAGTTGGGTCAATTGCTGGGCATCATCAAGACCCGGCAGAGCGATATCGGCAAGCCCCGTCGCTGCATTGATGACCGCGCGGGCACGGTCGATGTCCCACAGGCGAAGACGTAGATTAGTGTCATAGCTGACAGTTACACCATTCTTGCGTGCATGGTGTATGGCCGCAAAACCTGCGTCGGCGCAGGTTCCGGAAATTGCCTGGCTGATACCGGAAACATGCAGCACATGTGAATCGGAAATCGCTTCAAGCGGAAGATCCTTGGTCTCAACCAGGCTCGCGGCTGAGCCGGCGCGAAGGTATGTAAAGATGTGGCCTTCCGGACCATAACTGATGAAGTAGATACCTGTACGGGCACCGTGGCGAACAACAACCGTGGAGCGGTCCACGCCTTCCTTATCCCACAATTCGATAAAGTCTGACCCGAATTTGTCTTCTCCAAGATGCGAAAAGATCGCAGTCTTCGCGCCAAGACGGGAAGCAGCTACGATACAATTGGAAACGTCGCCCCCGAAACCAGGCAGATACAGATTATCTTCGCCACGCTTGGTTTCGGCCAGTTCCATGAGCGGCTCACCAAAGGCCAGAATATCAAATCGCTTCATTATTACCTCCAGCGTAAAAATCGTTTCGGACACCAACCTGACAGCCGCTGCCCCAATTTATAACCAAAGCGGAACGAAAGATGAACCCTCTGCCCCCGCACGAAACCAAGTGCCAGCCTTATAGACTTGAGACCTGCACTATACCATGGATTGGTATATCAGTAACACATTTCATGCCAGCGGTCATGCGGTCGAATGTCCTCCTGCACGGCTTTTTGCTTTGAGAGGAATGATTTTCACGCAGCTCCCAATCTATGGCGCTATCCTCAAATCGAGCTGCCCATTCTTGGCATTTCATACTACCCTTGAATAACCCGCAAAAATCACTGCATACTCACGTGAAGATCAGTTTGGCTCGCTCCCTTTTCATCGGGCGCTTTCCAGAGTGAACTCTGGCACAATTTCTGCCCTGGGGAGAATAGCATGTTTTTTGCCATACCAGCTCCAAGCGTACCGGCATTATCCATTTATGGGTCGGACGATCTGTTTCCTGTCCATAGGATATATTGCGTTGGTAGAAATTATGCTGCTCACGCGAAAGAGATGGGAGGTGATCCCTCTCGCGAGCCGCCCTTCTTTTTCATGAAACCCGCCGACACTATCCAGCAGATCAGCGACCCTGAACTGGTTGACCACCCCTACCCGGCGAAGACGACCAACTATCATTTTGAAGTTGAAATGGTTGCCGCTCTCAGCCAGGGCGGACGCGACATCTCCGTCGAAAAAGCCCTAGAATGCGTCTTCGGCTATGCCATCGGCATCGACATGACCCGCCGCGATCTGCAAAACGAGGCCAAAGAACTTCGTCGTCCCTGGGAACTGGCGAAGGGGGCCGACTATTCTGCCCCGATAGGGCCAATCTATCTGGCAGAAGAGACAGGGCATCCTCAGTCCGGGGCAATTTCACTTGCGGTCAATGGCGTCAAAAAGCAGCAGGCGGATCTTGCGGGTATGATCTGGTCCGTGGCCGAACAGATTGCCTATCTATCGCAGTATTTCGAATTGAAACCGGGCGACCTCATCTTCTCGGGAACGCCTGAAGGCGTTGGACCCATTGAAAAAGGCCAGACCATGACGGCAATGATCGATGGACTGGGCGAAATCAATCTTCGCGTCGTTTAGGACAACCCTGAGCGCTTCAACGGAGAGTTTGCAGCCGCGACTTACCCAAAAGGCGGCTTTCCTGCATAGCTCGCTACAACATATGATCAACGAGCTTAACAGGTCGAGATAGAACGAGGAATAAAACATGCACTTCTTCAAAGTGGCGGGCGCGGCACTCTTCAGTGCCCTGATGGCTTTCTCCGGAGCATCAGCGCAAACCAGAACACTGAAAATTGCCAGTGAGGGGGCTTATCCTCCGTGGAATATAACCAATCCAGACGGCTCTTTGACGGGCTTCGAGATCGACCTGGCCAAAGACCTGTGCACACGAATGAATGTAAAGTGCGAGATCACGGCACAGGATTGGGACGGTCTTATCCCAGGCCTCAATGTCGGAAAATATGATGCGATCATGGCAGGCATGAGCATCACCGAAGAGCGGCTCAAAGCGATTGGTTTTTCGATTCCCTACGCGCGTGAGCCGAACGGCTTCATCACCGAAAAGAGTTCTCCCCTGGCAAAAATGCCCGGCTCCGGTCAGAACATCAATCTCGACAAGAATGAAGCTGAAGCTATCAAGCTATTCGCCGAGATCGCACCCTTGCTGAAAGGCAAGACCCTCGGCGTCCAGACATCAACGACCCATGCCCTCGTTGCAGAAAAATACCTCAAGGGTGCGGTTGAGGTGAAGGAATACAAGAGCGTCCCCGACCATGATCTCGATCTTGCCGCCGGACGTATCGATCTGGTCCTTGCGGACAGAAGCACCCTCGCCGCATCGCTCGAGAAGCCGGAGTTGAAGGATTTCGTTTATGCCGGGCCGACCTTTGTCGGTGGCATTGTCGGCTCTGGCGTCGGTGTCGGGTTGCGTCAGAAAGATACAGATCTGAAAAAGATGTTCGATGATGCGATCAAGGCTGCGATTGCCGATGGCACCGTCAAGAAGCTTTCCGAGAAATGGTTCCACGCCGATAATACGCCACACGATTGATACAGCTTCTTCTATCAAAAAACTGCCGCTCAGCTCCGGCATGGCTGGAGCGGCAGTTGTTATCCCGTAATTCAAATCATTTTTCGACCTAAAATAATTTACACGCAGGCGGATTTATGGTTCTCCCGCTTATCTGAATTTTTCTCTCCGTACTTATCCGCACGGAAATTACTTGCTCATCAGTGTGCGTTTTCGTGACGCACCGTCAACAAGCGAAAATTCTCCAGGATGACCCAGCTCGGCTATTTTGAACTGGTAGGCTTCGGTCCCAATGGTTGGGGCGGAATATTGCTTTCCGGAATGGCCATGACGCTTCTTGTCGCCATTGGCGGCTTTCTGTGCGGCGGCCTTATCGGCTCTGCTGTTGCATGGGCAAAACTCTCCCGAAACCTCCTGGCCAAGATCATAGCGGATTTTTACACGACTATCCTGCGAGGAGTGCCGGACCTTCTGGTGATTTATCTGTTCTATTTCGGCGGCAGTTCCGCACTCACGATGGTCGGTGGATTGTTCGGAGTGGAGGGTTTTATCGGCCTTCCCTCGTTCGTGACGGGGGTACTGGCGCTCGGTGTGGTTTCTGGCGCCTACCAGGCAGAAGTCCTTCGTGGAGCCTACAGCGCATTGTCGAAGGGCGAGCTTGAAGCTGCGCAATCTGTCGGAATGCACAGATGGCTGATGCTTCGACGGATTATTGTGCCGCAGGTGCTGCGCTACGCTATTCCCGGGCTCGGAAATGTCTGGCAACTGATTTTGAAGCAATCCGCTCTGATTTCAGTAACCGGACTGGTTGAACTGCTTTATGTGTCCAAAATGGCTGCGGGCTCCACGCGTCAGCCATTTGAATTCTACCTGACCGCAGGGGCTCTGTATCTGGCCATAACAGCCATAACAGCCTGGGCTTTCCGGCGCCTCGAAGAGCGCACGATGCGCGGCGTCAGGAGGGCTTGATGGATTTTACCTTCTATATAGACGTCTTCGGGAAACTGCTGGCGGGCCTACCGGCAACGCTCGAACTGGCATTCGTGTCAGTCTCGCTTGGTCTCGTCCTTGCAATCGGCCTCGCCCTTATGCGTCAATCAAGGATAGGGGCGATCAGTTGGTTTGCCCGAAGCTACATTTTTTGCTTTCGCGGCACACCGATGCTCGTGCAGTTGTTCCTTATCTATTATGGAATGGGCCAGTTCCGGCCAGAATTGCAGGCATTGGGATTGTGGTGGTTCTTTCGTGAAGTCTATTATTGCGCCATTCTCGGGCTGACTTTGAACACGGCTGCTTACGGCGCGGAGATCATACGGGGTGGTTTGCAGGCCGTCCCATATGGCCAGATCGAAGCTGCGCGCGCATGCGGTATGTCAGGCTTCCTGCTCTTCCGCCGGATTGTCTTTCCCATCGCGATACGTCAGGCCCTTCCTGGCTACGGCAACGAAATCATTCTGATGGTGAAGGATACTTCACTCGCCTCGATCATCACCCTTGTTGAGATCACCCAGATCGCAGTCCGCATCGGCGCTCAAACTTACCGACCCGTTGCGGTTCTGACTTGTGCAGGTATTCTTTACTTGCTGATTAATATTGTTATCACAAGAATCATCAGCCTGACCGAGCACTGGCTGACCCCTCACCTGCGCAGACCCCGCGCCATCATATGATCGCTTAGGAGCATCTCTTGTCGTCGCCTGACACTCTGGCCTTATCGGTCCGCAATCTGCATAAGAGCTTCAACGATGTGGAAGTATTGAAAGGGATATCCCTTGAGGCCAGAGAAGGGGATGTGATCTCGATCCTGGGTTCGTCCGGCTCTGGCAAATCGACTCTTCTGCGATGCATCAACCTTCTTGAAATTCCGAACTCCGGAGAGATATGGGTTGGCCCGGAGCAAATACGACTGGAACGCAACAGCAAGGGTGTGATGCGCCCGGTGGACATGCGCCAGATCGATCGTATTCGTTCCCGTGCGGCTATGGTTTTCCAGAACTTCAATCTGTGGTCGCATATGACCATTCTGGAGAATGTTATCGAAGCTCCGGTACATGTTCAGAAAAGACCACGCAAGGAGTGCATAGCTGAAGCAGAAGCATTGCTGGCCAAGGTGGGGATATCTGACAAGCGGAACTTCTACCCCTCACACCTGTCAGGGGGGCAGCAGCAACGCGCCGCCATCGCCCGTGCATTGGCAATGCATCCACAGGTCATGCTGTTTGATGAGCCAACTTCCGCGCTTGATCCGGAATTGGTGGGAGAGGTTTTACGCGTGATGCGCGGTCTCGCCGAGGAAGGACGAACCATGCTGGTCGTCACCCATGAAATGGGTTTCGCGCGCGATGTTTCCAGCCGTGTCCTGTTTGTCCATCAAGGGCTGGTGGAGGAAGAAGGCCCGCCATCGGAAGTGTTTGGCGCCCCCAAATCCGAGCGCTTCAAACAGTTCATTTCAAGTCGCCATTAAGATTTTCGCCCGTCGTCGCTCAAACCACGACGGGCTTTGCCGTTTGCGGTTCCAGCTCGAACACCCGTTTGTAACGCTCTATTGCTGCGCGCGGCCCGATAGCCTTGGTCGGATTGTCTGAAAGCTTGACCGTAGGGCGCCCGTTTGCGGAAACAACCTTGCAGACAACTGAAACCGGATCGAGCTTCCCATCGGGAACAAGCCCCCTAAAATCGTTTGTCAGCAGTGTTCCCCAGCCGTAGCCGATACGCATGCGTCCATGGAAACGATTGTGAATGGCACAGATCGTATCTACGTCCAGGCCATCGGAAAAAATCGCCAGTTTCTCTTTCGGATCCTGACCGCGGCGTTTCCACCAGGCTATAGCTTCTTCACCGCCCGTAATCGGATCCTTTGAATCAATTCTTATGCCGGTCCAGGACGAGACCCAGTCCGGCGCCTGCTCGAGAAAATGTGTCGTTCCATAAGTGTCCGGCAGGATCACTCGCAAATTGCCCTCGTAATCCTGTTGCCAGTCCGCCAGGACGCGGTAAGGAGCGCTTTTCAGCTCTTCATCGTTGTCGGAAAGAGCCGCGTAAACCATGGGCAATTCATGTGCGTTGGTTCCGGCGGCCTCGACTTCGCGCCGCATCGCTATGAGACAATTCGATGTACCAAGGAAGCTGTTACCGAGCCCCTCCATCATTGCCTGAACGCACCAGTCCTGCCACAGGAAACCATGCCGACGACGCGTCCCGAAATCGGTCACGTTCAAATCCGGCAATTGCCGCAATTTGCCGATCTTCTCCCAGACCCGTGACATTGCCTGCGCATAAAGCACCTGCAACTCGAACTTCCCGAGATCTTTGAGGACGCTACGAGACCTCAATTCATTGAGAATGGACAATGCCGGAATTTCCCACATCGTGGTTTCGATCCACGGCCCGTGGAAAGTCAGGATATATTGCCCGTTCTCCTTTTCCAGCAGATATTCGGGAAATCTGAAGCTCTCCAGCCAATCCATGAATTCAGGCGAGAACATCTGGCGCTTGCCATAAAAAGTATTGCCACGCAGCCAGGTCGATTCACCCCGGGTGAGACTCAGCGAGCGCACATGGTCAAGCTGCTCGCGCAACTCTCCAGGATCAATCAGTTCCGCCAGTTTCACCTGGCTGATCCTGTTCTGAATTCCGAACGTGACTTCCACATCCCTCAGGCGGCGAAATATGGTTTGCGCCATGAGAAGCTTGTAAAAATCAGTATCGAGTACCGACCGTATGATCGGATCGATTTTCCAGGTATGATTATAGACACGCGTGGCGATATCGACCATCGCGGAGGCTCCTCAAGCTTGCAACGCTTGAATACTTAGAGCATTTGCTCAAGAAGTGGAAATAGCTTCACCGTTGGCGAAAGTGCCCGACTGACGACAAAAGACTCTGAATCGCCTGTTCCATTGCACCAAACAGCGCCGTACGAACCAAAAGCAATGATTTTATGATCGAATACGACCATCAGCAGACCAGAAAATGACAATTAACTGTTTTGATAAACTTCATTCATTTCTTGAGCTTTCCAAGAGAACGGTTCCGTCCTAAGAAGCCCAAACAATCAAAGAACCACTTTCTCAGTAATAAATGCTTTGTACGGACGGGGGAGCTGATCGTGAGCTCAGACGCCAATATTTCCATACCGGCTTCGGCCAGGCTCGCAGAAAAAACGGCATTCAACATTCTGATTGCGATCAGCGTTGCTCATTTGCTGAATGATCTGATTCAGTCGCTAATCCCCTCAATGTATCCTGTCATCAAGGGTTCGCTCCAACTCGATTTCGGTCAGGTCGGTATCATCCAGTTGACCTATCAGCTGACTGCATCGATTCTCCAGCCCCTTGTGGGAATGTATACTGATCGCCATCCGCAACCATTCTCGCTACCCATAGGTATGGCCTTTTCGCTGGTTGGCATTTTGCTTCTCTCTTCGGCCACATCTTACTCTCAGATATTATTGTCAGTGGCCCTTATAGGGGTCGGTTCTTCGGTCTTTCATCCGGAATCCTCACGTGTTGCCCGCATGGCCTCGGGCGGGAAACACGGCCTGGCCCAGTCGCTGTTTCAGGTCGGAGGAAATGCCGGCGCAGCATTTGGCCCGATTCTGGCCGCAACCTTCATAATTCCACGGGGTCAGGCAAGTCTCGCATGGTTCAGCCTGGTTGCCTTTGTTGGGATTCTTGTGCTGATCAGGGTAGGTTTCTGGACGCTTGAAAAGAGACGCCAGACTGCAAAGACTAGAAATGTCGCCCGCGTTCATGAGCGGCCTGCCGTATCGCAGAGGAAGCTGACTCTCACTCTTCTGATTCTTGCCAGCCTTGTATTCTCGAAGGCGTTTTACACTGCAAGCATGACCAGCTATTTCACGTTCTACCTGATTGAGACCTTCCATCTGACCACGCAACAGGCTCAGTATTATCTCTTCATGTATCTCGCGTCAGTCGCAGCGGGAGCTTTCGCAGGTGGCCCCATCGGCGACCGGGTCGGCAGAAAGGCGGTCATATGGTTCTCGATTCTGGGAGTTTTGCCCTTCACCCTCGTGATGCCTCACGCCGATCTTTTCTGGACGGGAGTGTTGAGCATCGTGATCGGCTTCATCATGTCATCAGCCTTTTCAGCTATCATCGTGTATGCTCAGGAGTTGATGCCCGGTAAGGTCGGGATGATCTCCGGCCTGTTCTTCGGGCTGACTTTTGGTCTCGGCGGACTTGGTGCCGCTATTCTTGGTGAGCTCGCCGACCACACGAGCATCGCCTTCGTCTATCGCCTTTGCGCCTTCCTGCCACTGATCGGTATCCTGACGATATTCCTGCCAGATACAAGAAAGCGGAGAATCGTCTGAAGAGACTTTTGCAACTTGCTTGCTCCAAACAGAACAGTCAGGTTTTTTCGCTTACTCTTGAAGTGAAGTCGTCCTAAAAGAAGGCCAAGGATTGGGCTTGAAAAATGAAGGATAAGGCAGTGGCTACCACAGAAGACAGAGTGCTGCAGTCTCTAGCGGCCATTAAAACTCCTTCCGGCCAGAATCTCGCAGACTCGGGAAGATTGTCCGAGATCGTCATTGACGGACAAAACCGCGTCATGTTCTCGATATCCATTGCGGCTGCAGACGCCAGTCAATGGGAGCCCGTCAGAAGTACGGTAGAAAAAGCTATCGGCGCGCTGGAAGGTGTTGGCGGCGTTTTCGTGACGCTTACCGAAGAAGTGGCGCCAGGATCAGCAGCAAGCACCCGCCCCGTAAAGCAGGCTCCCCCGACGCGCAACTCCGCGCAAACCAAACCAGCGATGAAAACCGGCCAGCCGATTCCCGGCGTTCGTCACATCATCGCCGTCGCTTCCGGCAAAGGCGGCGTGGGAAAGTCGACAACCGCATGTAACCTCGCTCTCGGTCTGCATGCGCTTGGGCTCAAAGTGGGGATTCTCGATGCCGATATTTACGGCCCCTCCATGCCAAAACTGTTCGGATTGTCGGGCAAGCCACAGGTGAATGCCAACCAGATGCTGGAACCCTTGATCGGTTATGGCGTCAAGGTGATGTCGATCGGCTTCCTGGTTGATGAGGAAGCAGCAATGATCTGGCGCGGACCGATGGTCATGTCTGCGATCACTCAGATGTTGCGCGATGTTGCTTGGGGCGAGCTTGATGTTCTGGTTGTCGACATGCCTCCCGGCACTGGAGATGCCCAGTTGACCATAGCACAGGCGACACCGCTTTCTGGCGCCGTAATCGTTTCCACACCGCAGGACCTCGCTTTGATCGATGCTCGCCGCGGGGTCACCATGTTCAACCAGGTTGAAATCCCAATTCTCGGCATCATCGAAAATATGGCACTGTTCATATGCCCCCATTGCGGCCAGGCATCTCATATTTTCGGCCATGGCGGTGCAAGGGAAGAGGCGGGACGGTTGAATGTGCCGTTCCTTGGGGAAGTTCCCCTCCATATCGGAATTCGTGAGCTTTCAGATTCCGGGCGCCCTGTCGTCGCGACTGAGCCAGAGGGTGTGCATGCCAAGATTTACAGGGATATGGCGCAGATTGTATGGCTCTCCCTCAAAGCAGGGCATGGGCACGCAGCTCCCAAAATCGTCGTTGAGTGAAAGAAGATTTCCAGCTTGTCACAAACACCGAAAACTCTGGGCGTCATCCTTGCGGGAGGGCGCGCCCGGCGACTGGGCGGGCAGGACAAGGCCTTTCTTGAGCTGAATGGTCGCCCCGTTGTCGCTCACGTTTTGCAGCGCTTTATGCATCAATGCGACGGTATGGTCATCAGTGCCAATGGAGACCCCGCACGCTTCGACATTTTGAAATTACCTGTACTCGCCGATAGCCTCCCCGATTTTCCCGGCCCTCTTGCCGGCATCCTGACGGCTCTTGATTGGGCTGCAACACACCAGCCCACGATAGAGTGGGTTGCCAGCGTTACGGTAGACACCCCCTTCATCCCGCATGATCTTGTGTTCCGCCTCCACGAGGCACGTCAGAACCAGAATGCTCAATTGGCAATGGCCCATTCAGGGGAAAGGAATCACCCTGTTAACGCAATTTGGCCGGTTTGCCTGAGGGCCCCCCTGCGAAAGGCAATGCAGGAAGAGGGATTGAGGAAAGTTGAAGCCTGGATCAGGCGTCATAACGTGGCGATCGCAACCTGGCCGACAGACCCGCTCGACCCGTTCTTCAACATCAATACAAAGGAGGAACTGGAACTCGCGGGCGATCTAGCTGGATCAGATGATCTCTCCCAAAATCTTAGGTGAGCCAGATTTCCATTGGTTCAGCAAGAGCAATAACGGTGTCGGCAATGGCGGCGATGTCATCACGGTCGAGAACCGGAATGCCGGCGTCGGGTATAGCGACATCGGAAATCACTGCGTGAATATTGTCGATTTCCGGAAACAGGAACGGCTTGCCGTTCTCGGATCGATATATCTCGACCTTGGCTCGTTCTTTTCCTTTAAAACCTTCAACAAGAACAATATCCACCTCAGCCATCAAACCGAGAAGGTATTTCAATGATGGTTCTTCCTCTTCCCGCAGCTCGTGCATTAACGCCCAGCGCTTGCCGGAAACAAGAAGGACCTCTGTGGCGCCCGCCATCCGATGTTCATATGAATCCTTGCCCGGATAATCGATATCAAAGGTATGATGAGCGTGTTTAACCGTCGAAACTCGCATTCCGCGGGCAGTAAGCTCGGGAATAAGCCTCTTCAGTAACGTGGTTTTTCCGGCACCGCTCCAGCCGGCTATTCCGATCACTCGCATATTTCAACCATACGGGACCATTCTGCGTATTGGTATGCTGAATGAAATCCGTCCATAGTTTTTTATGACTTTGAGGAACGCGGATTCTCAGGTCTTTCGAATCTGGAATCGCAAATAATCGCCTTCCGAACTCTGCTCAACCAGGATATTTCCCGTTTCCCGAACGAGATTTGGAATATCAATGGCCGCCATCGGATCAGTACAGGTGATGTCCAGTTCCCGCCCTTTCTCCAACCTCGCCAGCGCTTTCTCGACCTTCAGGGAAGGCAGAGGGCATTTTAAACCGCTCAGGTCGAGAACAAGACGTTCAGTGTCAGCCACTGAATTCGAACCTTCCATTGCAAGTGCTTCCTCAAACTCAGTGCGCGATGAGAACCGGTAGGTTCGTTTCATGCAAAATGGTGTTGGTTGCACCGCCAAATATCATCTGGCGTAATCTGCTCTGGGTATATGCGCCCTTGATCAGGAGATCGCAGCCCATCGCCGTTGCTTCCCGCAAAACAACCGCGCCATACTCCTCGGAGGATTTGTCCAGAACTCTGACCTGCGCAGGAATTCCGCTAAGCCTCAACATGCGTCGGAGCTCAGTAGCAGCGGGTCCGGACGAGCCCCAGCCTTCAATGCCAAGTACGGTTACACTTTCGGCTTGCTCCAGGAATGGCCTTGAAAAAGCGACGGTACGGGATGTCTCAGTGCTGCCATTCCAGCAGATGACTATATTCCGGCCAATCGTTGTCACGGGCTCAGGCGGAACCACCAGCACCGGACGGCCGCTATCGAACAGGACGGATTCTGCAGTAGCAAGGCGTGGTTGCCGCTCCTTGGTGCTCGGACGTCCGACAACGGTCACATCGAAACAGCGGCCTTCCGCACCGAGTATGCTATCCGTAGCCGGCCCCGCAGGATGCCATTGCCAGCGAACGCCCTCAACAGTCTCATCCGCCCGGGGGATTCCTTTGGCAATGAAAAAATTTTCAAACGTCAACCGGGCAGCCTCGGCAAGTTCCTTGCGAATTTCCGGATCCCAAACCGAGGGTATTCCCACGGCAATATCCATAACCGGCACCTCCGGCAGATCGACACCAATGGCAGCTCCCTCGATGTAAGAGCCGAAAACATCAGCCAGAACGACGCTGGCTTCGAGGACGTTATGGATGAGGCTATGCTGTTCGACAGGTACAAGGATGGTTTTCATAAGTTTCCGCCCTCCGCCAAGATGTTCGATACGCCCGGCACGCGAATGATAGGTCGACCTTTTATGTGGTAGGTTTCCAGCTTCGGTCAAGCTTGAAACACTTATCGTTCCGTCTTAATGCCTGGCGAACTCTGAGAGAAAAACCACATTCGCACTTTCGGCACTGGAATTCAGGAATCGATATCAATGTTTCCCGGTAATACAATAACGTAAAAACAACGCATTATTGTTCAAGCCGTTCCACAAGTTGGTTAAGCATCATCCTGATGGCTCTTTGATCAACAGCGACGTTTCTTTGAAAGCGTCTCAATCTCCGATTGATCCTGGTTAGACTCATTTCCATTTCTGCCAGTTGCCGGCAGATTTGCCCCATCTCATGATCGCAAGATTGTCTCGGACTCCTGCATGGATCATGATGCTCGTCTCCCGTTCGGAGCTGTCCTTTCTCCCTTCTTCCTTCCCGAAAACCTTTCAGAAAGCGACTGATCAGCAGGCCTGTTCCGATTGCCAGAGCCGAAAGCGCCTCCAGATTACTCCCCCGCAGAAATTCGCTAAGCCAGAGCAGCATCTCTGGCACTCAGACGAATGGTGTGGGCATATGCCAGAACGTTGATAAGCGCCACTGATAGAATTGGCCAAACTTGAAAACTCGAACTTATGCCAATAGCAGCGACACTGGCTATCCATATCATCAGGCCTAGCGCGCCAGCACCAAGACGGGCCCAGGAGGTCCAGCGCTTATCCGGTCCGGCGTGAATTGCTCCAGCATGCAGGAGGCTTCTGCCGAGAAACATGATGCCCACCAGTACCAGCGGCAGACTCTCGGATAGAGTTTTATCGAGGGCACTCGAAAATATTGGTATCACAATGAGAAAACTGAAAATCATATCTATCATGACAGCGTATTTTTCCAGAAAATTGAGATTAAGCTTCCTTTTCCTGAGTAAGCCTCGCATTACATTGATATCCACTTGCATCTTCTTTCTCCAAAACGGTTATGTGCAAGTATCTGTGCGGCCAGATCATCGCTTATGCTGTCCACATCGGCAGCCTTTGGCCTGATCGCTCGAAAACCGTCGCATTCAGCGGTTGCCGGAGGATTGTTGCATCCAGCGAGCAAGTTCACGGCGGCGAATATCAGGAGGTATCTTGTAAATTTCATCATCAATCGAAATCCTGTTGCGCAAAGCGTCGAGACTTTCCTGCGCCTGTCTGGATTTTTCGGATACCACTCCGAAACGGAAAGCCTGTCGCCAGGCCAGCATCGCTGCTACCAGAGCGAGAGCGCAAAGCGCGATGATACGCCCCGTTTTTGAGCCGAGCAGCCAAGATAAGAAGCTCAGCATCACGCATTCCCCGCCTGGATGCGCCGGATGGTGGCGCATAGGCCGATGCCGATGCCGACAATGGTCAGAGCGACGAAAAGCCACCTGATCAGCGGCATCGCGATGTAAGGTGCAATCTGGTTCGCGGCCTCCGAACAGGCTGTTCCCATGACACCGATTCCGGCGACAACTGTAGCTTTGCCATCAGTTGTCGCGGTTGTCCTGGTGTCGGCGGGATCAGCAAGACCCGTGGCCTCCGGAGCATATAATTGCAGAGGAGCTACCCCCTTGATCAGGGATCTCGCTTCCGTGCGGACACGTTCGACGCGGGTTGTCCAGCCCTTGCCGAATGTGGCAAAGGTTTTCAAGCCGTGAAGAAATGCGAGACGCGTATCACAATATTCTTCAATGAGGGTTGAGGCCCCGAAACCGGCAATGGCTGCAAGCGTTTTAGTCCCCATTATCCCGTCAGGCATAGCTCCAACAACCCGCTGCAAACTTCTGACGGCCTGTGCCGGCCCGGAGTTGACCGCGAAGTCAAAAACGGCATGATCGAGCCCCTCGGGCAGGCGATCTCCCGCAATTGAGCCCCAATACTGTTTGCGAAGTATCTGCGACGCTTCATCCAGAGTGAGGGCCTTGACGTCGGCAATCGTAACCGCCTTCTTCCGCCACGCCTTCAGGGTAGCCTGCGTAATCCCAAACTTGGTTGGTCCGCCGGGATCTTTGGGGTTGTTAACGTATCCTCCCTCGTGACCGAACACGAGCTTAATCGAGCGTTCAAGCGATGCTGACGCCATGGTGTTTCCTTTCGGCAATGAAAAAGCCTGCCAAACAGGCTGTGTGGAAACTTTGGAGGCCCTGGCACTGTCGAGGCCTATTTTAACTTTCAGACGGTAGTAGCTTTGATATTGATGGCTCGCAGCATGTTGTAGGCAAGAACCGAGAGTGCTATTTCGGTTCTAGTTCCCTTGAAGCTTCTGGTGAGAAAGCGTCCGCCGACCATCATCCGCTTGATGGTTCCGAAGGATGCTCGACGGCGCAGCGGCGCCTTTGCATCATCTGCGGTGTGGTGCGTGCGTTCATCCGGTTGAGCGTGTCCTCGTGCAGGTGGCGGGTGACGAAGCGGCGCACAGCTATGGTGCATTGCGGTTTCAATGCGCAGCCCGAACAGTTGCTCGATCTGTAGATGACACTGGTTGTGTCGCGGTGCAGTTGTTTGCGCACGCCTTCGTCCGGCCGGGCAGCCGAACGTGTCGCTGCCGGCGTCGTAGACGAAGGCGGAGCGGTCGAACAGCGTTCCGTCGCGCCGGCAACAAAACGCCCTGTTCCCGGTCCTCTCCGACTATGTAGCTCATGAAAATGACCGCATCCTTCCAGATGCGGCCATCCTACATAATTTGCCTTACTTTCCGCACAGCCTGCAAAGCGAGAGATTTAACGAATATGTTAAGTTGCTAAGTCATGAACTACAGTAGCGCCGCCTCTCTAAACCCTGCCTCTATATCCTCAGCAGACATCCCAACAGCAGCGGCAAGTGCCATCATGAACGGGTGTCTATGCTCGAAAACGGTTGCGAACTCCCACTCAATTTCTGCGACTGATTTATCGGACTCAGGCATGGCTTCTATTAGCATCGGTACCTGAGAGAGCAGCTCGCGAGACAGGAGCCACAGCCGGAGCTGGCGCGGGGTGATAGTGGGGACCGGTTCGGTAGTTTTAACAGGAGGACCGAGATCGATCGATCCCATGTCAACTTCTCGAACCTCGCCATCTACTATGATTGTAATCAAATCAGTCATATCAACATCCCTCTATGGAGATTACGGTTCCCGCCCCAATCGGCCCGGAGCTTGTGAAAAACATGATATTAGTTATTCGCCCGTGCTGGGTGGAATAGCCAGACCTTAAAAAATTTATGATTCCTGCTGCGTGTGCATAGGCCAGCTCCCGCGTTTGCAGAGACATAACACTAGAGTTGCTGCCAACACTTATTGACGCCGTGAAGCGAGCGCGGAGATCAACGCTTTCGCTTGATCCACAAATATTCATAACGTTTACAGGCGTGTTAGATTGAGCAACAGGCGTTGCAATATTCTGCCCTAGCCATGCCTCAACATAAAAATTGTGAAATGTCGCACCCCCATCATAGCTAACGCGCGCTATTAAAGTGGCACCAGTCGCATTAACGTCACCAGAAATGCGCAACTGACTAATATCTGAAGGAATAGACTGGTAAACGGCTGCCGTATCCACTTCGAGTTGTATGCGCTGCAGCATGCGCCAGCCACCGGGATTTATCAGATTTCGCAGATCATCGGCGGTCAGGTCGCTCGGTGTTCCTGCTGTGCTGAGCCTCCCCTTAATCGTATTCGCAGGCATTTCTGCAAGATGAGCATTTGTAATGCTGTTCGGCATCGCTGGAGAACCAATCGCTCCCTGTGGTCCTTGCGGGCCGGCCGGGCCTGTATTTCCTTGCAGCCCTTGAATGCCCTGCATTCCTTGCGGACCAATTGGGCCTATTTCCCCTCGTGGCCCTGTTGGCCCAGCTTCCCCCTGGATACCTTGCTCGCCCTGAATGCCCTGAATACCCTGCTCGCCCCGGATATCGATGGCCTGTGCAATATCATCAACCCAGCCGAACGGGCCGACATACCAGCCTGTCACGGGCTTATCACCCTTCCCGCCGGTCCAGCCTGTAACCTGCTGCACCCGTCGCAAGCCATCTTCAACAACCGACAGAACCGGTGTCCAGCCGTCACGCCCGGACGGCGCGGCAGGGCGGGGCATAACCCGCAACGTGGAGCGTGGGAGCAATTTAATCTGCATCATGATACAAACCCATCGTCAATCTGGATTGTGCCGGTCAGGACCTGGGTCGTCACACTACCCAGCGTATAGATCAGTCCAACATTGTAGAGTCCTGGAACGAGATTGCGCATTTGTCGGGCGTCAAAGGTCCATTCGATAATGCCTTCACTGCTCGCGATAATGACGCCGTCACCGATGCGGGCGGATAACACCCTGCTTCCACCCGACTGCGATTGAATCTCAAGCTGACAATCGGCTTCTGACAGATCAACCGGCCCGGAATCATCCCTCAGTTCAATCCGGTCAATCCACGTTTCGCGGTTTGTCACCGCGCCAAAGCGAATATTTGCAAGCATGGCAATCCTCAAAGCTTAATGTACCAGGTAACAAGGAGAGACGATTGAACGGCGCTGTAGGATTGCCCACTACCGGTGTTGTCTATTGCCGTAGACACAACATGAGAATGCAGACCTGCTGCGTACGTCCAAACGCTGTGCCCGTGATTGCCCGCATCTCCGGTTGTGCGCTGGTTCGCAATAGTTCCGACATTCGTCCCACCCGCGGCGCCGGCTCCGGGATAAATGGAAGTATCAATGTATGGATGGGAGTGATTACCCTGTGCGTCCGTCCCACCGGTATGTGAGTGCTCCCCGGCGTTCCCGCTATAACTGTTCGCAACATGATTATGCGCCGGGAGCTGGCCAGTACTGAGATCATAGAAGGACGCGCCGCCTGATGCCCCGAGAACGCGCGCGTCCTTGAACTGCGAAAACCGGGCGCTGGGGCTACCTGTCGAAGTCGCCGGCAGCGACAGCGTCAGTTTCAGGTCTTCAATCGCGTTTACAACCGCCCCTGTCGGAATGCCCGTTCCGACAATTCCCATGCCGACAACAATACCTTCAACCGAAGTGACATATGCCTCATTGCTGCTTTTCGTCGTGGTCAGCGTCGTTTCGAATTGCAACCGGCCTGCATCCGGCCCGCCCATGCCATCCAGCCCCAGAACCGCCCGGCCGCGGATATCGGGCAGACCAAGCTGCCTGTTGGCATCCCAATCGGAGAGTGCCGTTGCTCCACGCGTCACCTCGACGCCGGCTGAGTAAACCGGAAGATTGGGATCGTTCTCCCAAAGGTGGATGAACAGAGGGTAGGCGGATCCTATTGGCTGTTCCTGATTGGACGGCAACCCGACGGCTATCTCGGAGGCGCCGGAAGCCGCCGTACCTATGGTATTACCGTTGCACCGGGCAAATCCGGCTCGCGACCCAGTTCGATATGCTGCAATAATATCACCGGTAACAAGGACCGCATTCGGATCGGAGAGCGGATATGTTTCTCCCGGGTCCGGTGCATCCGTGGAGGAGGCAGCTCCCGGCAATCCGTCAACCTCGCCGATGACAACATCATCTGCTGTCAGCAGCCGTAATTTGTAATCACCAGACCCGATATAGATCGGCGGTATCCGGCCGTAACCATCCGCAAGAACGGGACGCGGATGCGCCGCCTGCAGATTGCTATCGACATATACAGTTTTGGGGGTCGTCGTTCCGGCCCGATAGATCAGGACCTTGGCGCCAATTTCAGTCCGCCCTCGGTGAAAAACCGTTTGCAGCGACAGGGGACATAGGATTGCAGACATGGTTGCTCCAAATAGAAAGAGCCCGCCTAAGCGAGCCCGTAGAGTTTGCAAATTCAGAAAAACGGCTGAAATATTTTTATTGTGAAATAATTATCCTGCAAAAACGTAGAATATAAGAACAAGAACCGTTTAAAATAAACACTATAAACATTAAATGCTATTTTTAAGATTTTCCTGTACTTGCACCTGAATTCTTACCTGTACCTGGCACTGAATTATAAGCCTTGAATATGTCGATTAAGCTTGAAGCAACATATTTCGCCGCATCAAAACGGTTTTGCGCCGCCTGCTGGCCTGCCAACAGACCTCTGGCTCCTGCCTCCCCCATACCCTGTGCTGTCTGATAAGCCATATTCGCCTTGTTGTTGGCCAACGCAGTTTCCAGATCGGCAAGGGAGATGTTGGTGCCCGCCAGCTTGTCGCCGAGGGATGTCTGCAATCCTGAAAGGAGTTCACCTCTATTGGCTGCATACTGGGCGGCAAGCTGGTCGCTCTGCGCTCTACCCTGTGCGGCCTGCATGCCATTCTGCATCAGTGGAGTGAACTGGTTCAGCCAATTATCGTAAGTCTGCGACGCCAACCCGTTAGCGTATTTCATCAGATCGACACTGGTATTTCCAGAAGCCAGCCCGCCTCGCGATGCCGCGGAGCGCTGAATTGCGTCCAGCCCCTGCGAGCGCGCAAATTCATAACCCGGACCGACCTGGAACGATTGTGCAGCCCTCGCCCGACCCTCCGGACCATTCAACCCCATCGCGTCAGCATAGGCACTATTGGCCTGCACGCCCGTGTCGTAGAAGGGCTGCCATTGGTTCTTGCCGCTCTGGATCGCGTTATCGGCCTTGTCATACGCGGCATCGATCAATCCTGATGCCTTGTTGAAAGCATTATTGTAGATGTCGTAGTTGCGGTTGAGATAACCCGTTGCAGCCGACCTGCCCTGGTCCATGTAATCGAATGCTTCTTTCTTGCCGTTACCGAGCATCATCTGCTGATAGACGGATGCATCCCGCCCTGCTTTTCCTGAAAAAATACTGGCCATTGTTAACCCTCGATAGTTTTGCGGAGCGCTTCGAGAAAACGCGTCAACGCGATGAAGAAATCATATCCCTGTTTGGTGAGCCGACCGGTATCGTCGACCATGACGGTACCTGGAGGCGGTGGCTTGGGCGGTTGCGGCAACGTCATAGGGCTATCCTCGCCTCTGCCTGCATATCACCGCCGATCAGGGTAATCGGCACCGGATCAGAGACGCGTAACCTCCATTTCCGTCCCTGCGCAGAAGACAGGCCGGTATTGAGCACCGAAACAAGCTGGCGAAAACGTCCTTCTCGCCCCAATGGACGCAACAGGGGGATAGACCACGTTACACCACCATCATCAGACCAGGATATCTCGACAACCGGGTTGAGCTCGATAGGGTCCAACCCCGCTTCGCGGCCATATCCGACATTGAAATCGAAATCGGCTCTCCTGCACTGTATTCGTGAAGGAAAAGCCTTGACGCAATCGCTTTCAATCTCGAACAATAACGGTTCGCCATCCTCATCGAGGCAATCCGCATCGATCTCCATCAGCATGCCGTCCCTGGTGTCCCCAACAATCCATCTGTCAAATGCATAAGCGGAGAAGGCCGCACGCCATCGCGAAAGCCCGTAGCTGCAGCGCTGGTGCCATTCGCCGGTCGTCACGTTGTATTCCCATGTCCAGTCCGGGCACGACAAGGACCAGAAGGCGTTCTCACCGGACACATGGACGTTGGCGATAAGGCTCGCCCTGTCCTTCACCGCAAGGATGTCTCTCACCACATCCGGTGTTGAAACCGTCTGGACCTGATAGCCATCGAGGCGTCGTACAGTGCCGTCCCTGGCAACGAAGAACGGGCTCGTATCCCATCCCTCCACCGCGCCGCCGGCCACCGCCCAGGGACCCATCAATCCAACAGGAATGACGGCAACCCGCGCCAGTGGAAAAGGCATCGTTCCAGCATCCTGATAGACTTCGATCGTCGTTTCGCCCATTGCGTAGAACAACTGTGCTGAAACGATGCCGCGCAACAACCCGTCCGGATTGGCTTCGGCTCTTGTCGACGACAGCGAGTTGATCTCTGTCGTATTCAGATCGCTGGCCCTTATGGAACCGTCGCCGTAGGTAAAGATCAGGTATCCATCGAGTGAGGACACCGAATTTGGAGCCCCGACATTGCCGTCGGGATAAGCGGAAATCATATTGGAACCGACGGTCACGACTCCCGATGCGGAGACAACCACAATATCGGGAATGGCATTGTTGTTACGCGCTATGGTAACGGGGCCGGTACCCGATATCTCACCGTTCAGAAATGTAATTCTGCCGCTCGAATTGACCCTGAGAACCCGATCCCTGACGACGCTGATCAGATCGATCCCCGACCAGGTGAGCCCACGCGGATACGTCATGGCAGCAACCTGGCCGGATGAAGGTTCCGCAAACCGGCGCAGACCGGGAACACGGCTCCATCGGACTGCAGCACCGTCCTTACTGGCATAAACGTTGACAAGACGCCCCTGCCCGAGCGCCGGGCTACCGCCAGGCCGGGATGACGTCGGAAATGGAATGGCGGTCATGGTTTTTCCAATTAAAAAGGCTCCAGGAGGAGCCTGAGAGCCTGTAAAGTGGCTATAAAATAGCACTTAGTAATAGCTCTCCACAAAAATCAGGAAGAACAACATCAAGTATTTATTTATATTTAATATAATCAGCGTTTTCTCGCGCCAATACCAACTCCGATTTTATTACTAAGTAAATCCTCCATTTTTTTGCCGACCGCTCTCAATTTGTCTTCTTCCGACCCCTCTGTGCCGAAATAGGCACGCGAAAAACCCGGTACGTTGCTACCGAGCCCATAGCCCCTTTTTGCAAGTGCATACGATCCAAGCGTTTCAGCCGCTTCGGCTCCTGCAGCTATTGCCTTTTCTTTGAAGGTTCCCGGTGTTTTAATGGCAGCCGCCGCTGCATCCAGGCTACCGGAAACTAATCCTGCGGCATAAGGATTTCTTGTCGCGACAGTGACCGAGGCGTCTCTGCCGACATCACCGCTAAATCTTCCAGCCCTTACTAGCCAAGGTTTCCTGTAGCTTAACTCACGTGTGTACTCTTCCTGCTCTCTTAGCGCCCTCTCATATTCTTCGCCCTGAGCAAGCGAGCTTAAACCCGCTCTAGCATGATCGCCTAACCCTCTGGATGCTCCATCAAATGCAGATCTGAGAAAATCAGAATTATCTGAATATATGCCTAGTTTTCCATTTCTATCGACCGCGATCTGGTTGCCAAACATATCCTGTTTAACCCACATTGCGGTTTCGGGATCCAAGAAATCAAGCGGCTCAGCGCCTCCTATAAGCTTATTTTCATCATAAGCATGTTCATCCGGAAAAGCCTTATCAAAAACTACTGATCTATTCTTATTTTTTGCTTGCATCATGATTACTCAAAAATTCGTCTGGTTATCAAAAATACATCCCCGGTGTAGATTGCTCGCCCCTCCCCGTCACCATGAGTGAGCTGATGTCGCTTTCGGCATCGTCCGCCTGAAGCTTGAGGGCTATGAGCTCGGTCGCATTGAGACCAAAACTCGGAGCGGAGTGGTAGGCAATCAGCACCGAGAGCGGCAACAGCAATTCATCGGAGAATGCATCGTCCTCAAGTTCCCTCGATAGGGAGACCACCTGTCGCGCTTCCAGCATCGCTATGACGCTTGTTGCGATGGTGCGAATAGTCTCGGCATCTTCCGCCGAGACGCTTTGACCAGCCCCGAGGACACCTAGAACCTCAAGCGCCCTTCGGGTCAGAAGGGAGAGCGGAAAAGTCATGTCTTGTATTCCTCCCTAAGCTGATTGGGTTGTCGGGTGCCGGACACTCTGTTCATCAACCTCGCCGGAACGCCGTCGGTCATATGCAGCCGACCTGAGGCCATGATCGGAGGAATTATCATTGGCTGTTTTCCCTCGTGGGTCAGACAGACAGAAGGGTGCAAGCGTTCCGACAATGAGAACGCCATAATCATCGAGCATGGATTGTCTTTCTCTGGAGCTTGCGAAGAGCGGATCATGTTTTCAAGGCATACCCGCTCCTGTCCGGATAATGTTCAGTCGATGACGAACATGACGCTAAGCCGCAAAAGGCCGGCAGCCCGCCCTGATGCCGGCGCAGTCGCAACCGTCACATCAATGGTGTCGCTTTCCTTGTAACGATATCCGTGCCCGATCTGGTTGGACATGCGGGCCAGGCCGCCTTCCTGCGCCACAGAAGAAGCCGCAAGATAACGATTGCCCATCTGGCCATCTCCGACATGCAGCGCCAGACCCGCACCATTGTCGAGATCATCGGAAGACAACACGACATCCAGAATGCGCGCTCCCCCCGGCACGGCTACCATCGGAATGATCTGCCCGCCCTGCAATGGCGATGACAGAAGATAGGAGCCGACCGCAGTCTTCACGTTTCCACCGAGCCCGTGCCCGACGGTGTCGAGGGTGCTGACGGCATTATTTGCATTGAAACTGATCATGAAAATTCTTTCTGCTGAAATTGTATCGCCGGCTTTCGCGAACCCGGCCAAAATCCTTGAAATAACCGGGCGGAATGCGGCTCGCTTTCAAACACCGCATTCCGCCCCTCGGCATTACGCCGACGGAGCTGCGACGTAACCGGTCACAACACCGTGGTCGACACCGGCGAATTGCGTTTTCTCGATGCCACGCAGCTCACGCACCGCAACACCGTTGACATGTCCGTAATCGCGGGCATCAGCGGTGAACTTAGGATCCTGCCCCACCACATACCCGATGGCCTGCGCACCACACAGGAAGAACGGCTCGAGATCGACGCCGTCATAGCCTTGACCAGCCATAAGGCAACGTTCGGTGATTTCGGGAATTTCACGCACGATAACATTATCGATCATCAGATCATCCGGCTGGAACAACGGGTTCTTTGCGCCCCTGTCCATCGCATGGCGCAGATCTTCGCGCAGTTCCTGATCCTGTTTGAGATGAAAGAAAGAGCGCCCGCCAACGAACATGACGTAGGATTCAACAATGTTGCCGCGCTCACCGGACATGCCGCGCCGCTCTTCAACAACCGCCGGGCGAACGACCCGGTCAGCGTTTCGCGCAAGATAGCGGGCAAGCTGTACAATACGCGGACTTAGCTTGTCGCTTTCTTCGCTCAGTGCGCTGATCGCCGTAGCAAAATCATCGGAGTGGTTGCTGACCTTCGAGCCATAGAGAATTCGATCGCGATTGGCGGTGCTCCAGGCACTTCGGATCGCAGTCCCCGCGTCGCCAAAGCGAATACCGTTCTTGGAGTTTAGTGCATCGATAATGTCATTACGTGTCACTTCACCCATGAAGTTCACGAGGCCTGCACGCCCCGCTTCCAACAGGTCGATCTCGGAACGGAACTGGTCGGAATTGGAAACTGATACACCTTCACCAACCCAATCTATCGAAATGGGAAAGTGAAAATTAGCCATTCCCTGTTCATTGCCCTCGATAGGCGCGGCCCCTCGTTTCGGCTCACCCTTCAACTTGGCGAAGAGCGGAATATTGATTGTATCGCCGCGGTCGGTCTTCAAATCGTAGCGGACGTGAATTACTTTATTGGAATCCTTGCCCATGAACGGTTTGAAGCCGGAAGCGCGGACATATTCGTCGTAGCGCTTCGCGGTCCAGACTTTCTTCTGGGAAGCAGTGGCAAGTTCAATATTGGCCATATTATTCCTCGGTTATAAAAAGGATTTGAAAAGATGGAAAACCGGCTCTCCGGTTTTCCTGGAAACGATGCATCAGAAGCGGCATCGAATACCGCCCACCGGAGAAGAATTGCTCCGGTGTTGCTTGTCCCGGGAGAAGGTTATTTCCCGAAAGCATAGGAAAAAGCGTTATCGGGGACGCCCTCAGAAAAAGCCTGACCGGCACCTCGAGCACCAACCAGAGAAGGCGGTGGAGCAGCCTGGGCACCAGAATGATTGCCAGCCAGTTCCGAGTAACGTTGCCTGACCCAGGCATCGACATCACCGTCTGGAATCTCGGCGACCAGGCGTGCCCGCCTGAACCAGTGCACCATGCTCTCTCCGGGGTTGTCCTGGGAAAGAACCTGTCGCACCAGCGCTGGCGACCCGCTTTCGAGCACCGCTCTATAAGCGGCCTCAAATTCATCACCATAACTGTTCTGGGCGTGTAGCAGATTATGTGTGAGAAGGCGGTGTTGCACGGCGCCCTCAACATGTTCGGCTATCGCCGCCTCAAAGGCCCGCTCGAAATCAGCCTCGACTTGCTCAGGAGGGATTGGTATTTCCTCCCCGCCTCCTGAACGTTCGAACGACGTCTCCTCTTCACGATGAGAATATCCGCTGTCTATCGTCCGCGGACCTGAATAACGGAGTTGATCGCCTGCGGTTATCTCGGACGCCGCCCCGCCTTCTCCATTCGCCCCATTCGTCCAGCCATCTTCGGAATAAACCTCCGGCATCGTTTCCTGTTCAGCTTCCATATGGTTGCTCCGTTACATGTGCCCCCACGCTCGCAGATTGAGTGTCGCGGGTTGGCGGGGGATTTGATTGTGTTTAGAAGAAGGGTTGAGGGAAAATGCCCCACCATTTCAGATAAGGTTATGAAATAATTAGGTTATTGAAATAGCCAGTATCAAGGGATGAGGATAGTTCCGGCTTTGAGCTCCAGAACCGATAGAAATGAAAACGCCCGGCGCGATCATCTCGCCCAGGCGTTTTTTTCCATTGTTCCTATTTTGTTCTATTTACTCCGGAGTGTCAAGCGCCAAGTTTCACATTCAGGAAAAAACTTATGAGCGAGCGATTTCATCCCGCATCGCGGTATAGTCACCAGGCATCATGAAATGCCGTTCTTCATGCAGCCCAACTACTGGAGTTTCCCTGTGAGAAGAATTTATTCACAATTCAACAGAGTAATTCCACGTAGTCGCCTCATCAGCTCCTTCTTTGTGCCTCATTTGCTTCGTTAAATGATACTTCCAATGAGAAGAGACCCTTCGGGCGGCTTTGGCCGCCCTTTTTTTGTCGAATTATCTACGCTCATTACTTGGATTCATACTCTACGGCATTCCAAGGACACAAAAGCAAGGCGACTATCAGTGTGTTTATTTCGCAACTGTTTGCACCATTCCGCGTTTTTAGCCACTTCCGCTCTTGCACAAAGTGTGTGCAGGGAGTGAAAGGACTAGCAAACGAATCGCCTTCGGCTGTTTGCGCTATCCGGTTCTTCCGCAAGTACCTGCTATGCTCCCGGTATGATGACGGTCGTTTCCATATGGCGCCATCCGGCCATCTGCTTGAGAAGAAGCTTAAGAAAAAATCATGATCACACGCCGTCTAGTCGTCGCAGGGCTTGCCGCTCTTCCGCTTGCTGCCTGTCAGCCCCGCCCACCTCAGGTCCAGGAGCAACTGAGCGATTTCGATGCGGAAGTAGCCAGATGGTACATCGGTTACAAGCCGGACGAGCCATATGACATTCCCCTCGTCGACCTGAACCTGATGCCCGAGGAAATGCGTCGGCAAATTGTCCCCTTCCAGGGCCCTGAACGCCCCGGTACAATTGTCGTCAACATCGACCAGCGCCATCTTTATCTGGTCCAGGCTGACGGTACGGCAATCCGTTACGGTATCGGCGTCGGCAAACAGGGCTATACCTGGCGCGGTGCGGCGCATGTCGGTAGAAAGGGTGTCTGGCCGAACTGGAGCCCGACCACCACAATGGTCAGGATAAAGCCGGAGCTGCCTCGTTTCGTCAAAGGCGGTATCGATAACCCGCTCGGTGCACGTGCGCTTTACCTCTACAATGGCAGCGCGGATACTCTTTTCCGCATTCACGGTACCAATGAGCCATGGAGCATAGGGCACGCAGTTTCAAGTGGTTGCATCCGCATGCTCAATCAGGATATTCTGGACCTTCACGACAGAGTCGAAATCGGAACTCCCGTTGTCGTCAGACGCAGTGGACGCAATCGCGTCGCGGAAGACACGGAAATCATCCAGAAGGCGGCTGTCGAATAAAAAAGAATCTATCGAAGCAATAAAAATGTTATTTTAAGGGAACCAAATCCCAAGCTTGGCGTTATCGGCGGTAAGCATCATGCACAAGGATAGCAAAATGAGAGATCCGCAACTGCAAGAAGTCCAGGCGGAAACCGAATCTCCCATTTTTATCAATCCGGAATTGCGCGACCCTTCCCTTCCCGAGCCAACACTGGATCGATCGGTACAAGACCGTATAGGTAGCGAGTTGCGCGCAATGTATTCGGATCTTGCCAGCCAGCCGATCCCGCAGAGATTTCTTGAGTTGATCGAGAAACTCGGCTCCAATGCCGAGGACGATGAGAATGGCGGTTGATAGCGAATTTCGCGAACCACTTCTGAAAGCGATTCCCAGCCTGCGCGCCTTTGCCATTTCATTGTGCGGAGATGCGGACAGGGCGGATGATCTCGTACAGGACACATTGCTCAGGGCTCTCGCCAATATTGACCGCTTCGAGCTCGGCACTAATCTCAATGCCTGGCTGTTCACTATCCTGCGCAATCTCTTCCATTCCGAGTACCGCAAACGGCGCCGCGAGGTGGAAGATGTCGATGGAGCCTATTCCAGACATCTGATGACCCCTCCCGATCAGGACAGCCATCTGGATTTTGAAGATTTACGCGCTGCTCTTGCCCAGTTGCCTCCGGATCAGCGCGAAGCTCTGCTTCTGGTTGGAGCATCCGGTTTCTCCTACGAAGAAACTGCCCAGATTTGCGATTGCGCTGTCGGCACCATCAAAAGCCGGGTTAATCGCGCCCGTTCACGGCTAGTCGAATTGCTTTACATTGATGAGATGTCGGAACTGGATTCTGATCGAATGCTGAAAGCGGCTTATCAACCGTCCAGCGGCGCCGGTAAGGCTTCTCTGGAAGCATTTTGAAGGGGCAACATTTCCCGGTAAATCACTGACTGCCTGAAATATTATTCTGTAAAGCCGCGGCTAAACCATACGCTTGGTTTGACACAACTGGACATGTCTCATCCAGGCTTTCAATCATTTTTCCTTGCTTGCTCATTCTCCTGGAGCAGCTTTTAAAAAAGCTGCCCTAATATTGATATAATTCAATCTTATTGTGGAAGCTTAATCCCCTTTTAATGCTTATTCAGTTCCCTTGAGATTGGACGCTACGATGTCGGAATGGACCGATCAGCGTATAGAATTACTAAAAAAACTTTGGCTTGAGGGCGTTACCTCAACAGAGATATGCGTGAGGCTGGACATCAGCCGCAGCGCCGTTCTCGGCAAGATCAAACGACTTGGCCTTAACCGTAAAGTTCTGGATGCCAAAGAACAGCGCACTCCACCAAAGAGTGCTGCGCCAGAAGTTGTGGTGGCCCCTGCTCCGGTCAACCTACCTCCCGTAAGCAAGGAGGCAAAGCTTTTAAACGAGCTACCACCCACGGCAGTTCCTTCCCGCAACCGTACACCTCCACCGCTTGACCTTCTGACCAAGGCATTTTCGGCAGCTTCATCGCTGGATCAGATTCCCGATACGGCCGCAAATGGCAATGGTAAGGGAAAAACGCCAAAGAAGTATCTCAGCATATGGGATCTGCGCGATGGTTGCTGCAAATGGCCAATGGGCGAACTGCTTGACCGGCCGGAGTTCTTTTGTGGTGCAACGACGACACCGGGCTCGCCCTGGTGCGATTATCATCGCTCCATCGCCTTTCCACGCGATCAGATGATCAAGCGCGCACAGACACCATCTCCAGCGGGTTTTCGTCCCAAAATCGGTTCCCACTAGACAATGCGCTCAGGTTGCAGCCGGCTGACGAAACTATGCGTTACAGCATTTTGAAAGCTGGAGCGAAACACGCTTCTGGATGAGCGCATTCCGCCGTAGGCTTTTGATGCCTGATCACTCCGTAGGCACAGCAGGCATCGGCTGTTCCGGTACGGTTTGAGGTATCGGAGGCATCATCCCCTGAGGTGGTGGCATGGGCGGTATGCCCGGGATCGGCATACCCGGAGGCATCGGCATACCCGGAGGCATGGGCGGCATCCCCTGTCCTGGCAATCCCTCCATACCAGGCGGGGGTGGCGGTGGCAGTTGAGTTGCCCTCTCCAGAGCATCCAGAATCGGCTGTTTGTTGCGGATGGACGAAGCCATGATAAGCGCCTGCGGTGGTATCGGTGCAACCCCTGATCGCGCCAGATCGACCAATGCCCGGAATTCTTCCGACTGAACATTCGCAATATGCGGCGAACGGTCAACGATCAAATCGACATCCATTTCCGCAAGGCGGTTGCGAAGTGCGGGCGCTCCGGTTGAAGTATCCATGACCGGCGCACCATTATCGACAACCGGTTCATTGATGATGACGAATTTCGGCGAGTTGATTTCATCCGTTACCCGAACAAACATCGGCGCCGTCCAGAATTGGCGTGCCCTCGCCCATATCTGCCTGTAAACACGTAAAATCCAGTCATTATGAGCGGCAAATACCGTCGCCAGTTCCGACAGGCCCGCCTGTTGCTGCGCCAGGATCGCCCTGCCTGACTGATCCTCGGTACCCCGCCCGAGCAGCCCGGCATTCGGACCCAGCCTGTCCAGGAACGCCTTGGCTTCCTGCATGAGTTCAGCCTGCCCGGAAACCTGGGCACCGTGCTCGATAATGCCGATATCCCTGCCCCACTGGGAACCCTTGGCGAGAACGATGTCACCGTCCGGCTTGTTCAGTTCGCGGCGCAGTGCCTGCGGATCACGTGCCGAGATAGATCCTTCACGCCGGAAAGTCTGCCGCGTATTGAGCAGATGCAAAAGCTTGGAACGACGATGATTGACCTCATCCTGCGGAGAGCGCATATCGCGCACCAGCCCGTAGCGATGGTTATCACGGTTGATATAAGCCGAGACCAGTTCGATCGGGCAATCGGGTTCGCCATCAGCGTCGCGGTAAGCTGAAAGCCCGTCACGGATCAACCCGCCACCGGTAAAGACGCAATGCCGCCAGGCGCCATCTTCCCGATAGTAAAGCTCGGCCACGAGTGCGCGCCGCCGTTTCCCATCCGCCCAGCTCCATGCGGGACGATCCGAAAAGCTGTCGCTTTCACGCGCCAGCCCCGCATCGTCAAGGGCGCTTTCAACCGCATCTCTCGCATCCTCGCCATAAAGGGCGATGATATCGTTCTCATCCATCCACAGGGCACCACCGAGATAACGCGCGTCGGAAAAATCCGTCTCGCGTGAGAACGGGTCGTGAATGACTGTTTCCCAGCGCAGCTTGCGCAAGCGGATGTCGTAACGACCGGCCTTTGGTTCGACCTCAATGATCACCCCGCCGGTTCCGCAAACCAGCATATCGCGCAAAACATCGATCCTGATCTTCTCGAAACGATTGAGATCGCTTACAAATCTCAAAGTGTCGGTCGCAACTTCCGCGGCATCCTCATCCTGAGGCGTACGCGGCCAGGCTTTGGGGCTGGTCTGCGTTCCCTCCTCGACGCCACAGATACTCTCAATCTTGGTGCGCACGATGTTATAGGTGATCACAGGCTGTCGCCGTTTCTTCAGCTCGGCTCGTTCTGCGGTGCTCCATTGCTCGCCGTGATAATAATCGAGATCGATATCGGCCTCGCGCCGTGCTGTCTCACAGGACCGGCGTGCTTCGTCGAACATTGTTTTGACACGTTCGAACCGGCCATCATCGCGCGCGGCTTCACCGCCCGACTGTTTGTGGTCGCTCATCATAAAACCCCTAAAATAAATAAATGAAACCGTCAGTTCACAACCGCCAGGACATCTCGTCCTCGTCGCGCCAGCGTTTGATATCGGGTGGGGGCGGAAGCCTCACACCTTCCTGTTCCGTCGCAATCCAGGGCCTTGAAGCACAGGCATACCGGGTTTCGTCGGCGATGTGGTCCTCTGCGCTGGTGTCCAGATCCTCGGTGCGGGATATGTCATGTTGCAGCACCGGCACAGTGCGAAGAAAATCGCGACAGGTGCGGAACACATACAGCATGGGGCGTCTGTCGCCGTCACCCTTCAGGCGTGCCCGCAACAGATCCCAGCCTCCCAATGCTCCTCGCCTTGAAACACGGGCATTGTCGGCCCGCTCGAAATGCACCCCGATATCCGCCATGCGTTCTGCTATGGACGGGCCGCCATCGCTTGCAAAACAGGCCGGGTCCAGCACGCCGTAAGCGATGTCTTCCCCGGTTTCCCGCGTCATGATTCCGCGCGCGACTTCCTCCGCCGTCATCTTCAGCCCGACATCGGGGCGGGATGCTCCGTACCATTCACGGTAGCGCACCAATGCGCCACGCGGGAGGACGATACCCGTCCCGGCAATCGGATAGCTATCGGAAACGACAGCCCACCAGCCTATCGAGAATGGTTTTGCCGAACCCCAGTCTGCGGAACGGAATTTCAGCCAGGTCTCCGGAATGGAGAACGGCGAAACCACATGGCGCGCCTCGCTCCATTCGTTGAAGAAAGCGCCCTCGACCGCACTCCAGTCTCCCTCCAGCCACGCCCGGACAAGCTCGGCAGAGCCCACCAGCTGCAACCTGGAAACGTAGCCCGGATCAGCCCGCAGCAGCAGTTTGTTATCGGTGATCCGCGACGGGATCACCGCCATGCGATGCTGAGCGCCGCCGGAAAGACGGCGCGTGATGGTCATGGGCCGCTTCGGAAAGGGCGAAAGCCGGTAACGCTCTGCGATCCAGTGCTGGCCTGCCCCTCCCGGATTGCCGGTCAGCACCATCTGCACCGGCACGCCGCTCGCCGAGCGCAACACCGCAAACAACCGGTCTATAGGTTCCGGCGTCGGGTATTGCCCGGCTTCCTCCACCCAGGCATCGGTCAGATTACGGCCCTGATATTCCTGCGCATCCTCGACATTGTCGAGATAGGCAAATGAGATACGCCCGCCATGTGGCATCCGCCATGTTTTCCTGCCTTCGTTGAAGACACCTCCGAGCGGACGATAAATCTGTTTCGAGCGCTCGATGGCATCCTCACTGGAAACGGTCGTGCGCCGAAACATCACCGCATTGAAATCCTTGCCGTAACGCCTCTCCTTCAAGGCCCATTTGCCAAGCACCCCATCCGTCTTGCCACCACCACGCGCGCCGCCAAAGAAGACTTCGGCAAGCGGACAATCCACCAGCGCCTTTTGCGGCCCTGATTGTGGTCGCCAGATTGCGATTTCGGTATCATCGCCCGGCAGATTTCCTGGGGTCTGGGGCAGGTTGCTAATTTCAGCTATCTGCATGCTCATCACCACCGTGCGCCTTCTCCCAATCCTGTTCGGTCATCGGCGGCGATGCGCTTATGTCATCCGCGCCATCCACCGAAGGCTGATCGCTGATTGTCCGGCTCGCCTGCTTCCCCTGCCGGGCTCCATCATTTTTCGCCGCCTCGAATATTCCGAGATGCTTGCCGAGATCGATTAACGCGGCTCTCTTGTCATGCAGCTTGACCCTCGGACCGTGGCTGGTCGGGATGACCTCGGCGATGGCCGCCGCAATATCATCGGCGATGGCGTCAGATCGTTTGAGCCAGACACCAGCCGGAAGGACTTTCTGTTCGCCGTGCTCATCAAGCCCGGTTTCCTCATCCCGCCATTCCACCAGATCGCGGATATCGGCAAAGGCAATCCGGCTCAGCTCCTGCAACACCCGCTCAGAAGAAACACCAACCCGCTCGGCAGCGGAATCCAGCAATTCTCGTACCCGCTCACGAACGACTTCGCTCTTCGCCAGCTTGGCTGCAAATGAGCTGTACCCGCGATAACCCGCCAGCCTGTAGGCGGCATTCGGCGAGTGACCGAGCGCCAGAGCCTGGGCAAACCGCTCCCTACGGGCATTAAGCAAACCCGGCATCGTCTATCCTTTCATGTCTGATTTTCGTGGGTTGCTCAAAAGTGATCGAAACAACCCGATAGTTCTCTGTTCTGAGAGAAATACTGCAATTGAAGTCTGGGCTTTAGGGAAGAAGGAAGGTCTTCTTCGCGCAGAATGCTTCTGTCAGCGCCCGCGTCACTGGTGGTTTATGGCTGGAAAAGCTGTCGAGAATAAATGTCGTTCACATCCTCAGCAATGACGTCATCCCAACTATTGAGGAGTATAACGCCAGGATCGAGATCGTTCTGTCCGTTAGAGCTTTCTCCGTTTAATCGGTATCGATTAAACGATAAGAAAATGCGTCTTAACAATAAGTTAGAGTGTTGCAACGATTCATATTCAACGCAAAATGTTCTAATGGCCGCAAGTTCTGCTATTACCAATCTGCATCCCTGCGAGCTGTTCTTCAGCTTGAAGACATTGAACATCACGCGACGCAGGTTAAACGCCCGCAATCGACCGGTATAGTCAGATGCTCCCACCATACCGTGTGGGATAAGCTCTTTCTCGTTGAAGGCTACAAAACATGGTTCGGGATCATTGAACAAATGCAGGTGGTTCTCGATAGATGGCTGCTCGGTCACAATGGAAAGCATCCGCATCAAGGACATAACATGAATGGCAGAATGACGCTCAAAGCCTTCGCCGATGGCCTCATCAAACCGACATAAATATAGCAACGGACCGATCCATCCACGGCTGCCTAAACACCGGCTAAAAGTGCAGTACTGTCAGTACGATTACAATCTCCGGGCTTTTATATTAAATTCTTAAGGAATTTTTCAAAAAAGAAGTCAATCGTGAATACAATAGGCGTTCCTATCAAAGCAAACACTCCAATTCTAACAAATATATTAGATGATGAATACCAATTTCCAAAATGATCAAATGAAAAACTAAGGGAAATAATCGCGAATACTAACACAATAAATCTGATTAATTTATACATTTACTTTTATTCTTTAGCGTTTCTTATTTATCAATCATCATTATTGGTTCAATACAAAAAACAACGAACTATCAACGCATTACGCTCACAAAGTAAGAATATTTAACAAAAATAGAAATCATATTTATTTAATTGATATATTAAATATTCTAAATATTATTTTAGATAAATATATTGCGATATAGTAAAAAAATGTAAATACGACAGACATTATTGCCATTTGCCCATAATCGTTATTATCATGATACCAGTCGCCAAAATTTCTAGAGAAAAACATAAAAGAGCCAATCATCGCTGCAACTACAACAGTTCGTAAAATCCCAAACATCATCGCTCTTTACTCACGCAGAATTTATTTGCCATACATTTGGCATAGGACAAATTCCATACGCCACTCAATTGTTCATATTTTGTTCTATAAATATCCACTTTGTCAAGAATTTTTTGAACTCGACTGGACAAGCAAGCCTGCAGCGCGCCTGTCCAGAGCTTCGATCCGTCAGTAGCCGGGAGCTCCCCTGCCTATATCCTGCAGACCGGACCAACCATCTTCAGTGGTCAGTCCCTTGTTGATTTTATGCATCCCGCCGATAAAACCATATTTTCCACCTAGCTTTGATCCAAGCGCCCCGCCCACGGCGGTGGTTACCCCAGCCGCTGCTATTCCTAGAGGTCCAAAAGCCGCCAGTGGAAGCGCTATTGCTAGTCCAGGTATAGATCCAATTCCTGTCCCTAAAACCTCACCTACATCCCTATCAAATTGCCGATCTTCTTCGTTTTGAAAAGTAATATCGACAATCGACCTGTTCATAGGATCGCTCTTTGCCAAAGCATCGTCCTGTCCTGACCATGGCGTCCATCGGTCTGTCGGTCGGGCGGGCGGTAATGGATGCTCTCCCATGAATGGCATCATGTTTCTTTGCAAGTTGCGTTTAACCTGTTCAGACATGCCTGTTCCTTTCTACGAACATAAAAAATGAAATTTCTTGAAGTTATGGAAGTCATGAGAGATAGACACCTAAAAGGTTTGAAGCTGGGGACATCTGAAAAACTCCAAGACCCAAATGGACCTTAAGCAAACCTGCCGTTGTTAAGTTATGGTTATATTTTATCCGGCTCTTCTTCAAAGAGCTGTTTACAGATGAAGTTATCCCAACTACCAATTCGTAAAACAACAGCTGAACATTATTCGCTCAAAACTCGCTACTTGGTCCTATTGTCGGCTTTCTGAGAGCCTCTTTAGGTTATGAAAACTCTTTTCAAACATGGGTATTGAAGCAACTGACAAATGCAGCCGCCAAGAAAGCATTTAAAAAACAGGTTTTACTATCTCTTCAGCCTGCACCGCCGAAGTTGGATTCCGAGCTTCCCTCTTTCCTCCGGGACCTGCTATCAAACCTTTCCAGTCAAAGAAGCATGTTTCTCCCTGTTCCAACGATCATCGCGATTGCGAGGTTTTCGATGCCTGCGAAAGACGACACCACAATCGATTTCTACACCACCGAGGCGGCTGCATATACCTCCAGGGAGCAGGAACCGAATTATCTTTGGCTCGACGCTTTCATGGCCAAGCTACCTAAAGGCGGCACAGTGCTTGAGCTTGGCTGCGGCGCCGGTCAGGACAGTGAGGTCATGCTTGCCAAGGGCTTCGACGTAACCCCGACAGACGGGACTGTGGAAATTGCCCGGGCGGCTGAAAACCGTCTCGGACGTCCGGTTGCCGTGCTACTGTTCGATGAGCTTGATGCGCGTTATAAATTCGATGGCATCTGGGCCAATGCCTGCCTCCTGCATGTTCCTCGGACGACCCTGCCCTCCATCATTGATCGCATCCACACTGCACTGAAGCCCGGAGGAATTTTCTACGCGAGTTTCAAGGAAGGCACCCGGGAAGGAAGGGATCGCTTCGACAGATATTACAACTATCCCTCCGTCGAATGGCTGCGAGAGGCTTATAGGTCGGAACGCTGGGCCAGCATCGACGTCACAAAGGATATAGGTGATGGCTACGATAACGAACCCACCCCCTGGTTGCACATGATGGTGGAAAAAGCCTGACCGGAACCGTCGCTCCGGCACGAAAAAGTTTCCGGCACTTTCTACCGAAATTGAAAAGACTGATTTTCTGAAAATTTGATCGGCAATCGGCTGGCATAAGTATCGCAACCGCCGAAGCCGACAAGTCATACTTATCAGCCTGATAATTTGTACACGTTTTGTTCCGGAGTGTCAAGCCTCACGTGAGGCGACATACGTCCTTGTCAGAAAAAACGGGAATTTAAGAACGCAGCACTCAAAGCAGGAGGAAAGGGTTTCCTCTGCAAATCACGCGCGTGCTTCAGCACACAGGACCGGATTGATCCGGTCCTGCTGAAAATAAACTCTCAGCGAGCTTTCTGAGGTTTCGCAGGTTTGCTTTCATGGATCAACGCTTCAACCGCAGCAATGCTGTTCTCAAGATCAGCAATCTTGCGAAGCGTACTATCCGACGGCAAAATCGAAACGTCAGCAGAGCTCACGATAAGTTGACGCTGGGCAGACTTCAGGCGTTCCAGAAAAATTTCAAGCTTTTGCATAACGATCTCTAATCAACTGTCTCAGGGTATATCCCTGAAAATAAACGGATATATTTCTGCCAATTCCTTCTTTTGCTCATAAGCATACCGCCAAAAATCGCAAGTGATTAATTAGCCGTTTTGCGATCTTTATCGTATTTTATTCGTATCATGCCCAGTTTTCCAATGCTTTGGGCCAAAAAAGAAATCCGGGAAACCCAGCTGGGCAAAGATTGAGCCCGAAAAGTACTCAAGAATTTTTTATCATTTTTCTCGAAATAAAGCACGCATCGGCGCCGTCTGGCTGCTTTCTTAAAAGAAAATTAAGACAAAAGGCGCGCAACTAAAGAAGCCCTACCAAGGTTTAGGCATTTTGTTGGCAACCTTAGCCGGTGGTTGTGGTTATTCTAGTGATCGAACAAACCGCAGGTGGACGCCATGTATCCGGACGAAGACCTCTTCAGAACCTACACCCAGTCGTACGAGCGTCGCCGCGAAACGGAAATGTCGCTCTCCGAATTTCTCGAAGGTTGCCGCAGCGACCCGATGATGTACGCCAGCGCGCCGGAACGAATCCTCGCCGCTATAGGTGAACCCGAATTGATCGACACCGCCAAGGATTCGCGGCTCGGGCGCATCTTCATGAACCGCACGATACGGGTCTATCCGGCTTTCTCCGAATTCTTCGGCATGGAAGAAACCATTGAGCGTATCGTCTCGTTCTTCCGCCATGCGGCGCAGGGACTGGAAGAGCGCAAGCAGATTCTTTATCTGCTCGGCCCGGTCGGAGGTGGCAAGTCCTCACTGGCCGAGCGTCTCAAGGCGCTGATGGAAGTGCATCCAATCTATGTTCTCAAAGCCGGCGATGAACTCAGCCCGGTATTCGAGAGCCCGCTCGGCCTGATCGACCCGGAACAGATGGGCGAACAGATTCATGAGCGCTATGGCATTCCGATCAGGCGATTGACCGGTCTGATGAGCCCCTGGGCGTTGAAACGTCTCGACGAGTTCAATGGAGATATCTCTCGCTTCAAGGTCGTGAAGATCTGCCCGTCGCGGCTGCGCCAGATCGGTATCGCCAAGACGGAGCCCGGAGACGAGAACAACCAGGATATCTCGTCGCTGGTCGGTAAGGTCGATATCCGCAAGCTGGAACGTCTCGCCCAGTCGGACCCGGATTCATACAGCTATTCCGGCGGCCTCAACCGGGCCAACCAGGGCCTTCTTGAATTCGTCGAGATGTTCAAGGCTCCCATCAAGATGCTCCACCCGCTGCTGACGGCAACGCAGGAAGGCAATTATATCGGCACGGAGAATATCGGCGTCATCCCGTTCTCGGGCATCATCATGGCGCATTCGAACGAAGCGGAATGGATTTCTTTCAAGTCGAACAAGAACAACGAGGCCTTCATCGACCGTATTTACGTCATCAAGGTTCCCTATTGCCTGCGCGCCACGGAAGAAGAGCTGATTTATCAGAAACTTATTCGCGGCTCGGAATTGTCAACCGCACCTTGCGCTCCCGGCACTCTGGAAATGCTGGCACGTTTTTCAGTCCTGTCGCGCCTGCGCCAGCACGAGAATTCGAATCTGTTTTCGAAGATGCGGGTTTATGATGGCGAGAGCCTTCGCGAGGTCGACCCTCGCGCCCGCTCGCTGCAGGAATACAAGGATGTCGCCGGTGTCGACGAAGGCATGGATGGTGTTTCCACGCGCTTTGCCTTCAAGGTTCTGGCTGCAACCTTCAATCACGACACGATCGAGATTGGCGCAGATCCGGTCCATCTCATGTATGTTCTGGAATCGACCATCCGGCGCGACCAGTTGCCCGATGAGACGGAAAAACGCTATCGCGAATTCATCAAGGATGACCTCGCCCCGCGTTATGCCGAGTTCATCGGTAACGAAATACAGAAGGCATACCTCGAATCCTACCACGATTACGGGCAGAATGTGTTCGACCGCTATGTCGATTACGCCGACGCCTGGATCGAGGATCAGGATTTCAAGGACCCCGACACCGGCCAGCTTCTCAACCGGGAGCTCCTCAACCAGGAGCTGACCAAGATCGAAAAGCCGGCGGGTATCGCAAACCCGAAGGATTTCCGCAACGAAGTGGTCAAGTTCTCCCTGCGCTCCAGGGCGGCACATGGCGGACGCAATCCGTCCTGGACCAGCTATGAGAAAATCCGTGAAGTCATTGAACGGCGAATGTTCTCTCAGGTAGAGGAACTTTTACCCGTCATCAGCTTTGGCTCGAAGAGAGACAGCGATACCGAGAAGAAGCATGGCGACTTTGTCGATCGCATGGTCGAACGCGGTTACACCGAACGGCAGGTTCGCCGACTGGTGGAATGGTACATGAGAGTGAAGCAGGCCGGATAGGCCCGACCCGCCGCCGCGGAATGGTTTCGCGGCGGCACCATCGGGAGGCCCGGTCAAACGTAAGGAGGAGGCAGCATGCACATCGTCGACCGCCGCCTCAATTCAAGCGGCAAGAGCCTACCCAACCGGCAGCGTTTCCTGCGCCGTGTCAGAGGTGAAGTACAAAAGGCCGTCCACGACATTTCCAAGGATCGGCAGATTCGCAATCTGGAGGCCGAGGCGGAAATCACAATCCCGACCGACGGCATCAATGAACCGACTTTCCGGCGCAAATCCCAGAGCGGAAAACGCAGCATAGTACTGCCCGGCAATCGCCATTATGTCGAAGGCGACACAATTCCCCGGCCACAAGGCGGAGATGGCGGCGGTGGTTCCGAAGGCTCCCCCGACGGATCGGGCGAGGACGGCTTCCGCTTCGTGCTGACCAAGGACGAATTCCTCGACATGTTCCTCGAGGACCTCGAGCTGCCGGATCTCTCCAAGCGACGTGTTGCCATGATCGTGGCCGATACCCCTCGCCGCGCCGGATATTCCATGGATGGCTCGCCCTCACGCCTGGCAATCGCGCGCACCATGCGCAACGCCTTGTCGCGCCGCATCGCACTCAATCGTCCAACCGATGCCGAGAAGAAAATTCTTGAAGACGAAATCGCTGCTCTCGCCGAAAGCGGGGATGATCCTGAACGTCTCATCATGCTGCGCGGCGAATACGATATCATGCAGACCCGGACGTTGCGCATTCCCTATATTGACCCCATCGATCTGCGCTACCGCCGGTTTGAATCGGTGCCGAAACCCGTCGCTCAGGCCGTCATGTTCTGCCTGATGGACGTGTCCGGCTCGATGACCGAGCATATGAAGGATCTCGCCAAACGTTTCTTCATGCTGCTCTATGTCTTTCTCAGCCGCCGTTATGACAACGTCGACATCGTCTTCATTCGCCACACTCATGAAGCTGCCGAAGTGGATGAAGAAACATTCTTCCGCTCTACAGAAACCGGTGGCACGGTGGTTTCATCGGCTCTGGTCAAGATGCGCGAGATCATTGCCGATCGTTACTCTCCAAGTGACTGGAACATTTACGCTGCCCAGGCATCCGATGGTGACAATTCTCCCGGCGATCATCTTGCCGCATCGGAAATGTTGTCGGTGATCTTGCCCGACTGCCAGCATTTCTCCTATGTCGAGGTGTCTGAATCCTCGGAAGGCACTGTCGGTTACGTTCCGCACCAGACCAGCCTGTGGCGGACTTACTCGGAACTTCTTGAAGATTGCGACAATCTGGCGATGCGCAAGGTTTCAAACCCGCGCGATATCTACCCGGTATTCCGCGATCTGTTCCTGCGTCGCAATGCAACGGCGGAGTCACCCGCATGACAAAAGACGTCAAAACACGGCTTCTGTACGAGAGACCCGATTGGGATTTCCCGACCCTGCAGCGCATCCATGACGCGATAGCCGAAATCGCCCATAAGGAGCTTGGCCTCGACACCTACCCTAACCAGATCGAGATCATCACCTCTGAACAGATGCTCGACGCCTACGCTTCAACCGGCATGCCGCTTTTTTACAAACACTGGTCGTTCGGCAAGCATTTCACCCAGAGTGAAGCCGGTTATCGCAGCGGCATGATGGGTCTTGCCTATGAGATCGTCATCAATTCCAATCCCTGCATCAGCTACCTGATGGAGGAAAACACCACCACGATGCAGACGCTGGTGATTGCCCACGCTGCATTCGGGCACAATCACTTTTTCAAGAATAATTATCTTTTCCAGCAATGGACCGATGCCGAAGGCATTTTGCCTTACCTTGAATTCGCCAAAAGCTTCATCGCCCATTGCGAAGAGCGTTACGGACATTCTGCGGTCGAGCGATTGCTTGATGCGGCCCATGCCTTGATGTCCCACGGTATTCATCGCTCACCACGGCGCAAGCGCCCCGACCTGATGTCGGAGCAGCGGCGCGAACAGGAGCGTCACCTTCACCAGGAACAGATTTATAATGATCTGTGGCGAACGGTGGTTCCTGCCAAAGGCCACCATGGCAAGCAGGAGACAATCGATGACCGCCGCCTGGCGCTGCTCGAGCTGCCCCAGGAAAACCTGTTGTATTTCCTGGAGAAGACAGCACCCCGTCTCCAGCCCTGGCAGAGGGAGATTCTGCGCATCGTCCGTCTGATCGCACAATATTTCTACCCGCAGCGCCAGACCAAGGTGATGAATGAAGGCTGTGCCACCTATTGTCACTACAAGATACTGACACGGCTGCATGAGCAGGGACAGATTTCGGATGGATCGTTCCTGGAAATCCTGCAATCGCATACCAATGTGATCGCGCAGCCGGGTTTTGACAGTCCGGCTTTCTCCGGCTTCAATCCTTACGCCCTCGGTTTTGCGATGATGCAGGATATAGAACGCATCTGCACGGACCCGACGGATGAGGACCGCGAGTGGTTTCCTGAAATCGCCGGCAACGGTGATGGAATGGGAACCTTGCGGGAAATCTGGGCCAATTACCGCGATGAAAGCTTCATCTCGCAGTTTCTGAGTCCTAATCTGATGCGCAAATTGCGCCTGTTCCAGATCGGCGATGAACCAGGAGAACCGGAAATCGCGGTAGAGGCCATTCACGACGAGCGGGGCTACCGAAAACTGCGCCGCTCTCTTGCACGCCAGTATGACATTGGCTGGCAGGACCCGGACATAAAAATCGTCGATGTCGATCTCTCCGGAGATCGCCGTCTGGTCCTGCAATACCAGACGCTACAGGGCGCGGCTCTCGAAGAAACCAGTGCGAAAACCGTTCTCCAGCACCTTGCGGACCTGTGGGGTTACGATGTCGTGCTCAAGGAGGTAAGTCCCAACAACGACACGGTCATCGCTGAACATTCTGCACAGTCACGACCGGTCTTTTTCTAAAGCCTTTTCCTTTTAACCAGTATTGATTAAACGATAAGAAAATGCGCCTTAATAATAAGTTAGAGCTTTGCAACGATTATATTGAACGCGAGATGCTCCAAAGCAACAGATAATAAAAGGGCCCTCGCGCACTGCACGGGGCCCTTTTACTGCGAATAGTCGAGATTTTATTGCGCGACCCAACCGCCATCCATATTCCATGCTACACCGCGAACCTGATCGGCCGCAGAACTGCAAAGAAACAGGGCCAGACCACCAAGTTGCTCCGGCGTAACGAAAACACCTGACGGTTGCTTCTCAATTACGAGGTTCCAGCTAGCCTGTTCAACCGAAATCCCGCCTTCCTTGGCCTTGGCCTCGATCTGCTTTTGCACCAGAGGCGTGAGAACCCAGCCGGGGCAGATGGCGTTGCTTGTAACGCCCGTCTGAGCCAGCTCGAGCGCAACCGATTTGGTGAGGCCGACAATACCGTGCTTTGCTGCCACATAGGCCGATTTCTGCGCGGAAGCGACAAGTCCATGGGCCGAGGCGATATTGAGAATCCGTCCCCAGTTGCGTTCACGCATTCCGGGTACAGCAAGGCGGCAGGTGTGGAAGGCTGCCGACAGATTAAGAGCGATGATGGCATCCCAACGCTCGACAGGAAAATCTTCCACATTTGCCACATATTGGATGCCGGCATTGTTCACGAGGATGTCCACACCCCCGAATTCCTTGACGGCATAGGCCATCATGGCTTCGATTTCCGGCACCTTGCTGAGATCGGCACCATGGTAGCCGACCTTCGCAGCGCCCGCTTTGCGGACTTGCTCACAAGCCGCTTCTGAATCGCCGAAGCCGTTGAGGATCAGCGAAGCACCGGCGGAAGCCAGAACCTCCGCAATCCCGAGGCCAATGCCGCTGGTCGAGCCGGTGACCAGAGCAACTTTTCCTTTTAATGTCATGTTTTCACCCCATCAGAGCGAGTTGCAACTGTATAGAGAAGGACCGTGAAACGAGCCCGGAAAATGAAGAGTTTCAGGGTGGTCCGCATGCACCTTCTCTATACCATTCAGACTGTTCTTCCGAAAACCGATCAAACCAGACCGGTCATGTAATAGGCAGCGATAACCACGAACACCGCCAAAGTCTTGATGATGGTGATTGCAAAAATATCGCGGTAAGATTCACGGTGTGTCAGGCCGGTGACTGCAAGCACGGTAATAACGGCACCGTTATGCGGCAGGGTATCCATACCACCAGATGCCATTGCAACAACCCGGTGAAGAACCTCCATCGAGATACCTGCTGCCTGCGCCCCGGCAATGAATTGTTCCGACAAAGCCGCCAGCGCGATGCCCATTCCGCCTGAAGCCGATCCGGTGATACCCGCAAGGGTCGAAACACTGACAGCGGCATTGACCAGCGGATTGGGAATGCTGGCCAGGGCATTGCTCACGACGATGAAGCCCGGCAAGGCCGCGATCACGCCACCGAAGCCATATTCCGAAGCAGTATTCAAACCGGCGAGCATGGCACCGGCGACGGCTGATTTGCTGCCCTCCGCAACACGCTCCTTGATTGTTGACCAGGCAGTGACGGCAATGAAAATAATGCCAAGAAGAAGCGCGCCCTGAACGGCCCAGATTCCGACGACGGTGGAAATCTTTGTAACCATCGGCTCCTTGAAGCCTGGCATTGAAGTCGTGTGACTGGCACCGTAGAAATAGGGAATTGCCTTCGTCAGAGCGAAGTTGGCGATGCCAATCAGGAACAGTGGCGTGATCGCCAGAATCGGCGAAGGCAGTTTGCTGGTATCAACGGGTTCCGGCTCATTAATCAAAACGCCGTTGCTGTATCCCTCTCCCGCCGCAACCAGAACGCGACGACGCCAGTTCAGATAGAGAATGCCGACGATGAGAATGAAGACGCTGCCGATAATGCCGAGAATTGGCGCAGCCCATGATGTCGTACCGAAGAAGACCGTCGGGATGATGTTCTGAATCTGTGGCGTACCCGGCAGTGCATCCATTGTAAACGTGAACGCCCCGAGCGCAACGACACCGGGAATGAGCCGTTTCGGGATGGCATTCTGGCGAAACAGTTCAGCCGCGAACGGGTAAACCGCGAAAACCACCACGAACAGCGAGACACCGCCATATGTGAGCAGAGCACACACGATCACGATGACGAGAATTGCCTGCTCCTGCCCTATCCAGCGAACGACAGCCGCGACGATGGATTTTGAAAAGCCGGCCATCTCAATCAACTTCCCGAATACCGCTCCCAGAAGGAAGACGGGGAAGTAGAGTTTGACGAAGACAACCATCTTTTCCATGAACACGCCGCTGAACATCGGCGCCACTTCACTTGGCGCTGTCAGCAGCACAGCGCCAAGCGCTGCGATCGGAGCCATCAGAACGATGCTGTAGCCGCGATAGGCCGCCAACATCAGGAACGACAGCGCTCCCAGAACGATTATGAAATTCCAGAAAATAGCTAAATCCATAAATACCCCCCAACTGACACCTGTCTGATGACAGGGTGCACCTGCTGCAATTTAAAGTATTGCTTTAGAAAATTTTATATCTGAGAAGGGCTTATACCTGAGTATGGCTTACATGAAAAAGCCACAAACGCTATTGCGCAATAACAAAATTGAACTTTTATATATTATACTTTAGTCGATAATTTTTCTTAAGTTATTGTTATATAATAGTTTTCATCATTTCTTCGCTATTTCAGAAGCATTGTCGATTCTGGAACTCGATTGCAGCAGTTACAGAACACCTCTGCAGTGAAGGGTTATGGCGAGCTGAAAAGCTTTTCCTGCCTCACTTTTTGCTAAAAAATCTTCTAAAATAACAGAATTACTATGCAGCAAAGATTCGGGCGAATGGGAAGTTGACGTTATCGATTTCAGAAGTCCTTTCCAGCAATTGCAGAAGTGCTATTCAGTAGAGGTTTGGGCGGCAGTGATTGCCTTTGGCTCTGAGGAGATACCTCTCGCTTTATCTCAGAATAGACGTAAGTATTTTCTTGCCTAACCTTCCAACTTTCACATCCCGTCTGGACGGTATCGAGGACAAGTTTGCAGTCTCCTACTTGCTAACGGATCAGTTTGCGCAGGATGATGCTTGTGGTCTACCCCCTGCCAAGTGGTCCTCCGTGAAGCATGGCTTTAGGTGTATGGTCCCTGAGTGTAGTGGCGCATCATTGAGCCTGAGTCGTCAGGATGAGGAATGCCGAGAAAGAGACACGAAGCAGAAGAGGACGAAGCCTCGGCACGATAACAGGAGAATGAAAGATGGTTCGAACGTCTGTGGGCCGGGGTTGGTATCGGCGGCACCTATGAATGGGCCAACGGCGCTTACGCCTTTTATGGCAACGCCAATATCGCCGGTAGCGTTGAGCATATGAGCGATAGCTACGCCTTTGGCGGCACCCTCGGCTTCCGCGCCCGCTGGTAGAATCTGGATCATCGTGCAGAAAATCGAACCGCTTTTCTGCACGATGATATGAAATAAAGCGCGTTTAGCTGGATACCGGTTAAACGCAGAAACAAGCCAAGGCTCTGCGCTTACGAAAAACATGTGATTGTCGTCACTGGAAAGTCGGAGTTTGTTCTGTGGCACGTCGTCCTTTGCTAACCGTAGATCAATGGGCTCCACTGGTTGTCATACCGACCGCCGAAGAAAACATGGTTCGGCATTACACATTGAGCGGAGAGGATATTCATCAAGCGCTCGCCAAGAGCGGATACCGCAATAAACTTGGCTTTGCAGTGCAGCTTTGCCTCATGCGTTTTCCAGGGAGGACTCCGGCACCGATTCAGACAAGTGCGGGAACGACCTCTTGACCCCTTTAATGTTCAGGGTCAAGAGGTCGTTCCCGTCGCTGGGGGCAGGCCGCTCTCGCAGCGATCCTCAGCGTCCTCGATATCGAATCCCTCGGCATTGAGGAGCAAACCTATTCGGGTGTCATCGCCTTGGCACAAGGCCGCGCATTGAAAGCCATCGACTTGCGTATGGATGACGATGGCGTTCTCCCCAAGTCCCTGGCGGAGGCAGGTGGTGACGCGGCGATATTGACCCCGACGCTGCACAATCCGACTGGTAATATCTGGTCAGAGGCACGCCGGCTGGATCTGCTCTCCGTCGCCGCTCGCAGCGGTACGCTTGTTATTGAAGATGATGCCTATGGACCATTGGCCGACATTCAGCCTATGGCTGCCTTACATTCCGACGTATCAATCCTCTTTGTCTCGACGCTCTCCAAGACCGTAGCTCCCGGACTTCGGACCGGCTTCATCTGGGGCAGAGGCCCGATAATCGAGAAATTGAGTTCGGCCATATATGCCACGAGCTGGGGAGTGGCTCCTCTCATGATGGAGGTTGCCATCCAACGGATCGAAGGTGGCATGGTGAATGAGCAGATTGCTGGTCAACGCCTGGAGGTTGAAGCAAGGCATCGTCTTGCATCGGCATTTTTCCCGGAGCTCCGCGGGAGCCCCCTTCGCCTCACATCTTCCTTCGAACACTCGCGCCGACAAGCCTATTCAAATTGGCCGGTGTTCGCGTCGCAGGGTCTTCAGCATTCTCAAGACGACCAGAAACAAATCCTGGCATACGGATCAGTTTGGGTGCAGCGCCGTCCCGGGTGACGCTCAACATAGCGCTCTCACGGTGCGCGGAGATCATTAGCCCACACGCCCGCCCTTAGCGGGTATTAATGTAGAAATGACCACGGAGCCCCATCTTCTCTCGCTTTCCACTCCGCCTGCTCCTCTGGAGTCAATGAAGCCCACCATTTTTCGTGTCTCTGATAGGCTTCCTGCTTCCGCCGCTGTGCAGCAGGAATGAGAACATCATGAACCTCTCCAACTGATGACACAACACGCTGAATATCTTCCTTTGTAGGCGATGACCAGCTTGGGCGGTCTCATCGATTGATCTGCCATTTCAGTTTTCTCCTGATCGTTCCACTCTTCTTATGAATTTGACACACATTGCGATGCCGCATGGAGGCGTCCACCCCATCGACAGGGCCCAATTCGTAAGGGAGGGCACATCGGACTGGGCGACGTTGGTTCAGCTTTCAGGCAATCCGGCCGCGATCATGAGCGCTGTCAGCCGTTCGGAAGCCCCGAGATAATCGGGGTTGTCGCTCCTGAAGGACGGCAGGATGTTCCGTGCGGTCGAACCCGGTCTCAGCTCCAGGCCTTTCACCATAGCGGCCCTAGCCTCGTCGGTTCGCCCCAATTGCTGATACGCAGCGGCGAGCAGCATATGGGCCCGTCCG
>Ga0153941_1000046_pt1 | contig 82378 bp, 73 predicted proteins | sample TSNJ025MetaG_FD_104733 | JGI IMG/M metagenome (GOLD analysis project Ga0153941, IMG submission 104733) | Attine ant fungus gardens microbial communities from New Jersey, USA - TSNJ025 MetaG | ecosystem: Host-associated > Fungi > Mycelium > Unclassified | place: USA: New Jersey, Brendan T. Byrne...
AGGCCCAGACCTGCGCCGGTGCTGCTGCCGGCGAGATTCGGTTGCATGCCCGGATCATCTGAGGTCTCTGACGAAGGCCACGCCTGAGCATTGTTCGTATCGAGCCACTGCGGAAAGAAATGCGGCACGAGAGGCTGCAACGCCGGCGGGACCGGAACGCCGAAAGGCGACGGCGGCGATGCCGCGAATGACTGCGGCGGGATGCGCGTTTGTGGAAGCGGTGCCGAAACCGCCCCGCTAACACTTGATTGCGGCGGAGCGAATGCGCCACCCGACACAAGCCCACCGACCTTTCCCAGTAGATCGGATTGCAGCCAGTCGAACGGACCGCCCGGCGCGGGCGGCGGGGACAGAGCGAGTGCAGGAATCCATGGCCGTATTCCGTCTGCCGTGATTCCTGGCCATGGATAGGAACCCGAGCTGCCGTTATTCGGCGCGACGGAGGCGGCTTGTCCCGCCCAACCGGGGGCATAGATTTGGCCGTGGTCATCTGGCTGAGTGCCGTCGAAATCGAATGGGCGAGGCGCTGCCTGGATCCTCTGGACGGAACCGGGAACGACCATTCCCCTGCTGTCGATGATGTAGGTCGCCTGCCCGTCCGCGGTCCTCAACTGCCGCCCGCCGGGCGGAATGTCAGGTGCCACGGGCCCTATCGCGTCCAGCCATTCCGCCGCCGCCCTCATGCCGCCGAGCGTCGCAGCCACCCGCGAGCACATGGGCGCAGAAGAAACTTCCGAGTCAACGAGGTTGCCGGGGAAGCAATCTCCGATCCCGTTCTTCTCCCATGTCTTCTTGGCGAAATCGAATATTTCCCGGTCGCGGAAAATGCCCGCCCTGCCGTTTTCGACATCCTTGGCAATGTGATTGTACAAATCTTCCGCGATCATCTGCGAGAAATTCTCGACCGGGCCGGGGTACTGATCAGCGCGTCCAGCCGCCCATAAATAAGCTTGGACCGCCGCATTCGTGTGCATTGCCTGTCGGCCCAGCTCCCCACTGAAGCTGGACACCTCTGCCCGGGTGAGCGCCTGGTTGCTTCCTGTCAGGTCGTGATACAACAGATAAAATCCGGCGCGGTCGCCCGCATCGAGTTTGGCCTTGAGTCGGTCCACGTCGGCTTGCGTCAACGCCGCCACATTCGTCTCCTTTTTTCTTATCTCGTCGTGATTCTAGATGCGGTGATCGCGGTTCAGCGCTTCGGTTCCAGCCTGAAGCCGTTCAGCAAGTTGACCACCGCTTCCTGTATTTCTCGCCATCGATGCAGTTGGTGGCGGCTGAAAATGAATTCCAGGGATAGGTTATGACCAAAATTCGACTGGCCGCCACAGCCGGCGCCGGGATTCTCCTCTACCCTCAAACAATCGAAATAAATGTCCGGTTGATCTCCGCCAAGATCCGGCACAAGATATTCCTTCATGATCACGTTGCGCATGTACCATGTTTTCTCTTTCCCTTTATCCACATAGACGAGGTATTTTTCGCCTGACCGATCGGCCGTGCGCTCCATCAAGGTCCATTGGGTAGCGATTTCCCACTTGAGTGAGCGTGAGACATTGTTGTCACCCTCGGTGCTTCCATGCGACATCAGATCGATGATCACGACGTCCGCGCCGCGCTCGCTCGATCGGGTGGCGCTCAGCGGCGCCATCGACGGAAAGATGGTCTGCATGTGGATGAAGTCCTGCACGCCTCCCTGCCAATTGTCCGAAAACGTCATATAGACCTTGGGAATCTTGAACCGGATGAGCTCGCCTCTGTCTTGCAGCGCGACCTCGACCGGCGTCAGATCCGTTGTCCGACCGAAATAATACGACTGTTCCTGCGCCCCTGCCCCGCTTGCGAAGCAACCGCCGCATAGTATTGCGGTCCCGATGGTTATCGGTGAATTCAACCATGACCGCACGGGGCAATCCTTCCTCTGTGCCTGACGACGATAATACCGCGCGCCGGGGCGGGGCAATACGCCGAGATCAGGTGAATGGGCTTATGAAAAGAAAAAGTGCACGAGAGGCCTCGGGAAGCAGTGCGCCGATCGGCGGCAGCGCCGCAACTTGCTGCGGCACCATCCGCGTTTGCGCAGGTTCGGGGCGCGGCCCTCGGGGTGGGAAAAAACAACAGGCCCGGCGAAATTCCGCCGAGCCTGTATTTCCCAACTACAGCACGAGCTCCCCGCCTGTCAAGAATTTTCCCGGAACCATCGCCTGCCGCGGACGCGCAGAGCCGGGAATTCTCTCCGGGTCGGGAGCCGACGAGCGGCCCTGCAACGCTGGGGGTGCCACACACCTTATATATAGAGACGTTATATATATAGAGACGGTCGCCACCCCCACCAAAGCGACCCCCCGCCTCACCGCCGCTCCCGCCATCCCTTCGCCTGCGCGGCCCGGAGGATCGCCATGTCGAACTCGGCGGCGAGCGCATCGCCGCGGTTGGTCGTGACGGTATGCTGGAAGGCCCCGGTCCCGTACCCGGTGATGCCCCGCTCCGCGGTGCGCTCGCCGGCTTCGAGTAGCGACCAGGCCTCCACGCTCTGCCCGCATTCCGCGAAATAGTCCGCCAGCATATCGACCAGGATGGCGGCGCGCTGCGCCGGCGAACGCCGGGGCTTGGGCTTGGCTGTTCGGAGCTTGACGAAGGAGTTGCGATTGGCAAATACGGTCGCGATCGCGCGGGCGAAGCGCGCGATGTCGGCGGCATGGATCGGATTGACGTGGCGGTTCTCGGCGCAGATCGCATAGAGCGCATCCCAGGCCGCCTCGGCCGGCACGGCGTCCCGGATGCGCTCATGCAGCCGCTTCTCCACCTGTGCCTGGCGCTCCAGTTCGGCCGGGACCACGTAATCGGATGGCCCGCTGTATCCGAGGTCGAACGCCGCGGAGTGTGCCGCCGGCCGCGGGAATCCCATCAGACGCCGGTAGCGGCCGAGGTGCCGCCCCAATTCGAACAGCGCCTCCGCCTCGGTCGCGCTGATCACGTTCTGCACCTGGTGCAGCCGGCCGATTTCCGATTCCAGCGCCCGATCCTGCCAGAACCGGCTGCGGGATTCCTTGCAGCGGTTGTAGATCCCGAGGTCCCGAGGATCCCCGCGATCCCTCCGCTTCACGTCGCCCGACGGATACCGCTCTGCGATTTTCCGGGGCCGCCCCTTCCTCACCACCACTAGGGCACGCTTGGCGCTCATGATTCTTTCCTCTTGTTGTGGGCCATAAAAAATGGCCGGGCGCAAAGCCGGCCGTGTTGGAACTCTTGATCGTGGACGCCGTCATGGCGGCGTCCACGGAGTGGCGCCCCGCTCGCTTGTCCGCAAAGCGAGCGGAGCGCCTCGTTCAGGCCGCTTGCGCGCTGCCGCGCGTGCGGCCCGGGGTCGTGCGCTGCTGCTTGGTGCGCCGAAACGTCTTCGCTTGCGAGGCCGTCGTTGCCGGCTGCGAGAGCTGCTGCGTGAGAATCTCGCCGAGCTCCTGGAAGTTCTCGGCGAGGTCGCCGAAGCCCTCCTCGATGTCGTCGCCGAGGGCCTCGAGATTCCGTTCGATCTTATTGATCGTCGGCTGGATGCTGCGTTTCAGTCTGGTCTTCATCATTTCAGGCTCCTGGTGAATTTCCCCGTCCCTGCCGATCGGCAAGCTTGCGCCTACCATGTTTATGCCGGCGGGCCACGCGCGCCTTGATGGCTGTCGGTGCGGTGCGCGCTTTCATCGCCGGCGAAGTGTCGTTCGCCAACACCCGGTGCACCATGAGCGCGATCGTGTCGTGCACGTCCTGCATTGCGAACACATCGGCGCCGAGCTTGCGCGCGATCAGCCGCGTCATCACGCCGACGCGGATCGCGAACGCCTTGGCGATGTCCTCCGAACTGGTGCCGCGCCCTTCGACTTCGGATGCGATCCACTCCAGCACCGGATTCGATGCGATCGGAAAGAACCGGAAGTGCAGCCGATTGAACGCGCCCTGATAGCCCGGCATGTCCTCGAGCATGCGTTGCTCGGCCTCCTGCGGCGAGAACTCCTGCATCTCCCGTCCCCATTTTTCCTCGATTGCCCGGCGAACCATTCCAGCCCCTCAGCGCGAGAACAACGTGATCGCCAGTACGAATGCCCATGACCAAAAGTACGCGACAACTGCGATCACCATCGTGCGGTCCATTTGCATTCCCCCGATTCAAACACAGGCCCTCGCGCATGCACGGGCTCCCGGGATGTCATTGCAGTCGCCGTTTCTGCTGCGTTTCCGTGATGCGCCGCGCGTGCTCCTGGGCGAGCTGCCAGACTTCGCCGAACAGCTTCTCCGCGATCTCCAAGGCATCGCGCGGATCGAGCGAGAGATCGGCGCGGATCTGACCATCGCTCAAGTTCGTGCTCAGCTCGGAATGCGCCAAATCGATTCGCAGATGCACGTGGCCTTCGCCACAGGCCTGGATGCAAACCCGACGCGGTTGTTGTGCCTTGCTCATCCGGACACCAGTCGAAGATGGCGAGCGCACCACGAGCAGCCGTCGTAGGCCACCCTGGCTCCGCAATAGCCGTATTTGAGACTATCCGGCGAAGCATCCGCGGCGGTCCACTCGTAGGGAAAGCGGCACATGTCGCTTGCGAGGTCGGCGAGTGAAGTGAGCTTGCGCGGCCGCAGGGACGCCACCGCTCCGCAGGGCATCGTCGTCGGTTCGGTTGGTACGTTCGATCGCAATTGGTTTGACCTCTCCGTGCGCGCTGCACGCGCCTGGTGGATGCGGCGCACCCGGTCGCGCTTTGCCGCCAAGTCCTCGGCCGGCAGATGCTTCCAGCCCTGCCGCCGCCGCACTTGTTCGACCGGAAGCGCCAAGCCCATGCGGTGCAGCTTTCCGATCACTCCGTTGCGCGAGAGCGGTGGCAGCAGCGCGAAGCCGTTCGCGTTCAATTCGCCGGCGATCCCGCTGCACGAAAATTCGCGCGCCCAAAGCTCGGTGAGCCTCTCGATCCGTTCTGGCGTCCATGCGCTGACCATCGTTCACTCTCCCGGTTTGCTTTCGTCGCACGCTGCCGCCGCAGTGCGCGCGCACACGAATGGGCCGCTCGCGGTCGGCAGCGCGGACGCGCGATGCGCTGGGCTGCTCGCATGTCGGACCGGCCGTGGACGCGAAAGCGAGCGGTCCGGCTGGACCTTCGGATGTTCGGGTGGGGACAGCGGGAGGGCGGCGCCGAGTTCACGGAGAAAGCTCGGCGCCGCGCGCTCACTCGCTCGTGAACCGGGGCGCTGCATTTTCGCATCGCCACCGTTCCACTTATGGGTGTAACATGGCGATTCGCCTAGGGGACAATTTAGGGTAATGCGATGCGCGGTCGGCTCATCACGCCGCCCGACGTGCAAGATGTGTTCGTGTCGGGGCTCGGCCGCGTCGAGCTGCTCGAGGGCGGCATCGCAAGATTCTATCTTTACAGGGAAATCTCGCAAGAAGGCGAGGAGCCGGAGCACGAGACCGTGCTGTGCGTCGTGGCACCGGTCTCGGCGATCGCCGCCGCAGTCGAGCAGATGGTCGCTGCGATCGGCGGCAAGCCGCCGGCGGGCGCGGGCCGCGAGCGTAGGCTGAGCTAGGAGCTGCACGGCGCGGCCTCCCCGGCTACCGCAGCGAGTGGTCCCGTGAAGTCGTCGGCCGTCACCGCGCCGTCCGTGGCGGCTCGGATTCTTTCGATGGTCTGCCAGCCCGGGCGGATTTTCCGCCGGCGGATGCGGCTCACCGTTCCCCGCGACACACCGATCATGCCGGCCATGTCTTCGTCTCGGAGCCCGTTGCAGACCATGTAATCGGCCAGGTGCATCGATGGGGATGTACACCTGGCGCACACCCCCTGTCAACTCTCTTGTACACGAATCGCCATGGACAGCGCTGCGGAAATGTGCACGATATGCACATGGCAAAGCGGGTACTCCGCCGTTTTCGTGGGGAAAAGCGGCACCGCCGGACGTTCATCCGGGAGTGGAGGCAATCGCGCGGGCTTACGCTCGAGCAGCTGGCGGATCGAATCGGGATCACACACGCCAGCCTGTCGCGCATTGAGCGCGGGCTTCAACCCTACAGCCAGCCGCAGCTCGAAGCGATCGCGGACGCGCTCCAGACCGAACCGGCCTCGTTATTGATGCGCAATCCGGTCGATCCGGAAGGGATCTGGTCGGTCTGGGATCAGGCCAAGCCCGGAGAGCGCCGCCAGATCGTGGAAATTGCGAAAACTCTCATCAAGACCGGCACGTAAGCTTACCTTTTGGCCCGCGTCCACGGGACTACCCAAAACGTCGAGGAACTGCGCAGCGAGGCCGGCAGCCTTCGTCCGGCGGCCATTTGAACATGCCTGACGAGCACGCGGAGCGCCGGAACCTTGGTTCTTTCCGAGCTCGCGCTCGCACCCGCCGTTGCTAGGCGGCCACGCCTGCCGCTGGGTCAATGCTCGATGAAATTGCGCTTGTTGGGCTCGGATCCGCGGGACGGGCCGATAACCGTGTCCCCGCCTGGCGCAATGGGCACCGCGCCAAGCGGCTGCGTGAAGATGGCCTGATGTTCATGGCCTGTACAGCCGGTGGAGGCTTTCGTGCCAATTGTACGCTGGTCGCACATTTAGGCTTGATCCGATATGTACAACCGGTGTACATTGCTTCATTCAACGGAGAGCTCCTGCTCGTGTCGGATGAAGCCCGCTACATCGTCGAGATCCGCCATCGGTCCGGCCATTATCTCGCCGAAGTCGATCTCGACCGTACCGCCCGCGACACGGTGCTGACCGACCTTCTCGCCGGCCAATACGCAGGCGCCGCGCGCGTCTACCGGCTTGCGGACGCGACCGCGGAATTTGCCCGCGCCGTGTCCCAGCGCTGCGTCGACGAGGGCGAGGACGTGCCGTTGTGGCTCGCCGATCTCCTCGACAACGCGAGCGAGCCGGCATCCGCGCGCTTCAACGTCAAACCCGCCGAGGCAGCCGCGACATGAGCCTTGACGAACAGGGACAGCGTCGTCCGGAAAACCGCATCGCCACCGCGCTGGTGGGCCTGCTCGGCGCCACCCAGGCGCTCGCGGCGCTCGCGGGTAGCGACGCCACCCTTTCGCTGCTCGCCAAGGAAGAGCTCGATACCGGCGAAATCGCCCTCGCGCGCAATCAGCTCAACCGGGTGCTGCAACGTATCGATGCGGAGCTGGACGCCGTGCCATGACCGCCGCCACCGAAGCGCATCCTGTGATCGCCCGCAAGCCATCGAAGCCGCGCTGGCTATTTATGTCTAGCTCTCGACCTAGAACGGGCGCGACAAACGGGGTGTCCTCGACTTCAGGGCGCGTCAGTATCCAGCAAACGGCGAATTCGGACTGGATTTGGAGGACGCGCGCGACCATCAAGCGGCTGCGCCGCCAAACGCCTGGCTCGTCCGGCAATGGAACCCGCCCGACGGCATGAAGGAGGATTTCGCGCTACGGCGTGCGGACTGGCCGATCTGCCACCGGACGGTTGGCAAACACTCGCGCCGGTAGCGGAATTCTGATGCCGCCAAAGGCGAGCGCCCGCGACCAGTCGGCCGGGCGGGATGGCCTTCGCGCCTGCGCAAGCCCCGGGGCGCGCGCTTGGCAACGCGACGCCCCGGTGCGAGCGGCCCCCAGCCCCCTGCCGGTCAGCCTTTGGTCACGATCGGCGGAGGCGGACCCTTGCCTTTGCCGATCGGAAACGGTTCCTTGCCGGCACATCCAGCAAGGCTCAACCCGACAACAACCGCGACGACCGCGAGTAGAAACGTCTTCATAGCTCCCCCCGTCTGTGGGTGACCGCAAACTACTGCGAGCACGCCCCCCCCACTAGTGCTGAAAAGCCACACTCGCCAGGAAACCTGCTATCCAGCAAGCTGACCCGCTCCGACGAAAGATATACATTTCCCGTAAAGAACCCTCGTCCTGCGGCGAAGCGAGGCTTGCGATGAGAATCGTGGCGATCTGTGTCGTGCTGATCCTGGTCGCCGGATGCGCGAGTCCGAGCGGCACCGCAGCCGGCCTGATGGGGGATGAACGGGGCGGCAAGATCCCGTATGCCGCCGGGAATATGCCTGCTGCCATGAATTCCGTGCGAACCCATTGCCAGCAGTTCGGCAAGAAAAGTTTCATCACGCAGATGAATGTCGCCTCGGAGGGAGGGCAACTGGTCTTCGAATGCCACTAGCGGATCGCTCCGGATGGGAGCGCCGAACCGCATCTCGATAGCCCGCATGATCTCACGCGCGATGAGCCGTCGTTGTCCGCAGCCGTCGCGAGGCATCGCAAGACCGAGGCCTCCACTGTTGCGCCGCGATCACGCCCAACAGAAAACGGAATCGTATGTTGCCTCGCCTCATCGGAACTGGCCGGGCTGTGGCACGATCACGATATGCCCGATTCGGGCGGGGATGGGCTCGATGGAAGCGAAGATATTCTTGATGGTTGCGCTACTGGCACCGGTTCTGATGTTGGCAGCAGGCATTTTTGCACACCGGCAAAATACGCGAGCCGAAATGGGAAACGGCAAGTTAGCCGGTGATTGGCGGGGGCACAAGGACTCGAACCTTGGACCCGCCGATTAAGAGTCAGCTGCTCTACCAACTGAGCTATGCGCTCCCGCCGAGAAGCCCAGCTGGAAATCGGTTCCGACCGCATGCGCCCGGGCGGGCGGAGGGCAGCGCCCGACGAAAACCGTGGTGAGCGCTATGGCGCTGGCCTTCTTGACCGGATGCGCAAGCACCACCGGGCACCACCAGTACCGCGACCGGTCCGACCGCCACGGATGACGAGCGGGGTGGAAAGGTCGCCTACGCCGACAACATGTCCGCCGCCAACAATTCCATGCGAACCTATTGCCAGCGGTTCGGCAAGAAGGGCTACATTACGCAGATGAACCTCTACCCCCAAAGAGGAGGAACGATGATTTTCGAATGCCATCAGGCGGGAGTGCAATCGATGCCCAATCGCAACACGATCGGTCTCGCGTTCTGCCTCTGCTTCGCCCTGTCAAGCCCCGTGGTTGCACTGCCATGCTCGCTGACCGAGCCGGACTATCAGGCGCTGCAGAACACCACGGAAAAATCGTATGCGAAATCCGACATCGAGGCATTGGACCCCAAAGATCAAGAGGCGCTATGCAAGGCGCGCAAATTCTACCGCGAGGCGCGCGGGAAGGACCCGCGGGCGTTCGCGCGGACTCATACGCTGAACGACATTCCGGCGAGAATGTCCCGATTTTTGACCCCGGAAGAATATGGCCAGGTACGATCGGCGATGAACGAGGTGATCGTGGAGGACTCCATCCGGAAACGGAGCCCGTCTCGGGATCGCAAATAGGTGGCTACTCTGATTTCCGAGTTCTTCAAGAACCCATAACCCTGAAAGCTGTCGGTCCGGCGATCCCCGCCTTGATCGCCGCTCCACACGCCTGCGCGTGATGTTTCTCAAAGAGCCGGCGCTGGAGACCCTCGGCGGGCCACACCGCAGCCCGGCTCTATGGCGTCCTGCCCGGCGTAAGTTGAACGAATACGGGATTTGGCGAGAATTTCGGGTCCGTTACGCCCGGCTGCGCTCGCTGTATTTGAATGTTGACCGTGCTCGGTGCGTAGCCGCGCTGTTTGAAGGTCACGCTGAACGGCCTGTCGGTCGAAACTTCCATGGCGCAAGGGGTCTCACAGCCGGCTCCGAGCGAAGTCTGCGCCAGCGCGCCTTCGGGGCTGGAATTGAGGTCGATCGTGCCGTGGACGACGACGGCATTCGATGCGGCTGGTACGGCTGCGGCTGGTACGGCTGCGGCTGGTACCGCTGCGGCTGGAGCGGCTGCGGCTGGTACGGCCGCGACTGGAGCGGCTGCGGCTGGTACGGCCGCGACTGGAGCGGCGGGTTGGGACGACCACGACGGGTACCACGGGAACAACGCATTGGACGCCGGACTCTGTTGCTCCACGGCGGCCTGGCGCGGACCCTCGCGACGGGCCTCGGTTTCGTTCGAACGGCTGGGCTTTCGCTGCGCCGGCGCCGCCGCCGCTCGTTGCGGCTGCGGACTAGACTCCGCCGCCGCGCGTTGAGGTTGCCGACTCGACACCGGCGCCGCGCGTTGGGGCTGTTGCGGAGCTGGGGATTGCGCGCTCGACAGTTCGGTTTCATTCGGACGGCTTGGCTTGCGCTCCGCCGGCGGCGCTCGTTGCGGCTGCGGACTCGACTGCGCCGCCGCGCGTTCGGGCTGCGGACTAGGCTGTTGCGGAGCTGGGGATTGCGCGGTCGACAGTTCGGATTGGAGCCGACGAACGCGTTCATGTAGCTCGGCATTCTCCTTTTCGGCTTGCAGCCGACGCGCCCGTTGACGCAGTTCAACACCCTCCTTTTCGGCTTCGAGACGACGGATTTGATCGCGCAGCTCTGTATTCCACTTTTCGATCGTCTCGGTGCTGATCGGCGTCGTCGATTGCGCCAAACTTTGGTTGGAAGTCGCGATGGGCGCCGCGAGCACTACGGTGAACGAAACGAGCCCGAGCAAAACCTTGTTCATCTTCCCCCTCCCCACGCATCCTTCCCTACATCCCCCGCAAGCGCCCGATGATACTATGATTGCGGCCCTCGTCGAGCAGGATCATCGCGCTACCGGCCGTGCTCGGCGGAGCCGCTCGAGACGGCGGGTCGGGACCGCCGCGCGGGAATCGGCCGGAACGCGGCGGGCGCGGGGCTACGATCGCCCGTCCGTTGCTCGGGTAGGGTTCCGGTGTCGCCCATTCCCAATCGCAACTTGGAGAAATGCCGGAGAATTCGCGGATTCAGCCTAAACCTTTGATTTTATTGGTGGGCGCACAAGGACTCGAACCTTGGACCCGCTGATTAAGAGTCAGCTGCTCTACCAACTGAGCTATGCGCCCACCCAGACTCCGCGCAAAACCGCGAGCGTGGCCGTGTAGCAAAGGGCCCCCGGACTGTCCAGGGAAGCGAAGAACCGCCAGCGGCGGCGTCCGGCGGCTCCCTTTGGTTGTGGGTCCCGTTCGGCAGCAAAGCATCCTGAGGCGAAAGCGCCGTCCTTCGAGGCGCGGCGCTTGCGGGTCCCCATCGCGCAAGGCGCGACGGGGTGGGCCGGCGCCTCGCACCTCAGGCTCTCAGGATGACGGCGTTCGCCTCGAAGGACGTGCTGTGCTCGCCCGGGACACCAGGCCCAGCACGTTCAGTCGCGGTCGAACCCGCGATGCTCGCGCCAGTGCATGGCCATGCGGTGGCCGCGCATCGAGCGTACCAGGAAGAACAGCCGGTGCTTCTGGTCCTCGTTGAGGCTCTGGTAGAGCGGACCGGCCGCGTCGGCGAGGCGTTTGAGGTCCGCCGCGGTCTTGGTCATGGCATCGGCTCGCTCGCGCAGGCGCTCGATCGGGTCCGTCGGACGCGGCTCGTTGCGCCGTTCGGTCCGCCGCTCGTAGCGATCCTTGGCGAGATCGCGGATCGCCTGCTCGACCCCCGGCCAGTTCTTCTCCTGGTCGGGCGTGAGCTTGAGCCCCGCCTTGATGGCGGCGATGCGCGCGTCGGTCAACGCATTGACGTCCTGCTCGCTCGGGCGCCAGTGTTGGCGGCCCTCGGACCCGACCTGCGGCCGCTGCGGCGCCGGCTGCTGCGCGAAGGAGACGGAAGAGCCGGCGATCGTCAGCGCCGTCGTTCCGGCGAGAAGAGCTTTCCACATGGATGCCTCCAAGACTGCACTCGGACACGCCCAGTAGAAGCTCGCACGAAAATTTGGACAAGTTAAAGTTTGGACAGAGATTACGGGCTTGTAACGTAGATGTACGCGCGTTCACGCCAACGGACGAGGCATCGTCGTTCCGGGGCGCGCGGCAGCGCCACCGTTGTTCATGGGTCTCGGCTAGCGCTCCCCCGCATCAAGTGCGGGGTCGCTTGGCCGGGACGACGCGCTTCCCTGTTTCAAGTTACGGCGCCACCATCGCCTCCGGCTTGGTGCGCAGGCGCTTCACCATCAGCCGGTTGAGCGCGCCGAGATAGGCTTTCGCCGAAGCGACCAGCGTGTCGGGATCGGCGCCTTTCGCCGTCACCGTCTTGCGGTTCTCCGAAAGCCGCACCGAGACTTCGGCCTGCGCGTCGGTGCCCTCGGTCACCGCATGCACCCGAAGTGTCGATGCCGGTGTGGAACGGCACCGCGTCGTTGCGCACCTTCATGGCCATCACGACTTCCTCGAGCGAGGCGTTGCCGCCGTTTATGGCGGACGCTGGGCACGCCTGGAAAGGTGGTTCGTGGCGCGGCTCACTCGGTTCTTCGGTCAATTGTACGCGAGCGTAAGCTCGTCAGCTTATGAGACGCTGTCCAATAGATGACCGCTCCTGGCACTTTGCATCCCTCCCTCGACGGGTGAAGGACGTCCGCTTTCAGCGCCCGAGGGGACATTCGCGAACTGCTATCGGTACCTGTTTATGGTTCACGCCCTGGTTCTCCGAGCGAACCACAGCCGACTCCACCAAGCCCGGGTGTTCACGGGTTTGGCATTTATAATTTTAGTCCAAGTCGGAAACATCCGAGTTGGGTTAGTAAACCGCCGTTGACAATGACTCTCCCCCTTGCCATGACCGGGCTTGTCAAGGCTCGCGCTGCAGGCTGAAGCTTTGCGGGCTCTCGCCGCGCTCGAAGCGCTCCCACATGGTCAGGTATGCAGCCTCGATGTGGCGGCGGAACCGATCGGTGTCGAACAGCGCCGACGTCGGCGCGTCTCGTGCGAGCCGCTCGCGGAAACCGCGCAGGAGCGTCGGGTCCGTCGCCAGCCGCAGCGCCAACGCCTCGTACTCTTCGAGGCTCGACGTCACCAGCTCGGGAAGCCCGACCGCCGCGAGCAGGCTTGCCGCGACCCGACCGGCAAAAGCCTCGCCTCGGCAGGTCACGAGCGGAAGCCCGGCCCACAGCGCGTCGCTCGCGGTCGTGTGCGCGCCGTACGGAAGTGTGTCGAGAAAAAGATCCGCCAGCCGATGGCGCGCGAGGTGGTCCTCGAGCGCGAGGTTCGCCGCGAACACCAGGCGTGCCGGATCGATGCCGCGCGCCGCCGCCTCCTTGCGCAGATTGACCTCGGCGGCGATGCTGCTGCGCATCAGCCACAGCACGCTGCCGTCGACCGCCCGGAGCAGCCGCATCCACACCTCGAACACCGGCGGCGCGATCTTCCAGTTGTTGTTGAAGCAGCAGAACACGAAGTTGCGATCCGGCAGCTCGGCTTCGCGCCGCGTTGGTGTGTGCGCCGCGATCCGCCGCTTCGAATCGTTGACCTGATAGCAATCGGGCAGTTGCACGATCTGCTCCGTCCACCACGCTTGCTGATCGAGCGGCAGTACCATGGAATCGGCGATGACGTAATCGATGAAATCGGCGCCCATCGTTCCGGGATAGCCGAGATAGCTCACCTGGATCGGCGCGGGACGATGAGCCAGAATGCCCGGACGGCAATCGAGGGTGAGGCCTTTGAGATCGACCGCGATGTCGACCTCCTGCTCATTGAGAAGCTTCGCCGCCTCGTAATCGCTCAGCGACGCGACATCGTGAAACCGGTCGAACGCGGCGAGCAGCCGCGTCCTCATATCGCTGCCGTCGTCGGGACCGAACGACACTCCCAGCACCTCGAAGCGGGAGCGGTTGTGCAGCTCGAACAATTCCGCCATCAGAAACGCGGTCGCATGACGATGGAAGTCGGCAGAGACGTAGGCGATCCGCAGTCTCTCGTGACGCCGCGCTTCCGGCTTGCACAATGGTTGCGGCACGTTCGGGATCAGGTGCGCGATGCTGTTTTTCGCGCATTGCAGCTGCAGGGCAGGGCTTCCGGTATAGCCGAGCACCGTCAGCGAAGGGACGAGCGAGCCGGCGGCAATACGCGCCGGTAATTCCTCGCCGATCCTTGCGGTCCTACCCCAATCGCAAATCGTGAGCGCAGCATTGGCAAGCCCACCGAAGGCGTATCGATGCTCGGGATCGAGTGCCAGCGCTTTCTCGAAGTCGGCGAGGCACTCCTCATATCGGTTCAGATGTTTGAGCGCACTGCCGCGCGCAGTTAGCGCCTCGACGTGATCGGGCCTGATGGCGAGCGCCCGGTCGAGGCTGGCGATCGCCTCGCCGTAGCGTTTGAGCGCGGCGAGCGCATTGCCGCGATTGTGGAGCGCTTCGGCATAGCGCGGTCGATGGGCGAGCGCCTTATCATAGCTCGCGATCGCCTCCTCATGCCGCTTGAGCTGGTGCAGAATCAAACCCCGGTTGTTGAGCGCCTCAGGGTAGCCGGGGCGAACCGCGAGCGCCCTGTCATAGCTCGCGATCGCCGATTCCTGGCGCTGGAGCTTCTCGAACGCGTTGCCGCGGTTGAAGAGCGCTTCCGCGTAGTACGGTCTGAGCGCCAGCGCTCTGTGGTATTGGTCGAGCGCGACTTCATACCGTCCGAGCTCGTGCAGCGTGAGACCGCGGTTGTTGAGCGCCTCGGGAAATTCGGGCGCAAGCGCGAGCGCCCGTTCGTAGCTCGTCAGCGCCTCGTCGTAGCGTTGGAGCTCGTGCAGCGCGAGGCCGTGGTTCGACCAGGCATGGGCCGCGTCGGGATTCTGCTTGACCGCGGTGCCGAGCAGTTCCAGCGCCTCGCGGTGGCGACCCTGAGCGTAGCGAATGATGCCGAGCAGGTGCGACGCGTGGAAGTCGTCGGGCGTCGCCGCGAGGATTTGGGCGCAGACTCTCTCGGCGTCGGCGAGAGCCCCCTTCTGATGGAAGGCTACGGCTAGGTCGAAGAGGCCGAGCTTTTCCTGCATGGCGATGACGAACGCTCGCTCACTCGTTCAAAGCCGCGCCTAAGGGGAGTGCTGCACGCTGAAGCTCTGCGGAGGTTCGCCGCGTGCAAATCGGTCCCACATGGTCAGGTACGCGGCCTCGATGCGGCGGCGGAAGCGATCGGTGTCGAACAGCGCCGAAGTCAGGCGGTTTTTCGCGAGCCGATCGTGGAAACCGCGAAGCAGGTTCGCATCCGCGGCAAGCCGCAGTGCCAAGGCCTCGTACTCCTCAAGATTCGATGTAACCAGCTCGGGAAGGCCGACGGCCTCGAGCAGGCTTGCCGCGACGCGGCCGGAAAAGGATTCGCCGCGGCAGGTCAGGAGCGGAAGGCCCGCCCACAGCGCGTCGCTCGCCGTGGTGTGCGCGTTGACCGGAAGCGTGTCGAGAAACAGGTCGGCGAGCCGGTGCCGGGCGAGGTGGTCCTCGACCTTGAGCGTCGTGGCGAACACCAGGCGCGCCGGATCGACCCCGCGCGCCGCCGCCTCCTTCCGCAGGTTGGCCGCGGCCGCGGCATTGTCCCAAATCAGCCACAGCACGCTGCCCTCGACCGCCCGCAACAACCGCATCCACATCTCGAACAAAGGCGGCGTGATCTTCCAGTTGTTGTTGAAGCTACAGAACACGAAGCCGCGATCCGGCAGCTCGGCCTCCCGCCGCGTCGGCGCGTGCGCCGCGATCTGCCGCTTCGAATCGTTGACCTGATAGGAATCGGGCAGATGCACGATCTTTTCCGTCCAGAACGGCTGCTGATCTAACGGCAGCACGATCGCATCGGCGATCACGTAATCGATGAAATCGGCGCCCATGGTTCCGGGATAGCCGAGATAGCTCACCTGGATCGGTACGGGACGGTGGGCGAAAATCCCGGGGCGGCAGTCGAGAGTGAGGCCTTTGAGATCGACCGCGATGTCGACCTCCTGCTCGTGGAGCAGTTTCGCCACGTCATAATCGCTGCGCGAACCCACCTCGTGGAATCGGTCGAATGCGGCGACGAGCCGCGCGCGCATGTCGCTGCCGTCGTCGCGCCCGAACGACACTCCCAGGACTTCGAAGCGCGAGCGGTCGTGCAGCTCGAACAGCTGCGCCATCAGGAACGCCGTCGCGTGCCGATAGAAGTCGGCCGATACATAGGCGATGCGCAGCCGGTCGTGACGCCGCGCTTTGCCCGTCCACAATGGTTTCGACGCAGGCGGGACCAGATATCCGATCGTCGTTCTGGCGCAGTCGAGCTGCAACGAAGGGCTGCCGCTGTAGCCGAGCACGCTGAGCGGCGGGACGATGCAACCGGCGGCGAGCCGTGCTGGCAATTCGCCGGCGATGCGCGCCATGCGCGCCCAATCGCAGCTCTTGAGCGCTGCGTCCGCCAGGCCGCCGAACGCGTGCGCATCATCGGGCTTGAGCGCCAGCGCCTTCTCGAAATCGGCGAGCGCCTCCCCGTAGCGCTTGAGCGCCTTGAGCACGTTGCCGCGGTTGTTGAGCGCCTCGACGTGATCCGGACTGATCGCGAGCGCCTTGGAGAGGTTGGCGAGCGCGTCCTCGTAGCGCTTGAGCGTGAACATCGCGCGGCCGCGATTGTTGAGCGCGTTGGCATAATCGGGCCTGAGCGCGATCGCCTGGTCATAGCTGACAATCGCGTCCGCATGGCGGTTGAGATCGAACAGCGCGTTGCCGCGGTTGTTGAACACCTCGGGATTCGCCGGGCGGATCGCGAGCGCCCGGTCGTAGCTCTCGACGGCTTGCTCGTGCCGCTTGAGCGCAGACAGGGCATTGCCGCGGTTGAAGTGCGCCTCCGCATAGTCGCGCCGCAATGCCAGCGCCTTGTCATAGCTCTTGATCGCCTCCTTGTAGCGGCCGAGCTCATGCAGCGTGATGCCGCGGTTGTTCTGCGCCTCGGGAAAGTCCGGCGCGCGCGCCAGCGCCTTCTGGTAGCACGCCAGCGCCTGGTCGTACGCCTTGAACCGCTGCAGCACGATCCCGTAGTTCGACAGCGCCCGCGCGTCGTCCGGCTGCTTCTTGAGCGCCGCGCCGATCAGCTCCAGCGCGTCGGCGTGGCGACCCTGGTGGATCCGGATCACTCCCAGCATATGCAACGCGTCGAAATGATTGGGATGCAGCGTGAGGACCTGCACGTAGAGCCGTTCGGCGGCGTCGAGGTTCCCGCGCTGGTGCAGCGCGAGCGCCTGATCGAGCAATTGCGCCGGATTCAGCATTGCAGCGACGTGCTGCTTCCTGTCATTCCAACGTCTGCGTCGGCGGGAAGGTTGGCGGCTTCAGGCCGCTCCAGGTCCGCTTGCCATCGGGATCCGCGATCGGGACGGTGGGCCCAATCGATCGAATGTTGGGTCCCGGCGGTGCGTCGACGGACGTCTGCGTCGGCTCCAACGTCTGCGCCGGCGGGAAGGTTGGCGCCTTCCGGGCGCTCCCGGTCGGCTTGGGATCGGGATCCGCGGCGCGGGCGGTGGGTCCAGTCGATAAAGCGTCGGGTTTGACCGAAGGACCTGGCGATGTGCCGGCGGACGTGTGCGTCAGCTCCAACGTTTGCGCCGGCGGGAAGGTTGGTGCCTTCCAGGCGCTCCCGGTCGGCTTGGGATCGGGATCCGCGGCGCGGGCGGTGGGGCCAGTCGATAAAGCGTCGGGTTTGACCGAAGGGCCTGGCGATGTGCCGGCGGACGAGTGCGTCTGCGCCGGCTGCAACATCCGCGCCGGCGGCAAGCGAAGCGCGGCGCTCCCGGGCGGCTTGGGATCGGGATCCGGGACAGGGACGGCGGGTCCAGTCGATAAAGCGTCGGGTTTGACCGAAGGGCCTGGCGATGTGCCGGCGGACGAGTGCGTCTGCGCCGGCTCCAACATCCGCGCCGGCGGCAAGCGAAGCGCGGCGCTCCCGGGCGGCTTGGGATCGGGATCCGCGACAGGGACGGCGGGTCCAGTCGATAAAGCGTCGGGTTTGACCGAAGGGGCTGGCGATGTGCCAGCAGATGTCCGCGCCGGCTCCAACATCTGCGCCGGCGGGAAGGCGGGCGCGGTGCTCCCGGTCGGCTTGCGGTCGGAATCCCCAACAGGGGCGGTGGGTCCAGTCGATAGAGCATTGGGATTGGCTGAAAGTCCTGGCGGCGCGGTGGCGGATGTCTGCGCCGGCTTGGCCGCTTCGGGCGCTGCCGTTTCCGCGCCGGACGGCCGGTCGGGATCCGACCGGCCGGTCCTAGCCGGTGGCCGAAGGTCCGCGCCGCGCGATGGCGCCTCGTAACCCGCCGGCCGCACTGCCCGGGACCGGCCGGTTAGCGGCGCCCGATGCCTGTCCGTCGCGCGGGGCGCCGCGACCGGTTGCGCTGCGAGAATATCGCCGGAGCGGGCGTCGACGACGAGGCGCACCGGCCGTCCTAACGAATCAACTGCGCGCACCCCATAGAACAGGTCCTCGCGAACCGGAGTAGCGGTCGGCAAGTAACCCGAGGCGCGCACGATGCCGACGACCTCGCGCGGGGCCAGCAGTCCGGCGGCGACCTTCGATTCAGCCCATGCAGAGGCGCTCGCCAGGCAGAGCAGACCCGCCGCGGCAATCGCTTTGATCTTCACGGCGTCTCTCCCTCTCCGACGAAACCGGCGCGTCACCCCCCGAGATCGCATCGCAACCACGATAGCCCTGATTGCGACAGCGCTCCGGCGAACCGCGGCTCGATCTGTTACCCGATCACAGTTTGCTCGAATAATAAAGGTCCTGACCATAGCTGTGCCCAATCGATGCAAATCGGCTCGGTGCTCGTTTTCAACGAATGACGCGGAATCCGAGCGATTAGTTCGTTTGATCCCGCGGCATTCTCCCACCTCCCCCTGGAGGGGGGAGGTCGGCAAGCGTCGCAAGACGCGGGCCGGGTGGGGGTGAAACTGCATCACCCCACCCCGGCAGCTCGCAAAATGCTCGCTGCCGACCCTCCCCCTCAGTCGACATCGGATGTTTCCGATGTCGACCAACGTAGATTGCCGAACCCGGGAACACCCGGGTTCGGTGGGAGGGTGAAGCGCGTGGGGCGCTCGGCAGCGAACTGATCAACTGGATCTCGAATGACGACGATTGCGCGTCATCATCCGTCGGATCGTCTCGGACCGAGCAACGCTTCACGAGTCGGGTTTCAAATTGTCGAGGCCGCGAACGAAGATCTGCTGCCCTTTCGGTGCGCCGACCGCGCGGCTCAGCGCGGCGCGCAGCGTCGCGGCGAAGTCGCCGGTATAGAGGCGGCCGCCCTGGTGCGAGAGGTTCGAGTTCGCGTCGACGTAGATCTCGCCGCCGATACGCTCCCACAGCCGGCAGAAGGCGTAATCCTCGGAAAGATACCGCCGGGACTCCGGATCGACCGCCGCGTCGAAGAAGCGAAAATGCACCGGGCCTTCCGGATAGGTGCCTTCCGGCCAATCGGGCGTGTAGCGAAGCTCCGGATAGGCGGTGATCAACCGGTCGAACACTTTTCGCTTGATGCACATGAAGCCAGTCGGCGCCTCGCGCACCTTCATGAATCCGTCGGCGTCGATGACGAGGTCGACATCCTCGCCGACCTTGCCGGTATTGACCGTGTAGCGGGCGTAGAGCTCGTCGAATTTGCGCCGGGTGGTGCCCTGCGGCACGCCCTCTGCGGGCCAGTCCTCGCGCTTGAGCGGATAGACACCGCCGACCACGTCGCGGTCGTAACGCAGCAGGCGGAACACCGCCTCGGCCGTGAAGCCGATGTCCGCGTCGATCCAGATGAGATGCGTGTAATCGGGATTGGTCAGGAAATACGCCACGCAATCGTTGCGTGAGCGGGTCACCAGACTGTCGCCGCTGCGGAAGTAGAACTCCAGCGCCATCGCGACGTTGGCGCATTCGCGCTGCAGATTGATGATGCCGAGCACGTAATTGAGGCACAGCACGCCGCCGTAACACGGCGTTGCCACCAGCGGCCGGAAACTCTGCAGCACGGAAATATCGAGCACGAAAACTCACCCCATCGCGTCGAAAACCTCTGTGGCACGGCCGCGAACGGCCTGTCAAAGCGCGCGATTCACCTCTCCCCGGAGGGAGAGAGCCTGCCCCGAACCTGATCCGGGGTCGGCGGCCCAGGCCGCCGGGTGAAGGGGCCACGATATTGAGCATCGCAATGGCCCTGTCCTCCCTCACACCGATCCTCTCCCCGCAAGCGGGGAGAGGGAGTCGCCTGCGGCTTGCTCGGAGCCAAATGCGATCGCCCCGCTTGCAAAGGTGACCGGAACAAGTTTCCGGAGAATCGCTCCCGTCCGAGAGAAATCTTTCTCGACGGCTCGATCGGCTCCCGAAACCAGTGTCCTTTGTGCAACAGAGTCTAGAATTCGATGTGGAAGGCTGCATTCGCGCTGGAAGCGAATCCGCCGGTTGGTAGAGTCACGTGGGGGCGCCCCATCTGCGATTCACGGGGCGCGAGCGACGGGGCTCTTCTATGAGGATTCGGGCGGGAATCCCGGCAGCCGACGCCGCAAGCGCGAAGCGCCGGCGGGCGTTGCTCGCCGGAACGGCGCTCGGGGCGAGCCTGGTGCTCTCCTGCGTGCCCGGCGTCCCGGGCATACCGGGTGCCTCGCTGTCCGGCGCGGCCTGGGCGCAAACCGTCTCACCCATCTCGTCCACGACGGATTGCGTGCAGAACACCGGCGCCGGCGAGTTCGCCTGCGGTTCCGGCTCGGTTGCGAACAGCGCAGGCTCGACCGCCGTCGGCATCAATGCGACAGCGACCGCCACCGATTCGACCGCATATGGGAACAATGCGCACGCGACTAATGAGTCCTCGACGGCCATTGGCGTAGGGGCCAATGCAACCGGGTCCGACTCGACCGCGACCGGAAGCGGCGCGAATGCCTCGAATTTCAACTCGACCGCGACCGGGGTGGGCGCGACGGCTTCGGGCAACGCCTCGACCGCAACGGGGTCCTTTGCCAACGCGACGGCCACCGGCGCGACGGCGACCGGGGTGACTGCCAACGCGACAGGCGTCAACTCCACCGCGACGGGATTCTCGTCCAACGCGTCGGCTACGGACTCCACAGCAACCGGCGTCAGCGCCAACGCGTCGGCTATAGACTCGACCGCGACCGGCTTCGGCGCCAACGCGTCGGGCATCCAATCGACCGCGACCGGTGCCAACGCCAACGCGTCGGGCCTTGGCTCGATCGCGACCGGCCTTTTTGCCAACGCGTCCGCCGCCGGCTCGATTGCGACGGGGGACTCGGCCAAGGCGTCGGCTATAGACGCGATTGCGATCGGTGATTCAGCGAATGCATCGGGCTTCCAGTCGACCGCGACCGGAAGCGTCGCCAGGGCGACGGCCACCAACGCGTCCGCCTATGGGGTGAACAGCGCGGCGAAGGGGATCTCGTCGATCGCCGTCGGCGACAGCGCGGTGGCGAACAGCGCCAATACCATCGCCATGGGCACCAATGCGCAGTCGACCGGCGCCAATGCCATCGCCATCGGCGTCAACGCCTTCTCCGGCACGGATTCGGTGGTCATCGGCCCGAACGCCACGGATAACGGCCATACCAATGCGGTCGTCATCGGCGCCAACGCGTCGGTCAATTTCAACGGCGATACCGCCGTGGGCTTCCAGTCGTTGGTGGGGGGCAATGCCAACTCGACCGCAGTCGGCCAAAACGCCAGCGCGGGAACGTCGGGGCCGGGCGCGACTGCGCTGGGCGCTTTCGCCAACGCCTCCAACGACCTCTCCACCGCCGTTGGCTACAATGCCAATACGTCGGCCGCCACGGGCGCGACGGCGCTGGGCGCCAATTCCGTCGCCAGCGGCAACAACTCGACGGCGACCGGCTTGGGCGCCCAGGCAACGGCGACGAGTGCGAGCGCCTACGGTGCCAATTCTCTCGCTTCCGGCGTCAATTCGACTGCAGTCGGTTCCGGCGCCATCGCATCGAATACCGCCGCCACCGCAATGGGAGCCAATGCCACCGCGTCGGGATCGAGCGCGAGCGCCTTCGGGGACTTGGCGAATGCGTCCGGCACTTCCTCCACGGCCCTTGGACAGGCCTCCACCGCATCGGGCGCCAATGCGACCGCGGTCGGCGCCTTCTCCAACGCGACGAGCACCGGCGCGACCGCGTTGGGTTCCAATGCCAACGCATCGGGCGCCAACGCGACGGCGGTCGGAACCAATGCAAGCGCAGCGGGGTCGAGCGCGAGCGCTTTTGGTGACCTCGCCAATGCGTCCGGCAGCTTCTCGACTGCGCTAGGCCAGTCCTCGAGCGCGGCGGGCACGAACTCGACCGCGACCGGGTTCGGCTCCAACGCGTTCGGCACGTTTTCGACCGCGATCGGCGCCAATTCGACCGCGTCGGGGTCGAGTTCGAGCGCGTTCGGCGATCTCGCCAACGCGTCCGGTCTCTCCTCGACCGCGCTTGGCCAGTCCTCCAACGCGGCGGGCACCAATTCGACCGCGACCGGTTTCGGATCGAATGCATTCGGCACGTTTTCGACCGCGATCGGTGCCAATTCGACCGCGGCGGGCTCGAGCTCGAGCGCGTTCGGCGATCTCGCCAACGCGTCGGGTCTCTCCTCGACCGCGCTCGGCCAGTCCTCCAACGCCGCAGGCACCAGCGCGACCGCGACCGGTTTCGGTTCGAACGCGTTCGGCGCTCTTTCGACCGCGGTCGGCGCCAATTCGACCGCGTCGGCGTCGAGCGCGAGCGCGTTCGGCGATCTGGCTACCGCGTCGGGCACCTCCTCCACAGCTCTTGGGCAGTCCTCCAGCGCATCGGGGTTTCAATCGACCGCGACGGGTTTTAGCGCGAACGCGTTCGGCGCCAACTCGACCGCGACTGGGGCCAATGCCCTCGCGTCGGGTTCCAGCTCCAGCGCGTTTGGCGACGCCGCGCGGGCAACGGGCGATTTCTCCACCGCGCTCGGTCAAAACGCCAACGCGGCCGAGATCAACACGATCGCGGTCGGGGTGAACGCCACCGCATCGGGCGCCAATTCGACGGCAGTCGGCGCCTTTTCCATCGCCTCGGGCTCGAGTTCGAGCGCCTTCGGCGACAATTCCGTCGCCTCGGGCACCAACTCGACCGCGCTCGGCCAATTCGCCCAGGCGCTCGCGGCCAATTCCGTGGCGTTAGGCTTCGGCTCCATCGCCACCCAGCCCAACACCGTGTCGGTCGGCACGCCCGGCAACGAGCGGCGCATCGTCAACGTGGCTCCCGGGATCGCCGATACCGATGCGGTCAACGTCACGCAGCTATCGACCGCGGTCCAGAGCCTGACGGGCCAGATCAACGCCGTGCGCAACGAGGAGCGCCGCGGCATCGCCGCGACGGCGGCGATGGCCAGTGCGTGCACGCCGCAGCGGCCGGGAGGCACGTGTTTCGCGATGAACGGCGCCGTGTTCGAGAGCCAGGCCGGCGTCGGCATCGCCATCAACCATCGGCTCTCCTGGACGCCGTTCCCCGCCTATATCAGCGCCGCCTACGGCAACGGCGGGGGCTCGCAGCAAGTCAGCCGGGTCGGCTTCGGCTTCGAGTGGTGAGCGGTGTCATGAAAACACGACTTCTCATCACCTTGGCCATCGGCGCAGCGGTTCTGGCGGGGCCTGCGCGGGCCGCCGATCTGCCGCCTCCGGTGCAGCTGAAGGCTGCTGCTCCGTTGGTGCCGTGCACGTGGTGCGGATTCTATGTCGGCTTGAACGGCGGGGTTGCGGCGGATCACGCGAATATCACCCTCACTCCCGGCCCACAGTTTGAGCTGATTGATCCGGCCAACGCCGCGTTCCTGGCGAGCAACGGCTCGCCGTCGTTCACCAAGGGCAGCCCGACCGGCGGGGTGCAAATCGGCGTCAACAGCCAATGGTGGTATCTCGTCGCCGGGCTGGAGGGCGACATCCAATACATCGGCGTGAACTTCTCGCGGACGACCATCCCGCTCACCGGAGCGAATGCGCCGTCGCCGGTCGCGCCGAATACCCCGGAGATCTTCAACTTCACCGAATCCCTCAAGGACCAGTGGGTTGCGACGGTGCGCTTCCGGCTGGGCGCCACGATCGGTCCGGTAATGATCTACGGGACCGCCGGACTTGCGTTCGCCGATCACGAGTTCGCGCAGAGCTTCACGATCCAGAACTTCCCCAGCAATTGTAGCGCTCCTTGCAGCCTGACCGTCGCGGCCGCGGGATCCGTGAGCCGCGTGGCCGCGGGATTTGCCACCGGCGGCGGCCTCGAATGGCGCATCATCGCTCCGCTGAGCGTGAAGTTCGAGTACCTCTTCGTCGACCTCGGCAGGGCGGATTTCGACACGGCGCTGCAGCATCCGAACGAAGCTTTCACCGCGCATCACGAGAGCAAGGTGACGGCGAGTCTCTTCCGCGTCGGCCTCAATTGGCGGTTCTGGTGGCCTGAGCCCAGGGCCGTCGTCGCGAGCTATTGACGCCGGCTTGACACCTCGCCGGGCCGCGGGCTCTATCCTCGGACGATCGACCCCGGGATAGCGCGAGGCTTCCTTGTCATTGTCGAGATGCGTCGGATGGGCCGCGGTCGCGGTCGCCGCCCTATATCCTCTTACCACCCTTGCGCAGCAGGGGCCGCTGGCGCAACAGGCGCCGCCGGCTCAGCAGCCGCAGCAGGCGCCGCCGCCGCAACAGCAGCAAAAAGGCGTCGTCTGGGAACAGATGCCGCGGATGAATCTCGAGCAGCAGTATGCCGGTCCCCTGAAGGATACTGCGATCCAGCGCTGGCGCGATCCGCAGGTGGGCATCATCTGCTACGTCTACACGCCCTTCACCGCGCAGCATTCGCCGCCGACGAACTCCGGCTACGTCCAGTACGGCGCCAACACCATCGGCGCCATCAGCTGCCTCGAGCCGGCGCCGCCTCCGCCCGCGCCGAAAGCGGCGAGCCCGCCGCCCGGCAAACGCAGCAGCGCGCCCGCGCCACACACCGCCGCTCAGCAGCCGTCGCCAGCTCCGCCGGCTCCTCTCCCTGAGGTTCAGCCGTTCGGGCGGTATTAGGACCTAAATCTAACGCGTGCCGAGATGCTGCAACATTTGCAGCCCGCGGCGGCGAGAATCGTCCTCGCGCCCGGCCCGGCCCGCCTTGCGCACGTGGGCCAGCAGGCTCGCCTGCAGCGATCGCGGACATTCGAGGGCCGGCAAGCGCGTTGCCGCGAGCACCCGGGCGACCGCTCGGCAGCTGCCGCGTACGTGGGCGAGAGATCCGAGCAGCACTTCGAGCGACTCCGGCGATTGCAGGCGCGGATCTTCCGCGATCGCCTCGACGAGCGTCACCGCGAAGGTTTCCAGTCGCCCCCGTCCCGCGAAGAACGCGGCGAGCGCCACGAGCGAATGGTTGCGATTACCGGCACTCGCGGTACCGGCCGCGTAATCGTCGAGCGCGTAGCGGATCGCGTCCTTCGGCGGCACGAGCGAATAGACGGCAGCGCGCGGGTAGTCGCGCGCGATCCGCGCCCGCGCGGGGCCGTCGCCGAGCAGCGCGGCGATCTGCAGGAGGCGGACGCCTGCGGCCCGCTGTTCGTCGTTCGCCGCGGCGCCGGAGGCGGCAAGACGCCGCTCGGCGCGCACCCGGATCGCCGCCGGATCATCGGCGGCCTGCCTTGCGGCTGCCGATGCGGGCGCCGCGGGAAGCACGGCGGTTGCCGCGGGCGGCGCCGCGGGAAGCACGGCGACTGCCAAAGCAGGCCCTGCGGCCGGCGTTGCGCTTGCCGGCGCGGGCTCCCCGAGCCCTGCGGACGTACCGGGATCGCGCTCGATCCGGGGCGGATCGGGAACCACCGGCGGCGGAACCGCGCTCCCTGCCGTCGTACCCGGGTCGACCTCGACCCCGCGTGGATCGGGAGCTGCCTGCGCCGGCGGCGAGGCGGTCGCAGGGGACCGCACCGCGTGCGGCCCGCCGAAAGAATCGCGATGCGTGTAGGACCAGGCCAGAGCCCCCGCCAGCGCCGGCACCAGGATCAGGGCGAGCCGCAGCAGCAGTTTTTGCGGTTGCTCCTGCAGCACGGGGCACCTCCTCCGAAAATCACGTCGAACAGATTACACGCCTCGCGCTGCTTTTCGTAGCGGATACCTTGCGAACTCGTTTTGCGGATCACGCATCACTGGAATCGGAAGGTCCAGCCGTCGTTGCACGAGTACTGGAAATTGATGGCCCAGAACAGGTGCTTCGCGGCGCCGGAGCTCAGTGCGTCGACGATCGGCGGCAGCAGCAATTCGTAGATCGGCCCCTGGCCCTGATCGACGAGCTTGAGCCGGACCGGAAAGATGCCGTCGATCGTTTTCAGGTCGCGCGCGACGCAGAAGGCGAAGATGTAAGGCGGAACCGTGGGCCATTTCGAAAAATCCGCGCCGTAGGTGAAGAACCGAACGCCTTTCTTGACCTGTGTCGCCTGCTGAAAGGCCTCCAGCATGTCCTTCTCTTCCGGAGGCGCCGGCGGGGCCACCAGCTTTTTCTTCCACACGAGAATGGTATATTTGCCGTCATTGACGAGATAAACGCCCATCCCGTCCGCGAAAGCACTGCGATTGACGCCGCTTGCGGCTGCAGGAACGGGTGGGCTGGCGCCGGTTGCGGTGACGTTCGGACGGACCTCGTTGGGGACCACGGAAAGCACCAGCGCCGTCCCTGCTCCGACCAGCGCAAGAACGACGATTGCGAGGATTATTCGCGCCACCATCTTGCCTCGAAGAGACATAGCTTGAGATCATGGACATAATATCAGACTTGCGTGCGGTTTCACCAGCCGGCCGAAGCCGCGACGTCACGCGGCCATCAGCCTAGAGAAGACCGATGCTCAAGGTCCTGTCCGACCTGGATCTGCCGCCCAGGACCGCATTGCTCCTCGCGGTTGTGCTCATTGTAATGGCGCTAGGAATTGCCGCATGGGCCAGTCGCCGGTTCGGCCCGGACCGATCCAAGACCGAAACGCGAGCCGAGAAAGCGCGGGCGACTGAAAACCCGACCCGGGAAGCGGAGGCAATGACCGAAGAGGATGACGAGCCGAAGATACTATCGATCGACTATGTCCTATACCTCGTCGGCGCCAGCAGTATCATCGTGGGGCTCATCATCATTGCCAAGACCGGGTCGGCGTTTCTGCTGTCTTCGGCCGTGCCCTTGATCGTCAACGGCCTGGCGTTCGTGGCGCTCGGGTACGCCACGGTACTGCTCAAGCGGACCCTGAATCATTATCGCCAGTCCCGATCCGACGCGGCTCGGACCGGCCGAGGCGACGCGAGCCGCGATTGGCCAGCGAGGGTTCCGAGGCTACCGAACGTTCCGAAGGCGTTGAGCTTGCAAACGGGCTCCTACAAGGATCATGAGGTGATCGTCCATCCCAGCGGCGAGGTGGACGCCAAGGTCAGATCCGGGTGGAAACGCTTTTCCAGCCTTGACGAATTGGACGAATATGTTTCGTCCCCGCGATATAGACACAATCTTTGATCCGTGCGCGAGGTTCGCCGCTCGTCCGACCAAACGAAAGCGAGCTCTTCCCCGCGATGCACAAAGTCTCGGATAGCCCGATACCACCAGGTCCCGGGGGTTCCCCGGACGGCATTTATGATTTTGGTTCAAGTCGGAAACATCCGGCTTGGACGGGAGAGGACTGGGGTGAGAAGGAGCGGTCTTTGTTTGATCTCGAAGATCGTGACCCGCTCACCCGGCTCCGCGCCCCTTGGGGGAAAGGCAAAGTCTCCGGTTACGGCGCGACCATCGCCTCCGGCTTGGTACGCAGGCGCTTGACCATCAGCCGGTTGAGCGCACCGAGATAGGCCTTCGCCGAAGCGACCAGGGTGTCGGGATCGGCGCCCTTCGCCGTGACCGTCTTGCCGTTTTCCGAGAGCCGCACCGAGACTTCGGCCTGCGCGTCGGTGCCCTCGGTCACCGCGTGCACCTGATAGAGCTCGAGCACCGCCTCGTGCGGCACCAGCGCCTTGATGGCGTTGAAGGTGGCGTCGACCGGACCGTTGCCCTCCGCCTCCTCGGTGACGAACCGGCCCTCGATGTCGAGCCGCATGGTGGCGCGCTGCGGGCCATGCGTGCCGGCGATCACCGTGAGCGAAACCAGCTTGATGCGGTCCTGGGCGGTGGCGATCTCCTCGTCCACCAGCGCCTCGATGTCCTCGTCGTAGACGTGCTTCTTGCGGTCGGCGAGCGCCTTGAAGCGCGCGAACGCGTCCTCGAGCTGGTTGCCGGAAAGCTTGTAGCCGAGCTCCTCGAGCTTGTGCACGAAGGCGTGGCGGCCGGAGTGCTTGCCCATTACCAGCGAGGTCTCCTTCACGCCGACGTCCTCGGGCTGCATGATCTCGTAGGTCTGGGTGTGCTTGAGCATGCCGTCCTGATGGATACCGGACTCGTGGGCGAACGCGTTGCGGCCGACGATCGCCTTGTTGTACTGCACCGGGAACGAAGTGACGGCGGAGACCAGCTTGGAGACGCGCATCAGCTTCGAGGTGTCGATGCCGGTGTGAAACGGCAGCGCGTCGTTGCGCACCTTCATGGCCATCACGACTTCCTCGAGCGAGGCGTTGCCGGCGCGCTCGCCGATGCCGTTGACCGCGCATTCGATCTGCCGGGCGCCGGCGCGGATTCCGGCGAGCGAATTGGCCACCGCCATGCCGAGGTCGTCGTGGCAATGCACGGAGAAGCGCGCCTTGTCGGAGTTCGGCACCCGCTCGCGCACCATCTTGAACAGCGCGTAATATTCCTCCGGCACGGTATAGCCCACCGTATCAGGGATGTTGATCGTGGTAGCGCCGGCATTGATCGCCGCCTCGACGCAGCGGCACAGAAAATCGTGCTCGGTCCGGGTGCCGTCCTCGGGCGACCATTCGACATCGTCGGTGTAATTGCGCGCCCGCGTCACCGAGGCGACCACCATCTCGAACACCTTTTGCGGTTCGAGCTGGAGCTTCCACTTCATGTGCACCGGCGAGGTCGAGATGAAGGTGTGGATGCGCCCGCGCTTGGCCGGCTTGATCGCTTCCGCGGCGCGATCGATGTCGGCCTGGCCGGCGCGGGAGAGCCCGCAGACGATCGCCTTCTTGGTGCGCTTGGCGATCTCGTGCACGGCCTCGAAATCGCCCTGTGAGGCGATCGGAAAGCCGGCCTCGATGATGTCGACGCCCATCTCGTCGAGCAGCTCGGCGACTTCGAGCTTTTCCTCGTGCGTCATGGTAGCGCCGGGCGACTGCTCGCCGTCGCGCAAGGTGGTATCGAAGATGAAGACGCGGTCCTGGTCGGACTTGGGCGTACGCATGGAGAAAATTCCTTCTGTTCGCTTGCGCCCGTTCGGGCGCTCTCGGGGTCCGTGGCGAGGCCCCTGAGTGCCCAGGCGCGCGCGCCCAGCCGGCCCTCAGGGGCGGATAAGCAGAAGGAGGCCGAGAATGCGGGCAGCCGCGGGCGCGGCCATGGCGGCCGTCCCTTCCAGATGGCGATGCTCGAAACGCACCGGCATGGCTCCCTCGCCGCCAAGGTTGCGGACCGACGTGACGGTCGCGTTACCCTTGAGCCCGCTTTGTAGCGGAAATCCGGGCCGGGATGCAAGCTCGCCCTACTTCCCTGTAATAGGGCCATCGTATTTGGCTGCGAGCGAGCCGCAGGCGACTCCCTCTCCCTGGAGGGGAGAGGAATGCGGTAAGGGGAACGGGGCCATTGTTGATCACAAAGTTCGTTTCCCCCTCACCCGGCGGCCTTCGGTCGCCGACCTCTCCCCAGCGAGGAGAGGTAACAGCCTCAGTCCTTCTCCGCTTCGAGCGTCTTGCGGATGTGCTGCATTTCCTTGAGCTGCGCCCGGCTGACCTTGGGGAAGCGCAAATCGAGCCGATCGAGCGCATCGACCAGTGCCGCCGCGACTAGGAGCCGCGCGAACCATTTGTTGTCCGCGGGCACTACGTACCACGGCGCCTCCGGGGTGCTGGTGCGGCGGATCATGTCCTCGTATGCTTCCATGTAGCGATCCCACAGCTTGCGGTCGGCAATATCCTCCATCGAGAATTTCCAGCGTTTCGCCGGATCCTCCAGCCGTTGCAGGAACCGGCGCTTTTGCTCCTCCTTCGAGATGCGCAGGTGGAACTTGACGATGATCGTGCCGTTGCGCGCGAGGTGGCGTTCGAACGCGACGATGTCCTCGAAGCGCTGTTTCCAGATGCGGTTCGTAATCAGCTCAGGCGGCAGCTCTTGGCGAAGGAGCAGCTCGCGCCGCACGCGCACCACCAGCACCTCCTCGTAATAGGACCGGTTGAAGATCCCGATGTGCCCGCGCCGCGGCAGCCGCGTCGCGGCTCGCCAGAGAAAATCGTGGTCGAGCTCCTCCGCGCTCGGCGCCTTGAACGCGTGCACCTCGCAGCCCTGGGGGTTGACCCCGGTCATTACGTGCTTGATCGCGCTGTCCTTGCCGCCCGCGTCCAACGCCTGGAAGATCGCGAGCACCGCCCAGCGGTGGTGGGCGTAGAGCAACTGCTGGAGCTCGGCGAGCCGCGCGATGTCCCCGGCCAGCATCGATTTCGCTTCCTGCTTGTCGATGTCGAGGCCCCGCGTGTCCGCGGGATCGTGATCGGCGAGCCGGAAATGTTTCGGCTTGTCGATGCGGAACGGCTTGATCAGTTTCGCGCTTTTCATGAGCCCTCCGGGACGGGTCGTCCATCTTCCGTCGCCTGCCAGACGTGATCGAAGAATTTCGGCACGAAGGCCGGCATCCTCGCATCGAGATCGACGGAGCTGCGCACCACGTGCAAGCCGGCGAGCTCCGGTCGGCGCTGGCGGGCCAGGAACGCGAGGATTTTTTCGCGCAGCGCCGCTGCCGGCTCCGCCGTGCGCAGCACCTTCACCATGGCGATGCGGGCCTCGTCGAAGATCGCATGCCACCCCGACTCGGGACGAACCGTTTCGGGCGAAAGCCCGGTCTCCTCCGCAAGCTCGCGCAGCACGCTGCGCTCGAGATCGACGCGCTCGCCGACCACGTCGTGGGGATCCGGCGTGCCGCCGATGAAATACACTTTTCCGGCATTGGCGGTGTGGTCGGCCATGATGCCGAGCACGAAGGCGCCGTCGGCGGCGCACAGTGCGCCCATCGCGAAGCAATTGCGCACGGTCGGGTCGGGAAAGCCCCAGTCGCGCCATGCCAGAAAGCTGGCGAAATCCGTCTCCAGATACGTACCGCGGAACACGCCGTCGGCGATCGCGAAATCGTCGAGCACCAGCACCCGGCCGTTCCACAGGTCGGGCTTGCCGTGCTGCATTTTTGTGAAATAGCGATCGATCTCGTCCCGACGCTCGGCCGCAAACGGCCACGATGTCCGGGCGAACCGCAGCTCGAGCCGCTCGATCGGAACGAGAGTGACGTCGGCCATGAGACGAGTGAACGCGGTTTTGCAGGGAAAGTTCAAGCTTCGATCGTGCCCTCGGCGACCAGGACGGCTTCGCCGGCAATCGCCGCCGACATGAGTTTTCCCTGTCTGATGGAGATCGAAAGCTCGATCAAGCTCGGGCGTCCCATCTCATAGCCCTGCTCGATCGTAAAATCATGCTCGCCGTCGGCGAATCCTGCGGAATCCGCGAGCACGCCGGCGAATGCCGCCGCCGCGGCTCCGGTTGCCGGATCTTCCGCGACCCCGAGGCCGGGAGCGAACATGCGAGCATGAAAGGCGTGGCCCTGTTCAACGGTCTCCCGGCAGAACACGAAGGCGCCGCGCGCGTGGACCTCGATCGCTTTCCAGGATGAACCCTCGACGCGGCAACGCCGGACCAAATCGAGATCGCGCAATGGAATGAGCGCCAGCCGCACACCCACCGACCAGCAGCTCGGGACAAAATTACCGAATCCGATCTCGTGCGGAGCAAGCCCGAGCGCGCTCGCAATCCCGTCGCGATCGCGAATGGGCCCGATCTCCTCGGGCAAGAGCGGTAGATCGAATTTCGCGCGCCCACGCTCGGCATCGGCCGGCTCGACCCGGCAGCGCACGTCGCCCACGCCCTCCTCGAGAATCATCTCCCCGCCGCAGGCACCGTCGACCTGGCCGAGCAGCACCGCGGTGCCAACGGTGGGATGACCCGCGAAGGGAAGCTCGGCTGCCGGGGTGAAGATGCACAACCGCGCCCGATTCGACGCTTGCGCCGCAGGCAGCACGAACACGGTCTCCGAGAGATTGAACTCGCGGGCGATGGCTTGCATGGCCCCCGTATCGAGCCCTTCGGCGTCGAGCACGACCGCGAGTGGATTGCCGGCAAAGCGCCGGTTGGTGAACACGTCGAGCGTCACGAAGCGCCGGCGCATGGTAACTCCTTGTCGAGCGGAAGCTGCAATCAGCCAACAGCGGAGAAGTCCGGGATACCGGCACAACAGCCGGACCCTCGAGGCAATCAGGCAGCCGAGAGCTGGCCCTGCGCGCGCGCCGCCTCGGCAAGGGCTTCCAAGCCGATGGGCGTGATGGTGTAGATTCGGTTCAATCCCCGCAAGGTACGGTGACAAAGACCCATTTTGGCAAGGTCGTCGAGCATGGCCGCCACCTCCTCGACGTTGGTCACGGAGGAGAAGGGATCAACCCGCAGCGGCTCGTTCGCCATGAACCTGAGCGCTGCGACCTGAAAAGTGGCGAGAATCACCATGGTTGAAGTTTAGGCCGACCCCTCCGGTCCAGCAATGGGCTGGAACTTGATCGGGTCGAAGCGGGGCTGATCGCTACACCCGCCCGACGTTTCCGAGCGCAACCGCGGCGAAAGGCCGGAGCCTGCGGCAGTAAGCGTGAAAACGATCACGGCCGCACATAGCTCCAACCCTGCTCCTCGAGGTCCATCAATCGCACCACGCCCGACGGGACCACGGTCGCTTGGGGAACGATCTCGACCGGTTTGCCTTCGCGCTTCTCCATCGCTGCTCTGGTATTGTCACACGCGGAAAACGCGACGTTCTGCTGCTTCATGCGGCTGATTCGATCTTTGACTGGGGAGGTATCGGCGCGCAGCATGTGCAGGCCAGGGCCATAGGCAACGATCTCGACCTGCACCTCTTCGCCCTTCGCCTGGTAATATTCCATGGCGTTCTCGGCGTTGTTGAGCGCCAAGTTCATGATCGCCGGATCGTTGGCATCGACATGGACCGCCAAACGGTGAATCTTCTGGTTCTCGGTAGCGTGTCCGAGCGGACCGGTGAGCAACGATCCGATGACCGCAGCGATGGTCGCGCCGGTTGCGAATAAACGCATGATGTTCCCTCCTCCGCTGGCGCCTCAGCCCGATCCACGGCCTTGAGACGGTTGTACGATATCATGCTTCTAGCCGTGATGCCCGAAGCCGCGTCCAAACCCGGAACCCGCGTGCGCCGCGACAATGGCGCCGACGGCGGGACTACACCGGTTCGGCCAGGAATATCCGGCTCGGCCTCACGAGCTCCTCCTGCGCGTCGATGAGCAGCATCTCATCCGCGCCGACCTCCGCGGTCTTGCGCAGCACGCCGAAGATCGCGGAGGCGGCGCGCGAGAGTGCCTCGGCAGCCGAGCCCGTGCGCAGCCAATGCAGGAAGAACAGCGCCGCGACGGCGTCGCCCGCGCCGTGGACCGCAATGGGCAGCCGCGGCGTGCGCAGACGAAACCGCGCGGCGGGTTCCCAAGCGATGAGATCGATGAAACCTTTCGGGGTCTCCCCGGTCACGACCGAGGTGACCAGGATGGCGCGCGGGCCGCGCGCGGCAAGCGTATCGATCGCGGCGAGCAAGGTCGCAAGCGTCGGCGTGTCGCGTCCCGAAAGCTGCTCGAGCTCGAATTGGTTGGGCGTGAGCACGTCGGCGGCCGGCACCGCGCGCTCGCGCAGGAATTCCGGGATTCCGGCGCGCACGTAGACGCCGCGGCCGGCGTCGCCGATCACCGGGTCGCAGCAATAACGCCCCGCCGGATTGCCGGCTTTGATCTTGGTGACCGCCTCGAGGATCGCCTCGCCGGTTTCAGGCTTTCCCATGTAGCCGGACAGCACGCCGTCGCAGCTTGGCAAGAGCCCGCGCTCCTCGATCCCGCGCACGAGCTCTCTCACTGCGCTCGCCTCGACCGTCTCGCCGCGAAAGCTTCCGTGCCCGGGGTGGTTGGAGAACAACACGGTGTGGATCGACCATACCTCACAGCCGAGCCGCTGCAATGCGAACGCCGCGCCGGCATTGCCGACGTGGCCACAGGCGACATGCGAGTTGATGGAGAGGAGGTTCATATGACCCCGCCGATCGACCACGAACTCCGGCGAGGCAGCGGCATTCTCCCTCTCCCCATCCGGGAGAAGGGTGGGGTGAGGGAGAAACGACCCATCGAGAGATCCCTCCCGCACCCGGCCCTTCGGGCCCACCTCTCCCCACAGGGGAGAGGTGACACGAGGATGCCTCGCCGCCTGCGCGCCAAAACCAAGTCGTCATTACGCTGACCAAGTGATTATCTGTGATCGCTCGCGGTCACTTGTTCCCGAGCCTGGCGTTCGCCTGCTCGACGTATTTGTTGGTATATGTCTTCGTCAGATCGATATGGGCGCTGGCGATCTCCGGAACCGACTGGCTGAACACGTCGAGCACGGCCTGGGCGCCCTTCGGGTCCATGCTGCCGGTCAATGAATACATCGGGATCGTGTTCTTGAGCGCGGCGAGATACAGCTCCTTGTCGGGCCCGACGATCTCGACCGGCATCTGCGCGATAACCTCCTCGGGCGTATGCGAATGGATCCATTTGAGCGTGGCGACGATAGCATCGGTGAGGGCCTGGACCTCGGCCTCGTGGCCCGCAATCCATCCGGTGCGGGTGTAGAGCGCCCCGCCGGGATATTCGCCGCCGAACACCGCGAGCGTGTCCTTCTGCGTGCGCGTGTCGCTGAGAATCCGCGCGTCCTTGTACTTGCCCTGCAGCAGCGTGACCGCCGGATCGAGCATGACGGCCGCGTCGACCAGGCCCTGCTCCTGCGCGGCGATCGCGGTCGCCTCCAGCCCGATCCCGACCACCGCGACCGAATTGGGATCCACGCCATTCTTGTGCAGCAGATATTTGAGGAAGAAATCGGTCGAGGAGCCGGGAGCGCTTACCCCCACCTTCTTGCCTGCGAGATCCTTGATGGAATGGATCTCCTCGGTGTGCTTGGGCGAAACCACCAGGACCAATCCCGGATAGCGGTCGTAGGTCACGAACGCCTGCAGCGGTTGGTTCTTGGCGGCGAGATTGACGCAATGGTCGTAATAGCCGGACACGACGTCGGCGCTGCCGCCGATGACCGCGGTCAGCGCCTGCGAGCCGCCCTTGAAATTGATGAGCTCGACATCGAGGCCCGCCTTCTCGTATTCGCCGATCTGATGCGCGAGCATCGTCGGCAGATAACACAGGCAGCCGGCACCGCCGACCGCGATGCTGACGTGTTTTTGGCCGTCTTTCGCCCCGACCGAACCCGCGAGCAGCGCGATCACGCCGATCGGCGCCAGCAGCCTTCCTAACAACCCGCCCGTCCAAGATCCTCGTTTCCCGGCCATGAAATCCTCCCGTTGATGTTTCGATCGGCTGTTTCGCGGAATGACGCGGCTACATCCCGGCCGCGGCCTTGCGCACGAAGCGATCGTCGAAGGTTCTTGCCAGATCGACCTTGGTGCCCTTGAGCTCCGGATCGAATTGCGCCAGCAGCTGGTAGGCGTTCTGCATGCCCTTCTCGGTGATGATCCCGGTCTTGGAATACATCTCGATCGAAGCCTTGACGGCGCGCCGATAGACCGCCCGGTCGCCGAGATAATATTCCTCCGGCATCGTCTTCACGACGTCGTCCACGCTCGCCGTTTTCAGCCATTGCAGCCCCTTGTACAACGCATTGACGAGGTGCTGCGTCGTGTTCGGATATTTTTGCGCGAAATCCGCCTTCAGATACAGCACGGCGGCCGGATTGGTGCCGCCGAACAGCTTCATGTTTCCTTCCTCGGTGCGGGTATCGGCCAGCACCACGATGTCACCGTCTTGCTCGAGCTTGGACATCGCCGGGTCGACGTTCGAGATCGCGTCGATCTCGCCGCGCTTGATCGCCGCCACCGCGGTCGCGCTGGAGCCGACGCTGATGATCGACACGTCCTCGGGCTTGAGCCCTTCCTTCCCGATGAGGGCGTTGACGAAGAAATGCGTGGCGGAGCCCGGCGCCGAGACGCCGATCTTGAAGCCCTTGAGGTCCTTGAACGATTTCACGCTGGCGGCTTTCTCCTTGCGCACCCCGAGCACGAACCCGGGAAACCGGCCGAGCTCGAGCACGGCCTTGATGTCCTGGCCGCGGGCCTGCATGCGGATGGTGTGCTCGTAGGCGCCGGTGACGACGTCGACCGAGCCGCCGAGCAGGGCCTGGAGCGATTTTGCGCCGCCGGCGAAATCGTTGATGCTGACGTCGAGGCCCTCCTGCTTGAAATAGCCGAGCCGCTCCGTGATCGTCAGCGGCAGATAATAGAGCCCGCTCTTGCCACCGACCGCGAGCGTGACGTCCGGCTTTTCGACCGCCTGGGCGCATACCGGCTGGGTGGCGACGAGCCCGATCGCGGCGGCGACCAGCGCCAATCGGATGCTTCGCATTCTCGCTTCCTCTCGATTTTCCGGGCCACCTGTCCGTTGCGGCCGAACATGACCGCGGCGGCTCGGATGCGCAAGCCCGCTAGGCTCGGGTTTCCGCGGCCAACGGCCGCCATACCAGCAATCGCCTCTCGACTGCGCTGACCAGCCCGTCGATCGCCAACACGAACACGGCCAGCACGAACATGCCGGCGAACACTCCGGCTACATCGAACACGCCCTCGGCCTGCTGGATCAGATAGCCGAGACCGGCGGCCGAGCCGAGATATTCGCCGACCACGGCGCCGACCACCGCGAACCCCACCGACGTGTGCAGCGAGGAGAACATCCAGGACAGCGCCGAGGGCCAATACACGTGCCGCATCAGTTGGCGCTCGCTCATGCCGAGCATGCGGGCGTTGGCGAGCACGGTGTGGCTCACTTCCTTGACGCCCTGATAGACGTTGAAGAACACCACGAAGAACACCAAGGTGACGCCGAGCGCGACCTTCGACCAGATGCCGAGCCCCAGCCACAGCGCGAAGATCGGCGCCAGCACCACGCGCGGCAGCGCATTGATCATCTTGACGTAGGGGTCGAGCACGGCGGCGAGGTACGGCTTGCGCGCGAACCAGAATCCGACGAGCGCGCCCGCCGCCGATCCGAGCACGAAGGCGAGCACCGATTCGACCAGCGTCACCCAGAGATGCCGCCAGATCGTTCCCTCGACGAACCATTTGACGACGCGCGAGAACACGTCGACGGGGGTGGAGAAGAAGAACGGCGGCAGCACGTCGGTCGCGGTGAGCACGTGCCAGAGCCCGATCGCCAGGACTGCGACCAGGACTTGCAGCACGATCAGATTGGCGCGCGAGTGGGCCATGCTCACCCTCCCCCGGTCTGGGCGTAGCCCTTGAGCACTTCGGTCTTGAGCACGTGCCAGATCTCGCGATGGAGGTCGCGGAACGCCGGCTCGAGCTTGACCTCGGCGATGTCGCGCGGGCGGGGCAGCGCGACCCGCCATTCGCCGAGGATGCGCGCGGCGGGCCCCGCCGACATGATGACCACGCGGTCGGACAGCGCGATCGCCTCCTCGAGGTCGTGGGTGACGAACAGCACCGCCTTGCGGTCGGCGTTCCACAGGTCGAGCAGCAGATTGCCCATGATCTGCCGGGTCTGGGCGTCGAGCGGGCCGAACGGCTCGTCCATCAGCAGGATCTTCGGATCGCGGATCAGCACCTGCGCCAAGCCGACGCGCTTGCGCTGGCCGCCCGAGAGCATGTGCGGATAGCGCGACGCAAAACCCTGCAGGCCGACGCGGGTGAGCCAGTTTTCCGCGCGGGCGCGAGCCTCGCGCGCCGGCACCCCGGCGACGTCGAGCCCGATCGCGACGTTTTCGACCGCGGTCTTCCAGGGGAACAGCGCCTCCGCCTGAAACAGATAGCCGGCGCGCGCGTTGAGCGAGCCGAGCGGGGTGCCGAAGATCGTGGTGCGCCCGGCCGAGGGCGCGAGCAGGCCCGCCGCAACGTTCAGCAACGTGGTCTTGCCGCAGCCGGTGGGCCCCACGATCGAGACGAACTCGCCGTCGGCGACCGCGAGCGTGGCGTGCTCGACCGCCGTATAGGCGCTGCCGTCGGCGAACCGGAAGCTGATGGTGACGGCATCGAGCGCGACGGCGGAGCCGTTCCCGCGCGACCCGGCATTCGCCGTCAGGCTGGCTGCTTGGACCATGTCCGACAGGCTAGCCGTCCGCTTTCTTCCTTGCAAAGCCGAGCTCAGCCACGCGTGGGGTGCGCAAATCCCGCCGCCTCAATTGCGGCTCTTGTCGACCAGCGCCTTGGCCTTGATCCACGGCATCATGGCACGCAGTTTTTCGCCGATCTGCTCGATCGGGTGTTGGGCCAGCTTGGCGCGCATCGCCTTGAACGAGGTCTGGTTGACCTTGTTCTCCAGCATCCAATTGCGGGTGAAGCGGCCCGACTGGATGTCGTCGAGGATGCGCTTCATCTCCGCGCGCGTCTCCTGGTTGATCACCCGCGGCCCGCTGACGTATTCGCCGTATTCCGCGGTGTTGGAAATCGAGTAGTTCATGGTGGCGATGCCGCCCTCGTAGATCAGGTCGACGATCAGCTTCACCTCGTGCAGGCACTCGAAATACGCCATTTCCGGCGCGTAGCCGGCCTCGACCAGCGTCTCGTAGCCGGCCTTGATCAGCTCGACCAAGCCGCCGCACAGCACCACCTGCTCGCCGAACAGATCGGTCTCGCATTCCTCGCGGAAACTGGTCTCGATGATGCCGGCGCGCCCGCCGCCGATCGCCGCACCGTAGGACAGTCCGAGATCGTGGGCATTGCCGGAGACGTCGCGCTCGATCGCCATCAGGCAGGGCACGCCGCCGCCGCGCTGGTACTCCGAGCGCACGGTGTGACCGGGCCCCTTCGGCGCGATCATCAACACGTCGAGGTCGGGCCGCGGCTCGATCAGGTTGAAATGGATGTTGAGCCCGTGCGCGAACATCAACGCCGCGCCGTCCTTCATGTTGGCGGCGAGATGATCGCGGTAGATATCGGCCTGCAGCTCGTCGGGGGTGAGCATCATCATCACGTCGGCCCATTTGGCGGCTTCCGCGACTTCCTTGACCGGCAGCTGCACACCTTCCGCTTTCTTCGCCGACGCCGAGCCCTTGCGCAGCGCCACCGCGACTTCCTTTACGCCGGAATCGCGCAGATTGAGCGCGTGCGCGTGGCCCTGGCTGCCGTAGCCGATGACGGCGACCTTCTTGCCCTTGATCAGGTTCAAGTCGGCGTCGCGGTCGTAATAAACGCGCATGGCTTCCTCCCCTCTTTGAGCGAACGCTTGGTTCGCCGGCCCTTCATCCTACAGCTGTATGCCGGATGATCTTCGGCAATGTCGAGTCACATCGCCTCCGGCCCGCGGGTGATGGCGACGATGCCGGTGCGCGATACCTCGACGAGGCCGAGCGGCAGCATCAGCCCGACGAACTGGTCGATCTTGTCGGATTTTCCCGTGAGCTCGAACACGAAGCTCTCGGTGGTGGCGTCGATCACGCGCGCACGGAAGGCATCGGACAAGCGCAGCGCCTCGACCCGGCGCTCCCCGGTGCCCCGCACTTTGACCATCGCCAATTCGCGCTCGATCGACTTGCCGCCGACCGTGACGTCGATGACGCGGTGCACCGGCACCAGCCGCTCCAGCTGGTTCTTGATCTGCTCGATCACCATCGGCGTCCCGGTCGTCACGATAGTGATGCGGGAGAGCTGCTTCTCGTGCTCGGTCTCCGAGACCGTGAGCGAATCGATGTTGTAGCCGCGCCCGGAGAACAGGCCGATGACGCGGGCGAGAACGCCCGGCTCGTTGTCGACCAGGACCGAGAGCGTGTGGCGTTCGGTGGCGGGATTTTTCATCAGCATGGCATCACACCATCACCTTGCCTTCCTCGGTGACCGCGTCCTCGAGGTCCTGCGCGGCGTCGCCGAGCAGCATCTCGTTGTGCGCGCGGCCCGCCGGGATCATCGGGAAGCAATTCTCGGTCGGATCGACCACGCAGTCGAAGATCACCGGGCGATCGACCTCGAGCATTTTTCCGATCGCGGCATCGAGCTCGTCCGGTTTTGCGCAGCGGATGCCGACGCAATGATAGGCCTCGGCGAGCTTGACGAAATCCGGCAGCGCCTCGGAATAGCTCTCCGAATAGCGTCCGCCGTGCAGCAGCTCCTGCCACTGCCGCACCATTCCCATGTACTGATTGTTGATGATGAAGATCTTGATCGGCAGCCGGTACTGCACCGCGGTCGACATCTCCTGCATCGTCATCAGCACCGAGGCTTCGCCGGCGATGTCGATGACGAGCGAGTTCGGATGCGCGAGCTGCACGCCGACCGCGGCCGGCAGGCCATAGCCCATGGTGCCGAGCCCGCCGGACGTCATCCAGCGGTGCGGCTCTTCGAACTTGAAGAACTGCGCCGCCCACATCTGGTGCTGACCGACCTCGGTGGTGATGTAGACGTCGCGGTCGCGAGTGAGCGCGTAGAGCCGCTCGATCGCGTATTGCGGCTTGATGACCTCGCTCGAGTTGCGATAGGCGAGGCTCTTGCGCCCGCGCCATTTGTCGATCTGCTGCCACCAATCGGCGAGCGCCGCCTTCTCGGTTTCGACCGAGGACGAGCGCCACAGCCGGATCATGTCCTCGAGCACGTGGCCGCAGTCGCCGACGATGCCGATGTCGACCTTGACGTTCTTGTTGATCGACGAGGCGTCGATGTCGACGTGGATGCGCTTGGAGCCGGGCGAGAATGCGTCGACCCGGCCGGTGATGCGGTCGTCGAACCGCGCGCCGATGCACACCATGACGTCGCAATCGTGCATCGCCATGTTGGCCTCGTAGGTGCCGTGCATGCCGAGCATGCCGAGCCACTGCGGATTGGCGGCCGGAAACGCGCCGAGCCCCATCAGGGTCGAAGTGATGGGAAAGCCGGTGAGCTTGACGAGCTCGCGCAGCAGGTGGCTGGCCTCGCTGCCGGAATTGACCACGCCGCCGCCCGAATAGATCACCGGGCGCTTGGCGCCGGCCATCAGCGCGACTGCGGCTTTGATCTTCTCCAGATCGCCCTTGAGCTTCGGCCGATAGGTCTTGTGCTGCACGTTGCGCGGGCCGGAGTAGAAGCCCTTGGCGAACTGCACGTCCTTGGGGATGTCGACCACCACTGGCCCCGGGCGGCCGTTCGCCGCGACGTAGAACGCCTCATGCAGCACCCGCGCCAGATCGTCGACGTTCTTGACCAGATAATTGTGCTTGGTGCACGGCCGGGTGATGCCGATGGTGTCGCATTCCTGGAAGGCGTCATTGCCGATCAGGTGCGTGGGGACCTGCCCGGTGATGCAGACCAGCGGCGTCGAATCCATCAGCGCGTCGGTGAGGCCGGTCACCGCGTTGGTGGCGCCTGGGCCAGACGTGACCAGCACGCAGCCCACCTTGCCGGTCGAGCGCGCATAACCTTCCGCGGCATGCACCGCGCCCTGCTCGTGGCGGACCAGGACGTGGCGAAGCTTGTCCTGCTGGAACAGCTCGTCGTAGATCGGCAGCACCGCTCCGCCCGGATAGCCGAAGACGTGCTCGACGCCCTGATCGGCGAGCGCCTGGATCACCATTTGGGCGCCGGTCATCTGTTCTGCCATGTTCCGCTCCACTCGCTCAACGCTCCGATTTAGCCAATAAAAAAGGGGCTCAAGAGCCCCTGTCGCGCACCGCCGCGTATCGCGGATGGGTCATCCATCCACGGCGGTGCGCTTGCCGATTACGAGAACAATAAAGTTGTGCACGGTCGCGCCTCTCCGGCGTTTTGTTGCGCGCCTTATAGTCGTCGCACTCGTAAAGGTCAAGCGCGAACCGCTTCGAGCGTCCGCAAAACGTGCTCCCCCGCCCGATCATCGGCGATCCACGGAAAGTCCGGCAGCTGGTGGCGAAACCAGGTGAATTGCCGCTTGGCATAGCGCCGCGTGTCTCTCTTGGCCTCGATCGCGGCGGCCGCGAGCGTGAGCTTTCCGGCCACCACGGCTCGCAGCCAGGGCACGCCGTGGGCTTTCATGGCGGGATGCAGCGGGTCGATGCCGCGGGCATCGAGCGTTCGCACCTCCTCGAGCGCGCCCGCCGCGATCATGGCGTCGAAGCGCGCATCGATGCGCCGATAGAGCTCGGCGCGGTCGGGAGTTAGGAAAACGTTAACCGTTGCGGCCGGATCGAGGAGCGCCGGCATGCCGCAGCGGTGCCAGTCCGAGAGCGTGCGTCCGGTCGCCTGAAACACTTCGAGCGCGCGGGCGATCCGCACCCCGTCTTGCGGCCGGATTTTGGTCGCGCTTTCCGGATCGCGCTCGCCGAGCTCGGCATGCAGCGCCGCCGCGCCCTCGGAAGCCAGCCGCGCGCGCCAGCCGGCGCGCACCGCGGGCGGCACGGGCGGCACCGCCGCAAGTCCTTTTGTCAGCGCCTTGAAATAGAGCCCGGTGCCCCCGACCAGGATCGGCAGCCGCCCGGCGCGCGCAGCTTCGGCCAGGATCGGCTCCACGTCGCTCAGCCAGCCCCCCACCGAATAGGTCTCGGCCGCCTCGACGTGGCCGTAGAGCCGGTGTGGAACGCGCGCCTCCTCGGCGGCGCTCGGGCGGGCGGTCAGGATCCTCAGGTCGCGATAGACCTGCATGGAATCCGCATTGACGATCACCCCGCCGAGTTTCTCGGCCAAGGTCAGCGCCAGCCCGGACTTGCCGCTCGCGGTCGGCCCTGCGATAAGCACCGCCCGCTTCGCATCGCGCCGGTCCTTTTGCGCATGACTCATGTGGCAACCCTGGTCTCGAACCCCGGCACGCCGGCGCTCGACGACGCTCTCGTCAACGGCGTGTGCGGCAAGTTGCGCGGCGCCACGCTATCCTGGCTCGCACCGAGAATCGCGGCGGATATTTGCTTCACGCCCGATGCGCCGGTCGACGAACGAATGCTCGCCGGACAGCTGCGATCCGCTCTCGTCGCGCACCTGGTCGACGTGGTGGTGCAGCCGTCGGCGCATCGACGCAAGCGGCTTCTGGTAGCCGACATGGATTCCACCATGATCGGCCAGGAATGCCTCGACGAACTCGCCGACAGGGTCGGGCTGAAATCCCGCATCGCAGCCATCACCGAGCGCGCCATGAACGGCGAGATCGCGTTCGAGCCGGCGTTGCGCGAGCGCGTCGCTCTGCTACGGGGGCTGCCGATCGAAATCATCGACGAAGTTCTTGCCGAGCGCATTCGCGTCAGTCCCGGAGCCCTGGCACTGGTGCATACCATGCGCGCACACCGCGCCTATACCTGCCTCGTGTCCGGCGGTTTCACCTTGTTCACCGACCGTGTCGCGGCGATGATCGGCTTTCACGAGAACCGCGCCAATCGCCTCATCATCGAGGCCGGCCGCATCGAGGCGGTCGAAGAGCCGATCCTCGGACGCGACGCCAAGCTCGCCGCGCTGCTCGGCCTCAGCGAAAAGCTCGACCTCGCGCGCGAGCTTACGCTTGCGGTCGGGGATGGAGCCAATGATGTTGCGATGCTGCAAGCTGCGGGGCTCGGTGTCGCGTATCGGGCCAAGCCGAAGGTCGCCGCGAGGGCGCACGCCCGCATCGATCACGGCGATCTCACCGCGCTGCTCTACATCCAGGGCTATCGCCGCGAGGAGTTCGTGGCGGCTTGATGTCACGCTGTCATTTCGGGGGTGCGTGAACCCGCAACCCATGAACACGATTCAGGCCGAGCTTGCCGGAGGTTATGGATTCCGCGTCCGGCCCCTTGGGCCGGTCCGGAATGACGAACCGAAGTGTCCGGTTATTGCAGCGCCAGCGCCACGAACCGCACCTCGCCTTCGGCATTGGCGATAAGGAGCAACGCCGACTTGCGGCCATCCTTCTTGAGCTGGTCGATCTTCTTCTGCACGTCGGCGGCACTCGATACCGGCTCCTGGCCCACTTCGACGATGACGTCGCCCGGTGCGAGGCGCTTGTCGGCCGCCGCCGAGCCGTCTTCGACCGCGGTGACGACCACGCCCTTGACGCTGTCTTTGATCTTGTAGCGCTTGCGCAGGTCATCGGTCAGATTCGAGAGGTCGAGCCCGAGCGTTTTCTTGACGACCGATTTCTCTTCCGGGGTTCCTTCATTCTTGACGAGCGCGGCCTTCTTCTCGCCGTCCTCGAGCCGGCCGAGCTTCACGGTCTTGGTATCTTCCTTGCCCTTGCGCACGATGGTGACCTGCACGTCCTTGCCGACCGGGGTGTCGGCGACGACCCGCGGCAGATCGCGCATTTCCTTGATCTCGTGGCCGTCGAACTTGACGATCACGTCACCGGGCTCGATGCCGGCGGGCTTCGCCGGTCCCTTGTCGTCGACGCCGGCGACCAGCGCCCCGCGCGTCTGTTTCATGCCCAGGCTGTCGGCGATCTCGTCGGTGACCTGCTGGATGCGCACGCCGAGCCAGCCCCGCCGCGTCTCACCGAATTGGCGCAGCTGCTCGATCACCGGCATCGCGGTCTTGGACGGCACGGCAAAGCCGATGCCGATCGACCCCCCCGACGGCGAAATGATCGCGGTATTGACCCCGATGACCTCGCCATTCAGGTTGAACAGCGGACCGCCGGAATTGCCGCGATTGATGGCCGCATCGGTCTGAATGTAATTGTCGTACGGCCCGGAATTGATGTCGCGGTTGCGCGCCGAGACGATGCCGGCCGTCACCGTGCCGCCGAGGCTGAACGGGTTGCCGATCGCGATCACCCATTCGCCGAGCCGCAGCTTTTCCGAATCGCCGAATTTCACCGCCCTGAGCGGCTTGTCGGGCTTCACCCTAAGCAGCGCGATGTCAGTCTTCTGGTCCCGGCCGATGATCTCGGCCTTGAGCTTGGTGCCGTCGTTGAGGATGACGTTGATCTCGTCGGCATCGGAGATCACGTGATTGTTGGTCACCACGATGCCGGACGCATCGATGATGAACCCGGAGCCGAGCGAGTTGACCCGGCGCGGGGTGTGCTCGCGGTTGGGATTGTCGCCCTGGCCGCGCCGATTCTTGAAGAACTCGTCGAAAAACTCCTCGAACGGCGAGCCTGGCGGCAGCTGCGGCATCGGCCCCACCTTGGAATCGATGGTCTGCGAGGTGGAAATATTCACCACCGCGTCGATCACCGATTCGGCGACGTCGGCGATCGCGTCGGGCCCGCGCGCGAGCGCTGGGGCCGAGAACGCGGAAACCCCCAGCGTCGTCGCGGTCAGCGCGGCGAAGGCGGGACGACGGAGGTTGCGGGCGAGATTGCGAGCATAGCCGGCCATGGGGTATCGTTCTCCAAGCGCAAGATTGGCCGGGACACTGACTCGATCCGCACCGGGACGCAAGGACGGCCTCCTGCAGGAGAAGTGTTAGCGACGGGATTGGGGCGGAAAAGCGACTCCGGCGAAGTTTAGACGCTTCCGGTAACGCCTCGGTCACCCCCGTACCAGCCAGATCACCACCACGCCGAGCGCCGCGCAGGCGATCCCGACGATGCGGAGCAGATGCTCGGGCGTTTCCAGCACGCTCAGCATCGCCCGCTTCGCGGCGCCCGGGAATGCCGCGAACACCAGTCCCTCGATGACGAAGACCAGGCCGATCGCGATCAAAAAATCGGACATGGCCGAGCCGGCCCGTGCCGCTATTCCGCCGCGCCGCTATTTCGTCGCGCTGCCGGGCCGCGCGCTGTCGCTCTTGGCGCCCTCGTTGCTCTTGCCGCTCGGATCGACGAAATACCGGAAGAAATCGGTGTCGGGATTGAGCAGCATGCGCGTGTCGTTGTGGCGAAGCCCCGTCTCATAGGCCTGCATCGAGCGGTAGAAGCCGAAGAAGTCCCGGTCTCTGCCGTAGGCGTCGGCGAAGATACGGTTACGCTGGGCGTCGCCCTCGCCGCGGATCTGCTCGGCCTTGGAGGTCGCTTCCGCGATCAGCACGGTGACGTCGCGGTCGGCCTTGGAGCGGATTTCCTGCGAGCGCTGGCTGCCCTGGGCCCGGAACTCCGCCGCCTCGCGCTGGCGCTCGGTCTGCATGCGCTGATACACCGCCTGGCTGTTCTGCTCGGGTAGATCGGCGCGACGGATGCGCACGTCGACAACCGCGATGCCGAACGCGCCGGCCTCATGGTCGAGCTGCTCGCGCATGCGCTGGGTGAGCTGCGGGCGCTCGTCGCGCACCAACTGGATGAACGAGGCTTCGCCGAGCACGCGGCGCAACGCCGAGATCAGCAAGGTCGAGAGCCGCGAATTAGCCGCCTCGATCGAGCCTACCGTCTGATAGAATTTTAGCGGATCCTGGACCCGATAGCGTGCGAAGGAGTCCACCACCAGGCGCTTCTGGTCGGACGCGATCACCTCCTGGGAAGGCGCTTCAAGATCGAGGATGCGCTTGTCGATGTCGATGACGCTGTCGATCAGCGGCACCTTGTAGTTCAGGCCCGGCTCGGTGATCACCCAGATCGGCTTGCCGAGGCGGACCACCAGCGCCTGCTGGGTCTGATAGACCGTGAACAGCGAACCGTAGGCGACGATCAGGGCGACGACCGCGAGGACGATGACCACGCCGCTGGTGAGACCGAGCTTCATTTGCTGCCTCCCGTTTGCGGCGTCTGCGTCTGCGGGCGGAGCTCGTTCAAGGGAAGATAGGGCACCACGCCGGTTCCGCCGGCATTCTTGTTGGTATCCACGATGATCTTGTCGGTGCCGCCGAACAGCCGCTCCATGGTCTCCAGATACATGCGCTGCCGCGTCACCTCCGGGGCGTTCTTGTACTGGTCGTAGATCTTCAGGAAGCGCGACGCCTGGCCGGTGGCCTCAGCCACCGTCTGCTCCCGATAGGCTTCCGCAGCCTGGGTGACCTGCGCCACGCGCCCGCGCGCTTCCGGCACCACGCGATTGGCATAGGTCTGCGCCTCGTTCTGGGCGCGCTCGGCATCGATGCGAGCTGCCTGGACGTCGCGGAATGCGTCGATGACTTGCGCCGGCGGATCGACCTTTTGCAGCTGCACCTGGGTGATCTGAACGCCGGCCCCATAATGGTCGAGGGTGCGCTGCATCAGATCCTGAACCGCGCCTTCGATCGTCTGCCGGGCGCCGGTCAGAATCGGCTGGATCTGCGAGCGGCCGATCACCTCGCGCATGGCGCTTTCGGCCACCGCCTTCACCGTGCCTTCCGGATTTTGAATATTGAACAGATAATCGCTGACCCCGCCCGGCTTGACCAGCCAGAACACCGAGAAATCGACGTCGACAATGTTCTCGTCCCCGGTGAGCATCAGACTCTCTTCGGGAACGTCGCGCATGGTGGTGCCGCGGCGGATATCTTCGACCAGCCGCATGCCGACGTCGATCTTGTTCACCCGCAGCGCCTTGGGGGTGAGCGCCGACTCGATCGGATACGGCAGGTGATAATTGAGTCCCGGCTGCACATCGCGGACGTATTTGCCGAACCGCAGCACGACGCCGAGCTCGTCGGGCTCAACGCGGAAGAAGCCGGAAAATCCCCATAGCGCCAGCACGGCGAGCACGAGCAGCGCAAACCCGCGGCCGCCGAAGCTCCCGCCCGGCAGCACGGTCCTGAGCTTGTCCTGGCTGCGGCGCAGCAGTTCTTCGAGATCCGGCGGAGTGGGACCGGAGGACTGCGGTCCGGAGCCCCAGGGCCCCTTCCCGGAACCCCACGGTCCGCCGCCCTGATTGCTCCACGGCATAAATGGCTCCAAATCGCCGGTCGAGCCGGCAGTGCGTCTCCCGTGAGGCTTTATAGGGGACGCGTTCGTCGGTTACAACGCGGCTAATCTGTGCCCAAACCGTGCGGCCGCCTAGCGCGCGCAGACTTGGTTAAGCGCGGCTTTCCGTCGCGCGCCCGATTCGACGCCTGCGGTAACTGACAAACGCAAACGGCGCCTCGTCGTCCGGGCCGGGCTCGTGCTCGATGCGCTCCGTCTCTTCCCACATGCTGCGGTCGATCGGCGGAAAGATCGTCTCGCCCTGCGGCCGGATGTGCACCAGAGTGAGCGCGATGCGTTCCGCCAGCGCCAAGGTCTGCGCATAGATCTCGGCCCCGCCGGCCACCGCGATTTCGCCGACGCCTCGTCGCAGCGCGTCGCCGCGACCGACCGCGAGGGCATTCTCGAGGTTCGGAGTGACGAGCACACCCGGTGCGGAAAAACTTTGGTCTCGCGTGATCACGATGTTGGTGCGTCCGAGCAACGGCCGCCGCAGCGTCAGATGGGTTTTGCGACCCATGATCACCGGCTTGCCCCAGGTGAGCGCGCGGAACCGCTTCATGTCGGATTTGAGCCGCCACGGCAGGCCGCCGTCACGCCCGATCACGCCGTTCTCGCCGACCGCCGCGACGATGAGGATTGCGGCCGGCGGCGTCGCTGGATCTGCGGCGCCATCGCGGCGCGATCCGTCGTTCACACCGCCACCTCGGCCTTGATGTGCGGATGCGGATCGTAGCCTTCGAGGCTGAAGTCCTCGTAGCGGAACGCGAACAGATCCTGGACGGTCGGGTTGATGCGCATTTTTGGCAGCGCACGCGGCACGCGCGAAAGCTGCAGCCGAGCCTGCTCTAGATGATTGAGATAGAGGTGCGCGTCGCCAAGCGTGTGGATGAACTCGCCGGGCCGCAGATCGGTCACCTGCGCGACCATCAGCGTGAGCAGCGCGTAGGAGGCGATGTTGAACGGCACGCCGAGAAACACGTCGGCGGAGCGCTGGTAGAGCTGACAGGAGAGTCGTCCTTCGGCCACATTGAACTGGAACAGGCAATGGCACGGCGGCAGCGCCATCTTCTCGACCTCCGCCGGATTCCACGCAGTGACAATGAGACGCCGGGAATCCGGGTTCTTGCGAATGGATTCCACCACGTGACCGATCTGGTCGATCGTGCGCCCGTCGGCCGCCGGCCAGGACCGCCATTGCTGGCCGTACACCGGCCCCAGCTCGCCGCGCTCATCCGCCCATTCATCCCAGATCGAGACGCCGTGCTGTTTGAGGTACTGGATGTTGGTGTCGCCGCGCAGGAACCAAAGCAGTTCGTAGACGATGGACTTCAGGTGCACTTTCTTGGTGGTGAGCAGCGGGAACCCGGCATCGAGATCGAACCGCATCTGATGGCCGAACACCGAAAGCGTGCCGATGCCGGTGCGGTCGCGCTTCTCGGCACCGTCGGCCAGAATGCGCTCCATCAGCTCATGATATTGACGCATGGCTCAAGCCTTGGGCAAACTTGGTTTCGCTCCCTGTCATTATACCGAATCGCGAGATTCGCACGCGTTCTGCGAACGCGCGGTCGGGCCGGCCGAACCGGCCTAGACAAAGCCGGCCAGGCCCAGCAAGCCCGCGCCGGCAAACGTCCACAGCGGATGGATGCGGGTCGTATAGGTGAGCGCCGCGGTCGCGACCGTGATCAGGACGGCGACCCAATTGTGATCGGCGGCGCGCGCCAGCACCATGGAGGCGGCGGCGATCATGCCGATCGAGACCGGGACCAGGCCGGCCTGGACCACGGTACGCCAGCGCGCGTGCCGGAACCGGTTCCAGGCCTGCCCGGCGAAATAGACGAAGAGACAGGGCGGCCCGCACATGGCGGCCGTGGCGACCAGCGCTCCGGCAACGCCTGCGACCTGGTAGCCGACCAGCGTCACGATGAGGATGTTGGGGCCCGGAGAGGCCTGCGAGATGGCGAACAGGTCGGCGAACTGCTGGTCTGTCATCCAATGCGAGACCGCAACCGCATCGCGGTGGATCTCGGGAATGACCGCATTGGCGCCCCCGAACGCCAGTAGCGAGAGCACCAGGAAATGGCTTGCCAGCGTGCCCAGGATCCCAGGTTTCATCGCGGCGCCCACCACCAGGCAAGCGCAATGCTCAACGGCGCAAGCCCCAGCAGCACCCAGGGCAGCGGCCAGCGGATGAGCCCGATCGCCAAAATTGCGGCGAGCACGATGCCCCAGCCCCAGAAGGCGCGGCTGCGGATCAGCGGCTCGGCCAATTTCGCGGCTGTGGCGGCGATCAGCCCGCACGCCGCCGCGGCCATGCCGGCGAGCACGCGCCCGAGCGCCTCGACGTCGCCGAACCGGGCATAGAGCGCCCCGAGCACCAGCACGATGCCGAACGGCGGGCCGACCAATCCGAAAAAGCACACCAGCGCCCCGCGTATTCCGCGCATGCGCGAGCCGAACACCACGGAGAAATTCACCACATTGGCGCCGGGCAGGAACTGGCAGAGCGAAAAAACTTCGCTGAACTCGGCGGCGCTCATCCAGCGCCGCTTCTCGACCACCATGCGGTAGGCCCACGGCAAGGTCCCGCCGAAACCGGACAGCGATATCGCCAGGAACGCCAGGAAGAGTTCGGAGAGCGTCGGCGCGTCGGGTGTGGAATCGGGGACGGGCTCGGCCATCGCCGAGACATACCCCCGCCGGCGGTGGGGCAAAAGCCGGCCGCCCGACCGTCAACGGGCGCTCGCGGCCCTTATTTGCCGGGCTTTCGCCGACGGTCGTATGCGCTTATATTGGGGGCGTCGGCGCAAGCCGGCTATGGCGATAAATGGCCGTCGCAATAAACCCTTCGGACCCGGGGGCGGTACCCGGCGCCTCCACCCAAGCCCGGTGCGGCCGGGTTTGGGCGGGGGCGAAACAGGATCGACGAGGGCGTAAAGGGCGCGCTTTTGCTCGGCATGGTTCCGCCGTTATCGGGCCACGGCAATAGTTGCAAACGACAACTATGCTCCGGTTGCTCAGGCCGCGTAACGCGGTTTGAAAGACCGATCGAAGCCCTGACGTCTTAGCAGCGTCAGGCGGGGTCCGGGGGCACCTGGCAACAGAAGCCCCCACTCTTGCCGCGGGCAAGCTTGCGGACTGGCGCGGTCCGCTTCACTCTATGATTCGAGCGACCCCGATTCCGCCCTGGCGCGGAAACGAGCCTTCCATGCCGACGGACCATATCCGCTACGACCTTCTTGCACAGGAAGCGCTACGCGGCGTGCTGCGCCGCGTGCTTACCGACGTGGCGAAGAACGGCCTGCCCGGGGAACACCACTTCTACGTGACCTTCGATACCGGCGCGCCAGGGCTGAAGATCTCGGAGCGGCTCAGGACCGAGCACCCGGAGGAGATGACGATCGTTCTGCAGCACCAGTTCTGGGATCTGATCGTCACAGAGGACGCGTTCGAGGTCGGGCTGTCGTTCAAGGGCATCCCGGAGCGACTTTTGATCCCGTTCGAGGCCGTCAAAGGCTTCTTCGATCCCTCGGTGCAGTTTGGCTTGCAGTTCGAGACCTTGACGGAGCCGGCGGCGGCGCCCGCCGAGGAGAAGGATCCGAGGCGGCGGGACGTAAGACCGGCGCTCGCTCCGGTGGCCGAGCCCAAGGCGGCGCCGCCGCCGGCCCAGGCGCCCGCGGGTGCCGGCGAACCGGAGCCCCGCCCGCCCGGCGGCCAGGGCGGCGAGGTGGTACGGCTCGACCGCTTCCGCAAGAAGTGAGCGCGATGCAGGCTTCCAACCGCCGGCGGGATCCGGCCACTGCGAGCGCTTCCCCGTCCGCGGCGAGCGCGCGAACCCGGACCGAGACCGACAGCTTCGGCCCTATCGCGGTGCCGGCGGACCGCTATTGGGGCGCGCAGACCCAGCGTTCTCTCGAGAATTTCCCCATCGGCACCGAGCTCATGCCGCGGCCGCTGATCCACGCTCTCGGCACCGTCAAGCGTGCGGCCGCCGAAGCGAACCACGAGCTCGGCCTGCTCGACGCCCGCCGCGCGCGCGCCATCGCCCGGGTCGCCCGCGAGGTGAGCGAGGGCAAGCTCGACGATCATTTCCCGCTCGTGGTCTGGCAGACCGGCTCCGGCACCCAGACCAACATGAACGTCAACGAAGTGATCGCCAATCGCGCCAACGAGCTGTTGGGCGGGAAGCTGGGCGCGAAGCACCCGATCCATCCCAACGATCACGTCAACCTGAGCCAGTCGTCGAACGACTGCTTTCCGACCGCCATGCATATTGCGGCGACGCAGGAGATCAGCCACCGTCTCATTCCGGCTCTCACCCATCTTCATGCCGCGCTCGATCAGAAAGTCCGGGCGTTTTCCGAGATCATCAAGATCGGCCGCACCCATCTGCAGGACGCCACGCCGCTCACGCTCGGCCAGGAATTTTCCGGCTACGCCGCGCAGGTGCACTCAGGCGCCGAGCGGGTGAAGCAGTCGCTCGCCGAGCTCTACCCGCTGGCGCAAGGCGGGACGGCGGTAGGCACCGGGCTCAACGCCAAGCCGAAATTTGCGCGCTTGTTCGCGGCGAAAGTGGCTGCAATGACCAAGCTGCCGTTCGTGAGCGCGCCCAACAAATTCGAGGCGCTCGCCTCGCACGACGCCTATGCGGCCGTGCACGGCGCGATCAATTCGGTCGCGACCGGCCTGTTCAAGATCGCCAACGATATTCGCCTGCTCGCCTCCGGGCCCCGCTCGGGCATCGGCGAGCTGATCCTGCCGGAGAACGAGCCCGGCTCCTCGATCATGCCCGGCAAAGTCAATCCGACCCAGTGCGAGGCGTTGACCATGGTATGCTGCGAGGTGTTCGGCAACGACGCGCTGGTCACGGTCGCGGCGAGCCAAGGGCACTTCGAGCTCAACGTCTTCAAGCCGGTGCTCGCCTACGCCATGTTGCAATCGGTACGATTGCTGAGCGATGCCGCCGTCTCGTTCACCGATCGTTGCGTGGTCGGCATCCGGGCCGACGAGCTGCGCATCCGCGAGCAGCTCGAACGCTCCCTGATGCTAGTCACCGCCCTGGCGCCCAAGATCGGCTACGACAACGCGGCGCGGATCGCCAAGGCGGCGCATGCCAATGGAACCACGCTGCGGGAGGAGGCAATTCGACTGGGGTTGGTGACGCCCGATGAGTTCGACAAAGCGATCGATCCTAAAAAAATGGTGCGGCCCGGCTGATGATTTCCGCAGAACTCGGTCGCGATGCCGTCGGGCAGCGACGGCAGCGCGGCGGGCTGACTGCGACGTTTCTGCATTTGAGCGCCCGTCACGACTACCCTAAAATAATACTCCGCAGGATATCGTGCGGTTATGAGACATAAATAAGCGTGTCTCCCATAGCCACTGCGAGGGATGTGTTGCATTCCAGGAACCCCGACGTGGCGTCCTTTGCAGAATTTTTTTGCCGGGAAGGGAGTCCGGTTCGATCGGGCCGGCGTTGATACCTACGCCGAGCGACCCGGGCGCCGACCCGTGAGCGGTGAGCGAAAACATGGGCGAGGTCGTTAGGTTGGGAGTCGTCCGCAAGCAAGCGGCGCGGCGCGCCAAGCAAGTACGCGCCGCGGCCAATCGACTCGCATTCGGACGCTCGAAGGCCGAGCGCAAGCTCGCCGGGGCGCGCGCGGACAAGGCCAGGCGCGAACTCGACGCCGGCCGGATCGAAACAGGAGAGCGTCAATGAAATCCCCGGTCGTCAAACGATCGATCGTGATCGCCGGGCACAAGACGAGCGTCAGCCTCGAGGACGCGTTCTGGAAGGGGCTGAAAGAAATCGCGGCGGCCCGGAACGTGACTTTGTCCGATCTCGTCGCCACGATCGATGGAGGTCGCCGCCAGGGCAATCTGTCATCGGCGATTCGGCTCTTCGTGCTCGACTATTATCGATCGCAGTGCGGCGGCGATCACTCCCGCTCGGAGCTCGTCACGAACGGAGCGTTGCCGCAGCGATCTCCCTCAGTTGTGGGTTCCGAATAGCCGATCGAAGAGCGAGCGGTTCTTCGGTGCGGGCGCGGCCGTCCCCTCACGCGCAAGGGGCCGCGCAGGCGTCGGCGCGCCCTCCCTGGGCCGCGCGGCTCGACCGGGAGCGGGGCCGGGCGCCGGTCGGATTTCGACCGGCGGCGGCAGGCTGGGCGCCTGCTCGGCGGGCGCGGGGGGTGCGGCGGGCGCGGCGGGCGCGGCGGCTGTCTCCGGCCGACGCGGCTTCCCGGGCAATGGAGAGGGGCTAGCTCCTTGTGAGGAGCCGGCTTGAACCGGGGGCTCCGGCTCGGTGCGGCCCGTCACGCTCGGCCCTTCGGCCGGAGCGACCGCCGGATCGTGCTTGTCGGCATCGACGGCTTCCATCCGCCGGGTCTCGCGATCGAGCGAACGCAACATCAGCCAGTCCACCAAGGCCGAGACGTCGATGCTCCGCTGCGGCGCCGCCGCGGGCCCCTGCAACGCCACGAACAGGTCGGGACGTGCCGTTCCGGGCGCTCCGCCGTCCGCGGGGCCCGATAACGTGAGCCGTGCATCCAGCGCCCGGCTGGCGAGTTCGAGCGTGCCGCTGAGCGTGAGGTCGGCACCCTCGCCATGGGCGATGACGTTCGAGACATGCGCTTGACCGGCGGTGATGGTGAGCGCGCCGTCGGCTCGCCCAATGACGAGCTCGCCTGCCGCGAGTGCGGGGCCGACCACCTCGCTCACCTTCGCGGAATTGATCGCGACGCCGCGGTCGGCGGCGCGAATGGCGGCTGCGAACGCCTGCGGATCGAGACCGGCCAATCGCGCGGATTCGATCGACACGATTCCGGCGCCCTTGAGCGACCCGAGCAGACTCGCCGGGCTGTAGCCGGTTCCGTCGACTTCGACCTGCAGTGTCAAGCGCCCGTTCACCGCCGGCTGGCCGGGTCCCGGGACGATGGCGGACGTATCGACATTGGCGAGCGCTATCCTCGCATGCGTGGAGAGCCCGGCCGCGTCGCGTCGGAACGCGAGCTCGCCCAGCATACGGCCTCCCCCGAGGCTCCCTTCGACGTTCTCGAAGGCGATCTCGCGCGGATCGAGCCGCAATAGCCCGTGCAACGACCGGCTCCTGAATCCCGGCGCAAAGATCGCCCGCGCGGTGCCGAACTCGATGCGGCCGGTGAGCTTGTCGAACCATCCGACATCGAAGGGCTCCGGCGAGGCCAAGCCGTCCCGCGCCACCGCCTGACCGGAGAGGCCGATGGCGCTCGCCAGCAAGGCAGGAACCACGATCTCTTCCGCCTCGATATGCCCATCGATCCGGGGGATCGCCGCAAGTCCGATCGCGAGTTGGCCGCGAACCGGCGAGCCTTGGACCGAGCCGACGATCTCCTCCGCCTTGAGGTTTCCGGGTGAAAGCGAGACCCGAGCCTTCAGGCTCACCGGAAGCTTTTGGCCCCAGGCGGCGTGGCCCCACAGCGGTGCGGCAGCGGCGTCCGTGGCCGACACGGAGAGGTCGAGGCCGGCAGTCGATCCTGCCTGGCCCAACGAATGCGTCGTGCCCTTTATACTGGCGGCAAGCCCGCTCGCGGCAAGTTGCGCGTCAACGCCGAGATCGCCGGACGGCCGCCCGCGGAGTGCAACGCGGACGCTTCCGGGACCTTTCTCGAGATTGACCCAGCGCCCGAGCCCCAACAGCCCGACAAGCTGCGTCCCGTCGTCGGCCGCGAGATTTCCATCGAGCTTGAGTTCGAGCGCGTCCATGTCGAGCGGATTGCCGGTCGCCTCGGAGGCGAGGTGGAGCCGCATGGCACCGGCCGTCCCGCCGATTGCAAGCTTGGAAATGCTGCGCTGGTCCGTGATCTTGTCCGGCCCATCCATCGTCAGAACGGCGCGGAGATCGACGGGCGAAAGGCGCGCGACGCTCGCGCGAATCGGTTCGCTCATGGTTGGGCTGAGCTTCGCGGCAACGGTGGCGAGCCCCTCGAGCCCGCTGGCCTTCAGCTCCAGGGAGATGCTGCCGCGCGGCGCGGTGAGCAACGAGCGCACCCGCCCGTTGAGTTTCAACGAGGCGCCGCCGAGGTCGCCGATCGAGAGCCGATCCAGCACGAGCCCGGACGCATCGTAGCTCAGCTTCAGGTTGGCGTTCTTGGCGGCGACGCCGGCGAGGATCGCGCGATCGATCTCGGCTGAGAGCAGCAACTCGCCGGGAAAATCCGGCTTCGATCCGGCAAGGACCGCAGGGGCGAGCACCGCGAGCTCGTCCAAATCGAGCTCGGCGGCCTTGAGCTCCAGCTCGAGCCGCGCCGGTTGGCGGTAGAGCGGATAGACATAGACGAGCCGGCCGCCGAACTCCTTGCGGTCGACCTCCGCCTTGAGTCGATCGATGGCGATCCGGTCGGAGCCGAGCATGAGTTCCCCGCTGGCGCGCAGCAGGCCGGCCGGGCCGTGCGCCGGAGCGGAGCGGCCTTCGAGCCAGGCCAGCAGCGCCTTGGGATCGCTCGCCTCGATGCTGGCCGGGCCATGAAAGCTCACCCCCTGGTCCGCGAAGCCGAGCCGGCCGCTCACGCGCGCCGATGTGAACCCGGGTGCGCGGAACTCGAAATGCTCGAGATCCCAGCCCTTGGCGTCGGATGTCAGGTCTCCCCGCACGTCGCGCAGGGGACTGCCGGCGAGCGTCATATTGTCGATCCCGATTCCGACGCGTCCCGCGATCGGCAGCTTGAGCGGGCCGGTGAAAAGCTCGGCCAGGGACTGCACGGCGGCAAAGGGCAGGAGGCGTGAGGATTCCGGCAACGCCAGCAGGGCATCGAGGTCGAGCTGCCGCCCGGAAAGCACGGCGTCATAGCGCGGATCCTGGCCGAACTTGAGATTCGCCGCACCGCTCAACCGGATCGCGCGCTCGTCGGGCCCGTATTGAAATTCGGCCTTGTCGAACAGCGCGTTCGCGGCCGTGGCCTGGACGTGCCCGCTGGCCCGCCAGGGAACGAGCGCCACGCCGTGTCCCGCCGCATCGACCACTCCGGCGGGGCGCGTCAGCTTGAGCGCACCCTCGAACTCGGGCGCGGCGTTGACGAAATGCACCATGCCGTCGACTTCCGCCGTCAGCGGCGGGGCGCCGGGATTAACCTCGAGATGCAGCTTTACGGCTTCGTCTTCGAGTCGGCCGGCCGCCAGCGCATAGCGATAGCTTTCGCCGTCGGCCTCGAAGCTCCCCTCCCCCTTTGCGGGACCGAGCAGCGAGCGAAATTCGCCGGCAAACGCCAGGTGGTCGAGCACGAGCCGCCCGCCGCTTGCCGCGTCGCTCAGCACGAGGCGGCCGCCCTCGATTACGAAGCGATCGATCGAGAGTTGATCCGGAGCGAGGTCGGCGGCGGAATTTCCCGGCCAATCGATCGCCCCATTCCGATCGAGCCCGACGTGGAGTTCCGGCCCGAGGAGGCGCAGTTCCGAGGCTCGCCAATGGGCGCGCAGCAACGGACCGAGCCCGAACTCGATCGACAGCTCGCGGACGCGCACATGCGGCGCGTCGATGCCCGCGCCGGCCTCGACGTCTTTGAGCACCAGGGAGGGGGTCGGCAAGAGCCGCGCGTCGATCGCGCCGGTCACCCGTACCGGCATGCCGGTCAGGCGGGTGGCCTCGGCCTCGAACGTCGAGCGGTACTGGCTCCAATCGACGAAATGCGGCCCGACCAGCGCCGCGAGGAGCGCCAGGATGATGGCTATGCTCACTGAGAGCAGCGTCGCTTGCACCGCGCGCTCCGGGCCCCTGGGCTCTCGATGCTGATAGGCCGCCGCCGCGCGGCCTTCAGGCAGAATCGGAAAGTTGTGGGGCGTTTCTGTGTCGGTTCATGGCGGCTCACCCGAGCGCAACGATCTTGCCCGGGTTCATGATGTTGTGCGGATCGAGCGCGCGTTTGATCGCCCGCATGGCTTCGAGCGCGGCCGAGCCGTGTTCCGCTTCGAGATATTTCATCTTGCCCTGGCCGATCCCGTGCTCTCCGGTCGAGGTCCCCTCCATCGCCAGCGCCCGCTCGACCAGACGGTTCATGAAGGCTTCGGCAGCCTTGATCTCCGCCGGGCTCTCCATGTCGATCAGGGGCGCGCAGTGGAAATTGCCATCGCCGACATGGCCGAGGATCGGACAGATGAGCCCGCTCGCGGCGATGTCCTGTTGGGTTTCGGTCACGCATTCGGCGAGCCGCGAGATCGGCACGCACACATCGGTAGCGAATGTCCGGGCCCCCGGGCGCAACGTGAAGGCGGCCCAATAGGCGTCGTGCCGCGCCTGCCACAGCCGGCTGCGGTCTTCCGCCTTGATGGCCCATTCGAACGGACCGCCGCCGTATTCGGCGGCGATCTCGCCGAACCGGTCCGATTGCTCCGCAACGCCAGCCTCGCTGCCGTGGAATTCGAGGAACAGCACCGGGGATTCCGGCAGGCTGAGCTTGGAATAGGCGTTGCAAGCTTTCACCATCAGCGCGTCGAGCAGCTCGATGCGGGCCACCGGAATGCCCGACTGGATGGTGGCGATCGTCGCATTGCACGCGGCTTCGACCGAAGGGAACGGGCACACCCCGCCCGAAATCGCCTCCGGGATGCCCTGCAGCTTCAGCGTCAATTCGGTGATGATGCCGAGCGTGCCCTCCGAGCCGACGAGCAGGCGGGTGAGGTCGTAGCCGGCCGAGGTTTTCTTGGCACGGGTCGCGCTATGCAGGATCTCGCCGTTGGCGAGCACCGCCGTGAGCGCCAGCACATTGTCCTTCATGGTGCCGTAGCGCACGGCGTTGGTGCCGGACGCGCGCGTTGCCGCCATGCCACCGAGCGAGGCGTCGGCGCCCGGATCGATCGGGAAGAACAGGCCCTGGTCGCGCAGATATTCGTTGAGCTGCTTGCGGGTCACGCCCGGTTCGACCACGCAGTCGAGATCGCCGGCGTGGATCTCGAGCACGCGGTTCATGTCCTTGAGGTCGACGGCGATGCCGCCGAACGGCGCGTTGAGGTGGCCTTCGAGCGAGGTCCCGGTGCCGTAGGCGATGATCGGGACCCCGTGCTTGGCGCACAATCGCACGATTGCCTGCACGTCTGCGGTGCTCTGCGCAAACACCACCGCGTCGGCGGGCTGGTTCTCGAGCCAGGTCGCGGTGTGCGCGTGCTGCTGGCGGACCGCGAGCGAGGTCACCAACCGGTTGCCGAATTGCGCCGCGAGCGCCTCGATCACCGCGGCAACCGCCCGCGGATTGGATCGCTCGCTCGCTGCCGGCATTGCCTGCGTCGCGGATTTCATGGGGTCTTCTCGATTGCGGCGGCGAGCTTAGCAGAGACGGCGCGCGGCCGGCAAAGTCGCGATCGTCACAGGTCTCCTCGCCTGGGCCTTGCCATGCCATGGCGAACCTTGCGGAAATTGTCGCAAAAATGCTTACCTGAGCCGTGCTCGACCGCCTCGACCTCGAACCTTTGTTCTTCGCGCCGTTCGTCTCCTCGGTGATGCGGGTCGAGCCGGCCTGGATCGACTACAACGGCCACCTCAACATGGCCTATTACAACGTGCTGTTCGACCGGGCGGTCGACGAGGCGTTCGCGCTGGTGGGCATCGGGCCGGACTACGTGAAGCGGCGGCACTGCTCGTTCTTCACCGCCGAGGTGCACGTGCGCTATCTGCGCGAGCTCCATGCCGACGACCCGGTCCGGGTCACCGTGCAGCTCATCGATTGCGACGCCAAGCGTCTGCATTTCTTCGAGCAACTCTTCCACGCGGCCGAAGGCTGGGTCTCGGCGACCTCCGAGGACATCGCGCTCCACGTCGATCTCGAAACCAAGAAGACCGCGACGTTTCCCGACGACGTCGCGGCACGGCTCGCGCAGATGAAGGCCTCCCACGCGCGGCTCCCCCGGCCCGAGGCCGCGGGCCGCCGCATCGAGATGCGCAAGGGCTGAGGCCGAACGCTCTTCGTCGTAGCCCGGATGGAGCGAAGCGGGGTCGGCTGTCCCGGATTTCGCGCCCGTACGGGCGCTCCATCCGGGCTACGGCGCGCGTCACAGGCCCCTCCCCAGAGGCCCGTCGGAATGCCATCTTGAGCCCAGCAGATTCGGCCGGCGCCCCATCGGCCGATCCGGAAGCGCGCATGAACGAGCCCAGCAAGGTCGACCCGTTGCCCGAGATTCAACCCGCGCCGGGCGGGATTGCGGCGCGCGCGCGGGCGGCCGCGGCGCCGCCGTATCTCGCCGGACTAAATGCCGAGCAACGCGCCGCGGTCGAGACGCTCGACGGGCCGCTTCTGGTGCTGGCCGGCGCCGGCACCGGCAAGACCCGGGTGCTCACCACCCGCATCGCCCATATTCTCAGCCTCGGCCGGGCGCGGCCCGCGGAAATTCTCGCGGTCACCTTCACCAACAAGGCGGCGCGCGAGATGAAGGAGCGCATCGGAAGGATGCTCGGCCAGACGGTCGAGGGCATGCCCTGGCTCGGCACCTTCCACGCCATCGGGGTGAAGATCCTGCGGCGCCATGCGGAGCTCGTCGGCCTCAAATCCGATTTCACCATTTTGGACGTCGACGACCAGGTGCGCCTCCTCAAGCAGGTGCTGGAAGCCGCCAACATCGACGAGAAGCGCTGGCCGGCGCGCCTGCTCGCCAGCCTCATCGACGGCTGGAAGAATCGCGGGCTCACGCCCGACAGGGTGCCGGCCGGCGAGGCGCTGAGCTTCGGCAACGGCAACGGCGCCAAGCTCTACGCCGCCTATCAGGACCGCCTCAAAGTGCTCAACGCCGCCGACTTCGGCGACCTCCTGCTCGAAGGCATCCGGCTGTTTCGGGAGCATGCGGCCGTGCTCGCGCAATATCAGGCGCGGTTCAAATACACCTTGGTCGACGAGTACCAGGACACCAACGTGGCGCAATATTTGTGGCTCCGTCTGCTCGGCCAGGGCTCGAAGAACATCTGCTGCGTCGGCGACGACGATCAGTCGATCTACGGCTGGCGCGGCGCCGAGGTCGACAACATCTTGCGCTTCGAGAAAGACTTTCCCGGCGCGAGAGTGATCCGGCTGGAGCGCAATTATCGCTCTACCGCGCACATCCTCGCCGCCGCCTCGCATCTCATCACCCACAACGAGGGCCGGCTCGGCAAGACGCTGCGCACCGACGAGGATCCCGGCGAAAAGGTCACGGTGACGGGCGCCTGGGATTCCGAGGAGGAGGCACGCTCGATCGGCGAGGAGATCGAGGCGTTGCAGCGCGACGGCCATAGACTCAACGAGATCGCAATCCTGGTGCGCGCCTCGTTCCAGATGCGCGAGTTCGAGGACCGCTTCGTCACGCTGGGGCTGCCGTACCGGGTCATCGGCGGGCCGCGGTTCTACGAGCGCGCGGAGATCCGCGACGCGCTCGCCTATCTGCGCTGCGTCGCCTCGCCGGCCGACGATCTCGCCTTCGAGCGCATCGTCAACGTGCCCAAACGCGGGCTGGGCGATGCGACCCTGCAAGCGCTGCACGATCACGCCCGCGCCCGGCGCATCCCGCTGATGGAGGCCGCCCGCGCGCTCATCGAGACCGAGGAACTCAAGCCCAAGCCGCGCGCGGCGTTGCGCGATCTCCTCGCCGCGTTCGACCGCTGGCACGTCGAGCGCGAGGCGCTGCCGCATCCGGAACTCGCCGAGATGGTGCTCGACGAGTCCGGCTACACCGAGATGTGGCAGAAGGACCGCTCGGCCGATGCCGCGGGGCGGCTGGAGAATTTGAAGGAGCTCGTGCGCTCCATGGAGGAGTTCGAGAACCTGCAGGGCTTCCTCGAGCACGTCGCGCTGGTGATGGATACGGACGGCGGCCCCGGTGCCGATGCGGTCTCGATCATGACCTTGCATTCGGCCAAGGGCCTCGAGTTCGACGCCGTGTTCCTGCCCGGCTGGGAGGAGGGCCTGTTTCCGCACCAGCGCGCGCTCGACGAGGGCGGTCGCGCCGCGCTCGAGGAAGAGCGCCGGCTCGCGCACGTGGGGATCACGCGGGCGCGGCGGCGGGTGAAAATCTTCTTTGCCAGCAATCGCCGCATCCACGGCATGTGGCAGGGAAGCGTGCCCTCGCGCTTCCTCGACGAGCTGCCCGAGACCCACGTCGAGGTCACCGAATCCAAGGGCGGCTTCGGCTGGGGCGGTTTCACGTCGCGCTTCGACCGGATGGAGCCGTTCGCGTCCGACTACGAGACGCCGGGCTGGCGGCGCGCGCGCGATCGCATGCGGGCCGAGGAGAACGCCAAGGAGGCCGATGCCGGCGCGCCGCGTACACGGGGCCACCGCCGCGGGCCGCTGACGATCGAGGGCGAGCTGGTCGCAAAATCGACCGGCGCGGCCTCCGCCTATGCGATCGGCGAGCGGGTGTTTCATCTCAAATTCGGCTACGGCGACGTCGTTTCGGTCGACGGCAACAAGCTCACCGTGGCGTTCGACAAGGCCGGCGAGAAGCGCGTGGTGGATTCGTACGTGGAGCGCGCGTGAGGCATTGCCGAAGCGGAACACGCTCGCCACAGGCGAAGCGAAGACGCGGCCGGAACCGCGGATTCACGCAAAAAGCCGACGAAAGAGGAGGTATTTTTTATAGGATCTGATGGGAATTCAGGGCGTTAGGCCGTTTCAATCCGCTAAAAAGCATCCTTCGATTGTTGTGCAAAGATAAGCAACCTATAGTCATGGAAGGACCCCCTTTGTCGCTGGCCGGCAGACGACGGCAGTCTCAAATCGACACTTCGACCGTGGTTGCCCGGCTCCGCGCAGATGCGCCCGTGGCGCAACGGATCGCAGATTTTCTGACGGAGCTGCTCGATCCTAATCAGACAGCGGTCGGCACGTTCGAGGGGCCGCGGGACAACTGGACCGTCGAGATTTCTTTCCGCGTCATCCCCGACCAGGACACCGTGCGCGAGCTCGTCGCGCGCGCTGCCGGCGAAGCCGCCGCCCGCAGGCTGACGTTCGAAACGCTGGCCCACCGCGATTGGGTGCGCTCGAGCCTCGCCAGCTTGCAGCCGGTGGAAGCCGGACGCTTTGTCGTGCACGGCAGCCACGATCGCGCACGCGTTGCGTCCAATCGCATCGGCATCGAGATCGAGGCGGCGCTCGCCTTCGGCACCGGCCATCACGGCACGACGCGCGGCTGTCTCTTCGCGCTGGATCGGCTCCTGAAAACCTACCGGCCGCGGCGCATGCTCGACCTCGGCACGGGGACCGGCGTGTTGGCCATCGCGGCCGCGAAAGCTTCCAGCGCACGCGTGCTCGCGAGCGACATCGACCCGGTCGCCGTGACGACTGCGCGCGCCAATGCGAGATCGAATGCGGTGGGTCATCGCATCGAGGTCATTCGCGCGGCCGGCGTCACCCCGCGCCGGCTCGCCGTACGTGCGCCGTTCGATCTCGTGTTTGCGAACATCTTGCTCCGGCCGCTGCAGCGGCTGGCTCGGCCGTTGTCCAGGCTGCTGGCTCCGAACGCGGACGTGATCCTGTCCGGCCTGCTGCCGAGCCAGGCCAATGCCGCGCGCGCCGCCTATGCGGCCCAAGGCTTGCGGCTCGAGCGCCGTCTTTCACTCGATGGCTGGGTGACCCTGGTGCTGCGGCGTCCCTCGTAGGCTGGATGGAGCGAAGCGAAAATCCGGGCTCGCCGTTCCTGCATTCCGCTTGCGCTCCATGCGGGCTACAGACTGAGCCCGCGCTGCGCGCGTTGTCGGTATCCATTCCGACCGATACAGTGCCGCCATGTTTGAAGCACGCTTCCAATCCTTCGACGTGGAAGATATCCCGCACGCGCAGATCGCCGCGCGGGTTGCCGCCCTGCGCGCCGAGCTTGCCCGCCGCGGCCTCGACGGCTTCGTGCTGCCGCGCGCCGATCGGCAGCAGAACGAATATGTCCCGCCGTCGGAAGAGCGACTGAAATGGCTCACCGGGTTTTCCGGCTCGGCGGGCGTGACGATCGTGCTCGCCGATCGCGCAGCGCTGTTCGTCGACGGCCGCTACACGCTCCAAGCCCGCGAGCAGGTCGACACGTCGATGTTTGCGATCGAGCACCTGATCGATTCGCCCCCCGACCGATGGCTCGAGAGCAACCTCCCCGCCGGCACCAAGCTCGGCTACGACCCGTGGCTTCACACCCTCGCCGGCGCCGAGAAGCTCGCCAAAGCGGCAGACGCCGCGGGCGCCAAGCTGGTTGCGACCGAGCCCAACCCGATCGATGCGATCTGGACGGACCGCCCTGCCCCGCCGCTCGGACCATTGGTGCTGCACGACCTGCGCTTCGCGGGCGAGAGCGCGGCCGCGAAGCTCGCGCGGGTACAAGCCGAGATCGCCAAGGCCAAGGCCGACGCGCTCGCCGTCTCCGACGCGCAGGCGGTCGCCTGGACCTTCAACATCCGCGGCACCGACGTGGCCCACACGCCGTTGCCGCTCGCGTTCGCAATCGTGCCGCGGGAGGGCAGGCCCTCGCTTTACGTCGACAGCCGCAAGCTCGGCAACGAGGTGCGCCATGCGCTCGAGGAATTTTTGGACGTGCGCGAGGAGGCAGCGTTCGCCAAGGATCTCGCCGCGCTCGGCGCCGCGCAAAAGAAAGTGCGGTTCGACGAGGCGACCGCCGCCGACGCGCTCGCAAAAATCGTGACCGGGAGCGGCGGAAAAATTGTCCCTGGCGCCGACCCGATCGCGCTGATGAAGGCGGTCAAGAATCCGGTGGAGATCGACGGCGCGCGCGCCGCGCATCGGCGCGACGGCGCGGCGCTGGCAAGATTTCTCGCCTGGCTCGACCGCGAGGCGCCGGGCGGCAAGCTCACCGAGATCGACGCGGTCGCGGCGCTGGAGACGTTCCGGCGCGAGACCGGCGTGCTCAAAGACGTGTCGTTCCCGACCATCGCGGGCGCCGGTCCCAACGGCGCCATCGTGCATTACCGCGTCACCCGCGCGAGCAACCGCCGCATTCTCCCGGGCGAGCTGTTTTTGGTCGATTCCGGCGCGCAATACGAGGACGGCACGACCGACGTCACTCGCACCGTCGCGGTCGGGACGCCGAGCCAGGAGATGCGGGAAAATTTCACCCGGGTGCTCAAGGGCCATATCGCTCTGGCGCGAGCGGTATTTCCCGACGGCACGGCCGGCGCACAGCTCGATTCGTTCGCGCGGCAATATCTGTGGGCGGCGGGCCTCGATTTCGATCACGGCACCGGCCACGGTGTGGGCAGCTATCTCTCGGTGCACGAGGGCCCCGCGCGCATCTCCAAGCTCGGCACGACCGCGCTCAAGCGCGGCATGATCCTCTCCAACGAGCCCGGCTACTACAAGCCCGGCGCCTACGGCATAAGGATAGAGAACTTGGTGCTGGTGGCGGAAGCGCACGCGCCCGCCGGCGCGGAAAGACCGCTCAACGCGTTCGAAACGCTGACGCTTGTCCCGATCGATGTTCGTCTGATCGAGCCGCGGCTGCTCACGGCCGAGGAGATCGCTTGGCTCGATGCCTATCACCCGCGAGTGCGCGAGGAGCTCGCGCCGCTGGTCGATGCCGACGCGCGAGCTTGGCTGGACGAGGCGACGCGGCCGCTTCGTGCGGCGTGAACTCACGATCCGGGGCTTTGGCCGGAGAACGAACTTGCATTGTTACTTTGCAATACTTAGTATGATGCACGCTCATGACCATCAATCGCACTTCGGCCACGTTTTCCATATCGCTCCCGCCGGAAATGGCGGACGAACTCGAGCGCGTTCGGCGACAAGAACATCGGACTCGCTCCGAGCTGGTGCGCGAGGCGTTGCGGCATTACATGCGCGCGGCTGAAGCCCGCAGCGTTCAACAGCGCATCGGCAAGCTGCCGGAAGAAGAGCCGACGGCCTACGAAGTCGCCGCAATCAAGGAAGGCAGCAAGGAGTTAACCGAGGGCAAGTTTGTAACTTTCGAGCAACTTCGCCATGAGCTGGGCCATCGTCGTCAGCAATCGCGCGCGAAAAAGTCTCAAGCGCGTTCCCACCGCTGACCACGCGCGCATCATGGCGGCCCTCAACGCCATGCAAACCGATCCGCTCTCCGGCGATGTGGCGAAGCTCACAGGCCAGGACGCCTTCCGCAGGCGCGTCGGCAGTTATCGGATCATGTTTCGGATCGATTTCAAATCCGTCGCGGTTGGCATCATCGACATTCAGCGCCGAACAACAACGACGTACCGATAGGTATCCGACGACCCTTGCTCACCCCTCTCCCACCAGCTTGAGCCAATCGTCCTCGCTCAGCACGGTCACGCCCAGCTCCTTGGCCTTGGCGAGCTTGGAGCCGGCGCCGGGGCCCGCGACGACGTAGTCGGTGTTCTTCGAGACCGAGCCCGCGGTCTTGGCGCCGAGCCGCTCGGCCCTTGCCTTGGCCTCCTCGCGCGTCATTTTTTCGAGCGCGCCGGTGAACACCACGGTCTTGCCGGCGACGGCGGAGTGGCGCGCCGGCCGCTCGGCGTCGAGGATCCTCACCTCGCCGGTCAAGCGCTGGACGAGGCCCCTGTTGTGCTCCTCGCCGAAGTAGGATTGCAGTCCCTCGATCACGGTATCGCCGATCTGGTCGATGGCATCGAGCTCCTCGCGCACGTCGGGATCGCCGGCGACGAGTTTCTCGCAAGCTTGCAGAAATGCATCCCACGACCCGTAGGCGCGGGCGAGCACGCGCGCCGTCGTCTCGCCGACGTGGCGGATGCCGAGCGCGTAGAGGAAGCGCTCGAGCGGGATCTCGCGCCGCGCCTCGATCGCGCGGAACAGATTGCGCACCGAGGTCTCGCCGAACCCCTCCTGCTGCTCGATCCGGATCGTTGAATTGCGCGCCTCCAGCTTGAAAATGTCAGCCGGCTCGCGCACCCAGCCCTGCTCGTAGAAGAGCTCGATCTGCTTCTCGCCGAGCCCGTCGATGTCGAACGCGCGCCGCGACACGAAATGCTTGAGATGCTCGACCCTCTGATACGGGCAGGCGAACTCCCCGCTGCAGCGCGACACCGCGCCGGTTTCCCCGGTCGCGGTCTCGTCGCGCACCACGGGCGTATGCAAGTGACACGGGCAGGTTTTCGGGAACCGGTAGGGCTTGGCGTCCTTCGGCCGCTTCTCCGGCGCGACGCCGAGCACCTGCGGGATCACGTCGCCGGCGCGTTGGATCGTCACGGTGTCGCCGATGCGCACGTCCTTGCGAGCAATCTCATCCTCGTTGTGGAGCGTGGCGTTCTGGACCACGACGCCGCCGACCGTCACCGGCTCGAGCTTGGCGACCGGCGTGAGCGCCCCGGTGCGGCCGACCTGGATCTCGATTGCCTTGACGATGGTGGTCGCCTTCTCGGCCGGGAACTTGTGCGCGATCGCCCAGCGCGGCGTGCGCGAGACGAAGCCGAGCCGCTGCTGCCAATCGATGCGATCGAGCTTGTAGACGACGCCGTCGATGTCATAGTCGAGCCTGGCGCGCTCAGCCTCGATCTCGCGATGGAACGCCAGCAGGGTCTCGACCGAGCGGCACACTTTCATCAACGGATTGGTTTTGAAACCGCGGCGCGCGAACCATTCGACCATGCCGGATTGGGTATTGGCCGGCATCGCGCTCATCTCGCCCCAGCCGTAGGCGAAGAAGCCGAGCGGCCGCGACGCCGTGACCGCGGGATCGAGCTGGCGCAGCGAGCCCGCCGCCGAATTGCGCGGGTTGGCAAAAACCTGGCGGCCCGCGGCCGCCTGCCGCTCATTGAGCTTCAGGAACGCCGATTTGGTCATATAGACTTCGCCGCGCACCTCGCAGATTTCGGGCGCACCCTTGCCGCGCAGCTGCTGCGGCACGTCCTCGAGCGTGCGTACGTTCGCGGTGACGTCCTCGCCGATGCTGCCGTCGCCGCGCGTTGCAGCATGAACGAGCGCTCCGCGCTCGTAGCGCAGCGAGCAGGACAGGCCGTCGATCTTCGGCTCGGCCGCGAACGCAAGCTTCTCCTCCGCGGACAGCCCGAGGAAGCGGCGGATGCGCTCGACGAAATCGATCACGTCGTCGTCCGCAAAAGCATTGCCGAGCGAGAGCATCGACACCGCGTGGCGGATTTTCGCGAATTTTTCCGCGGGCTTGGCGCCGATTTTTCGCGAGGGCGAATCCGGCCGCACCAGCGAAGGAAAGCGCGCCTCGATCGCCTCGTTGCGCGCGCGCAGCGCGTCGTATTCCGCGTCGCTGACGCTCGGCGCGTCCTCCTGGTAATAGCGCCGATCATGCGCGGCGACCTCCGCCGCGAGCCGCTTGAGCTCGGCTTTGGCCTGCGCCTCGGTCAGCGCGGAAACGACGGTGCGGGCGGTGTCGCGTTTGCTCATGAGGATCAGCAATCTCCCACCTCCCCCTGGAGGGGGGAGGCACCGGCGGCCTACGGTCGCCGTTCGAACAACGCCGACGCCAAGCATCGGCTATGGAGTGTCAAAGACGCGAATCGGGTGGGGGTGACGATGCATCACCCCACCCCGCGCGCTTCGCGCGCGACCCTGCCCCTCCAGGGGAGGGTGGGAGTCCGTCGCGCGCTCCAGATTTAAAACTCTACAGCCGCGAGATACGGCATCGTCAACCTGCGGCACCGCTTCGCGGGGGGAGGGATTGCGGGCGGATCAGGCGCTCGGCCGCGGCGCGGGCTTCCTCGGTGATCTCGGAGCCGGCCAGCATGCGGGCGATCTCCTCGCGGCGGTGGTCGGCAGTGACCTCGGCGACCCGGGTCGCGACCCTTTTGCCGCGGTCGAGCGCCTGCTTGGTGATCAGATAGTGACGCCCCGCCCGCGCCGCGACCTGCGGCGCGTGGGTGACCGCCACCACCTGGACGCGTTCGGCAAGCCGGGCGAGCCGCACGCCGATGGCATCGGCGACGGCGCCGCCCGCGCCGGTATCGATCTCGTCGAACACCAGCGTGGGCGCCGAGCCGCGGTCGGCCAGCACCACTTTCAGCGCCAGCAGGAAGCGCGCCAGCTCCCCGCCGGAGGCGACCTTCATCAGCGGCCCCGGCCGCGTGCCCGGATTGGTTTGCACCCAGAACTCCACGCGATCGATGCCGTCGGGACCCGGCGCGGCGGGGTCGGTCGCGATCTCGGCAAGGAACCGGGCGCGCTCGAGCCGCAGCGGCTTGAGCTCGGCATTGACGGCGCGTTCCAGCGCCGACGCCGCGCGCCGGCGCGCGGCCGACAAAACTTCCGCGCTTCCGCGATAGCGCGCCTCCGCCTCACGCGCGGCGCTTTCGAGCCCGATCAGCGCCTCGGTGCCAGCATCGAGCACGGCGAGGTCGGCCGCATAGCGGGCCGCGAGCGCCGCAAGATCGTCGACCGCGACGTTGTACTTGCGGCTCGCGGCGCGCAGCGCGAACAGCCGCTCCTCGATGCGTTCGATCTCGCGCGGATCGAACCGCGCGGTGTGGACCGCATGCTCGATGTGCGCTCGCGCCTCCTCCAAGGCGATGAGCGCCTCATCGAGCGCCTTGACCGCCGGGTCGATGAGCGCCGGCGCCTGGGCGGCGCGCTTTTCGAGGCGGCGGACCGCCGCGGCCAAGCCCGGCAGCGGCGAACCCGAGCCGGCGAGCAGCTCATGGGCGTCGTGCAGATCGCCCGTGACTTTTTCCGCCCGCATCATCGCGGTTCGGCGTTCCGCGAGGCTCGCCTCCTCGCCGGGCTCGGGCACGAGCGCGCGCAGCTCCTCGACCGCGTGCCGCAGAAACTCGGCCTCGCGGCGGGTTTCCTCGACGCGCGTCCGGTGCGCCGCGAGGTCCTCGCCCGCGGTGCGCCAGATTTTCCAGGCCGCAGCCAGCGCATCGGCCTGCGGTTCGAGCCTGCCATAGGCGTCGAGCAGCCTGCGATGGCTGGCGGCATCGACCAGCGCCCGCTCGTCATGCTGGCCGTGAATCTCGACCAGCGAAGAGCCGAGGCTCTTGAGCACCTGGACGCTGACGGGCTGGTCGTTGACGAACGCCCGGGTGCGGCCGTCGGCGAGCTGGACGCGGCGCAGCAGCAGCGGATCCTCGATGGCGATGTCGTTCTCGGTGAGGATGCCGCGCGCCGGATGGCCCTCGTCGAGCTCGAAGGCCGCGGTGACCTGACCCTGCTCCGCCCCGTGCCGCACCAGGCCGGCGTCCCCGCGCGCGCCGAGCGCCAGCGCGAACGCGTCGAGCAGGATCGACTTGCCGGCTCCGGTCTCCCCGGTGAGCACCGCAAGCCCGCCGGCGAACTCGATGTCGAGGCGCTCGATCAGAACGATGTCGCGGATCGAGAGTCGGATGAGCATGAATCTCAGCCGAGGCCGAGCTTCCTGAAGGCTTTGCTGATCCAGGAGCTCTGGGTCTCGTGCGGCTCGAGCCCGCCGGATTTCACCAGTCGATATGCATCCTTGTACCAGGGGCTGTCCGGGAAATTGTGGCCCAGCACGGCGGCGGCGGTCTGCGCCTCGTCGACGATGCCGAGCGTCATATAGACCTCGGTCAACCGCATCAGCGCCTCCTCGACGTGCCGCGTGGTCTGATATTGCGTCACCACAACCTTGAAGCGGTTGATCGCGCCGGTGTAGTCGCGCTTCTCCTGGTAATAACGACCGATCGTCATCTCCTTGCCGCCGAGCTGATCCTTGGCGATGTCGATCTTGCGCTTGGCGCTCGCCGCATATTCGCTGTTGGGGAACTTGCGGACCACCTCGTCGAGCGCGTTGAGCGCCTTCTCGGTGCCGAGCTGATCGCGGGTGATGTCCGGGATCTGCTCGAAATACGAGGATCCGATCAGATATTGCGCGTACGCGGCGTCCGGGCTGCCCGGATGCAGGGTCACGTAGCGCTTGGCCGAAGTGATGGCCTCGTCGAACTGCCGGCCTTCGTAATAGGCATAGGCGGACATGATCAGCGACTTGCGCGCCCATTCCGAATAGGGGTGCTGGCGATCGACTTCCTCGAATTTCTTCGCAGCCGCCTTGAAGTCGTGCTTGGTGTTCAGGAGAAACAGGCCTTCATTGTACAGCCGGTCGGCCGGATCGTCCGACAGCGGCAGGTCCTTCTCGCCGAACCAGGCGCACGCGGAGAGCACCGCGGCCGCGAGCACGACCAGCAGGGCGCGGGTCGGCGATCCCCGCCTTCGTCTCGACTTCGACGTCGGCAAACGCGAAACCATGATGGCGTGTAAGTCCGTGTCCCCGCGGCGCGGCCCTGACAGCCGCTCCGACCCGCCTAGTAACCGAAAAACGTTCGGCTGACCATGCGATTATGCGGACATTCGGCCGGGAATATGGCGCGCCGGCGCCCTCGTCAGGACAGGTCCGGCCCATAGGCCGGCGCCACGATCCCGACCGGCAGCTCGGCGTGTCCGCGCGGGCGCGGCTTGCGCTCTTCCACGATGGTCCAGGCGGAGGGATCGGCGATCAGCGCGGTGAGCACCGCGTGGTTGAGCTTGTGGCCGCCGCGCACGGACCGGTAGGCGCCCAGGATCGGCGCGCCCGCGAGCGCGAGATCCCCGATGGCATCGAGCGCCTTGTGGCGCACGAACTCGTCGGCAAAGCGCAATCCTTCGGGATTGAGCACGCGGTCGTCGCTCACCACCAGCGTGTTTTCCAGCGAGGCGCCGAGCGCGTAGCCCGCCCCCCACAACTTGCCGACGTCGCGCAGGAAACCGAAGGTGCGCGCGCGCGCGATCTCGTGCCGGAACGTCGCGGGGCCGACCTCGATCGCCAGCGCTTGCCGGCCGATCAGCGGGTGATCGAAGTCGATCTCGACTTCGACGCGGAAGCCGCGCTCGTATGGCTTGAGCTCGCCGAACGCATCGTCTTTGGCGACGCGAATCGGCTTGAGCACCTTGGTGTAGCGGCGCGCCGCCGGCAGCGAGACGATGCCGGCCTCGTCGATCGCCTGCACGAAGGGGGCGGCGCTGCCGTCCATGATCGGCGCTTCCGGACCATCGAGCTCGACGATGGCGTTGTCGACGCCGAGCCCGCACAGCGCCGCCATGATGTGCTCGATGGTGGAGACGCCGGGCCCCGAAGCATCGCCCAGCACGGTCGCGAGCTCGGTGGCGGTGACCGAACGGGCATTGGCGCGGATCTCGCGCTGGCGTCTGCCGTCGAGGCGGCGGATGAACACGACGCCGGTGCCGGCATCGGCCGGGTACAAGGTGAGCGTGACGGGAAGCCCGGAATGGACGCCGATCCCGGAAACGGCGGCTCGGCTGCGAAGCGTGGTCTGCTTGCCCGCTTTCATGCCTGGTTCTGCCCCTTCACCGCATCGCCTCGCTCGCGACGAGCGCACGCGATCGGCAACCCCCGCGGGCTTTCACTTGGCGTCGATGGCCGGGAATTTTACGATGCGGATCGTTCCGCCCGCGGTCCCCCGACGCATAAGCCCCTGTGACGAACACATTAACCATGCGTCGGGGCAAGTCCAATTCACGGTTCTTTACCGATTGTTACCTGCGCGCCCAACAACCGCCCGGCACAGGAGATTTCGCCGAAAGTCCTGTCGCGATTGAGGATTCCCGACGTGCCGAGTTCTCCCCAGGATCGGCAGCGGTCGCGCGAATCACCGGTCGGCCGGCGCGCCAGACACGCCCCCTCCATTGCTGCAGGAGAGGGTCCCTAGACTGGACCAGCGTGCTTCATCGTCAGGCAGGGCGCGGCCAAGCGCGCCAAACCTGCGCGGGAGGAATCGCGGAGATCCGTCGCCGGCGGATCAGTTGGCTTGGCGGCGCAGGAAGGCCGGGATCTCCAGGTGATCCTCATCGATCGGATTGTGCACCGCAGCCGGCCGCCCGTGCGGGTCGAGCCCCTGCGGCGCCGGGCGTGGCGCGGGGGAGCGCTTGGCATATTCGGAAACCGGGTCGTGCGGCTCCTCCTGCCGGCGCGGCGCGGGGGCCGGGGCACGGCTTGCGGCCTGCGGCTGCGGGCGCGGCATCGGGTTGGACTGCTGGGGCACGGGCTCCTCCTCTTCGCGCCGGCCCAGGCCCACCGCGGCAAGGCGCTGCAGTAGCGAGGTGCGGCGTTTCTCGGGATGTCCTTCCGGCGTGTTGCGGCGGGCTTCGCCGCGGTTGGCGCGGATCTCGTTCTGCGCCGGCAGCGGCAGGTCCTCGATCCGCGGCATGCGGGCCGCGCGGGCGGGCGCTCGCTCGGGCTGCGGTGGAATGAAGTGCCGGTGCGGGGGCGGCTCCTGCGCCAGCGGCCCCGGATGGTCGTCGACCGATTCCAGGAACAACGCGGGTTTGGGCGGAATGGGCCGGATCGTCACGTCTTCGATCGCGGTCGCGGGCGGCAGCGTCGAAGCCGGCGCGGCAGCGGATTTGGCGCCCGCCGCGGGTCCCGATTGTTCGCCGGCCCGGGCGGGCTCGCGCTCGACCCGATCCGCGAGCCGCGTGGTGTTGGAACGCAGCTTCTGTGTCAATTCGGCGAGCCGCGAATCGATCGAGGACGCCGCGTTGCCGATGGCCTGGTCGATGCCGGTGGCGACCACCGAAACGCGGATGATGCCGTCGAGCGCTTCGTCGAACGTGGCGCCGACGATGATATTGGCCTCCTGGTCGACTTCCTCGCGGATGCGGGTTGCGGCCTCGTCGACCTCGTAGAGCGTGAGGTCCTTGCCGCCCGTGATCGAGATCAGGAGCCCGCGCGCGCCCTTCATCGAGGAATCGTCGATCAGCGGGTTGGAGATGGCGGCCTCGGCCGCGGCGAGCGCGCGTTTCTCGCCCGACGCCTCGCCGGTGCCCATCATGGCTTTGCCCATCTCGCGCATGATGGCGCGCACGTCGGCGAAATCGAGATTGATCAGGCCTTCCTTGACCATCAGGTCGGTGATGCAGGCGACGCCGGAATAGAGCACCTGGTCGGCCATCGCGAAGGCGTCGGCGAACGTGGTCTTCTCGTTGGCGACCCGGAACAGGTTCTGATTGGGAATGACGAGCAGCGTGTCCACCGCCTTCTGCAGTTCCTGGATGCCGTTCTCGGCGATCCGCATGCGCCGCTGGCCTTCGAACTGGAACGGTTTCGTCACCACTCCGACGGTGAGGATGCCGAGCTCGCGGGCGATCCGGGCGATCACCGGGGACGCGCCGGTGCCGGTGCCGCCGCCCATGCCGGCGGTGATGAACACCATATGGGCGCCGGAGAGATGATCGCGGATCTCGTCGACCACTTCCTCGGCGGCGGCGCGCCCGACGTCCGGCTGCGAGCCGGCGCCCAGCCCTTCGGTCACCTGCACGCCCATCTGGACGATGCGCTCGGCCTTGGAAATGGTCAGCGCCTGCGCGTCGGTGTTGGCGACGACGAAGTCGCAGCCGACCAGGCCGGCGGTGATCATGTTGTTGACCGCATTGCCGCCGGCACCGCCGACGCCGAACACGGTGATGCGCGGCTTGAGCTCCCTTATGTCGGGCATCTTCAGGTTGATCGTCATGGCTGCCTCTCCAGAGCGCCGGCGAGAATGCCGGCGCGTTCGGCCGGTCCGCCGCCGGCCGGTTCGGTCCTACGATGGTCAAAGCCCGCTAGAAGCTCTCGCGAAGCCATCGTCCCACCCTCGCGAAATAGCCTTCGGTCCCCGTCATGAGCGCTCGCGTGCGCCGCGATTCGACTTGTTCGAGATGCGCCACCTGCGGATAGATCAGGAGCCCGGCCGCGACCGCGAACGCCGGACCCTTGGCGGCTTCGGGCAGGCCGGCGATGCCGAGCGGACGGCCGACCCGCACCCGGCGCGCCAGGATGCGGGCGGCGATCTCGGGCAGGCCGGCGAGCTGGCTCGATCCTCCCGTCAGCACCACGCGCGCGCCCGGGTCGGCCGCGAACGGCGAAGCGGCGAGGCGGTCGCGCACCATCTCCAGAATCTCTTCGACCCGCGGACTGATGATGCGCACCAGTGCCGCGCGCGAGACGACATGCGGCGGCTCGCGCTCGTCCTCGCCGACCGGCGGCACGGTGATCATGTCGCGATCATCCGACGTGCCGCAGATCGCGCTGCCGTGCAGCGTCTTGATCCGTTCGGCGTCGACGACCTTGGCGGTCAGGCCGCGGGCGAGATCCGTCGTGACGTGATTGCCGCCGAGGGCAAACGCATCGGCATGCACGAAGCGCCCATGCGAGAACACCGCGACCGTGGTGGTGCCCGCGCCGATGTCGACGACGGCGGCCCCGAGATCGGCTTCGTCGTCGGCGAGCGCGCACAGCCCGGCCGCATAGGGCGCCGCCGCCATGGCTTCGACCCGGAGGTGGCAACGCTCGACCGCAAGCATCAGGTTGCGGGCGACCGCGACGTCGGTGGTGACCACATGCATGTCGACGCCGAGCCGCCGTCCGAGCATGCCGCGCGGATCGCGGATCTCGCGGCTCTCGTCGAGCGCATAGGAAACCGGCAGCGAATGCAGCACCGCGCGACCGTTGCGCACGGAATGGCGGCTGCCGGCGGCAAGCACCCGCTCGATGTCGGCGTCGGTCGCGGCCGGGCCGCCGATGTGGACGGTGGCGGCATAGAGCTCGCTGCCCACGCGACCGGCGCCGACCGAAAGCACGACGGATTCGACGTGCACGTGCGCCATGCGCTCGGCCGCATCGACCGCCTGCCGCACCGCCTGCTCGGCCTCGGCGAGGTTGACGACCGTGCCGGCTTTGATGCCGCGGGCGCGGGTGTGCCCGATGCCGAGCACCTCGGCCGCATGGCTGCGGCGCCGCAGCGCTTCCTGTGCGCCGCAGGGTTTGAGCCGCGCGATCAAGCACGCGACCTTGCTGGTGCCGATGTCGAGCGCGCAGATCACCGCCGAGCGCCGCGGCGAGATCGGCTTCATCTTCGGGGTGAGGCCGTGCTGGAGCGGGCTCATGCGTCGCCGCCCTTCTTCTTCGGCGGCTTGCGGGCCTCTTCACGCGCCTGCGCGGCCGCATCCGACAGCCGCACCGTGACCCGATCCGGCAAGCGCAGGTCGATCGCCAGGATGTCGCGGCTGATGAGCCGCTTGTCGCGATCGAGCGCGACGAGCGTGTCGAGGGCGGATCCGATATCGGTTTCCGGCAAGCGGATATCGACGTTGTTCTTGAGCTTGAGGTTCCAGCGCCGCTCGGCGACGCGCACGCCGGCGCGAACCTGTTCCCGGATCGCGGGATAGCGGTCGAGCAGGGCGAGAAAATCTCTGGCCTTCGTCTGGGCGCCGCGTCCGACCACGAGCGGCAGGCCGGCGAAAGCCGGGTCGTTCAGCGGCCCGATCACGGTGCCGTCGGCGGCGATCAAGGAGAGCTTGCCGTCGACCTGCCACAGCGCGAACGGCTCACGTTCCCGCACCCGGATCTGGAGCCGGTCCGGCAACAGCTTGCGGACGGTGGCTTCGGCGATCCACGGCATGGTTTTGAGCCGCGCGCGCGCCGCCTCGACGTCGAGGAACAGCAGCGAAGTCCGGCCGGTCACGCCGGCGGCGGCGAGGATCTCGGCGCGGCCGACGTGCTTTTCGCCGGAGAGCGACACCGCGGCGATGCGAAAACCCAGGGAATTGGCGCCCGCATCCCGCCAATCCTTGAGCGTATCGACGATCATCGGGACATGATCCCCCCGGACCGCGCCGTAGCCGATGCTGGCGACGAGAAACAGCGCCGCCCCCGTGATTCCGGCAAGGCGCGGGATCCGGGCCCCTTCGAATCGGAGCGCCCAGAATCGCATGAAGCGGCTGATTCGGCTCGCTATTTTTGCGAGCACCGGCGGCAAGGCGCGCTGACCGAAGCCACGGCGCGCGCCGGCGCGGCGCCCGGGGCTTGGCTTGCCCGGCCGCGTCAGCGGTTCAGCGAGGCGTCCTCGACCATCCATCGCACCAGCTCACCGAACGAAATGCCCGCATGGGCCGCGATCTCGGGCACCAGCGAGGTCTCGGTCATGCCGGGCTGAGTGTTGACTTCGAGGCAGAACAGTCCCCTCGTCCCCTCCGCGGAATCGTCGTAGCGGAAATCCGCACGGCTCACCCCCCGGCACCCGAGTGCGCGATGGGCCGCGAGCGCCAGTCTTCGGACCTCTTGGTAAACATTTGGTGAAATTTCTGCCGGCAGGACGTGCCGCGAGCCCCCCGGGGCGTATTTCGCCTCGTAGTCGTAAAAGCGCGCAGTCGGCAGGATTTCGATGACGTCGAGGGCCTCCTCCCCCATCACCGCGCAGGTGAGCTCCTTGCCGGGGATGAACGGCTCGCACAGCACCGTTTCCCCGAACGGCCAGTCGTCCCGGTAGAGCTCCTGGGGCGGGTGCTCCTGATCCTCCTTGACGATGAACACCCCGACGCTCGAGCCCTCCGCCACGGGCTTGATGACGTAGGGCCGCGGCAGGACGTGGCGTTTCACCGCCTCGAACCGCGACATCACCACTCCGTCGGGGACCGGGATGCCCGCCCCCTGGAGCACCGCCTTGGCGAGGTGCTTTTGCATCGCGAGCGCGGAGGCCAGCACCCCGGAATGCGTGTAGGGGATGCCGATGATCTCCAGAATGCCCTGGACGGTGCCGTCCTCGCCCGGCCGGCCGTGCAAGAGATTCAGCGCCACGTCGGGTTTGAGCGTCTGCAGCACGCTGGCGATGTCGCGGCCGACATCGATGCGGGTCAGCCGATAATCCTGCTTCTCCAGGACGTCGGCGCAGGCCTTGCCCGAGCGCAGCGAGACCTCCCGCTCCGCCGACCATCCGCCCATCAGGACCGCGACGTGCTTGCCTCGATTCATCCGCCCCGATCGGCCTTCCGTGATTCGGTTGCGCTACACGAGACGTGATTTATGGCGATTGCGCCAGCCCGATGTTTCTGGCGATCGGGCGCGGGGTTTTTGCCCGAAACGACCGGTTTTTGGAGGTATTTTTCTAACAGAATCAAAGGAAATCAAGATGTTGAGGTCATTCAATTCGCCAAATGTGTTTTGTAATTGCACTGCATATTATTACAACTCCTGCTTTCGCCAACCAATCAGGATCCTAAGAGCCCGATCCGGCGAATTTCCCATTCGAGCTCGACCCCGGAGCTTTCCTTGACCCTGGCGCGGACGAGCTCGCCGAGGTTCTCGATGTCGGCCGCGCTGGCGTTGCCTAAGTTGATCAGGAAGTTGCAGTGCATCTCGGAAACCTGGGCGTCGCCGCGTTTGAGCCCGCGGCACCCCGCCTGCTCGATGAGCTGCCAGGCCTTCTGCCCCGGCGGGTTCTTGAAGGTCGACCCGCCGGTCCGGCTCTTCACCGGTTGCGTAGCCTCCCGCGCCTGCGTAATCGCCTGCATCTCGGCCTGGATCGTGTCCGGATTTCTCGGCGCGCCGGAAAACAGCGCCTGGGTGAAAATCACATCCTCCGGCACCCCGCAGTGCCGATAGGCAAAGCCCATGTCGGCATTGCCGAACACGCGGACGCGGCCCTGCCGATCGACGCCGCGCGCCTCGAGGAGCACATCCTTGGTCTCGCGCCCATAGGCGCCGCCGTTCATGCGCAACGCGCCGCCGATCGCGCCGGGAATGCCGCGAAAGAACGCGAGCCCGCCGATACCGGCCTCCTGGGCGGCCTGCGCGACTTTCAGGTCCGGCACGGCGGCGCCGGCGCGCACCCTTTCGCCCTCGATTGCGACCCCGGCAAACCCCCGCCCGAGCCGGACCACGACGCCCGGGACGCCGCCGTCGCGCACGATGAGATTGGAGCCGAGCCCGATTGCGCAGGCCGGCACGTCGGGCGGCAATTGCTCGAGCAGATACGCGAGATCCGCCTCGTCCTCGGGCAGGAACAGGACCTGTGCCGGCCCGCCGACCCGGAACCAGGTCAGATCTTTGAGCGCCTGGTTCGCCAACAGCCGCCCGCGCAGCTGCGGCATGCCGGCTTTCAGCTCGGCGGTGATGTCGGGAAAGGACATGCGTCAGCCCGAGGCGGGTTTCTGCCCTCTCCTATACCGAAAATCGCTGGCGGCCATCTGCCGGACGAATGAACCCAAGCCAATCTACGGAACGCTTCTTGCTTCGTGCGGTCCACCACCTGGGTCGCCGGTTGCCCCCGGTTCCCCGGTGGGAGAGTTCGGCTGTTCGATACACCATCTTCCAGCCGATCTCGGGGGCGGCCCGCTCCGGCGTGGGCCGCCCTCCAATTTTGGAGATTGCGCAGGAGAAATAATATCGTGCCACTCTCACCGGCCCAATCAGCTCTAGTTTGCGTCATTGTGGCGTCTCGTGTAGACGCCCATGGAAGAGCCACCCTTGAGCCATAGGACGCTTTGGCAGAAGTTAGTGTACCTGTTGACACCAAACGCGTCTTTATAGTTAGCAGTCCCGTAGATATACAACCGCTTTTTCTTTCCACTTTTTATTTCGCTGATTTCGGCATCCGAGTACAGCCGATCGACGACGGCCGCCATGATGAAACTTTGTCCGTGCCCCAAGGTGCTTGCGCTGCCTAAAGGAAGATCCGGCATAGGGAAATCGAAATCATCGGGCAAAGGGAATGAAAGCACATCAGCGTGGGCTCTATAACTTACTTCGTACCCGGGGGTGAATCCGGTGTTGAACAAAAGCATCCTAGGCTCAAATCGATAATTCGTGGTACTATCTTGCTCGACTATGGCGCCCCAATTCGCGATGAGATAAGCGCGCATCTGTCGCGATGATACCTCCTTCACATTGGCGACACTTTCAATAGCGGCTTTTGAGCTTGCGGCAGCAGATTCAGCCACCCGCTCCATCGCAGCAGCAGCCCGAGCGGACTCTGCGACAGATTTTTTCATTTCGCCGGACTGATCGGCGGCAGCACCAACCGTCTGCCGAAGCTTAAGCGCTTGGTACCCGAACACTGCAAGTTGGCCAGCGAAAATGACCAATTGAGCCACCCCGATGATAAGAAGCCACCGATTGAATTTAATGAGTTCTTGGTCGTTCGCCGCTTTCTGTTCACGGTCACGAGCATCCCGTGCGGCCTCGGCCTCAGTTTTCGGAGCAGGCAATACTTTTACCGTGATCGGCGCTCGCTCTGTGCCAACGTGGTCGGTCGCGGGTGCGTGTTGGGGACTTTGGGACTGTTGCTGCTCTGGCTGAACGGTTTTTCCTTCGGTTGTGGATGGCTGCTGTGATTGCGCAGGTATTACAAATGCGAGCAAAATGATCGTTATTAGCACGTGGCGCATGATTAGCATCACACGCTCGCTAGTCCGCGTTGTATAAATTGATTTGGCAATACCAATAAGCGAGCCAAACCAGTAAACCTGTTACGGTTATTTGGAACAGCGTTGCCCAATCAACCAGAAATCCAAGATACCGGTTGATTTTAGGGTGAACTGCCAGCCATCGCGGAAGCTTCGGCCGATGCTTGTCGACGTGTATTTCGCCATCTTCGTTTAACAGCTTCGTAGCGTACTCTCGGTACGTTCTCATCATCATTCTGTCTAAGTAATTCGCCCACCAAACATTATTCATCCAGAAGAGATACATTGCGAAAACGACCAACGGGAGCCACAGCGGGATCGTGTCCACTCTGAACGAGTGAATAGCAGCAGCAAGCAGCGCCCAAAGTCCTAGGGACAGCTTCCACTCATAGGCTCTACGTGCATCCCATCGGGTTGCACTGAACTCTGCTAATTTCACGCAAGCCTCGAATCGCTCTTTGGGCGTCATCGCGCGATTATACGGGACCATAGATACAACGCATAGGCGCTAAGGTTCAGCTGCGAGGATCGCGCGTGGATCGGACGTGGAAACTCAAATCCCAAGCTGCTTTGCAAAGAATGAGGGAACGGGCGTCTACTCACACATAAGGTCAAATGGCGCACGAAGAAACGACGAAGCCCAGCTGTTAGGCAGAGCTTCGTCGCCATCACTTGGCTAGGAACAAACCTACACATTTCTGCCTCGACTAGACCGGGGTTGGCACTCCCGATCTAGAAAACGAAGGACAGTTGTCGCGGCCATGAGCGAAAATGAGCGCAAACACCTTCGAAACGCCCATATCGCCAACGGACGTACGCCCGCACAAACACTGCCTTCGGTCCTGTCCTGGTCGTAGCCATGACAGATCCTCCGTTGGTCAAGACGGGAGTGAGCCCCGCCGCTCCGGTTTGCTCAACGCAAACCCCGCGGCCATAGAGCAAGGCGATTGCCTCTGACCAACAGAGTGTCGACGACAGAAGGCCGATAAAGAGCAGATTCGCGGCCGCTAGACGAGCGGCCGTTTGGCGTGCCTCTTTGGCCAATTGAGAAACTACTTGACTGTTGCCCTTTGGTTCCCGGCCAAGTGAGTCGGCGGATTTAGATGAGACGTTTGCCTTCGATGCTCTTGGAGACCTATCAGCCAGCGCCCAATGCGGCGAGCTCGCCCGGCAGCGCATAGGCCCATTGCGTGATGCTGCCGGCGCCGAGGAAGACCACGGTATCGCCGGGCCCGATGAGCTCCTTGACCATGGCGGCGAGCTGGCGGGGCTCTTCGAGCGGGAGCACGTGGTGGTGGCCGCGCGCGCGCACGCCCTCTACCAGCGCATCGCGATCGATGCCCGGTATCGGCGCCTCGCCGGCCGGATAGACCGGCGCGATGATCACCGCATCGGCGTCGTTGAAGCAGGTGCAGAACGGCTCGAACAGCGTCGCGAGCCGCGTGAAGCGGTGCGGCTGCATCACGGCGATGACGCGGCCGTGGGTGGATTCGCGCGCGGCTCGCAGCACGGCGGCGATCTCGACCGGATGGTGCGCGTAATCGTCGATGATGGTGACGCCGTTCCAATCGCCGGTGCGGGTGAAGCGGCGCTTGACCCCGCCGAATGCGGCAAGCCCCCGGCGGATCACCGCATCGTCGATGCCGAGCTCGTGCGCCACCGCGATTGCGGCGGTCGCGTTGAGTGCGTTGTGCCGGCCGGGCATCGGCAGGCCGAGGTCGGCGATCTCGTGCACCGTCCGGCCCGCGCGATCGCGGAACGCCACGGTGAAATGCGAGCGCCCGTGCGCGTGCACGAGATCGGCGAGCCGGACGTCGGCTTGCGGATTCTCTCCGTAGGTGACGACGCGGCGGTCCTCGATGCGGCCGACCAGCATCTGCACCACCGGATGATCGCTGCACATCACCGCGAAGCCGTAGAACGGCACGTTTTCCACGAACGCCTGAAACGCGCGCTCGACCGCTTCGAAAGTCTGGAAATGGTCGAGGTGCTCGGGGTCGACGTTGGTGACGACGGCAACGTCGGCCGGCAGCTTGAGAAACGTGCCGTCGGATTCGTCGGCCTCGACCACCATCCAATCGCCGGCGCCGATGCGGGCGTTGGTGCCGTAGGCATTGATGATGCCGCCGTTGATCACGGTGGGGTCGAAATGCGCGGCGTCGAGCAGCGCGGCGACGAGCGACGTCGTCGTGGTCTTGCCGTGGGTGCCGGCGATGGCGATGCAGGTTTTCAGCCGCATCAGCTCGGCCAGCATCTCGGCGCGGCGCACGACCGGAAGCCGCGCCTCGCGCGCGGCGGCGAGCTCCGGATTGTCGCGCCTGATCGCCGAGGAGACCACCACGACGGCCGCGCCCTCGACGTTCCTGCCCTCGTGCCCGACCGCGACCGCGATCCCCATCTTGCGCAGCCGCGCCACATTGGCGCTCTCGGCGATATCGGAGCCGCGCACGCAATAGCCGAGGTTCGAGAGCACCTCGGCGATGCCGCTCATGCCGATGCCACCGATGCCGACGAAATGGATGGGCCCGATGTCGCGCGGCAATTTCATGGGCGTCCTGTTTTTTCACCTCTCCCCGCCGGGGAGAGAGCCTGCCCCGGACCTGATCCGGGGTCGATCCTCGCCGCCCCAAGTCGGATGTTTCCGACTTGGGCAATCATAATTGGCCGAACTCGGGAACACCCGAGTTCGGCAGGCGAGGAT
>Ga0153941_1000047_pt1 | contig 79414 bp, 90 predicted proteins | sample TSNJ025MetaG_FD_104733 | JGI IMG/M metagenome (GOLD analysis project Ga0153941, IMG submission 104733) | Attine ant fungus gardens microbial communities from New Jersey, USA - TSNJ025 MetaG | ecosystem: Host-associated > Fungi > Mycelium > Unclassified | place: USA: New Jersey, Brendan T. Byrne...
ATGGGCTTTGACTCATCGTATCTATCGGCTGAATACCACCAGTCTCAGGCAGAAAAATATACCCAGCCATGTTCGGCAGAGTGTAGGCGATGCGGGATCTGTCAATAGCGATTAGCATATAATAGCTTCATTAAGAAACGACTTGACGCAAGGTCAAGTCGTTTCTTATGATGCCGGTAGAGGTGCTATTTATTCTTGCCTTTAGCAAAAAGGATGTAGTAAACTTACGAAGTTTACTACATCCTTTTTGGGTGGTCGGGGTAGCAGGATTCGAACCTGCGGCCTCTGCGTCCCGAACGCAGCGCTCTACCAAACTGAGCCATACCCCGGGATTATATGGTTTTGGTCGGCGTAGCAGGATTCGAACCTGCGGCCTCTGCGTCCCGAACGCAGCGCTCTACCAAACTGAGCCATACGCCGTTATAAAGAAAGGCAATCACCCTGCACGAAGCCTCTGCTCGCAATTATTAAGTATACACATTGAGAATAAAGCTGTCAACCCGCATGAAATTAAATTCGATAAATAATAGTTTTCACCAATAGCCTTTATCTTTTGCAGGAATTTTCATGGAAATGTCGAATTGCAGTTTTAATCATTGGATTATGAAAATAAAACACTGGTACCATCACATGTTGATATCTATGTAGGCAATGAATTGTTATCATGCTAGAATCGGTTACCGGCCAAATGGCAGTAACCCCTATGTCGAAAGACTATTATTGAGCAAGATTTTTAGGAGCTCTTCGTGTTTACGGATAAAATGAATAAAGAGGGCAACGAAAGAATAATCGGTCAAGCCGGTTATTTTTTCGTTTGCTGCGCACTATAATGGGATCAATAAAGAAACCCACCTGAATTTAGTTGTCCTTATCCAGGGACTTAGTCGCACTTAACTCCCGCTTGCAGCAGAGGGAGTCTGCAGAGCGGTGTAACCACCGGATAAATTGAGTAAAAGAAATTCTTTGACTCAAAGTGCTACTTTTGGTCAAATGTGGTAGAATATTTATGTTAAACAGAAATTTTTGTTACAGTAGAGGTAAATATGCGGATAATAACCGGGATTGCCAAGGGAACCAGACTTAACACACTTAAAGGTCTTGATGTGCGCCCAACTGCCGACCGGGTGAAGGAATCATTATTTAGTATTCTGGAAAATATGGTTTTGCCAGCAGCAAGACACCCGCTCAGAGATGCTATTGTTTTAGACTTATTTGCCGGTACGGGAAATCTAGGCTTAGAGGCGTTAAGTCGTGGCGCAGCAGCGGCTCTGTTTATAGACAATAGTCCGGCAAGTCTTGCGGTCATAGGGGACAATATTCGTCAAGCCGGCTTAGGAGGACTGGCTGAAGTTCAGCGTGGCGACTCAATCAACTGGCTTGGCAGACTGAGCCGGTCAGGACGCAGGTTCACTCTTGTTTTTGTGGATCCTCCCTACGACTCAGGCTTGATTAATATCGTGCTGCAGAAAATTGATGATGGCAATATAGTTGAAGCGGGAGGATTAATTGTTGTCGAGCACTCTAAACATGAACAGATAAACACTCAATGGCAGAATTTGCAGCAAGTCCGGACTGAACGTTATGGAGCAACATTAGTCACGATACTTTCCCGGATAATTCATGATACTACCTTAGTAATTTAGGAGGCAATTGAAATGAGAATAGGTGTTTGTCCCGGCAGTTTTGATCCAGTTACAAATGGACATTTGGATATATTTTCACGAGCCAGCAAAATGTTTGATTTACTAATTGTTGCTGTTTTTCATAACCCTAACAAAAAACCGCTATTTTCCATGGAAGAAAGGGTAGAAATGCTAAGCCTAGCTACAAAAGATATTGAGAATATTAAGGTTAGCAGCTTTTCCGGTTTGTTGAATGACTATGTACGTCGGCAAAATAGTACTTTTATTGTCCGTGGATTGAGAGCCTTGTCCGATTTTGAATATGAGTTTGAACGTGCACTGCTTATAAAGAAAATAGACCCGGCAATCGAGACTATCTTTATGATGACAAGTAACGAATATTCATTTATCAGCTCAAGCGGCATTAAGGAGTTGGCAAAATTCGGCGGGACGATAACCGGACTTGTTCCTGAATGTCTTGAAAATATAATTATAAACAGAATTCACGAAAAGAGCTAGACTCTTTTTAGTGGGGGGAGAAAATAATGAGTGTTGAAAAATTACTCGATGATATGGAAAATATGTTAGTAGATGCAGCGCGCGTCCCATTTACCAATAAACGCGTGCTTGACGAAGATGACTTAGCAAGATTTTTAGATGATTTGCGAGAACAATTGCCGCAAGAGCTTGATGAGGCTAAACGAATTATTAGCGAGCGGCAAAGAATTCTTGAGGCCGGACAACGAGAAGCTCAGAATGTTGTCGAACAAGCTAAGGCCTATGTCATTAAGCTTACTGACGAGAATATTATCAATAAACAGGCGCAGGAGCAGGCCAATGAGCTTATGGCTCAGGCTCGCAAAATAGCCGGCGAGCTGCAGAACGATGCTGTGGCTTACGCCGATGAAGTGTTTAAGCATATAACGGCTCATCTTGAGAGAACTCTAGATGTAGTTCGTCAAGGACATAGTGATCTTCAGCAGAATAATAACAATCAGAAAAAATAATGAGAGACGAACGCTTCAGGTGAGTTTTACCCCATCTGAAGTTTAGTCGACCTTATCCGAACGACTTATTCACTCTTAACTCCCGCTTGCAGAAGAGGAAGTTAAGACGCGGATTAGTCATCGGATAAAAAAGGAGCTAAGTTCCTTATCTTTTTACATAGTAATATATGCTTCTGGCTAAATGAACCGCGACTGACAATGCTAACATAATGCTGAGTATCAGCGCTACCTGGTAACTGGCTTGCTCGACTCTGGTCAGCCAAAAGCCCCAGCTATTTGTTTGGGCGATACTCATTGAGGCGGGGATTACAAGTAGTTTTGCAAAACCTTGACCAGGTCCGAGTAATAGCACGGTAACTATGGCAGCAAGCACGGCGTGCAGTAAGCGACCCACCATGTAGGGAGTCATGCGGATTCCTGATTCGATGACGATGCTGGCAACCTGACCATGGACAGACAGACCGCTCCAGGCGATAATCGCACTGGCAATGGCCACTTTTTGCGTAAGCGGGGCGTCGGCCTGGCTGGCTGCCAGAGTGCCTAAATCAAGTTCAAGTAAGCCGCTTACCAGTGATGGGGCTAAATTGGTGCTGTAGCCAATGAGTTCCAACAGTGCTGCAAATAGGCCGGTCAGTATATCGGTTATACCGACAACAGCCATAATGCGAATGAATACCGAAAATACTATGATAAAACCGCCAATGAGCAAAATTGTATTCATGGAGGCTTTAACGGCATCGCCCAGAAGCTGGCTTGCCGAGCGTTTGTCTTCTTGTCTGGCATTATATAAGGCTCGAAAGGCACGAACAATAATATTGCCTCCTGCAGGCGGCGTATTCTTGGTATAGCTGTCCCTGCCGCGACCATGGAACCTAAAGATAATTCCAACAAGCAAGCTTGACAAATAGTGAGCCAAGGCAATCGTTGCTCCCAGTTCAGGCATGCCAAACATACCTACAGCTACAGCGCCGAACATAAATAACGGGTCGGCCGTATTCGTAAATGACAACAGACGCTCGGCCTCTACCCCCGTGCACAGTTGGTTTTTCCGGAATTTACAGGTTATGACAGCATCCATGGGATAACCGGAGGCAAGCCCCATAGACATGGCAAAAGCACCTACGCCGGGGACGTTAAAGATTGGTCTCATCAGCGGTTCCAGTAAAACGCCGATGAAGTGAACGACACCAACCCCCATGAGTATTTCCGACAAAATAAAAAAAGGCAGCAGTGCGGGAAAGACAACATTCCACCACAAATTCAAGCCCATGATCGCTGAATCAAAAGCCTCTTTTGGATACATGACCGTTGCGACGGTTATAAATACTGTGCAAAAGGCCATACAATATGTCAGTAGCTGTGAACGATAGCGTCTACCACTGCCCCAGTTCCGCATATATTAATCTCCTCCTCCAAGCCGAGCGGTTTGATAATATATATATTGACAAGGTAGAGGTAATATAACTAAAATGCGGCTTTCAATATGACGAGTTGGGAGGAGATAATATTGAAACCTAAAGTCGGGTTGGCTCTCGGTTCGGGCGGTTTGCGTGGAATTGCCCATATTGGGATCCTTAAGGTATTAGAAAAACACAATATTCCAATAGACTATATTGCCGGCTGCAGCATTGGCAGCCTTATCGGCGCGCTCTATGCTGCAGGGCTTGATGCTGAAACAATACTGAAGTTAGCGATGAATTTAAGAAAACGTCATTGGCTTGATTTTGTTATTCCCCAAATGGGGATTGTTGCCGGTGAGCGTGCTTTGGCAACGATTCGTCTGTTAACAAAGCAAAAGACATTTGAGGAACTAAAAATACCGTTAGCCGTAGTCGCAACAGAATTAAACACTGGTCAGGAAGCGGTTTTTACTACAGGTGACGTGGCTATCGCCGTCCGTGCCAGTATTTCGGTGCCAGGTGTCTTTATTCCGGTTGCTATTGATAACAGGTTATATGTTGATGGCGCAGTGCTAAACCCTACGCCGATCGATATCGTCCGGAGCATGGGCGCTGATATCGTTATTGGTGTTGATTTGGCGCATGCCAATAGTGTATTTACAATCAGTAACATGTTCGATGTTATTATACAGTCTATCGATATTATGGAGAGAGAATTATGCAAGCACCGTCAGCAGCACTGCAATATATTAATTAAGCCTGATGTTGGGCGATTTTCTCCTAGTTCTTTTGAAAGTATGGACGAATGTGCGTTAGCTGGTGAGCAGGCTGCTGAAGCCGTCATTAGGGACATCAAAAAATTGTTGGCTCAGCAATATAGCGCGGGGATATCAGATAATCCTGACATCCCGCTCTCCACCGGTAGTTAGGATAGCCGAGTACATAGATGTCTGTTGCCGCTAGATCATACGCCAGCATAGTCTGTAGTGGGGATATTTTGTCCTGGTGCTGCTGCTTGCTTGTAAGATATTGGGATATTTTCGTTATTGCCGGTACGAGGCTCTGTTTACCGAGCTCCCGGATCAATTTGCGTCCGTTATCATTAAAAGCCAGTATTCGAGCATATAACGGACCTGATTGATCAAAGCCGGCTACTTCGTTTTTCGTTGTGTTTAATAGAGCGTGCACAATAATCCGCTGTAAGCGGGTAAAAGGGTAGCGTTTGCTTTTTATATGTGATAATAATTCCTGCACAGTGGATGATTTTTGAGCGGCAGCATTTATTTTGTAGTGAAGCCCCTCTGCGACGTCAGGTAAATTGGCTAACTCTTCCAGAGGCATCGTGCGAAGTTTTGCCAGAATGATATTACTAAAGCATTGGAGCATGACGGGAGCACGGCCGGCAGTAATCAAGTGATTGATCTGTTCGGCACAGGCTGGCGGGACTGCTTGCCAAGCGGTGCTGCCGGGCGGCAGATCGCTGTTGGCAAGCATCGCGGTTCTGATGGCGGTGGCACTGGCAATTTTTGAAGTAATTAGCTGATCGTGATAATTAGCGGCTAGTCGCTGTATGGGTAGGGGCGTAAGCTGTGGGGCGTAGGTTTCGATCGCCCGTAAATATTCGATTGCCAGGATATTATTAGGTGACTGGAGCATTGTGGCATTAATCGCGCAATGCTCTGCTAGTGTCGAGGCTAAACTGGCGGCATATGTCATCCCTGTTTTCATTTTTTGACGCAAAGCACCGATGATGCTATCTTCCGATAGCGCTCTGGCAGCCGCCGTAAGCATGGCAAGATCAGCAGTTTCGGCGCCAAAGCATACATGGTTGACAACTCCTAATCGCCCTAGAAGACTGATAGCGCCTGTAGCAAAATACTGGGCACTGCGTACCGCGAAAACTACGGGAAGCTCAATGACCAGATCGACGCCGCACGCAACAGCCATGGCGGCGCGGGACCATTTATCCGCCATTGCCGGTTCGCCGCGCTGCATGAAATTACCGCTCATAACAGCAATTGCACAATCAGCGCCTGTTAGTCGCCGGGCTTCTTTCAAATGCCACAAATGGCCATTGTGGAACGGATTATATTCAACGATCATTCCTACTGCATTCATTTTGTATCACCTTTACACTATTCTACATTAATCTTTTGTATTTGTGAAATTTTTATTAATTAATATTAATAATAGTGAAGGGAAAATACGTTAGGTGGCGAAAATAAAGAAAATAATCGTAGTTAATTTAAAAAAATATTGGTTTTTAAAATATTGGCCGTGTGGCCTGCCACACTATATATTTTTAAAGACATGAGGGAGGATTTTTTAGTGAAAGTTTTGGTTGTGAATTGTGGAAGTTCCTCGATTAAGTATCAACTGATTAATATGATTGATGAGTCTGTTTTGGCTAAAGGTTTAGTTGAGCGGATTGGTTTGGACGGCTCGGTATTGACTCATCAGCCCGAAGGCAAGGACAAGGTTGTCATTAATGCCGATATTAGTAATCATAGCATTGGCATTAAACTTGTTATTGACGCTCTGACCGATTCTCAGCACGGTGTAATTAGCAGCATGAAAGAAATTGCTGCTGTCGGTCACCGCGTTGTGCATGGCGCGGAAAAATTTGCTGATTCTGTCTTAATTACCCCGGCAGTTATGCAAGCCTTGGAAGAGTGCATCGAGATGGCGCCGCTTCATAACCCGCCGAACATTATGGGGATAAACGCCTGTTCAGAAATTATGCCCGGTGTTCCCCAAGTCGGTGTTTTTGATACTGCTTTTCATCAAACAATGCCTAAACAAGCCTTTCTTTATGCAATTCCATACGAGGCTTATGAAAAATACGGTATTAGGAAATATGGTTTCCACGGCACTTCTCACAAGTATGTTTCCCAGCGGGCAGCTGAACTCATGGGAGAACAATTAACCAATCTTCGAGTTATTACTTGCCATTTGGGCAATGGCGCCAGCATCGCCGCTATTAAGCACGGCAAGTGCATCGACACTAGCATGGGCTTTACGCCGCTTGACGGACTTGCCATGGGCACGCGCTGCGGCGCCATTGACCCGGCCATTATTCCGTTCCTGATGAAAAAGGAAAATATGACGGCCGATGAGGTGGACAGCTATTTAAATAAAAAGTCAGGCGTACTCGGTATTTCTGGTGTATCCAGTGATTTCCGCGATATTGAGGATGCAGCCGACGCCGGTAAAGAACGATCTCAACTGGCGCTTGATATGTTCGCCTACAGAGTACGCAAATATATCGGCTCCTATGTTGCCGCACTAGGCGGCGTTGACGTTATCGTATTTACGGCCGGCCTTGGTGAAAATTCTATTAGTATGCGCGACCAAATTTGCAACGGCCTGGAATTCCTTGGCACCCGGGTTGACACTGATAAGAACAACGTTCGTGGCAAGGCCCAGGAAATCAGTGTTGATGGTGCAAAAGTTAAGATATTTGTCATTCCGACAAACGAAGAACTTGTTATTGCCCGTGATACCCGTGCTATTTGCGGCAACCTTGCATAGATGCTGACAATGGCTTATCAAAAGCAGGGAACATTTATGTTCCCTGCTTTTGTATAAGCTGAGCGAATCTTATTGTGCATTGTTGCTAAGTTTTGCTCAGTTTGTTTTGCCTTGACAAACATCTGGCAGGTAGCTATAATAGATGAAGGTTGGTGGAAAATGATGAAAATAAATATATCCCAGTTAAGAAAAGACGCTGGAGGTACTCAACCCTTCGCTATTAAAACTTCAGCCAGTGAGCTGGGGCTTGATAATCCTGAAGCTTGGGACGCAAATATGATGATTGAAGGCTGCGTAATAAATAAGGGAATGATTTATGAGGTAGCAGGCACGATCCATGCAACAATGAAAGAATACTGCAGTTTGTGTCTTGAAGATATGTCGGTCATTCTTGATATTCCATTTAGTGAAGAGTATCGGGAAGCGGATTGTGATGAGTTCCATGGTAACTCCGTCGAAAATAGCAACCATTTTGACGGTGACGAAATTGATATTATCGATTTAATCCGCGAGAATATTTTACTGGCCGCGCCGATCAAACCTGTTTGCAGTCAAAGCTGCCGTGGGCTATGTCCTGAATGCGGCATCAACCTAAACATACATACCTGCAGTTGTATTTCGACTAAAATTGATCCAAGGCTTGCCGTTTTGGAAAAATTATTGTCTAAAGACTGAGATAGGCAAATGTCCAATTCTGTTAAGGAGGTGGAAATAGATGGCAGTACCTAAGCGCAAAATGTCTAAAGCCCGCCGCGACAAGCGTCGTGCTAATTGGAAGCTTACTATCCCTGGGTTGGTGGAGTGTCCCCAGTGTCACGAAAAGAAAATGCCTCACCGTGTATGTCCTGAGTGTGGTCATTATAATGGTACAGTTGTGATTAAAGCAGAATAAAATAATAACGAGTGAGCAAGATAAAAGGCAATTAGATTTATCTTGCTCGCTTTTTTACTTGCATTTTTGGTAGCAACTAGTTATAATTAATGCTATCAATTGGTATTATAACTTACTGATAAAACTAGGTGATGTTATGGCGCGAGCGCAAAAGAAACTGCGGCAGGGACAATTAAAAGAAAAGCTGTTAAGTACTCCTTTTTTTACTGACGAGGAATTGGCAGCTTATCTGGGTGTTAGCGTGCAGACAATCAGGCTTGATCGTCTGGAGCTTGGCATACCTGAACTCCGAGAGCGTACTAAGCTAATGGCGGAGGAAGCGCAAGATAAACTCAAAACAATTTCCAGTGGCGATGTCGTTGGGGAGCTGATTGATCTTGAGTTAGGCAAAAGCGGAATATCGTTAATGCATGTAACCCCTGACATGGTGTTTGAAAAAAACAGAGTGGCACGTGGGCATTATATTTTTGCCCAGGCTAATTCTTTGGCGCTGGCGATTATTGATGCTCCGATGGCTGTAACAGGAGTAGCCAATATTAAATATAAAATTGCCGTGCAAGAAGGCGAAAAATTAGTAGCTAAAGCTGAGGTAACCAAAAAAAGAGCCAATAAATATTTTATTTGGGTAAAAACTAGGAATGAAACTCAGGAAGTTTTTCGCGCCAAGTTTATTATGGTTTCACTCGAACATAAATAGCAAGGATTTTAAACAATATTATTGTTTTATGGGTTTTTGTGAGGAGAGATATTGAATGAAAGTTGCTATTGATGCCATGGGCGGAGATTATGCGCCCGATGAAATTGTTTTAGGCGCGTTGCAAGCTGCGCAAGAGTATGGCCAAGAGGAGTTTGAAATTGTTCTCGTTGGTGACCAGGCTCAAATTACTCAATCGCTTGACCGCCATGGCAACTGGAAGAATTTTAATATTACCGTTCGCCATGCGAGCGAAGTTATTGATATGCATGAATCGCCAGGGACTGCTGTGAGGAAAAAAAAAGATGCTTCTGTTGTTGTTGCAACCAGTCTTGTTAAACAGGGACATTGTGATGTGGTCATAAGTGCCGGCAGCACCGGCGCAGCAGTAGCTGCCGCCTTGTTTGGCCTGGGGCGGATTGCCGGCATTGAACGGCCGGCTATTGCAACTCCGATGCCGAATCTTACTGGAACAACGGTGCTATTAGACTCTGGCGCCCATGTTGACAGCAAGCCAAAACATCTGATGCAAAGCGCCATTATGGGATCGATTTATGCTGAGTATGTATTGAATATCCTGCGTCCAAGGGTAGGACTCTTGAATATTGGTGAGGAAGAAAGCAAGGGAAATGAACAGATTTATGCGACATACCCCCTCATGAAGCAGCTGAATACTGTGAATTTTATCGGTAATGTTGAAGGACGTGATATTCCCCAAGGAACAGTCGATGTTGTTGTTTGCGATGGCTTTGTCGGTAATATAGTGCTAAAGCTAAGTGAAGGTCTTGCCGGCGCAATTTTCCGATTAGTCAAAGAAGCAATAAAAAGCAGCGGCTTTTGGGTGAAGATGGCCTCAATGCTTGTCTTGCCTGCTTTAAGCGGTCTGAAGAAAAAACTCGACTATGCTGAATATGGCGGAGCGCCGCTGCTCGGTGTTAACGGCGGTTTTATTATCTGCCATGGTAGTTCCCAGGCAAAAGCGATAAAAAATGCTATCAGAGTTGCCAAAGAGTTCACCGAAAAAGATGTAGTCGCACTGATTCGTGAAAATATTGCTAAGGAGGGGGTTGTAACTAATGAGTGAAGCTAGAGCAGTAGGCATTATTGGTATCGGTACATATGTACCAGAAAAGATAATGACGAATAAGGATCTGGAAAGTATAGTGGAAACCTCTGATGAGTGGATTACTGATAGAACCGGCATACGTGAACGCCGCATTGCCGGGCAGGGTGAAGCAACTTCTGATTTAGCCATTAAGGCGGCTCGCAAAGCGATTGCTGATGCGGGCATTACTGCTGAGGAAATCGATCTTATTATTGTTGCTACTGCTACGCCGGATATGGTTTTTCCATCGGTGGCTTGTCTGGTACAGGCCGATATTAAGGCTGCCCGCGCCGGCGCCTTTGACTTGTCGGCAGGATGCTCGGGTTTTGTTTATGGGCTGGTAACTGGCAGTCAGTTTATAAAAACCGGCTTATATAAAAAAGTACTTGTCATTGGGGCTGAAACTCTGTCGACGATACTGGACTGGAGTGACCGCAATACCTGTGTTCTTTTCGGCGATGGCGCAGGCGCCGTCGTTTTGTCTGAGACAACTGCAGGCTATGGCATTTTGGGCGCCAACTTAGGGGCGGACGGCTCAGGCGGTGACTTGTTAAAACTGCCTGCCGGCGGCTCGCGTAACCCGGCAACAGCCGACACAATTTCGCAAAAAATGCATTTTGTCCAGATGAATGGTAATGAAGTCTTTAAATTTGCCGTTAAAATCGTCGGTGAGACGGCCTTTAAAGCCTTGGAAGACGCCGGACTCAGTGCCGGTGATGTTGACTGTCTTGTTCCGCACCAGGCCAACATCCGTATTATCCAATCGGCTGCTAAGCGCCTCAAATTACCGTTAGACAAGGTTGTGATTAATATTGACAAATACGGAAACACTTCAGCGGCATCTATCCCAATCGCTCTTGATGAAGCGGTACACAGCGGCAAGATCAAAAAAGGAGATACTATCGTGTTAATTGGTTTTGGCGCCGGTTTAACCTGGGCTTCCGCAGTGATCAAATGGTGCAAGGGGGCCGACACGATTGTTTAATAGCAAGCTCTGCCAGCTTCTAAATATCAAATATCCTATTTTGCAGGGAGGTATGGCTTGGGTAGCTACCGCAGAATTGGCAGCCGCCGTTTCCAATGCTGGTGGCCTGGGGCTTATCGGTGCCGGACATATGCCGCCTGATGTCCTAAAGAGAGAAATTTTAAAAACTAAAAGTTTGACTTCTAAGCCATTTGGTGTCAATATTATGTTGATGTCACCGTTTGTCAAAGAAGTTATGCAGGTCGTAATCGATGAACGAGTATCTGTAGTTACAACCGGGGCTGGTAACCCTGGTGAATATATTCCGGCCTTAAAAGCTATCGGAACAAAAGTCATCCCGGTAGTAGCGTCGGTAGCGCTGGCTAAACGTCTGGAACGGGTCGGTATTGATGCGATTATTGCTGAAGGCATGGAAAGCGGCGGTCATGTAGGAGAAGTCACGACAATGGCTCTGCTGCCGCTTGTCGCTGCTGCCGTTAAAGTACCGGTCATTGCCGCCGGTGGCATCGGTGATGCCCGCGGGGTAGTGGCGGCAATGGCTTTAGGTGCTCAGGGAGTGCAGATTGGCACACTATTTGCCGCTTCGGTTGAATGTACTGCCCACCCCAATTATAAGGCGGCTATCGTTAAAGCAAAAGAGCGTTCGACAATTGTTAGCGGTGCATCAACGGGTCATCCGGTCAGGGTTATTGCCAACAAGCTGACCCGTGAATTTGCTGACATGGAAAAACGTGGCGCGACAATAGAAGAACTTGATCAGTTAGGTGTCGGCAGGCTTAAAGCTGCTGTACGCGATGGCGATATTGGTTATGGCTCGGTAATGGTGGGGCAGATTGCCGGTATGATAACCGAAATCCGGCCAGTTGACGAAATCATGCAAGATATAGTGCAAAATATTCCTAAAGTGATCGCTGAACTTACGCAAGAAGTATAGATAACTAAGGGAGGGAAAGACATGGGAAAACTGGCATTTGTTTTTCCTGGGCAGGGTTCGCAAGCTGTTGGCATGGGAAAAGATTTGCATGAGCAATTTGACACTGCTCGGGCCATATTTAAGGCAGCCGATCAAGCGCTTGGCATTTCAATTACCGATATGTGTTTTAATGGACCGGAAGAAGAACTTAAAAAGACTTATAATACGCAACCGGCCATCTTAACTGTCAGTATAGCTTGTTATGAGGTGTTGAAGCAGCACGGCATTAAACCCGACATTGTAGCCGGTCACAGCCTTGGTGAATACTCAGCTTTAGTGGCTGCCGGCTCACTCTCATTTAGTGATGCCGTTCAATTGGTGCGCAAACGCGGCCAATTTATGCAGGAGGCCGTGCCGCTAGGCGAGGGCAGTATGGCTGCTATTATCGGGCTTGACCGCGATAAAGTTGTCGAGATTTGCCGGCAGGTAGAAGCTGAGGTCGGCGAAGTTCAGGCCGTAAATTTTAACTGCCCTGGTCAAATTGTTATTGCCGGCACGACTGCTGCTGTCGAAAAAGCCAATGAGTTGTTAAAAGCGGCCGGGGCAAAGCGTGCTATTTTGTTGCCGGTAAGCGCTCCGTTCCATAGCACCTTGATGCGGCCTGCCGCACAAAGGCTGGGATCTGAATTTGATAAAATCAGTATAAACGATGCTGAAATTCCGGTTATTGCCAATGTTACAGGGAAAACTGTAACCGAGGGTCTGGAGATCAAACAGCTGCTTGTCAAACAAGCTGCCAGCCCAGTACTATGGGAAGATTGTATAGCTGAAATTACAAAACTTGGCGCCACTACTTTTATTGAGGTTGGTCCCGGCAAAGTTCTTACAGGATTCACCAAAAAAATTGCCAAAGAAGTGGCAACATTAAATATTGAAGACACCAATTCCTTAGAAAAAATCCTTGATTATTTTAAGGAGGTTCGTTAAAATGCTTTTAGACGGACGTGTAGCAATTGTTACCGGAGCATCTCGCGGCATCGGCAGGGCAGTTGCTATTGCCCTGGCAAAGGTTGGCGCAAAGGTGGTAATCAATTATGCCGGCAATGCTGAAGCTGCTGAAGAAGTTCTTAAAACGATAACGGCAAACGGTGGGCAGGCCATTACCGTTCAGGCTGATGTGGCTAATGCCGAAGCTGTAGACGCTTTGATTAGACAAACAGTTGAGACTTATGGTAAAATTGACATCCTGGTAAATAACGCCGGCATAACCCGTGACGCATTGCTGGTGCGTATGAAGGATGAAGACTGGGATGCTGTTATGAACACCAATCTTAAAGGTGTGTTCTATTGCACTAAGGCAGTAACGAAATTGATGATTAAGCAGCGTAGCGGCAAAATCATTAATATGGCCTCAGTAGTTGGTCTGATGGGCAATGCCAGCCAGGCAAATTATGCGGCAGCCAAAGCAGGGGTCATTGGTTTTACCAAGGCGATGGCCAAGGAATTGGCATCACGTGGCATAACCGTGAATGCGATTGCTCCTGGATTTATCGCCACCGATATGACACATAGCTTGTCTGACCAAGTTAAGGGCGATCTGGCTGCACGAGTCCCGCTTAATCGGCTGGGAACAGCGGAAGATGTTGCTGCTGTCGCTGTATTCCTGGCAACAGATTCTGCAAATTATATGACTGGGCAGACTTTAAATGTTGACGGTGGTATGGTAATGTAATAGATAGTACAAACTGCCTTGGAAGGAGGTGAACACCATCATGACAACTTTTGACAAGGTTAAAGAAATTGTGGTTGAGCAGCTTGGCGTTGATGAAGCAGACGTCGCTATGAATTCTACTTTTATTGACGATCTTGGCGCTGATTCACTGGATATTGTTGAACTGATTATGGCCTTTGAAGAGGAGTTCAGTATCGAAATTCCGGACGAAATTGCTGAAAAAATTAAAACAGTAAAAGACGCTGTGGAGTACATAGACAAGGAAAAGCAAGCGTAATTAGACGTTTTAACTGCGTCAGCCTGATGAGGACATTACCTAAAAGAAGAAAGTCCCGTGGAAGCTTTTTCGCGGGACTTTCTTAAAGGTAATGGTTAGTAGTAGCGAAGGTAGGGCTATTGATTGGAGGAGTTGTTACTTGAAACTTCCGGAGCTTAAGATTGGCCAACATGTTGCCAGGATTCCTATTATCCAGGGGGGCATGGCAATAAGACTCTCGACTGCCCGTCTGGCAGCGGCAGTGGCTGAAGCTGGCGGTATTGGACTTATTGCAGCATCCGGTATGGACTTTGACGAACTACGTTACGAAATTCGTTTGGCTCGTCGCTTAACTAAAGGCGTAATTGGTATAAATATTATGGTAGCAGCCAGAGAGTTTACCCGTTATGTCAATACTGCCATTGATGAGGGAATCGATTTGGTCGTAGCAGGAGCTGGCTTCTCCCGCGATATATTCCCGTTAGGTAAAAAATCCGGAACTCCAATCGTTCCTATTGTGTCAACCGTTAAAGGTGCTAAAATATCGGAAAAGCTGGGAGCTGCCGCGATTATCGTCGAAGGCAAGGAAGCTGGCGGTCACTTAGGAACTGACCAATCGCTGAGCGAAATTTTGCCAGATATAAAAAAAGCTGTTAACATACCTGTTATTGGGGCCGGCGGGATAATACACGGCCGGGATATTGCTGCGGTAATGAAGCTGGGCGCAGATGGCGTACAAATGGGGACAAGGTTCGCTGCTAGTGAAGAATCAAATGCTGCTCCGGCTCTTAAGGAGTTTTATCTCAAGGCTAAACACGAAGATGTTGTCCTCATAAAAAGCCCGGTGGGACTACCGGGACGTGCTATAAAAAATCCTTTTGCCAAGAAAATCCTTGAGTGTACCACCGATGGTCCCGAAATTTGTTCTGCTTGTTTGAAGCATTGTGAGCGAAATTTTTGTATCATTAGTGCGCTCATTCGGGCCCAACAGGGAGATGTAGATACCGGCTTGGTATTTACCGGCGAGTATATTCATAAAATAGATGAAATATTACCTGTTAACGAAATTTTCGCACGGCTTCTTCAAGAAGTCGAAGAAATAAACTAGTGAGGTGACCTTTTTTGAAAAAACGAGTTGTCATTACGGGTTTAGGTGCGGTTACACCTGTCGGTATCGGTGTGGAAAGCTTCTGGCAATCTTTGCTTGCCGGTAAATCAGGTATTGACCGTATTACCCGTTTCGATCCCAGTGATTATACTACGCAAATTGCGGGTGAAGTAAAAGACTTTGATCCGGCCCAGTTCATTGATAAAAAAGAAGCAAAGCGTATGGATCGATGCACTCAATTTGCCGTTGCTGCCACTAAAATGGCATTTGAGGATGCCGGTATTGATTTTGAGCAAGAGGATCGTAACCGGATGGGTACGGTAATTGGTACCGGTATCGGGGGCATGGATGCGCTTCACGATCAGTATAAAACACTATTTGATAAAGGACCAGGGCGAATCAGTCCGTTCTTTGTGCCGATGATGATTGCCAACATGCCGGCAGGTCAGACTTCGATAACTTTTGGTTTGCAGGGACCTTGCACGTGTGTAGTTACTGCTTGTGCAACAGGGGCGAATGCTATTGGCGATGCTTTCAAAATTATCCAGCGCGGTGATGCCGATGTCATGGTTGCCGGCGGCACTGAAGCTGCTATATCGCCTGCAGCTGTAGCCGGTTTTTGCGCCATGAAAGCAATGTCTACCCGCAATGCTGAGCCCGAGAAGGCATCCCGTCCTTTTGACAAAGACCGTGATGGTTTTGTTATGGGGGAAGGCGCCGGTGTCGTCGTTATGGAGACACTGGAACATGCTCTAGAACGTGGCGCCAAAATTTATGCGGAAGTTGTCGGCTATGGCTTTAATAGTGACGCCTACCATATTACGGCGCCAGCTCCTGAAGGCGCCCAGGCCGCCAAGTGTATGGCCATGGCTTTGCGTGATGCTGGAATCGAACCTTGTGCCGTCGACTACATCAACGCGCATGGTACATCTACGCCGCTTAATGACAAAAACGAGACATTGGCGATTAAGTCGTTGTTTGGCGAGCATGCTAAAAACCTTAAAATAAGTTCAACAAAATCGATGACCGGGCACCTTTTAGGTGCAGCCGGCGGCATTGAAGCAATTGCCTGTATCCTTGCAATTGCCAATAGTGTTATTCCTCCTACTATTAACTTAGAAAATCAAGATCCTGAACTCGACCTGGATTACGTAGCTAACAAAGCCCAGGAACAAGCTGTTAATGTGGCGCTGTCGAACTCATTTGGTTTCGGTGGCCATAATGCAACTATCCTGGTAAAGAAATACCAGGCGTAACTGCTCTTTATGAAAGACAATAGAGGAATGCCGGATGCCACTCGCCTACAGGCATTAGCCGAGTTATGCCGAACGCTGGAAGTGACTTTTAACGATTACAAACTATTGCACCAGGCTCTTATCCATACTTCATTCGCCAATGAAACAAAAGGGGCTACTGTCAGGCATAATGAGCGCCTGGAGTTTTTAGGCGATGCCGTATTAGATTTGATTATCAGTTCCTATTTATTTAGTCAATGCCCGCAGCTACCGGAAGGAGAGCTTACCAAGGCCAGAGCTCACGTCGTCTGTGAACAGACGCTAGCCAAAAGATCATTAGAGTTGGGTATCGGCGAATATCTTTTACTGGGCAAAGGTGAAGCATTGTCAGGTGGCCGGGAACGGATATCGATTCTTGCCGATGCGTTTGAGGCTGTTATTGGCGCCGTTTACCTTGATTCTGGTTTTAGAAGTGCCGCCCGCTATGTGCTTAACCAACTGAAAGCTGAGTTGAAGCTGGTTGAGAAGGGCGATTATTTTAAAGACTATAAGACGTGGTTGCAGGAAGTTGTGCAAAAAAATAATGACAGCAAAATTGCTTATGAAGTGATTAGCGAGCAAGGTCCTGACCACGATAAATCTTTTGAGGTTGCTGTTTTTATTAACGGCGAAAGATCAGGTTCCGGTTGGGGCAAAAGTAAAAAAGAAGCTGAACAGCAATCTGCCAGGCAGGCGCTGGTCAAGCTCGGTGCATTAGTAGAATAAGGCAAAAAGGGCGGCCGCTTGGCCGTCCTTTCTGGCATTTCATCTCGTAAACGCATTATCTGAAATGGGTACTATTAGGAGCACTATGAAACATTACATAATTCCCATATTTATTCCCCACCTGGGATGCCTGCATCAATGTGTTTTTTGCGATCAGCAAAAAATAACCGGGTTGTCTACGCCGGTTACCGCCTTACAGGTGGCAACAATTATCGGTGATCGACTGGCGGGCATTGATCAAGCCCGACATGTGGAAGTGGCCTTTTATGGTGGCAGCTTTACTGCGTTAGCTGAAGATGACCAAAATGAGCTGCTGGCTCCGGCCACTCAGGCTTTGCAGAGCGGTCTCATTCAGGGTATTCGCCTTTCGACCCGGCCTGACTGCCTAAGCAAATCAACAATCAATAATTTAATTAAACAGCAAGTGACAACTGTTGAAGTAGGTGTACAGTCCCTCGACGACACTGTGCTTGCCCGAGCTGGGCGTGGGCATGACAGCGAGGCTGTAGTTGGCTCCGTGGCCAGGCTAAAAGCCGCAGGGCTGCAGTGTGGTCTGCAGCTAATGCCTGGACTCCCAGGCGAAGATTGGACTAGTTTAATTAGAACTGTACGCCGGGCCATCGATTTAGCTCCTGAGTTTGTCCGTATTTATCCAACCGTTGTTATTGCCGGCACGACGCTTGCCCGGCTGTATCGTCAGGGTATTTATGCGCCCCTTTCTTTAGATCAGGGTGTGAGCCGTGCCGCTTATATGAAGTTGATGTTCGGACGCCAAGGCATTGCCGTGATACGCACCGGTCTGCAGGCTGCCGACGAACTGGATCAGCACCAAACTGTACTTGCGGGACCCTATCATCCTGCGTTTGGTGAATTGGTTGATTCTTATATCTTTTATTTAATGTTAGCCAGTTTTATTGAGCAAAGTTCACTTGGTCCACAAGCACGTCTTATCATCCACCACCATCCACAAGACTGTTCCAAAGTACGCGGACAGCACAACCGGAATATTAATGACATTAAACAACGCTACCGGCTGAGAGATGTGACTTTATACAGCGATCGTTTTGTGTCAAAAAGCAGTCTTTTGTTTGAACTGGGAGGACAAAATTATATAACAAATAAAAATATGATAAACATAGTTTAAAAATCATGTAATAGGAGGAATTATTAGGAAATGAGCAGAATACCTTTATAGCATAGTCCCTGAATTCAAAGGAGGAGAACGAAACAATGGAAGTGCTAAAAGTATCTGCACAATCAAATCCCAAATCCGTAGCAGGCGCGTTGGCTGCAGTTATGCGTGAACGAGGTATCGCAGAAGTGCAGGCAGTTGGCGCAGGGGCGGTTAATCAAGCTATCAAGGCTATAGCGATTTCACGTGGTTTTGTCGCTCCCAACGGCATTGATTTGATTACTATTCCCGCTTTTGCGGAGATTACCATTGATGGTGAAGAACGAACCGCCATTAAATTTATCGTCGAACCTCGTTAATTAATGATTATACCAGCGTGAAGAAGCCTGCTTGCCTATGCTGCAGGCTTTTTTAGATTACTTGTATTACTTTACCCGACGTGGTAAAATTTTTGAGTGATCTTACATGTACAGGCAGGGTGATTGCAATGTTGTTGCGGCGACTAGAAGCATACGGGTTTAAATCCTTTGCCGAAAAAACGGAACTAGAATTTGGCCGAGGATTAACAGCTATTGTCGGTCCAAACGGCAGCGGCAAAAGCAATATTTCTGATGCCATCCGCTGGGCGCTTGGTGAACAGAGTCTGCGTGCTCTGCGAGGCGCCAGAATGGAAGATGTAATATTTGCCGGCAGTGCTAATCGCAAGCCGCTGGGGGCAGCTGAAGTATCGTTAGTTTTTGATAACAGTGACGGTAAACTGGCGTTAGACTTTAATGAGATTACGATTACCAGGCGCGTATTCAGATCAGGAGACAGTGAATATTATATTAATAAAACAGCCTGCCGTCTGAAAGATATTCATGACTTGCTGGCCGATACCGGGTTAGGCCGCGAATCGATGACAGTAATTGGGCAGAACAAAGTAGACGAGATTTTAAGCAGTAAGCCGGAGGAACGCCGATTGTTATTTGAAGAAGCAGCCGGCATTACAAAAAATAAGCAACGCAAGCGCGATTCGCTGCGCAAGCTGGCCGAGACTGACCAAAACCTCATTCGGGTTAGCGATATTACTTCCGAACTGGAAAATCAACTTGAACCTCTTCAACAAAGCGCCGCTCGTACTGTCGCCTATAACAAGCTAAAAGAAGAATTACTTGCCTGCCGAGCCACCGTGCTCATAGCACGCTTGGAAAAGGCCGAAAAGCTTGTTGAAAGTGGCACGCTGGAGCAAAATGCGCTTACCGATCAAAGTATTGCTGTAGATACCCGGTTAGTTTCTACCGATAATGAAAAGGAGGAACTGACGCTGCGGGTTGCAGCGGCAGATGAACAGCTTGCCGGTATTGAGCAAGAGCTGAATAAGATTGCGACTGAGATTGAACGTATTGACAGTCGTAAGGGGATACTAAGCGAGCGAATTGAGCAGGCGCGCAAGGCAGAAGTACGGCTTAATGAAACCTCTGTCCGGCTTGTTGCAGAGCAGCAAGCCGCCGGGGTAAAGCTTGCAGAATTCCAAAGCAGCCTGGAAATGAAACAACGCAAGGTGCAAACGCTTAAGCAAATGGTGTGCGAAAAAACAAGCAGCAATGAGCAGAGACTCGCCCAGATCAGGCAAATAGAACAACAAATAGAGCAGGGTCAGGAACAGATGCTTGACTATCTGCAGCAATCAGTTAATGAGCGAAATCGTCTACGGATGCATGAACGGGACTTAGCCGCGTTAGCAGTCAGGCAAAATAAACTAAATCACGAAGCTGCAGGTTATAAGGACCAGCAGCTTGAGTTAAATACGAAGAAAACTCAATTGACAGAGGAAGCTGCCTGTATTACTGCCAGGCAGCAAGCGTTAGCAGCCCAAATGGCTGCTCAGCGGCAAGATCTGGAACAACTAGACGCTAGGCTAAAGCACGTAACAGAAAAGGAACATCAGCTTGCCGGCAAGCTAAATCAGACTGCATCGCGGTTAACTGTATTGCAGAGCATGCAGGATGAAATGGAGGGATTCGGCCGGGCGATCAAGGGGGTACTAAAAAATAACAGTGCTTGGCGCCAGGGCATTTGCGGCGCTGTGGCTCAATTGTTCGCCGTGCCGGATAAGTATGTCAATGCGATTGAAGCAGCGCTTGGCGGTGCGCAGCAGCATCTTGTTACCGATACCGACGAGGTCGCCAAGCAGGCTATCGGCTTTTTAAAAACACAAAATTTAGGCAGAGCAACTTTTTTGCCGCTCAATACAATTAAAATTGCGCGGCCAAGAGAAGTTGAGCTGTTGGCTGCCAGCCAGAAAGGCGCGATTGGTTTTGCTGCGGCTGTCGTCACTGCTGACGAACGTTTCCGCCCGGTAATCGATTACTTGCTAGGACGGGTCATTATTGCTAAAACGATTGACGATGCACTCCGAATCGCCAGAAACAGCAATTTTTCAACTAGGATTGTCACCCTAGGCGGTGACCTTGTCAATCCAGGTGGATCAATGTCCGGTGGCAGTGCTGGTCGGAAAGAGGCAAGCTTTATTGCCAGGAACAATGAAATTGATGTACTTAAACAGAGTCTTTCGAGTTTTCAGGCTGAGCAGGTCGGGCATGAACAAGAGCGGGCGGCTGTCAATGTGGCGATGGCTGAAATCAACGAGAATCTTGCCAGTCTTGAAACTCGTTATCAAGAAGCCGGACTTCGCCAAAGCCAGCTGACAATTTATATCGATAAGATCGAAAGTGAGGGAGCTAGATGCGATCTGGCTCTTAAAACAATAAGTGATGAGGCGGCAGAATGCCAGGGTGAAACCGGTGTGTGCCGGCAAAAAATTGCCGAAAGTAAAGTGGCTATCGATTTTTTAGAAAACCAGGAGACGAGCCATAAGTCGCTCGTTGCAGATTGGCAAAACAGATTAAAAGAGATTAAAGTCGAACACGAGGCGCTAAGTGAAGAGGTTGTCAACGTAAAAGTTAAACTTAGCGCGTCAGAGCAGGAAGTTGCTGCCGCCCGTTTTTCCTGGGCGCAATATCAGGAGATCCAACTATCGCTGGACAAGCAGTTGGCCAGTATTCAAAGCGAGGCTGACCAGCTTCAGGATGAACTTGGTCAGGCTCAAGCTGAACTTGCGGCATTAATGGCGAGCCAAGAACAACTGCGGATAAATAAAATGCAATTAGCAGATGATCGCCAAGTGCAGTATGCTGCTAAACTTGAATTGCTTGCAGGTATGCAGCGCTTAGATAAAGAAATCAAAGAATTACGCCGCCAAAGCACAGAACTGCGAGGCCGGCTCCATGAAATCGAAATGATCATCACAAAATATGGGTATGAAGTAGCAAATTGCCACGAACAACTAGGCGGGCAGCTGGGGCTTAGCCTGGATGAGGCGCGGGGGCTGAAGCGGCAAGAGAGTATGGAGCAATTAATTAAAACGATATCCCGCACCGAATCGCAAATTGCCGAACTTGGCCCGGTTAATCCGGCGGCTATCGACGAGTACCACCGGGTTCAGGAGCGATACGACTTTTTGCAAGAGCAGACGGCAGATTTACTGCGCGCCAAAGACTATTTGACTTCTGTTATTCAGGATATTGATACAACGATGTCGCGTCAGTTTAATAAAGCGTTTCGGGCAATAAGTCAATATTTTGGCGAAGTTTTTGTCCGCTTGTTTGGCGGTGGCCGGGCAGAACTTGTGCTTGTTGAGCCAGGGAATATCCTTGAGACGGGTATCGACATTATTGTACAACCACCGGGAAAAAAACTGCAGAACTTGGCGCTGTTATCTGGCGGCGAGCGAGCCCTTACTGTAATTGCCCTGCTGTTTGCTATTTTAAGTTACCGGCCGGCGCCATTTTGTGTCATCGATGAAGTTGACGCCGCACTTGATGAAGCGAATGTGCAGCGTTTCAGTGAATTTTTGCGGGATTATGCTCAAAATACCCAATTTATTGTTGTCACCCACCGTAAAGGCACGATGGAAGCTGCCGGTGTCTTGCATGGTGTTACAATGGAAGAGTCAGGAATATCGCGGCTGGTTTCCGTGAAATTTTCTGACAGAGTCGGTTAGCAAGTACAGTCTATAAACGAATTTGGAGGATTACTATGGGATTTTTTGATAAATTAAAAGCAGGTCTGGAAAAGACCAGAAAAAGCTTTACGGAAAAAATTGAACAATTGGTTATCGGTTATGCCACTATCGATGACGAGTTTCTTGACGACTTGGAGGCCGTGCTGCTGTCGGCCGACGTTGGCGTGCCTACTACCGCTAAACTAATGGGGCAAATTCGTGCCGGTATTAAAAGTAAAGAGATTAATTCTCCTGATGATTTAAAACCATTCTTACAAGCTAAAATCAGCGCCATGCTGGTAAGTGGGCTGCCGGCGGCGCAAATTTTGCCTGAGCCGCCGGCAGTTGTGCTGATCGTAGGCGTCAACGGTGTGGGAAAAACGACTACGATTGGTAAGCTGGCTAATTATTATCAGCAAGCCGGCAAAAAAGTACTTGTTGCCGCTGCCGATACATTTAGGGCGGCAGCCATTGACCAGCTCGAAATTTGGGGACAGCGGACAGGAACTGAAGTCATCAAGCATGCCGAGGGATCTGATCCGGCGGCAGTGGCCTTTGATGCAGTGCAGGCAGCAAAAGCACGTAAAGCCGATATCGTGATTATTGATACAGCCGGCAGGTTGCACACTAAAGCCAATTTGATGGAAGAGCTAAAAAAAATCAACAGAGTTATCGGCAAAGAAATACCGGCTGCACCGCACGAGACGTTACTGGTACTTGATGCGACTACCGGGCAGAATGCCGTTAACCAGGCTAAATTATTTGGCAATGTCGTTGAGCTTTCAGGTGTTGTCTTAACTAAACTAGACGGCACAGCCAAAGGCGGCGTCGTTATTTCTATTAATAATGAGCTTAGTTTGCCTGTCAAATGGATTGGAGTCGGCGAAGGCGTTAATGACCTAAGGCCGTTTGATGCCGAAGAATTTGCTGCTGCATTATTTGCCGACAAGTAAAACTACTTGACATACTTGGCTAGTTTCGTTATAATCAGTGATGTCAAGGAATTCCCTTGTCATACTGGAGCAGGTGAAAAAATGAATGGCATGTTAAATAAAGTTCTCAGAATAGGGCTGCTTTTCGATTTTTATAATGCGCTCTTAACCGCTAAACAGCGTGACTGCCTTAATATGCATTACCTGCAAGATTTATCGTTGGCTGAAATCGCTGAAGAATTGAATGTATCGCGCCAGGCAGTACACGATATCTTGCGGCGGGCAGAACAGACACTGGAAGAGTATGAAGAAAAGCTGGGGCTGATTGCCCGTTATGGCTATGAGCGTAAGCTGCTTGCCGAGGTGATCGGCAACCTGGAGCAATTATCGCCTGATGTACGGCAATTGCCTGAAGTGATTCAGGCAATAAGTAAATTGTGCTTTTTGCTAGAAGACACCCGGGAGGTGTGACAGATATATGGTTTTTGAAAGTTTGGCCGATAAGCTGCAGCAGACGTTTAAGAAGCTGCGTGGCAAGGGAAAGCTGTCTGAAAGTGATGTTACTGCTGCTCTTAAAGAGGTACGGATGGCGCTTTTGGAGGCCGATGTTAACTTTAAAGTAGTCAAAGACTTGGTGGCTAAGATCAAGGAACGGGCCATAGGTCAGGAAGTGCTCGACAGTCTTACGCCTGCGCAGCATGTAATTAAGATTGTAAATGAAGAGCTAACTAACTTAATGGGGGGAACCCAAAGCCGTATCGCTATTGCTTCCCGACCACCAACAGTCATTATGCTTGTTGGTTTGCAAGGAGCCGGTAAGACGACAACGGCAGGCAAGTTGGCCAACTTGTTAAAGCGTCAAGACAAGCGGCCGCTGCTAGTCGCGGCTGATATTTATCGCCCGGCGGCAATTAAGCAACTGGAAGTCTTGGGCGAGCAGCTTGAGATTCCGGTATTTACTATGGGACAGGAAAATCCGGTTAACATTGCTAAGAAAGCCGTTGATCAAGCGCTGATGATGGCCAGGGACATCGTGATTATCGATACCGCCGGCCGGCTGCATATTAACGAAGAGCTGATGACTGAATTAAAATCGATCAAGCAGATGGTTAAACCCCATGAAATTCTACTTGTCGTTGATGCCATGACCGGTCAGGATGCAGTTAATGTCGCTGAATCGTTTAACAATGATCTTGGTTTGGATGGCGTCATTTTGACTAAGCTTGACGGTGATGCCCGTGGCGGGGCAGCGCTTTCTATCAAAGCAGTTACCGGCCAGCCAATAAAGTACGCCGGTATGGGTGAAAAACTGGATGCACTGGAACCGTTTCATCCTGACAGGATGGCTTCCCGTATTCTCGGTATGGGTGATGTTCTTAGCCTAATTGAAAAGGCCGAGTCGGCCATTGATTTAAAAAAAGCTCAAGAAATGGAGAAAAAGTTACGTAAAGAAGACTTTACACTGGATGATTTTCTTGAGCAAATCGAACAAGTCCGCAAATTGGGGCCACTTGATCAAATACTGGGCATGATTCCTGGCATGGGTAAGCTTAAACAACTCCAGGGTCTTGACTTCGATAATAAAGATATTCAGCATATTATCGCCATTATCCGGTCGATGACGGCTAAGGAACGACGCGATCCAGCTATCATTAACGGTAGCCGGCGCAAACGCATTGCTCTTGGCAGTGGCACCCGGGTGCAGGATGTTAACCGTTTGCTAAAGCAGTTTGCTGAAACAAAAAAGATGATGAAGCGCATCAAGGGAATGCAAAAAAATGGGAAAAAGCCAAATTTTAAGCTCCCTTTTATGCAGTGAAATTGTTTCAGCAAAGCTGAAACATCGGGGGTTCAGGTGGAGTATATTCTCCACCTGAACTGAAGCCGCCTGTAAAGACGGGAGTCTTGACTCAATGTTAAGATAAATTCTATTACTTAGATATCTTGTGAAGGAGGTGACAATATAATATGGCAGTTAAAATTCGTTTAAAGCGTATGGGCGCTAAAAAACGTCCTTTTTATCGCGTAGTAGTGGCTGATTCGCGTTCACCACGGGATGGCCGTTTCATTGAAAACCTGGGTCATTATGACTCAACTACTGACCCGGCAGTCATCAAGATTGACGAGGAAAAAACTATTGAGTGGCTGCAAAAAGGCGCTCAACCCACTGATACTGCTAAAAATCTGCTTAGCAAAACCGGCATTCTTAAAAAATGGGATGAAATTAAGCGCTCTAAGTAAAAAGTGGAGAAGTGAGGCGTAATAACTACATGAAAGAATTAGTCGAAGTTATCGCCAAAGCGTTAGTGAAGGACCCGGATGATGTCAATGTTAATGAGACAACTGATAATTCGGGTACAGTCTATCAACTGCATGTAGCCCAGGAAGATATGGGGAAGGTAATTGGCAAGCAGGGACGTATCGCTAAAGCTATTCGCACTGTCGTTAAAGCTGCCGCCACCCGGGAAAACAAACGAGTAATGGTGGAAATACAATAAGTAACTGTTAATCTGAAACCGAAAGGGTGGAACCTATGGCTAGTATTGAAAATATGACAATTAAGTGCCAAGTGACAATTAAGGCTAAAGTAACAGAAGACCTTAAAGCACACTTGGCAGCTGAAATTCAGGAAGCGATTAAAAAAGCTGATTTAGAGCTCCAGCAAATTGAATTTCATGCCAAACGTATGATGGCCGAACAGGCTAAACAAGACGCGCAAGGACTGGTAGGCCTGCGTCAGCAGATTGATGCCGAGCGGCAGAAACGTTTTGAGTTTAAAAATCATATGCTGGAAAAACTGAAAGAAACGGCACAACTGGAAATCGGTGCGGAAATCGTTCAGGGTACAATGGACAGAGTTGTTACGATCAATGTCGGCGATGATCTCCATAAGCTGATGGCAGCTGAGGTTTTGCTGGAAGATGGCAAAATCATTGCTTTCCGTAATTAATATGTCTGCGACCGATCTGATTATCGTCGGTAAAATCGTTGCCCCGCACGGTGTGCGGGGTGACGTTCGTATATTCCCGCTTACTGAGTTTCCTGACCGCTTCCACAACCTTAAAACTATATTTGTTGAGGATGTTGGCCAACTGCAGCTGGTATCGGCCAGATCGCACAAAAAGTTTGTTTTGCTTAAATTTACCGGTATTGATACCATGGATGATGCCCGCAAGCTAAGCGGCAAGCTGATGAAAATTGACCGCAAAGAGCTTATTAAATTGCCGGAAGGTCGCTATTATATTTTTGATATAATTGGCCTTACCGTTGTTACTGAAGAGGGTGAGACACTAGGTATCATTACTGATGTACTGCAGCCAGGCAGCAATGATGTCTATGTTGTTGAGCAACAAGGCAAAAGCCGACTGCTTGTTCCGGCGATCAAAGAGGTTGTTAAGAAGATTGATATTGCCGCTAAGCAGATGATTATAAAGCCTCAGCAAGAAATGGATTGACGAAAGAACAATGATGCGTATTGATATTATTTCGCTATTTCCTGAGATGTTTGCCGGCCCGTTAGGTCACAGCATGCTAAAAAGAGCGCAGGATAAAGGGCTTATCTCGGTCTGTCTAACAAATCCCCGGGACTTTGCTTATGATAAACACCGCATTGTCGATGATACTCCTTTCGGCGGCGGGTCAGGTATGATTATCAAGCCGGATCCCATATTCCGTGCGGTTGAAAGTGTAGTGAGCGCTAACAATGCTCTGCGTAAAAGGATCATTTTGATGTGCCCAGGAGGACAGGTTTTTGATCAAGATAAGGCCCGGGAACTTGCAGGCTATCAGCAGCTTATCTTTATTTGCGGTCATTATGAAGGCATCGATGCGAGAATACGCAGCCATGTAGTCGATGAAGCTATTTCTATTGGCGATTATGTACTAACCGGCGGCGAATTGCCGGCCATGGTTGTCACTGACGCCGTAGCCAGGATGCTGCCAGGTGTACTGGGCGCCAATAACGGAGCAGAGCAAGATTCATTTTACAATGGGCTGCTGGAATACCCGCAATATACACGGCCGCGCGAATTTAACGGCTGGCAGGTACCGGAAATTTTACTTTCCGGTGATCATGCTAAAATCGAGAGATGGCGGCGAAAAGAATCACTTCGCGCCACGCTGGCCATCCGGCCCGACTTGCTTGAACGTGTAGAGTTAAGTCCGCTTGACGACAAACTTTTGCAAGAAATTAAGTCAGAACAAGCCGGAGGCTGAATATGACATTGCCGATCTATTTGGGTTTAGTCCATTCTCCCATTTATAATAAAAATAATGAGATAGTGACAACTGCAATTACCAATTTTGATATCCATGATATTGCCCGTACAGCTCGGACGTATGATGTGCTGAAATATTTTATTATTCACCCGCTTGATAACCAGAAGGCTCTTGCTGAGGAGATTATCGGCTACTGGCAGGATGGCTTTGGCGGGCAGTATAATCCGGACCGCAAACAAGCGTTAAGTATCGTCGAGGTTATTCCTGACATTGCGGCGGCTGTCGAATACATTACGGCTAAAGAAGGGGTAAAACCGCTGGTTGTTACGACCGATGCCCGCAGGTATGACAATACTGTTTCCTATGCCTGGCTGCGCCAGCAAATCAAGAACATAGGCAAGCCTTACTTGCTTTTGTTTGGTACCGGCTGGGGTATAGAGAACTCGGTAATGAAGCAGTTTGATTATATACTAGAGCCTATTTATGGATCAGGAGATTATAACCACCTTCCTGTCCGGGCGGCCGTGGCCATCATTCTTGACCGTCTTTTAGGTGAAACCTGGTGGAATAATGATTAAATGTTATATTTTTAGTTTGAATTGATATGTGAGATATGGTATACTATTTTTTGTTAATACAGACGGTCCGCTGCGTAGTACTTCATAACGAGTTATTAAGGTATGAACGTCTGATATAAGGAGGAAATCAATTGAATATTATTGAAATTCTGGAACAAGAACAACTGCGACAGGATATCCCGTCCTTTAAGGCCGGCGACACCGTGCGAGTGCATGTCAAAGTTGTCGAAGGTTCTCGCGAACGGATTCAGGTTTTCGAAGGTGTTGTTATCAGGCGCTCAGGCAGCGGTGTACGTGAGACCTTCACAGTAAGACGCGTTTCTTACAATGTAGGTGTAGAACGTACTTTCCCGGTGCATTCGCCTCGTATTGAGAAAATCCAGGTAATGCGTCGCGGTATCGTTCGCAGAGCCAAGCTCTACTATCTGCGTAACCTCACCGGTAAGGCGGCTCGTATTCGGGAAAAGCGCTAAAATCGCTGTGTTTAGGGACTGATTTCAGTCCCTTTTCTTCATATCTAGCACAGAATAAATTATCCTCTTAACGGAAGGTGAAAAGCTGTGAGTAAAACTCACTTGGGTGAAGAAATAAAAGATTGGGTAATATCTATTCTCATCGCCATTGTTTTGGCGTTTTTTATCCGATATTTTATCGTTGAACTGTATATGGTCGAGGGACCGTCGATGCGGCCGACACTGCAAAACGGCGAGCGACTTGTAGTTAATAAGTTTATTTACCGGTTTAAGGACCCGGAGCGGGGTCAGGTACTTGTATTCCGTTATGCCCGTGACCCTAGCCGTGATTTTATTAAGCGAGTCATCGCCGTGGCCGGGGACACGATCGAAATCAAAGATGGCCGGATTTTTCTTAATGGCCAGCTATTAAATGAGCCTTATATTCTTGAGCGCACCCGTGGTTCATATCCTGCGGCAACTGTGCCGGAAGGGCATATTTATGTAATGGGTGACAACCGTAATAACTCTGAGGACAGCCGGTTTAAGGATGTTGGCTTTGTACCGCTAGAATTGATTAAAGGTAAAGCTGTTGCTGTTTTTTGGCCGCTTGACAATATCAAAACACTGCCGTAATCTCGTGAATTCGTAGTTTGGGTGATCGTGATTCGGGATCGAAGGTGACTTAGGACAGATGATATAGTCGTAATTGACTAGCTAGAAATAATTGAATAGGCACCTTCCAACCGGCGAAGCTCGATCTGCAAGCTAACGAGAGGAGTAACTATCATGCATATTCATTGGTTTCCCGGCCATATGGCCAAAGCACAGCGGATGATTTCTAAGCAGCTCAGCCTTATCGATGTTGTTGTAGAGCTATTAGATGCACGTATTCCTGTCAGTAGTGCCAATCCCATTATTAACGAGCTTGTCGGAGTCAAGCCCAGAGTAGTGGCCTTGAATAAATCCGATCTGGCTGAACCTGCGCAAACGGCTGAATGGCTTCAGTATTTCCGTAGACAGGGATTTGCCACGGTTGCTTTGGACGCTGCCAGCGGCAGAGGCGCTAAAGAACTGGTACAGAAGGTTGAACGAGAGGCCAGTGAGAAAATGGCCAGGATTATGGCTAAAGGAATTATGGGACGGCCTGTAAGGGCGATGATTCTGGGCATTCCCAATGTCGGCAAATCTTCACTGATCAACAGGCTGCTAGGCGCCGCTACTGCTAAGACAGGTGATAAACCTGGAGTAACGCGGGGACAGCAGTGGCTTAAAGTAGGTAAAAACCTCGAACTGCTTGATACGCCAGGAGTTTTATGGCCGAGAATGGACGATCAGGAAGTTGCTTTTAAATTAGCTGTCACCAGTGCTATTAAAGACGATATCTATGATATGGAGAAAGTCATCGTCAAGCTGTTGGCAATACTTCGGCAAAACTATGCCAGCCGTCTGTGCGACCGTTATAAGCTAGATCCGGAGCATTTGCCGGACGATGTCGGCGAGTTGCTAGCCTTAATCGGCGCCAAGCGTGGTTGTCTAAAGAGCGGCGGCCTGGTTGACTGCGAAAAGGTCCGGAGAATTATTCTTACCGATTTCCGTTCAGGAAGACTCGGGAAATTTACCCTTGACAGACCCGAATTGTTTCAACAGGCTGAAGTTTGATTTGTCTCTGCTATGAAAGTAAGCATAGTTATACCTGTGTAATAGCACATCATACGGTCTTAATACAAGTAATAGAACGACCGGCATTATTACCGGACGTTCTATTATTTTATCTTCCGGCAGGAGTTACTCAGCCTAGAGAGAATACATAATAATTAACTTACGAAAGTCTGCCGTAAAGCCGGAGGTGGCTATGATATTAGAATGTGGCTGTGACGAGACCGGCAGGGGAAGCGCCATTGCTGAGATCTATGTTTGTGCTGTTATACTTGACCCGGCACATCCTATCAAGGGCTTGAGAGATTCAAAAAAATTGACGGCCGGCAAGCGAGAGGAGCTCGCTGCCGAGATTAAACAATTTGCTCTCAGCTGGTCGGTTGCTACTGCCACACTTGAAGAAATTGAGCAGCTTAACGTCCATCATGCCAATTTGCTGGCGATGAAACGAGCTATTGAAAGGCTGGCGGTAAAACCGGATCAGGTATTCGTCGATGGCAGCCATGTGCCTGCTATTGATATTCCTGTTGTTGCTATCGTAAAAGGGGATGATAAGATCCCGGCAATTAGTGCGGCGTCAATTGTCGCCAAAGTTGCCCGTGACCGGGCCATTATGGATTATCATCAAGCATACCCTCAGTATGGGTTTGATCATCATAAAGGCTATTTGACCAAGGTTCACTTGGAAGCTCTGCAAAAATATGGCCCCTGCCCGATTCATCGCAAAAACTATAGTCCGGTGAGGGAAAGTCTTATTGGCAAACAACAGTTGATTTTATTTGAATAGAGTATCATGTAATGATCGCAATTGCTCTGCCGCAAGGAGATGATCGTGTGAATGAGCTGGAAAAGAACAAAATGCCTAAAGCAGTTGCTCTCACTTATGATCAAGATGGCAATACAGCACCTAAGGTAGTAGCCAAAGGCAGCGGCATTGTTGCCGGGAAGATAATTGATCGGGCCAAAGAGCATGGGATTCCCATATACCAGAATAAAGTGCTGGCAAGTATGTTGATGGCTGTTGAACTCGACAAGGCAATACCGCCTGAACTCTATCAGGCAGTGGCCGAGGTGTTAGCCTATATTTACCGTCTAGATCAGCGTTTGGGTAAAATAACTAAATAGTCGACAGTCGGCTGCGGAGGGGACTATGAATCATATTTGTGTCGGTGATAAGGGAGAACAGTCTGCTGCCTTATATTTACGTAAACTTGGCTATAAAATCATTGCTGCCAATTATCGTGCCAGCACCGGTGAAATCGACATCATTGCCAGAGACAAAGAATACTTAGTTTTTGTTGAAGTTAAGACCCGCCGTTCACTCGCTTGCGGGTCGCCGGCTGAAGCGGTGAACGTTAAAAAGCAGCAGAAAATTATTAAGACGGCATTGTGTTATTTAAATCAGCACAAGCTTACCGATCACGATTGTCGATTTGATATCTTGGAGATCTATCTGCTGCCTGGTGCAATAAAGTATAATCATATTATTAATGCGTTTGGCAGCTAGTTCCTTATAAGTTAGATTTTCAGCTGCGGGGGTAACTTAATGTTTGCACAAACTTATGGTTCAACAACATTAGGACTAGACGGTGTATTAATTACTGTGGAAGTCGATATTGCCAAAGGCATTCCCGGACTGGATATTGTCGGTCTTCCTGACACTGCTGTGCGCGAATCACGAGAGCGGGTCAGAGCGGCAATCAAGAACAGTGGCTTTGAGTTTCCCGCTCGACGCATTACGGTAAACTTAGCGCCGGCAGATATAAAAAAAGACAGCCCAGGACTCGATTTGCCCATTGCTATTGGTATTTTGGCGGCCAGTGGCCATGTTGATCCGTTGCAATGCCGCAGTCAAGTTTTTGCTGGTGAGTTATCACTACAAGGCCGGTTGCGGGGTATTACAGGTATAGTCGCCATGGCGGCTAACTGCCGCAGCTATGGCCTGTCTAACATGATTGTAGCTCCGGATAATGCGCAGGAAGCCTTGTTGGCAGACCTGACAGTTTACGCTCCCGCGTCACTGTCCGACATTGTTGCTCATTTATCTGGTGTCAAGCTATTGGAGCCGGTGGCCGCTCAATTAGCGGTAAGCTCGTCCTTAGATACCGCGTTAGATTTTGCTGATGTGCAGGGACAGCTCGTTGCCAAACGCGCCATTGAAATTGCTGCCGCGGGCTTTCATAATGTCTTGATGGTCGGTCCTCCGGGATCGGGTAAAACGATGCTGGCTAAGCGCATTCCCTCAATACTGCCGGCCATGACGTCACAGGAAGCGCTTGAAGTTACGAAAATCTACAGTGTCGCTGGCTTACTCAAAAATAATACCGGCTTGGTTTCCGACCGGCCGTTTCGCAGCCCGCACCATACTGTCTCAACAGCAGGCATGATCGGTGGCGGCACTATTCCGAGACCCGGTGAGGCTACGTTAAGTCATAACGGAGTATTGTTTTTGGACGAACTACCTGAATTCCCCCGGGCGGTACTCGAAGTGCTGCGCCAACCGCTAGAAGACGGTGAAGTGACTATTTCCCGTGTTCATGCCAGTCTGTCTTTCCCGGCCAAGCTGATGCTGATAGCGGCTTTAAATCCTTGTCCGTGCGGCTTTAGTTCCGATCCGTCCCGGGAATGCTCCTGTACCGCAAGCGATATCCGGCGGTATCAGAAACGGATATCAGGACCGTTGCTTGACCGGATTGATATTACTATCCATGTACCACGGCTGGAGTATAGTGATTTGGTAAAAACGGCGCCACAGGAATCGTCATCGGATATTCGGCAGCGAGTCGAGGCGGCAAGACTTATCCAACAGCAACGTCTTAAACAATTCGGACTATACGCCAATGCGCAGATGCAACATAAGCAGATAAAAAAACTTTGCCGTCTGGCGCCTGACGCTGTTAGTCTTCTAAAACAAGCCTTCACTAAACTAAACCTTAGTGCCCGTGGATTTGACCGTGTTATCAAAGTAGCCCAAACCGTGGCAGACCTGAGTGGTTCGACGCAAATTGAAGCAGGCCATATTGCCGAAGCCATTCAGTATCGCAATGAATTTCAAGTTATTTCCAGGAAATAACTACTCTATTGTTTTGATATCATGCCTGTTGTTAGAGATAATAAATAATATGCAGTTTAGCACATCAAGCCAAGGAGGTTTTTTAATATGAATAAGTCAATCTGGATTATTGTTGCCATAGTTGGGACGCTGCTTGTCAGCGCGATGTTTAGTTACAATACACTTGTCAGCATGAATGAGAGTGTCAATGGTAAATGGAGTCAAATTGAAAATCAACTGCAAAGGCGAACTGACTTAATCCCTAATTTAGTTAATACCGTCAAAGGGTATGCGGCACACGAACAACAGGCTATTAGTGCTGTTGCCGATGCGAGAGCCAAACTGGCAGGAGCCCAAGGGCCGGTAGGCAAGGCTCAGGCTGACAGTGAACTAAGCTCGGCCTTGAGCCGATTATTAGTCGTTGTAGAAAATTACCCCAATTTAAAGGCCGATGCTAATTTTCGGTCACTGATGGACGAACTGAGTGGTACTGAAAATCGGATCGCCGTGGCCCGGAAAGATTATAACGATTCGGTGCAGGGCTATAATACCAAGATACGCTCGCTGCCGACAAGCTTATTTGCCGGGGCTATGGGGTTTGGACCGAAGGAGTATTTTCAGGCTGCAGAAGGTGCTAAGCAAGTTCCAGAGGTCAAATTCTAATCTGCCAAGCGAGGAGATAACGTATGATGAAAAGGTTAGCTTGGCTGATTTTACTGGTATATTTTGTACTGACAGGCACGGCTCTGGCGCAACCGCAAATCCCGCCGGCGCCGACACGTGATATTTATGTTCAAGACCGTGCCGGTGTGCTGGATTCGGCAACTAAGAACAAAATCAATAGTTTGGGCAATAAGCTGGCTGCCAAGACAAAAGCGCAAATTGTTGTACTGACAGTTAAATCTCTCGATGGAGCACCTATCGAGCAGTATGCTCTGGAAGTGCTTAGGCGCTGGGGCATCGGTGACAAGCAGTTAAATAACGGCGTGCTGTTGCTTATTGCGGTTGATGACCGCCAGTCCCGGATCGAAGTAGGCTATGGTTTGGAAGGGGCGCTGAATGACGCTAAGACGGGTGCTATTCAAGACCAATACATCATTCCTTATTTTGCTGCGGGTGACTACAATCAAGGTATTTGGAACGGCTACCAAGCCTTGGTCAACATAACAGCCAAGGAGTATCAGCTTAATCTCAATACCGATGCCAAACAAGCAAACGTGCGTTCCAACGCCAACCAATCCTGGTGGGACACTCTGCCTTGGTGGGCGCAGCTGGCATTAGCAGCCAGTCTGTTGGTAGTACTCATTATTGACTGGCTGTTTTTTGGCGGTAGCATTACTTACCTTATTCTGTCAATCCTAAGATCCGGCGGGGGGAGAGGCGGCGGGGGCGGAGGTTATGGCGGTGGATCTGGCGGCGGTGGTGGGTCGAGTCGCAAATGGTAGTAATGTAGACACTAAGATTTTACTTTGGTAAGGCACTTGCGAATGATCCCCAGCCAAGCGAGATCATTTACTTCGTTCAGGATGACAACGGAAAAATTTCAAAAAGAGGGGCTGTCGCTGGTATATTCATATCCCTAATGCGACAGCCCCTTTCTCTTTATCCGATGACTTAACCGCGTCTTAACTCCCTCTTCTGCAAGCGGGAATTAGGAGCGGCTAAGTCCTTCGGATAAGGTCAACTAAATTTCAGATGGGGTAAAAACCTACCTGAAGCGTGCGTCTCTCTTTATTCTACCAATGATAACCGGGAATTAGGCCGGTAATTTCTGCCGACTTTCGCGCAGGGCTGGCCATTCACCATCGTAATATCGGCAGTAAAATTAATATTGTCATTAAATAGACTGCTGCCGACGGCATACACATCGACAGGTAAGTTAGCCGTTTCGAACTGACGTATGCGTTCAACATTAAAGCCGCCGGAAACCATGATCTTTACATGACTAAATCCTTCATTGTCGAGGGCCTGACGGACATTGGTTACTAATTGAGCGCAAACGCCGGTAGGTTTAAAATTTCCCATATGAGGCAATACTGATATATCGACAAGATTATCCGCGGTATCAAGGCGGACAGCCCATAGTTTATCACCCATTGCTCTGGCTACGGCCAAAGCTGTTCCCACACAGTCATTTGAATAATCAACAAGTGCCACCCGGTTTACCTTGGCATCAATATGAGTATCGAATGCTTGCGATGCCCGGACACTGTCGCCGCCATAAGCGGCGATCAGGGCATGGGGGATGGTGCCCATTGCTTCTGCTCCCCACAGGGAACCGTTAGCCGGGGTAGAGACTCCGTTTACACCGCCAATATGAGCTGCATAGCCGTCAGAAGTCTGAACGGCATAGTGGTCGAAACGTGAGGGAAAGAACATAACGGGTTTGCCATTAGCCGCTTTGACGACTTTATCAACATTTGTGGCAATTTTAGTCTGGCGTGACAGTGTTCCTAAATAAACTGTCTCTAAATGGGAAAAGTTCGCCAGATCACCCTCAATCGTCATAACTGTTTCCCAGGGCTCAATGCGGTCGCCGTCATGCAAGGCATGGATCACCAACTGATCAGGGTCGTAAGCACATTTTAGGATAATGGCAATAGCTTCGTCAATACCGCAGACGACAGCATGCTGTCGCTGAAAAATTTGCATCAAAACTTTAGGCCGGTGGCCGGCTTTGATTAAAATTTCCCGGGTACGCAAGAAATAGCTGTCGCTGAAAAAGCCGCTCTTTATTTGTTCAACAGGGATCATGAAAGAATCGGCTGACAAACGTTGTTTCATGTTAGAGGCCTCCTAGATATTATCAATGCTGATTGATCTTTAAAATTTATACAATAATCTTTATTCTATATAATTTTATGATACAATAAAATTATATTTTGTCGCAATAGGGGAGAATAGTTATGCAATTTAATCTGAGGATAATTGATATAAAAAATCGGGATCAAGCCCGAAAAGAAGTGGAAAAAGTAAACTGTGACGCTGATGGGGTGGCCATCATGTCCGCTAAGGCTGTGTATAAGACGATAAAAGTCGAAAATGTTTTGAGTAAAGCAGCAAACATTCTTAAACAGACTTTTCTATCAAAAGGCGGTGAGGCTTCTGTTTCCAGAAGCACTGCCGATTTTAGCTCCCAGTACACGGATGTATTGCTCAGCGGTACTTTAAAGCATTATAAACAGTGTATTGGGCAGCTAAAAATTCAACCATGGGGGTTGAAAAAGCTGGCGCAAGAGCTTGAAACGATTATTGCTGCCGACGAGAATTTTCCACGGCGTACTTACCAACTGGGGCGGCACACGCTAGCGATTACCCCGGAGAAAACACTTGTTATGGGCATTTTAAATTTTACTCCTGATTCTTTTTCTGACGGTGGCAAGTTCAATAACATTGACCGGGCACTAAGACATGCAGAGCAAATGATTAAAGACGGCGCCGACATTATCGATATTGGTGCCGAGTCGACCAGGCCGTACGGATCAGAGATGATAACGGCAGAGCAAGAGCTGGAAAGGCTAATGCCTGTGCTTGAAAAAGTACTTAGCATTGCTAGTGTGCCTATTTCTGTCGATACTTATAAAGGTAGTGTCGCTCGTGAGGCACTAAAAGCCGGCGCCCAGATCATCAATGATATCTGGGGTTTGCAGTTTGACCAGGAAATGGCCCAGGTTGTTGCTGAATATCAGGTTCCGGTTGTCATTATGCATAATCAACACGGTACTGAATACCCGCGCGATATTATGGCTCATATTCTTGAATTTTTACGCCAGAGCATTGATATCGGCAAGGAAGCCGGTATAAGCGCCGAGCAGCTTATCGTTGATCCTGGCATCGGGTTTGGTAAAAGGTCGTCAGATAATTTAGTTGTCATGGCAAGGCTTGATGAACTCAGGTCGCTTGGTTGCCCGGTACTCCTTGGAACTTCCCGCAAACGGTTTATTGGCGAAATTTTAGACGCGCCGCCTGATGACAGGGTAGAGGGAACTGGCGCTACCGTCGCTGTAGGCATTACCAAAGGAGCCAATATTGTCCGGGTGCATGACGTAAAAGCGATAGCCCGTATTGCCCGCATGACAGATGCTATGAAAAATGCAAAATATTACCAGGAGGCCGGACAATGAGTCATAGAATTTCTTTAAAAAATATGGTGTTTTACGGGTTTCATGGCGTATATGAGTTTGAAAGACAATTGGGGCAGCGATTTTATATCGACCTCGATATGAAGGCCGATCTAGATAAGGCTGGCAAGAGCGATCAGCTTGCCGAAACAGTAGACTATGTCGCTATTTATAACCAAACAAAAGAAATCGTTGAGAACAATCAATTCCAACTGCTCGAGGCATTATCTTATCATATTGCCGAAGAAGTTTTGCGGCTGCATCCCTTGGTACAAGAGGTCACGGTGCGGGTGCGCAAGCCCTCAGTACCGATTGCCGCTGCACTTGATTATGTTGAAGTGGAAGCTGTGCGGAGCCGGGAACAATGATTGCTTTGGGGTTAGGTTCCAATATCAGCAATACTACCAGGGAAGATAATATTGCCACGGCCATTAGGTTGCTCAACGAGCAGCCGAATATTACTGTAGACAAGGTTTCTTCGTTGTATGAGACAGAACCGGTGGGCTTTAAAGATCAGCCAAGTTTCCTCAATGCCGTAATTAGCATCGCCACCGAGCTCTCGCCCATAGAACTGCTTAATGCCTGTCTCAGGGTTGAACAGGTAATGGGCAGGGTCAGGAAAGTACGTTGGGGTCCGCGCAATATCGATATCGACCTCTTAATATATCATGATGTGGAAATAGCGGTGGCTGCACTTGAACTGCCGCATCCGCGGCTGCCTGACAGAAAGTTTGTATTAATTCCTCTGGCGGAAATTGCGGGTAATGCGGTTGTGTATAAGGGACAGTCATCGCAGCAATTGTTGGCCGCCACCACTGATGACAGTCAGGTTAATCGATATGGAAGTATAAATTCTGTCGGGCAGGCGAAGGCGATTGACTAACAGCAAGCGTGTTTTATTTATCAGCGCTCCGGTAGGCGCAGGCCATATCAGGGCGGCTCAGGCTGTCAGCCGAATGCTTAACGTAAACCATGACTGCCATACTGAGCTGTGTAATATATTTGACTTGTTTCATCCTGTCATAGGTAAGACAATACTTAACACCTACTTAAAAACACTCGATGTGTTTCCAGACCTCTATGGATCAATGTATGGCTGGGGTAATCGAAGTAATCTGGCGCTGGCCGGGCGGGAACTTGTCAGCCAAGCATTTGCCGGTCGTATGCTGAAGTATATTAATAAATTTCAACCAACTGCTATCGTTTGCACTCATGCTACCCCGGCCGGACTTGTGGCGTGGCTAAAGAAGAAAAAGTTGATTACTATACCGGCGGCAGCAGTGATTACCGATTTTGTTGTTCATCGCCTGTGGGTTTACCCTGAATTTGATCATTATTTTGTCGCACACTCGGCGATGGTTCGTTATTTAAGTCAATACGGTATAACGCCTCAGTCTGTCTTCGTGACTGGAATACCAGTTAGTGAACATTTTGTCCAGCCCTGTGATAAACATCAGGTGCTTGATAAACTTAAGCTAGCTGCAGATAGAAAAACAATTCTCATCATGGGCGGCGGCGCCGGTGTTTTGTCGATGGACGAAATCGTTCAGTTATGCAACCAACTTGACAGTCCCGTGCAGCTCGTAGCCGTAGCTGGAAAAAACGAGCAGCTTTATTGGAAGCTTGTCCGTCTAGAAGCTACCTGTAGGCATCCGGTAAAAGCGCTTGGCTATGTGGCTAATGTCCATGAGCTTATGTGCATTGCCGACTTACTGATATCAAAGCCAGGCGGGATGAGTGCAGCGGAGGCTTTGGTAAAGGGTTTGCCCCTTGTCGTTTATCGTCCTATACCTGGTCAAGAGGACGCAAACACTCGATATTTAATAGACAATGCCGCTGCATGTAGAGCAGATTCCTTGCCGGAATTAAAGAATTTATTAATCAGACTGCTTGATGATAATAACAGCGAGATGTTGCATTTAAGGCAGCAGTCAACGTTGCTTGGCCAGCCCGAAGCGGCTCAGAAAATAGCAAAAATTATAGCTGAATGCTATTTTTAGGTAAAAAAATAAAAAAAATAATAAAAAATGCTTAAATAGAGCCTTTTGCCCTTGACCTTTGGATTTTATCACAGGTATAATTGCTAGTATTATGAATACCAAGTACTTACTCAATGCTATTGACTCAATTAGCTAAATGTGGAGGAACTGGACATGGAGCAGTTTTACTTGGCTGCTTTACAGATGGTGCCAGGTATTGGCAGTTCACGCATTAAGACCTTGGTTGATTTTTTCGGCAGCGCCCGGCAGGCTTGGTTGGCTGACCAGGGCGATTTATTTTTATCCAAGTGTCTTGATTATACTGTTTGTAATAATTTACTCAGTCAGCGGGACAAGATAGATGTGTATAATCTGGCTGAAAAGCTGTTGAAGAAGAATATATCGCTCTGTAGTTTACGAGATCAACATTATCCTAGTTTATTACGCAATATCTTCAATCCGCCCTATCTACTTTATTACCGGGGCACGCTGCCGGCAAGCGATAAGCTAATCGCCATTGTTGGGGCGCGTAAAGCAACAGCCTATGGTAAAAATGCCGCCGCTATGTTGGCTGCGGCGCTAGCTGCCGCCGATATTGGCATTATCAGCGGGGCGGCCAGAGGGATTGATACTGCGGCTCATCAAGGGGCTTTAGAGCAAGGGAGCACAATTGCCGTTGTCGGTTCTGGTCTTGATAGCTGCTATCCGCCGGAAAATGCCGGACTGTTAGCCCGTATTGCCGAAACCGGTGCTGTAATCTCCGAATATGCTCCGGGTGTCCCGGCGCATCCCGGCCACTTTCCTGCACGTAATCGCATCATTAGCGGCTTGTGCCGTGGCGTCATTGTCGTTGAGGCGGCTGAAAAGAGCGGCTCGCTGATTACCGCTGATTTGGCATTGGAAGAGGGGCGGGACGTCTTTGCCGTGCCAGGCAGTATTTTTGCTGGTAATAGTAAGGGTACTAACAGGCTGATAAAGATGGGGGCAAAACTAGTGGACAGTGCAGCAGACGTTATGGAAGAGTATGGATGGAAGATCTGTCTGGCAAATACTGTTTCACCCGAACTGTCTAAAGACGAACAAGCTGTGTATAATATATTAAGCTATGACAGCCCAATTGAAGTTGAAGAAATTGTAACAAAATTGAATGTACTGCCGGCAACTGCTGCATATATATTATTGCAACTTTCATTACAGGGTTTGACGGTCGAACATAGCGGCCAACGCTATACTTTAGCCGCCAGGGAGGGAATTGAGTGAGTAAAACTCTAGTCGTAGTAGAATCCCCAGCAAAAGCCAAAACAATAGAAAAGTTTTTGGGAAAGAACTATTCCGTTAAAGCTTCGATGGGACATTTGCGTGATCTGCCCAAGAGTCAATTTGGCGTTAATATTGAACAGGGATTCGAGCCCAAATATATTAACATCAGAGGTAAAGGCGAGCTGATAAAGAGTTTGAAAGAAGCGGCCAAAACTGCCGATACTGTGTATCTGGCAACAGACCCTGACAGGGAAGGCGAAGCCATCGCCTGGCATTTGGCGCACATCCTCAATATTCCTGAGCATGCGACCTGCCGGATTGAATTTAACGAAATTACTAAACCGGCGATTCAACAGGCTGTAAAAAAGCCACGTCCCATCAATTTGCCACGGGTCGATGCGCAGCAAGCAAGACGCATCCTCGACAGAATCGTGGGCTATAAACTAAGTCCGCTGCTCTGGCGAAAAGTGCGTAAAGGCTTGAGTGCCGGGCGTGTTCAGTCAGTTGCTGTCCGGTTAATTTGTGACAGGGAAAAAGAAATACTAGCGTTTGTCGCCGAAGAATACTGGTCGATAACAGCTAAGCTCAAAGAAAAGCTGAATGCTAGAGCATTCGACGCTGAAGTTGTTGCCGTCCATGGCAACAAACTGGAGGTTACTGCTGAATTACAGGCCGACAGCATAGTTGCTGAGTTAAAGCAGGCGGAATATATCGTAAGTGACGTCAAAAAACGGGAAAGAAAGCGTAATCCTTACGCACCGTTTACTACCAGCAGTCTGCAACAGGAAGCATCCCGAAAATTGGGCTTTACGTCTCGCAAGACGATGATGGTTGCCCAACAGCTCTATGAAGGGCTCGATATTGGCCGGTCCGGACAAGTTGGTTTAATTACCTATATGCGTACCGACTCCACCCGGGTCGCTGAAACTGCCCAACAGGAAGCCAGAACTTATATCGAGCAAAGCCATGGTGCGCAATACTTACCGGCTAAAGCACCTGTGTATGCCAATAAAAAATCGCAGGATGCGCATGAGGCCATTAGGCCGACTACCCTTGATCTGCCACCTGGTGCTATCGGTAAAAACCTGACAAAGGATCAGCTAAAACTTTATACACTTATCTGGGAAAGATTCATTGCCAGCCAAATGACACCTGCCGTCTATGATACGCTCATACTAGAAATTGTCGCCGGGCACTATAAGCTGAGAGCGACCGGCTCGCAGTTAAAGTTTCCGGGATTCTTAGCCGCTTTTAGCGGCGCTATTGGTAAAGGCAAAGAAGTAGAAGCAAGTACCGATAGTGATTTGGATAATGAGACCACGCTGCCGTTGCTTACCACGGGGCAAGTGTTAAAACTCTCGAAGCTAGATCCTAAACAGCACTTTACTGAGCCACCTCCTCGCTATACAGAGGCATCGCTTGTCAAAGTACTTGAAGAAAAAGGAATCGGACGTCCCAGTACATATGCGCCGACGATTGAGACAATCGTCAACAGGGGTTATGTCGAACGGATGGAGAAAAAATTTCATCCTACAGAACTGGGCGTTGTCGTACTTGACCTTCTCAAACAATACTTTAATCGAATCTTGGACGTTGAGTTTACCGCCGGCATGGAAGACAAACTAGACGATATCGCTGAAGGCAACACATCCTGGTTAAACGTATTAGAAGAGTTTTATCATCCTTTTTCCCAAGATTTAAGCTTTGCCGAAGAAGCTATCGGTCATGTTGAACTTCCTGTTGAGGTATCGGATATTCCTTGCGAGAATTGCGGGCGGATGATGGTTGTCAAGCAGGGGCGTTATGGAAATTTTCTGGCATGCCCTGGTTTCCCCGCCTGCCGTAATACTAAACCGATTCTAAAAGATACAGGCGTTAAATGCCCTAAGTGCGGCGGTTCTATTGTCGAACGCCAGACTAAGCGACGGCGAGTTTTTTACGGCTGTGACAAATATCCAGAATGCGACTTCAACTCTTGGGATATGCCGCTAAAAGAAAATTGCCAGTTATGCGGCGCGTTCATGGTACGGCATAAACTTAAAAACCATGGTATTGCTTCAATGTGCAGTAATGAAGCATGTCAATCTAGGGAAAAACCGAAAAATAAGAATGTAGCTAACGAGCTTAAAGATGAAACGCAGGAAAAACTTAAAAAGCCTGCTGCCAATCGGAGGAAAAAGAGTGGGTAAAGTTACGGTATTAGGAGCCGGGCTTGCTGGCAGTGAAGCTGCCTGGCAACTCGCTGAAGCCGGTATCGAAATTGATCTATACGAAATGCGGCCGGCAATCATGACTCCGGCTCACCATACCGGTCTGTTCGCCGAGTTGGTGTGCAGTAATTCGCTCAGAGCTGCCGCTATAGAAAATGCAGTTGGTCTCCTCAAAGAAGAAATGCGCCGGCTGAATTCGCTGGTCATGAAAGCGGCCGACAGCAACCGTGTACCAGCCGGCGGGGCGCTTGCAGTTGACCGGGACGGTTTTAGCCAAGCAATTACTGCGGCGCTTACTAATCATCCGCGAGTATCGATCATTAATACTGAACTACAGGAGATACCGGCAGACCGGCCGCTCGTTATTGCCACCGGGCCATTGACGTCCCCAGCGTTATCAAGCGCTATTGGCCGCCTTACCGGTAACGATTATTTATATTTTTATGATGCAGCGGCGCCGATTGTCAGTGCTGATACAATTAATATGGATACTGTTTACCGGGCCTCCCGTTATGGCAAGGGTGATGATGACTATTTGAATTGCCCGATGACTAAAGAACAATATGAACTTTTTTGGCATGAACTGACACAGGCTGAAGCGGCTCCTGTTAAGGATTTTGAAAAATTCATCGTGTTTGAGGGGTGTATGCCGATCGAGGCAATGGCTGCTAGAGGCATTGATACTATGCGGTTTGGCCCAATGAAGCCTGTTGGCCTAATGCATCCTAGAACTGGTGAAATGCCACACGCCGTAGTCCAGCTCCGTCAGGATAATTTTGCTGCAACACTTTATAATCTTGTCGGTTTTCAGACTCACCTGAAATGGTCTGAACAGCAGCGAGTTTTCCGGCTCATTCCGGGATTAGAGAATGCTGAATTTATCCGCTTTGGGGTCATGCACCGCAACACCTTTATTAATTCGCCGAAAACACTGCTGCCGACATTACAAATGAAGAGTCAGCCGCAGATACTATTTGCCGGGCAGATTACCGGTGTCGAGGGCTATGTTGAATCGGCTGCCAGTGGTCTTGTTGCCGGTATCAACGCCGGGCGGCTAGCGCAAAGTCTTGAGCCTATCGTTTTCCCACGACAAACAGCGCATGGTGCTCTGTGCCATTATATCACTCAGGCGGACGATAAGAGTTTTCAACCGATGAATATAAATTTTGGTCTGTTGCCACCCCTCGGACATAAGATTAAAGATAAGAAGCTTAAAAATAAAACAATTGCTGATCGGGCCTTACAGGCACTACAAGAACTTGTTTGAATAATTTGACAATAATGTTGCGTAATTTTTTGATTTGTGTTAGTATAGTTGGTGTCAGTAATTCTGATCAAGCCAGAATGAAAGAATGATGTAAATGTTTAAGACTGGAAAAGTAAACACGATTGACCAGTTTCTGGAACAGTTTGTCCTCTATCTTAAGATTGAGAAAAATGCTTCCCGGCACACAATTGAAAATTACCAGCGTGATATTCTCCAGTTTCAAGAGTTTATGTCCCTGCAAGGTGCTGATGATCTGTGCGCTAACACTACTACGCTTTTAATCCGCAGCTACTTGGCTTATTTAAAATCGGAACAGTATGCCAAAGCGACCATTATGCGACGAATTGCGGCGCTTAGGTCGTTTTTCCGGTTTTTATGCCGGGAAAATATCGTAGGTGAAAATCCGTTTGAGGCCGTGAGAACACCAAAGTTAGAAAAGAAATTGCCTGTCTTTCTTGATGTCAATGAAATTAGCGATTTAATCGCCCTGCCGGATAACAGCCCTATTGGATCTAGGGATAGAGCCGTGCTGGAAATATTGTACGCAACAGGAGTACGGGTAAATGAGCTTGCAGCAATTACGCTGTCGGATATTGATTTTGCCGGGCGGACAATAATTGTGTGCGGCAAAGGCGCTAAAGAGCGGATAGTTATTATCGGGCGGAGTGCAGTGCAAACGCTGGAAGGCTATGTGCATAACGCGCGCCGTATATTGTGTGCTAGACCGGGTGAATATGGGCGGCAGGCAGGCTCGCCTCATAATTACCTACTAGTAAACAGTCGTGGCGGGCCACTCACCGACAGGAGCATTCGGAGGATTGTCGATAAATATGTCTTGATGCTGGCGCTGCGGAAAAATGTCAGTCCCCATACGATTCGTCATACATTTGCTACCCATCTGCTTGATAATGGCGCCGATTTGAGATCGGTGCAGGAGCTTTTGGGGCATATCAATTTATCTACTACCCAACTTTACACTCACGTAACGACTGCAAGACTGAAAGCAAATTATCAAAAAACGCATCCGCGCGCTTAATATTCCTTGGAGGTGATGAAAGTGTTTCATGCTACGACGATTGTCGCTGTTCGTCATCAGGGCAAGACCGCTATTGCGGGTGACGGACAGGTTACGTTTGGGCAAAATACCGTAATGAAGCATAATGCTAAAAAAGTCCGCCGACTCTATCACGGCAAAGTATTAGCCGGGTTTGCCGGTTCGGTCGCTGATGCATTTACCTTATTTGCGAAATTTGAAGGAAAGCTTGAAGAATTTAACGGCAACATGATGCGGGCAGCAGTTGAACTGGCGAAGGAGTGGCGTTCAGATAGGGTGCTGCGCCGTCTCGAGGCGTTGCTTATCGTTGTTGACGAACAACATCTTCTTATTATATCCGGTAATGGCGAAGTCATTGAGCCTGATGACGGTGTTACGGCTATCGGTTCGGGCGGATCGTATGCCTTGGCGGCTGCCAGGGCTTTAGTTCAGCACTCTTCTTTGAGTGCCGCCGAAGTTGTCCGTAATGCTCTGGAGATTGCCGCCGGTATCTGCGTCTATACAAACGACCATATTACCGTTGAAGAGCTATAAGTTAAGGGGGGATGATTTTTGCTGGAACTTACACCTAAAGAAATAGTTAATGAACTGAATAAATATATAATAGGTCAGCAGCAAGCAAAAAAATCAGTTGCTGTCGCTCTCAGAAATCGTTGGCGTAGCAGGAGACTGCCAGCCGAGCTTAGGGAAGAGATTATCCCTAAGAATATTTTAATGATTGGCCCTACCGGCGTTGGCAAAACAGAGATTGCCCGGCGTCTGGCTAAGCTGGTCAATGCGCCTTTTGTTAAAGTTGAGGCGACAAAGTTTACCGAGATCGGTTATGTCGGCCGTGATGTGGAATCGATGGTGCGGGACTTAGTTGAGACTTCAATCAGGATGGTTAAACAGCATAAAATTATTGAAGTTAATGATAAAGCTAAAGAGTTAGCCAATGAACGAATTTTAGACCACTTTGTACCACCGGTTAAAAAGGAAGGATCGCGCAATCCGTTCGAAGTGCTGTTTACCGGCGGCATGGGGACCAACCAGGAAAAAACTCAAGAGCCCGAGGAGCCCCCGGCATTTAATACTGGCCGTGAATGGTGGCGCAAGCGCCTTGACCGTGGAGAACTTGAAGAGGAATTATTGGAAATTACGGTTGAAGATACTACTCAGCCGGCCATGGGAATGTTTGCGGGGACGGGGATCGAAGAAATGGGGATGAATATCCAAGATATGCTAGGCAGTCTAATCCCCAAAAAACAAAAAAAACGTAAAACGACGGTGGCCAGCGCCCGCAAAATTTTTATCCAGGAAGAAGCCCAGAAATTGATTGACATGGACGAGGTTACAGCAAGTGCTGTCAGTCTGGCAGAGAATTATGGCATCATTTTTCTCGATGAGATCGATAAGATCGCCGGCAGGAGCCATAGCTCAGGACCTGATGTTTCCCGAGAAGGTGTTCAGCGCGACATACTGCCTATTGTCGAAGGTTCTACTGTTGTTAGCAAATATGGGCCGATAAAGACCGATCATATCTTGTTTATCGCTGCCGGCGCCTTTCATGTCTCCAAGCCGTCTGACCTGATTCCTGAATTGCAGGGACGCTTTCCGATCAGGGTGGAACTGACCAACTTGTCAAAAGAAGATTTGTGTCAAATATTAACTGAACCAGCCAATGCGCTTATCAAGCAATACGTTAGTTTGCTTGAAACTGAAGGTATAAAAATTGAGTTTACTGAGGATGCTATTGATGAATTAGCGGATATTGCGTGCAAAGTAAATATTCAAACCGAGAATATTGGCGCTCGCCGGTTGCATACTATATTGGAAAAACTTCTGGAAGACCTCGCTTTTCATGCTCCTGATGAGATTGAGAAGCTTGTTGTTATCAATCGCGAATATGTTAAGTCTAAGCTTGACCATATTATTGTCAATCAAGACTTGAGCCATTATATCTTATAGCTGTTTTAACTATGAAAGGTGGGAATTTTATTTTGTCATCACTACTAGAACGCACACGTACAATCAACAAATTATTGCAGAAGTCAGAGAATGTCGAATATAGTGAAGTCTCAGCAGTCCTTAGTTCAGTTATGGCTGCTAATGTTTATATTGTCAATAAGGATGGTACTGTTTTAGGATACGCCTTGATTGATGATTTTGAATGCGAGCTTATGAAAGACCGAGTCCTTAAATTGGGGAAGTTTCCTGAACGTTACGTTTCCTGGTTGCAGAAGATTGATCTAACGTTACCTAATCTTCAGTTGGAAAGCGGACTATGCACGTTCAGCGAAGGCATAGATTGTCTCTTTAATGATAAGTTTACTACTATTGTGCCTATTCACGGGGTTGGAGAAAGGGTTGGGACGCTAATTGTCGCCAAATTTAGTAATGAATTTACCGATGACGATCTGATCTTGGCTGAGTATGGTGCTGCCGTAGTCGGCATGGAAATGCTCAGGGAGCGTAGCGGAAAAATTGAAGAGGAAGCCAGAAAAAAAGCTACCGTTCAAGTTGCATTAGGCACGCTGTCGTATTCAGAGCTGGAGGCCGTTATGCATATCCTCAGTGAGCTAGAAGGTAATGAGGGTTTGCTTGTTGCTAGTAAAATCGCTGATCGTGTCGGAATTACCCGTTCAGTCATTGTTAACGCACTGCGTAAGTTCGAAAGTGCCGGCGTAATCGAATCTAAATCGCTTGGCATGAAGGGAACATATATTAAGATTCTTAATGAGCGCTTATTAGATGAATTAAACAAACTTAAAAATAAATAATGGAGTTTGCAGGAGCTATATTGAGACATTATGTTTCAATATAGCTCCTTGTTTTTCTTTTCTTGCTAATTACATCCGATAAAACTAGTCTGATTTAGTCCAATAATAAAAATAATTAAAGGAATTTAGCAAAATATGTCGAAACAACAAAGTACAAATTTTCCAAAGTAGGGTTTACAGGCTCGATTAGTGTCATTATAGAGCGGCGCTCACATTCTCTTTGAGGAGGTTTACAAGTGCTTAATTCACTACTACAGTCAGCTCACGTTTTAGTACTGGAAAAAGCGTTGAGTGCGGCTTCACTTCGCCATAATGTTATCAGCAATAATATCGCTAATGTAAATACACCGGGTTTTAAAAAAAGCGATGTTAGTTTTGAAGACAAATTGCAGTTGGCAATGAATGCCAAAAGCTCATCAATGGCCAGAACCCATGAACGTCACTTGCCGATGAGGGCAAGACTGAGTGACGAACCGTCTATTAGCACGAGTGCGACTACTGTTTTACGCGGTGACGGCAATAATGTCGACATTGACAGTGAGATGGCTGCTCTGGCTAAAAATTCAATCTACTATGATGCTGTTGCCCAACAAATAGGCAAGTACTTCGCTACAATTAAATCAGTGATCAAAGAAGGGAGATGATGATGGCAATGTTCAGGGCTATTGATGCTGCGGCTTCAGGTATGACTGCAGAGCGGCTGCGTATGGATGTCATTTCAAACAACATTGCCAACGCCAATACTACGCGTACGGCAGGAGGGGGAGCCTATTGCCGCCAGATGGTGGTGTTTGAGCCACGCTCGGGTCAGGCTTCATTCGGGCAGCTTTTTTCGCGTGCGCTCAATACTGGCAACGGCGTACGGGTAACCAGAATTGCAAATGATAATGCTCCGCCTAAACTAGTATATGACCCTAATCACCCTGATGCCAACCGCGAGGGGTATGTCGAGATGCCGAATGTCAATATTGTTGCTGAAATGGTCGATATGATTACGGCCTCAAGGGCCTATGAGGCTAATGTAGCGGCCGTTAATGCAGCCAAAGCGATGGCGGCAAAAGCATTAGAAATTGGAAAGTAGGAGGTCGGGAAATGCAAATTGAAGCTTTAAAACTAATGCCGGTAAAAGGCAATTTAGTTGAACTAAGCCCTGCGGATCGTTCGCAACAACCAGAACAGCCTTTTGGTGACTTTTTACAAAATGCCTTAAATCATGTTAATCAGCTCCAGAGCGCAGGTCGTCAGGCATCCTTAGACCTTGCTGCCGGAAAAATTCAGGATATTGCGGAAGTCACTATTGCCGGTGAAAAAGCGTCAATTGCCTTGCAGCTTACGATGCAGGTTCGTAATAAAGTTGTCGATGCCTATCAGGAAGTTATGAGAATGCAGGTGTAGCACGCGAAATAGACTACATTGTCAAACTGCTTTTATTCAATAAATGTACGTTATTTAGGTATATGTTTCTGAAAGGGGGAAACATGGCTAACTTTAAGGAACAGTCTCTGCGTCTTTGGCAAAATATGGATATTCGACATCGATACATTATTTTGGGGACAGCTGTTTTTATGTTTTTAGCTATTATATGTTGGAGTTATTGGTGGGGCGGGCGTCCAGATAATGTACCTTTGTTTACTGCTCTTGAAGCTGAAGATGCAGGTAAAGTTACTGCAAAATTGAAAGAAATGAAAGTTTCATACGACGTTGAAGCTAGCAGTAACGGAACTGTCGTTTTAGTGGCATCTAAAGATGTGCATAGGCTTAGACTGGATTTAGCCAGTCAAGGGTTGCCAAGAGGAAACAAAGGGTTTGAAATATTTGATGAAAACAAGTTTGGTGCAACCGAATTTCAAAACAAGGTTCATTTGTTGCAGGCTGTTCAAGGCGAACTAACTCGTACTATCGAGCAGATGGAAGAAGTGGAAAAAGCCAGAGTACATATTGTTATGTCTGAAGACAGTCTCTATAAAAACTCTGAGAAGCCGGCGACTGCCTCTATTATGCTTAAACTCAAGCCGCCATCCCAGTTGTCCGGAGCGCAAGTTAAAGGAATTGTCAACCTGGTGGCTCATAGTGTTCAGGGGCTTAAACCTGAGAACATCACGGTTGTCGATCAGTTTGCCAGGGTTTTAAATAATCAGCCGGAAGATCAGCAACTGTCTGGAACGACGACACTGAATCAGTTTGAGTTGACGAAGAAAGTTCAGGACGATATGCAAAAAAACGTGCAGTCTTTGCTTGATCAGACAGTCGGGATAGGAAAAGCGGCGGCCAGGGTTAATGTCGAACTTGACTTTGATCAACGTACGCTTGATCGCCAGACTTTTGAGCCGGTTGTTGATGAAAAAGGAATAATCCGTAGTTTGCAAGAAATGAACGAAACTTATTTGGGCGGTAACTCAGCTGCTCCCGGTGGCGTTGCCGGCACGACTTCTAATATTCCAGGTTATGTAGGCGCTGAAAACAGTAACTCTCAGTCAGAATATGTGAAAAAAGAAGTAATACGCAATTATGAAATAAATGAGACTAAAGAAAAAGTGGTTAGTATGCCAGGCGCGATCAAACGGATCACTGTAGCCGTGCTCGTCGATGCTGCCGTTTCTAGAGCCCAACAAGATAGCCTGAGCAAAACGGTAGCCATGGCCATTGGCATTAACCCGGCCCGTGGTGATACTGTTGCCGTCGAAAGCATCCAGTTCAGCACCGAACTGGCTGATAAGCAAAGAAAAGAAGAGGAAGCGTCTGCCAAGCAACAGCAACAGATATTTATGCTTGAAGCGGGACTTATTGCCCTGGCTGTTATTGCCGCTATTTATCTGGTTCGGGCGTATATCCGTCGACGTGAACAGGAAGAATTTATTGAAGCTGTTGACATTGCTCCTTTATCGATCGCCGATGAGGAACCGCGACATGCTCAGAAGGAAATTACAGCCGAAGAAAAAGAACGGCTCGAGCAACGTGATGCTGTTGAAAAATTTGCTAAATCACGACCGGCGGATACAGTTAATTTGCTCAGGGTCTGGCTGGCGGAAGAATAGTAGAGGAGTATCGAGGACGTGTACCAGTCTAATGAACTAAACGGTAAGCAAAAAGCAGCCGTTTTATTAATCGCCTTAGGTCCTGACATCTCAGCTCAGATATTAAAACATATGCGTGAAGATGAAATTGAAAAATTAACGCTCGAAATTGCCAATCAGAGTACATTAAAGCAGGAACAAAAAGACCGGGTGTTGACTGAATTTAATCAGATGTGTTTGGCAAACGACTATATTTCCAGCGGTGGCCTGGACTATGCCCGTGACGTGCTGGAAAAAGCGTTGGGTGCGGAAAAAGCGGCATCAATTATTAAACGCTTGACAACAAGTCTGCAAATTAGGCCCTTTGACTTTGCTCGTAAAACTGACCCGAGCCAACTGCTTAACTTTATTCAAAATGAGCATCCGCAGACGATTGCTTTAATTATGGCATATCTTGAGCCGGAACAATCGGCAGCTGTCATTTCGGCATTACCGTCTGAGCGGCAAGTAGATGTCGCTCGCCGTATTGCTACGATGGACCGTACTTCACCTGATGTCATCCGCGATGTCGAAATAATTTTAGAACGAAAGCTGTCTTCGCTTGCAGCTCAGGATTTTACAGCTGCTGGCGGCGTTAACGCGATCGTCGAAATTCTCAACCGCGTTGACAGAACTACAGAACGGACGATTATTGAGAATATGGAAATACAAAACCCCGAACTGGCGGAAGAAATCAAAAAGCAGATGTTCGTTTTCGAAGACCTCGTGCTTTTGGACGACAGGTCGCTCCAGCTTGTGCTTAGAGAAATTGACAATAGAGATCTGGCATTGGCACTTAAAGCGACGTCTGGTGATGTTTCCAGTAAAATTTATAAAAATATTTCTAAGCGTGCCGCCGACTTGCTAAGGGAAGAAATCGAATATATGGGTCCTGTGCGCATAAGAGACGTTGAAGAGGCACAGCAGAAAATTGTAAATAATATTCGCCGTCTCGAAGAATCAGGGGAGATTGTTGTTTCACGTGGTAAAGGAGACGAACTCATTGTCTAATATTTTAAAGCGCGTTTTATATGAGAGAAATTCGCCTGTCGTCATTAAATATCATCCAGTTGTCGAGCCTGTGCCTGAACTGCCGCGAGAGGCGGAAATTTCTCTAGCTGAAGTACGTGCTGAGGCTGAAACAATTATTGTTAAAGCTTCGGCATCGGCAGCCCAGCGCATGGCCGATGCCGAAGCACAGGCCCAGCAGTTGCTTAGCCAGGCGCAGCAAGCCGGTTATACACAAGGCTATCAGGACGGATTGGCTCAAGGCAACGCGGCTGCTTTGTCTGAAATTGAGCAGACAAGACAACTGTCACGGGAAAAAGCCGAACGCATTACTGAAGCGGCTCAGCAGCAAGCGCAATTGATGATTGAAAACGCTGAACACTCGATCGTTGAAATTGCCTTGGCCGTAGCCAATAAAGTGCTGGCACGTGAGCTTGAAATCGACCCTGACACAATCCTGCCGATCGTTAAGGAGGCATTGGGAAAAGTATGCGATCAAGATCATATTGTAATCCGCGTCAACTCTGAAGATTATGAAACGGTATTATCGGCTATGCGAGACTTGCAACTGATGGTCGGGCGGGAACACGCTGTCGTTGTGACGGCTGATGCCATTGTTGCCCGGGGGGGCTGCGTAATTGAAACAGCTTCAGGGACGGTAGACGCCAGACTAGAGACTAAAATGGAGACACTCCATAAAGCCATTCAGGAAGCACTGCCATGAGCCAGCTGTTCGATCAGGCAAAATACATAGCTGCTGTCGATGCTGCCGATACGATAAAACTCAATGGCCGGATTACGCAAATCATTGGCTTGGTTATTGAGTCACAAGGGCCTAATGTCAACCTGGGAGAGTTATGCTACATTCATCCGCGCAATCACGATGAGCCTATTCCGGCCGAGGTTGTAGGCTTTAGGGAAAACCGGGTATTATTAATGCCGATTGGTGAGATGCAAGGGATAGGTCCTGGTTGTGAGGTAGTATCTGCACGCCGAAGCTTAAATGTCAGTGTTGGCCGGCAGCTTTTAGGGCGGGTGCTTGATGGTTTAGGCAATCCTATTGATGGTAAGGGGCCGCTAGTAACTAATACTCAGTACGCATTGAGCGCGCCGCCGCCGCCGCCCTTAACGCGCCGCCGGATCAGCGAAAAGCTGGCGGTAGGAGTCAGGGCGATTGATAGTACTTTAACACTGGGGCGGGGACAACGAGTGGGCATTATGGCCGGCAGTGGCGTTGGTAAAAGTACCTTGCTCGGCATGATTGCCCGTAACACCGAAGCCGATATTAGTGTTATTGCGCTTGTTGGCGAGCGGGGCAGGGAGGTCCGGGAATTCATCGAACGCGACTTAGGCGAAGAAGGGCTTAAACGGTCGGTTGTCGTTGTTGCCACCTCTGATCAGCCGGCCTTGGTACGGATTAAAGGGGCTATGACCGCTACGGCAATTGCCGAATATTTTCGGGATCAGGGTCTAGATGTCATGATGATGATGGATTCTGTCACCCGCTTTGCAATGGCTCAACGCGAAATCGGTCTGACTGTCGGCGAGCCGCCGGCGACTAGGGGCTATACACCCTCGGTATTTGCCGTGCTGCCTAAGTTGCTTGAACGTTCCGGAACAGGCGATAGGGGATCGATTACCGGAATTTATACGGTACTCGTCGATGGTGATGACATGAATGAACCAATTGTCGATGCCGTCCGCAGTATCCTTGACGGGCATATTGTTTTGACCCGGAGTCTAGCGGCAAAAAATCATTATCCGGCCATCGACGTGTTAGCCAGTGTTAGCCGGGTCATGATGGAAGTAGTTGATAAAGAACACATGCAAGCTGCACAGCGCTTACGGATGCTGTTAGCCACTTACCGCGAAGCAGAGGACTTAATTAATATCGGCGCTTATGTTGCCGGCAGCAATGCCAATATCGATAGAGCTATTGCCGTTATTGAGGAAATTAAACTGTTTCTCCGACAGAATGTAGATGAAAATACGCCGGTAGCAGCCACCATTGAACGACTTAAGATGATTGTTGTTTGAGCCGGTTAAGGATGGTCAGTCATGAAAAAATTCCGGTTCCGCCTTGAGACTCTGCTGAATTTTCGTAAAATGCATGAAGAAAAGGCGCAGATGAAGCTAGCTGAAGCTGCTAACTGCTTACGCAAAGAGCAAGAACTGCTAAATCTATTTCAATTTCAGCTTCTCTCCAATCTGGAATTGCTTGGTCTAGAGCATTCTGGCGGCAATCCGACAGTTGAAACCCTTAAGCTCTTTAGTGATTATGTTGATAAAATTAAAAGAAAAATTACCGACCAGCAGCAAATTATGGCTAAAGCAGCGCTCTATCGTGATGAATGCCTTGCAGAGTTAGAACATGCTATTAAACAGCGAAAACTTGTTGACAATTTGAAGGAAAAGCAGTTAGAGCATTATCACTATGATTTTTTGCAAGAGGAACAGAAAATTCTTGATGAGCTTGGAACGCAGGCCTATATGCGTGGCAAGGAGAGTAGTCGAACATGATACAAAGCGTAAACCAGATTATCCAACGAATTTCGGATATTGAACGACGGTTTGTTAAGCCAGCGTATAACGTGTCAAATAGTGAGTTTTCTACAACCCTTGCGTCGGCTATAGCCAAGCAACAGGGAAATGAGACAACGTCAAAAGCCATCAGTAAAAATGCCGGCCGGGATAATATTGCGAAAATGGTGCACCTTGCTGCTGTAAAATACGGTATTGATCCAAAACTTGCCTTGGCCGTAGCCCAAGCTGAGTCGGGGTTATCGCCTGAAGCCGTTTCTCCGGTCGGTGCAGTAGGTGTAATGCAGCTTATGCCCGATACTGCCCGTTCTTTAGGGGTGAACAATAGTCATGATCCGCAAGAGAATATTGATGGCGGAGTACGTTATTTAAAACAAATGATGACCCAATTCAACGGCAATGTTACTCATGCCGTCGCTGCTTACAATGCCGGACCTCAGGCGGTAAAAAACTATAATGGCGTCCCGCCATATAGTGAAACACGTACTTATGTAACGCGGGTACTTTCAATGGCCAAGTAGAGGAGTTTGTGATGAATTGTGGCTGAGAAACCTACAAAAAAACTTGTCGATAAACAGTCACCGCAGCCTAAGTCATCTAGTCTATTTTTCAAAGGTTTGGCTGTAATTGTAGCGTTATTGATATTAATTGGCACAGGCTTTACTGCAGGTGTTTATTTAAAGCTGATTGATGTCGAGAAACTAGCACGTGACTTAAATTTAGCTCAATATCCGGTCATTGCCGCTCTGATGCCCAAGACCAATTTTGAACCGGTGGAACTTGCCGAAGACGATGTTTCTGTTCAACCGGAGACTAGACAATCACCGCAGTCTGTTTCAGCACCGCAATCTGTAGATGATAATTCTAATTTAATTACCCAAGATGATTTAGCCAAACAGGCAAAGCTTAAACAGCAGGAGGATGCCAAGCGTATTTCCAAGCTGGCTCGTTTGTATGGCGGCATGAAACCGGCAGAAGCCGTCTCAATCATGCAGGAGCTAAACGACAATGCTGTGCTTGCCATTTTGGGCAAGATGGAGGAGGAACAAGCGGCAAAAATTATCGCCTTGTTTGACGCTAAACGTGCGGCTCGCCTAACTGAAGATATGCTTAAAGGTCAGGTGCGACCGCTTGCCTTATAACAATATATTAGCTGTGAAAGGAGGTGATCAAGATGAATATTGCCCAGACCTTATTACCTGTTAAACAAGCGACGAATGCCACAGTGTCTGATAGAAATAACAATAGCGACCTCAGGGGCGGAACAAAAAAAAGTTTCAATAACATGTTTAACAATGCAGCTGCACGCGCTGAAAAGCCGTCGGCAACAGATGCGGGGCAAATACCTAGTGCGTCAAAATCAGATATCTCTCAGCCGGAGGGAGCCGTTCTTAGCGATGAAATTCCTTCAGGTCAGCTTAAAGAAAAGGATATTTTCAGCGAACAGCAAACAGCCGAACCTGATGACCTTCTTAGACTTGAGCAAAATGGAGCCGATAGCAGCGACAGTTTGCAACGTGACCAGGAGTTAGCAGTCGACCCGGCTGTTGTTCTTGCCAGCATACTAACAGGGCTGTCTGTCTATGCTGAGCCGGTTGTAAGTACGGAGACGACTGTTGCCCCAGTACCACTTGTTAACAAGACTCGGCAATCTGCAAACCTGGTGCCTAGTGTAGTTCAAAAATCTGAGCAAATACCGTCGCCTATATCGATGATAATACCGGCTGAGCTTGAAGCTGCTAAGACGGCAGAACCCCATCGTGGAATTTTATCACATAATGTGGCGGAAATTTCTACTGAGGCTAATTGCGGCAGCACAGCAAGCTCTAATATGCCCCAGTCACTAGCAGCAAAAGCTGGGATTGCATTCCAGTCACCGGCTGTGACCGTAGCAGCAACGGCAGCTAATTTTAACGATCAAGGCCGGCAAAACCCGGATACTAGTCAATCGAGTCCATACCCGATTGTTCAACCGCTGAATGGTAGTACTCTAGAGTCGACAACTACTAACTCGCAGACATTTATGCCGGGCTTAGAAGCGGTGTTAGCTGCTAAAACTGACCCAATGTTAACAACGCCTGCTGCCGAAGCGCAGCCGGCTAAGCAACCCGCCGATGTGCACCAAGTAGTTAGCCAGATCGTTGAAAAAACAAGAATTATTTCAAAACTGCAAAATACTGAGATGATTATTAAACTTAAGCCAGAACACCTTGGCGAATTGACGCTTAAAGTCGTCATTGACAAGGGGGCGGTTAATGCTAGTTTCCATTCTAACAACGCCGAAGTGCGTAGTCTGATCGAGGCATCACTAGCCCAACTAAAGCAAGAACTGACTAACAACGGTCTCAAAGTGGAAAATATGAGCGTGTCTACCGGCTTAAGCCAGTTTTCGCCTAATCACGAACATGACCGTAGCTTTCGCCAGCAAATAATCAAGACAAATAGTAAAAAGAATGCTGAAGACACTATCGCGGCCATTGAGAACCAAGCTGCCCAGCAAGCAGGTGTACGGCCTGATGGTTTGGCAGGTGTCGATTATCGCGTTTAAAAAGGAGGTATTTTAGTGAGTGTAAGTCGTGTTGATAACAATAACAACGTATTTGGCGGCAGCTCAACGACCCGTGAGCCCAATAACGAGCTTGGTAAAAATGATTTTTTAAAGCTGCTGACGACTCAGCTTAAATATCAGGACCCTTTGAGTCCGATGAATGATACGGAATTTATTGCCCAGATGGCGCAGTTTTCCAGCTTGGAACAAATGCAGAACATAGGCTCATCAATGGCTATGTCCGAGGGTGTCGGGATGGTTGGTATGGAAGTAAAATGGAACGATGGTGGTCTTGAGTCTAGCGGCGTACCCCACGGTGTTCGGTTGGTAGGCGGAGAAGTTAGGTTGTTAATTGGTGATACTTCGATTAATATGAGCCAAGTGACGGCTGTACTAATACCTGGGATTGAAGAGTCGACGACTGAGATGAAAAATAAGTATGACTGAGCACCGCATTTACAACCAATGCCCACCACTAATCCCGCTAGCTCCGGCAGGAAAACCGGCAGTCACGCAGCAAAAGCAAGCTACCGGTAATATTGCAGCAGGTCCCAGTTTCAGTCAAGTCCTCCACCAGGAATTTTCTGGCGTTAAATTTTCTCAGCACGCCTTGCAACGATTAAACAGTCGGAAAATCCAACTTGATAGCAACCAGCTTGGTCAGCTCAGCCACGCCATTGACAAAGCGGCGCAGAAAGGGTCTAAAGAAGCGCTTGTCCTGATGAATGATAGTCTGGCGTTTGTTGTCGGTGTCAAAAACAAAACAGTCATCACCGCTATCGACGGCGCCAGTATTAAGGATAATGTTTTTACTAATATTGATAGTGCAGTAATTGTATAGGAGCTGGACCTCTTGAGGAAGCCCTTTCGGCTGCTGACTGAAAGATGCAGCCATTATGCACTGAGACAAAAAGAGGGGGTCGTGTTTAATTATGATGCGCTCATTATTCGCCGGCGTGTCCGGCCTTAAAAATCACCAAACCCGCATGGACGTTATTGGCAATAATATTGCCAACGTCAATACAGTTGGGTTTAAATCAAGTCGGGTAACTTTTCAAGACATTTTCAGCCAAACGCTTCAAGGAGCGTCTTCTCCTACCGCTAATAACGGCGGTACCAATTCTATTCAAATTGGTATGGGTACGGGGCTGGCCAGTGTTGATACCATCTTTACCAATGGAAGCTATGAGACTACCGGTAAGCAGACCGACATGGCCATATCAGGATCAGGTTTTTTTGTCTTGGTCAATGGTGACTCGAAAATCTATACCCGGGCTGGTGCTTTTGAGTTTGATGCTGAGGGCAACTATACGTTGCCAGGTACAGGGTACAAGGTCATGGGGTGGGTGGCCGACTCCCAGGGTGTTATTAATACTAATCAAGGTCCAACAGGAATTCAGATTCCGGTAGGTTCTACGATGCCGCCTCAAGTGTCGACTACGGCAACTTACAAAGGTACGTTGTCGGCGAGCAAGGTTGCTGCCGGATCGGAGGCTGACCAGCTAGCCGCTGCAGAGGCTAAAACTAAAATAGATTCGGCAAATAATGCTGTAAACGAGCTTCTTAAAGCAATTGCAACGGCAAAAGAGGCGGCAAAGGCATTTTCTAACGATCCGACTGATTCAACTGGTTTAGGGGCGAATGCCGATAAGGCTATAAATGATGTAACTGCTAAGTTAAAGGCAGCAGTAGCTGCTGCTCAAGCTGCAGTAGATGTCGCCCCAACGGGGACGCAAACAGAAACCGACTTTACCGCATTGCTCGATTATTCGAAGAATGTGTCGACTACGATAGCGACCTTAGGTACCGCCGTGAAGAATTTGATCTCCAGCAACATCGACAATAACATAACTGATCTGGTCGATGCCACTACTGGCGTGGATACAGCAGCAACAGCACTGAATAATGCTGCAGTGAAGGCGGTAACAACGGCTGATAAAGCTGTTGAGGTTGCCAATGGTACATCCTCCCAGGCTACGGTAACGGTTAACTTATATGATGTTCAAGGAAATTTATACAAACTGTCGGGAACTTTTGAAAAGATTGCTGACAATACTTGGACATTTACCCCTAGTGATACGGTGAAAAATGATAGTGGGATCACGGTAGCCAGTATTTCGGGAGTCGCTTCAACGCTCGTATTTAATCCCGACGGCTCATTGAATAAAGCGCAGAGTACAATTAATGCGATAACGCTTGATCCTGCCAACGGGCCGTATTCTGGTGCCGGTAAGTTTACAATAACTCCTGATTTCTCAACAATGACCCAGTATGGTGCTAAAGAGTCGGCGGTTGACGTTGCGGCCGATGGCTATAAGGCAGGCACTTTGACAGGGGTAGTTATTGATTCCAATGGTATTATTCAGGGAAAATTCTCTAATGGCAAGTTGAAGAATCTGGGGCAAGTGGCGATGGCTGCATTTAATAATCCGGCAGGGCTGACCAAGGTTGGCGAGAGTATGTATGAGTCGTCAAGCAATTCGGGAGAAGCCCAGATTGGAACGGCCGGTACCGGTGGCCGCGGCTCGTTCCAGGGCGCTACGCTGGAAATGTCCAACGTCGACTTAGCGCAGGAGTTCAGCAACATGATCATTACCCAGCGTGGTTTCCAAGCCAACTCTAAGATTATTACAGCTTCAGATGAAATGTTGCAGGAATTAGCTAACCTTAAGCGATAAGACGATCGAGAGCAGCGGGGGAATACCTCCCCCGCCGCGCCTTGTTTTATAATAATATAAGGGGGGACTGGCATGATAAAGGTGACTAAGCTTAAGTCACAAGGTTGTGATTTTGTCGTAAATGCCGAGTTGATTGAGACGATTGAAGAAACTCCTGATACTGTTATTACATTAACGAGTGGCAAAAAGCTGATTGTCGAGGAACCGATGGATGAGATTGTTCGTAAAGTAATGGATTACCGGCGGTCGTTGTTTCGCAATATGCGATAGATAAAAATAATCGCTGATTTCTATTGAAAATATTGGGGCTTTTATAACGACAATGCACTGCATAGTGGAGGTAGTCCAGTGGATAAAGAGGAAAAACCGAAAAAAAAATCGATGATGGTCGTTATTATTCTAATCGTAGTCGGCTTGATCTTAGCCGGTGGCATTTCATACTTGATTGTTAGCAGGGTTGTGACTGACAAGACGGACGAGAAAAAAATTACTCAACGTGAGCCGGGCAAGTTTATTAAGCTTGGTGACGCTAAGGAAGGGCTTATTCTCAATATTGGCGGTGTAAACAGCGGCCGCTATCTGAAGATTGGCCTAATCGTAGAGCTAAAGCCGGATAAAAACGCGGCTCCTAAAGAGGGCAAGCTGCCGTCAGCTGAAGAAATCAGGATCTTAGATACGGCTGTTAATGTATTACGGTCGCAAAAAATAGAAGCTTTTGATCCAGCCAGGCAGGACCAATTAAAAGAGGTGCTAAAGAACGAACTAAACAAGACCCTTGGTGATGAACGGGTATATGAAATTTATATAACCAATTTCGTTTTACAGTAGATTGTAAGCTATAATTTTAGTATATTAAACTGCTATTTGCAGCTTAGCTTGAATAAGGATTCCTTTTACTGTAACGGAAAGGAGGGGGACAATTGGCGGATTCAGATGTTTTATCGCAAGGCGAGATAGATAAACTTCTATCTGCTTTGTCTACCGGAGTTGTAACTGCTGAAGAAATAAAAACTGAAGAAAAACACCGTAAAATTAAATTATATGATTTTAAACGCCCGGATAAGTTTTCCAAAGACCAAATACGGATACTCTCTATGCTTCATGAAAACTTTGCCCGGTTATTTAATACATATTTGTCGGCGTATCTCCGGACGCTTATTCATATTGACGTTGCTTCTGTCGACCAATTAACGTATGAGGAATTTATTCGCTCAATGCCAAACCCCTGTGTTATCAGTATCTTTCAGATGCGACCGCTTAAAGGGAATGCCATATTGGAGATTAACCCTAACATTGTTATGGCGATTGTTGACAGGTTATTTGGCGGTCCGGGTTTGCCACCGGCTAAATCTCGTACTTTGACCGATATTGAGGAAGTCATTATCAGGCGGGTCATCGATAAGGCGATGGAAAGCATGCAGGAAGCTTGGAAACAAGTTGTGGCTATTGAGCCCCGTCAGGAGGTACTGGAAACAAATCCACAGTTTGCCCAGATCGTCCCTCCCAATGATATGGTGGTGCTTATTACCCTGCAGGCTAAAATTGGTCAGGCTGAAGGGTTAATCAATATTTGTATTCCTTACTTGGTGCTCGAGCCTATTATGTTGAAATTGACTGCAAGTTTTTGGGTGGCGTCTTCCGCTGACAAGCAAGTGTCACACGAGACGATGGAGGTCTTACAGCGTAAGCTGGAACGTACTGCTATTCCCCTGGTCGTTGAACTTGGCCGGGCTACCGTTACAGTGCGTGAACTTTTGGAAGTAGGTGTCGGAGACGTGCTCCAGCTTGAAACTAAGGCCGCAGGTCAACTAGGTATTGTAATTGGCAGCCGGGAAAAATTTAAGTGCAAGCCTGGTTTAATCGGTCATAAAAATGCAGTGCAAATTACTCAAGTAATTTCCCAAGGAGATGATAATGATGAGTGACGGACTTTTGTCCCAGGATGAAATAGACGCTTTGCTACGTGGCGAACCGTCTGCAGCCTCGCCATCTCCGGCTGAGTTTGATTTATCGGATATTGAAAAAGATGCTTTAGGAGAAATTGGTAATATTTCGATGGGCACAGCAGCGACTACTCTGTCGGTCCTGTTAGCCAGACGGGTATCAATTACTACACCTAAAGTCTCAATAACAAACTTAAATGAAATTAAGAATCAGTATCCAACTCCTTATTTAGTTATTGAGGTTGGCTATACACAGGGCTTATTGGGAACCAACATTATTGCTATGCGTGAGCGAGACGCCCTCATTATCGCCGATCTGATGATGGGCAACGAAGGAACAAATCCACCGGATGAGTTAAATGAACTCTATATGAGTGCTGTCAGCGAATCAATGAATCAAATGATGGGCTCTACGGCAACTTCAATATCGACAATTTTTAAGAAAAAAATTGATATTGCCCCGCCTAAAGTTAATTTGCTGGATTTTGCTTCAGATGTCAATTTTATTAGCAGTATAAGCAGCGAGGAAGCACTTGTACGGGTATCTTTTCGCATGGAAGTTGAGGGACTTATTGATAGTGAACTGATGCAGATTATACCATTTAATGTTGCCAAGGAAATGGTCGAAAATTTGCTGGGCTCTGTTGAGCAGTTGACCGCGATGCCGCCAGCGCCCCCGCCTGCACCACCGCAAGTAGCAGCCGCCCCTGTCGCCCCGGCCTCTGCGCCGCCTTCGCCACCGTCTAAGCAGCAACAACCTGCTGCCAATGTGGCTGTACAACCTGTCCAGTTTGCGCCCTTGAAATCGCTTGCTACGCCTTGTACCGATACTAATATTGGTCTTGTTATGGATGTTCCCTTACAGATTACCGTGGAACTCGGACGTACCCGCAAGCTGATTCGGGACATTCTAGAATTGACGCCAGGTTCTGTTGTCGAGCTTGATAAACTGGCCGGCGAGCCTGTTGATATTTTAGCTAATGGTAAACTAATTGCCAGAGGTGAAGTTGTAGTTATCGATGAAAATTTTGGTGTAAGGATCACCGATATAGTCACACCGCTGGAACGGGTGAATAACCTTCAATAAATACCAATGTGCCGAATTTTACTTGGGATAGGAGAGATCAGTGAATGGCAATTAGAATTTTAATTGTAGACGATGCTGCCTTTATGAGAATGATGATAAAAGATATCTTGTCCCAAAATGGTTATGATGTCGTTGGAGAAGCTGAGAATGGTTTCAAAGCAGTAGAAAAATATCAAGAACTAAAACCGGATTTAACAACTATGGATATTACCATGCCGGAAATGGATGGCATTACTGCTGTCAAAGAAATTAAAAAAATAGATCCGGCGGCAAAAATAATTATGTGTAGTGCGATGGGGCAACAGGCCATGGTTATTGAAGCTATTCAATGTGGCGCGCGCGATTTTATTGTTAAGCCGTTTCAGCCTGACCGTGTGCTAGAGGCTGTACGTAAGGCTGTTGGTAGTTAGTGGTCTTATGATAAAACATCTGCGCTTTTATGGCAGTCTTTTATTATTAACGCTAATGATATCAATTTTTGCAAATTATGGGTTAGCGGCTGAGGAACAAGGTGAGTATCTCAAGTATCAGGAACCGCAGTCGCCGACAACTTCCTGGCTTGCGGCAAGTGGTTATGTTATATCATTAATGCTGACCTTTCTTTTAGTCCTTGGCCTTGCCTATTTTACTTCCCGGTTTTTAGCACAGAAAATGAATCGGACTGCAGGGCTTGGCGGCGGGAAAATTCATACATCCTTGCCCTTGGGGCCTAATCGCACTATTTGTGTAGTGGAAATAGCCGGTAAGTTTATGGTGCTCGGCGTTACTGAACACAATATTTCCCTGCTGAAAGAGCTTACGGCGTCGGAAGATGTTGAACAGTTTCAAAACCAAATGAATAGCGAATTGTCACCTGAAAAGTTTGCTAGTGTTTTTCATCGCCAACTGCTTTCGCTTAAGCAGTTGAATAAAAAATTTCCTGCTGTTTTTGGTTCCGAAACTTCTGGAATATCTGAGAAGGAGCATGAGAACGGTATTAGGAAGAGGTAAGTAGAGTGTCACGACATATAAGCTGTTATCTAATTGAAAAATATCCCTTATTGCTGGGGACGGCTTTCTTACTAGCCGCATTTCCTGGAATAGCCGGAGCAGCGCCACTAGTACCGATCCCCAATTTCAGTTTTGGTGTAGAACAGGCTAGTACGCCCCAAGATTTGGCTCTCAGTCTCCAGGTTTTATTGACATTAACGGTACTGACGCTGGCGCCGTCGATTCTAGTGTTAATGACTTCTTTTACTAGGATTATTGTAGTGCTCTCTTTTTTGCGGAGCGCACTGGGAACACAGCAAATGCCGCCCAATCAGGTTTTAGTCGGCCTTGCTTTGTTTTTGACTTTTTTTACCATGTCGCCTTACTTTAGCCAAATCAATACAGAGGCGTTACAACCGATGCTAGCTGGTACGATGGATCAGGAAACAGCAATGACTGAGGCTATAAGACCGATGCGGGAGTTTATGTTTAAACAGACTCGCGAAAACGACCTGGCGTTATTTGTTAACTTATCGGCTTCACCGCGACCGAGTACTCCTGAAGATGTAGCAACGTCTGTACTGATTCCGGCGTTTGTCATTAGTGAACTAAAGACGGCATTCCAAATGGGTTTTTTACTATACATACCATTTATTGTAATTGACATGGTGGTTGCCAGTACACTGATGGCAATGGGGATGATGATGCTGCCGCCGGTCATGATTTCTTTGCCGTTCAAAATTTTATTATTTGTATTAGTCGATGGCTGGCATCTCATTGTCCGTTCATTAGTGACTAGCTTTCATTGAGGGGGTGCGCCTATGTCAAGTGATATGGCCATTCAGATTGGTCGTGACGCATTAACTATGGTTATGTTAGTGGCCGCCCCTATGCTGGGTCTTGGTTTGCTTGTCGGTCTTCTTGTCAGCGTGTTCCAGGCGACGACGCAGATTCAGGAACAGTCACTTGCTTTCATTCCGAAAATTATTGCTGTCTTTGTTTCCGTACTCGTTTTTGGACCATGGATGATTAAGCTGTTAATCAATTATGCCAGGGAGCTGTTTTTAATCCTGCCCAATATGGTCCGCTAATAAGCGGAGGCCAAAAGACCATACGATCAGATAGGTGGCAAGCAATAGTGGATTTGTTTATATTATTGCAGGATCAGTTAGGTATGTTTTTGCTGATTTTTGCGCGAATTAGCGGAGTTTTTTCATCTGCGCCGGTATTTGGCGCCCGTAATATCCCGCTAACAGTTAAAGCCGGATTATCACTATTGATATCCTATATTTTACTACCGCTCTTAATCCGGTCGGATTTTACAGCTCCAGATGTGTTACTTGCTTATGCGGCTGCTGTAGTTGGTGAATTTTTAATTGGGCTAATTTTAGGTTTGGCCTGCTCGTTTATTTTTTATGGAATTCAGATGGCCGGCTCATTATTAGATATGCAGATCGGCTTTGGCATTGTTAACGTTATGGATCCTCAATTTGGTCAGCAGGTTCCGCTTGTCGGTAATTTTAAGTATATTTTGGCCTTATTGGTATTTTTGGCGACAAACGGTCATCATCTTTTTCTGTCAGCCGTCTTTAGCAGTTTTACCATTATTCCGGTTGCACAAGGTATATTTCGTCCAGAGTTGTCTGGTATCTTTGTTGATATGGTTCAGAGTATGTTTATTATTACGCTTAAAATTTGTTTACCGATATTGGTGTCAATATTGCTTACCGAGGTGGCGCTTGGTATCTTGGCGCGCTCAATGCCCCAAATGAATATTTTTGTTGTTGGCATGCCGGCCAAAATTATTGTCGGCATTTTTGTACTATTTTTGGCCTTGCCTTTTTATGTAGGTTTTTTAGAGGTGATCTTCAATGGCGTTTTTCATAGTATTTACCTCCTTCTGGGCAGCTTTGCGCCGGCATGAGACAGGTCAGTATAAATTAAACAGCTTCAATTTACAACTATTTAACGGAGAAAAAACAGAGCAGGCCACTCCTAAACGAAGACAAGAAGCCAGGAATAAAGGGCAAGTGGCCAAAAGCACTGAACTTAGTGGTGTATTTATTATACTGGCTGCTTTCTACACATTGAAGTTATCAGGAACTAGTATCTATACCGAATTAACCGCTTGTATGGCAAAAATTTTTTCTAGTTTGGCGACACCTGATTTTACGGTTAATTCTGTTCATATCTTATTTATGAATCTAAGTATGATATTTGTAAAGACGGTTTTGCCCACTTTTTTAGTTATTGCTACGATTGCACTTATCGTCAATTATATGCAAGTCGGAGTACTTTTTTCTACCGAGGTGTTAATTCCTAATTTCAGCAAGATTAATCCCATATCCGGGTTTGGACGACTATTTTCCAAAAAAATCTTTGCTGAACTTTTTAAGGCTCTTTATAAGGTTTGTATTATTGGCTATTTTATTTACCGGTTTGCCGTTAGCCAGACAGATGACATTCCCAAGCTGATCAGTATAGAGTTAATAGATGCTCTCAAACTGGCAGGTTCACTTAGTGTTGATTTAGCTTTTCAAATTATCGGCGTTATGATGATCCTAGCTGCCTTAGATTATTTTTATCAATGGTGGGAACATAATGAAAATCTCAAAATGTCTAAATATGAAGTTAAACAGGAATACAAACAAACTGAGGGCAATCCGCAAATTAAAAGCAAAATCAGAGAAAAGCAACGGGCTATGGCAATGCGGAGAATGATGCAGGAAATCCCCAGCGCCGATGTTATCGTGACCAACCCGACTCATTTGGCGATTGCCTTAAAGTATGATAAAGATATGGCGGCCCCGCTTGTTTTAGCTAAGGGGCAGGACTTTCTCGCAGAACGAATAAAGCAGGTGGCGCGGGATAATAAGGTAGTAATTGTTGAGAATAAACCGTTAGCCCGGGCACTTTATCCTGTGGTAGAGGTTGGCGGTGTTATACCGCCTGAGTTATATCAGGCGGTAGCTGAGGTACTAGCTTATGTGTACCGTCTGAAAAGACGCTTCTAGTCTAAAATTTTAGATGAGAAGAGGTCAAAAGGAGCGAAAAAATGGCTACTCAACAATCCTCACTAGTTGCAGGCCTGGTGAAATATAGTGATATTATGGCAGCAGTCGCGATCATTACGATTGTCGTAATGATGATTATCCCGTTGCCTACTATGCTTCTCGACTTGCTTTTAACGCTTAATATTACGCTAGCTTTGATTATTGTAATGGTTGCTATCTATAATGTAGAGCCGCTGGAGTTTTCGGTATTTCCGTCCTTGCTGCTGGTGACTACCTTGTTCCGGCTGGCGCTTAATGTTTCTTCAACCCGCCTTATTTTGCTGGATGGGCATGCCGGCGAGGTAATTGCCGCTTTTGGCAATTTCGTCGTCGGTGGTAATGCGGTTGTCGGCTTCATTGTTTTTACTATTTTGATTATTATTCAATTTATTGTCATTACCAAGGGTGCTGAACGTGTTGCCGAAGTTGCGGCTCGTTTTACATTAGATGCTATGCCTGGCAAGCAAATGAGTATTGATGCCGACCTGAATGCCGGGCTCATTAGCGACCAGGATGCACGCGACCGGCGGAAAAATATTCAGCGCGAAGCTGACTTTTATGGTGCAATGGATGGCGCCAGTAAATTTGTTAAGGGCGATGCGATTGCTGCCATTATTATTATTGTCATTAATATTGTCGGCGGGTTTGCTATCGGGATGCTGCAGCGTAATATGGATGTCATGCAGGCCTTGCAGACTTATACGCTGCTAACGGTTGGCGAGGGTTTGGTTAACCAAATACCGGCACTGTTAATATCGACAGCTACTGGTCTTGTTGTAACCCGGGCCGCCTCCGAAGCTAATCTTGGTAAAGATATTGCGAATCAAATTGTCAACAATCCCCGTGTTTTCTTTATCGCTTCCGCTGTTTTGGCGCTGCTTGGCATCATTCCCGGGCTACCGGGCACTCCTTTCTTTATTCTCAGCCTTATCACCGGCATTGTTGGCTATACCCTAATCAGGAATCAGCAGTCAGAAGTGCAACTGGAAATGTCAGAACAGCAAGAAAAGGAAAAAGAGGAAGTACGCAAGCAGGAAAATATTGTTTCGTTGCTGCAAGTTGATCCGATGGAACTGGAGATCGGCTATAGTTTAATACCGCTTGTTGACATGAGTCAGGGTGGCGACCTTTTAGACCGGATTGTTATGATTCGCCGTCAGTGTGCTTTAGAATTAGGCATTATTGTACCGACGATCAGAATCAGAGATAATATTCAGCTTAAGCCGAGCATCTATGTAATCAAGCTAAAGGGCATTGAGATTGCCAGAGGAGAGCTAATGCTTGATCACTTTTTAGCGATGGATTCCGGAGCTGCGTTTGAAACGGTGCCGGGAATTGAAACTGTTGAACCGGCTTTTGGTCTGCCGGCTCTTTGGATTCAGCAATCGTATCGTGAACAAGCCGAGCTTGCCGGCTATACGGTAGTTGATCCTGTGTCGGTATTGGCCACACATCTCACGGAGATTATTAAGTCACATGCCGCTGAAATTTTAGGACGCCAGGAAGTACAAGCATTGATTGAGTCTGTCAAGCAAAGCAACACTGCTGTTGTTGATGAATTAACGCCAAATCTTATGGGACTTGGCGAAATCCAAAAAGTGCTGGCTAATTTATTGCGGGAAAAAATTTCAATTAGAGATTTAGTCACGATTTTTGAGACGTTGGCAGATTATGCGCAATTGACGAAAGACACTGAGATTTTGACTGAGTATGTCCGTCATGCACTGGCTCGTCAAATATCGCGGCAGTTTGTTACAAATAATACGTTAGTTTGTTTAACTGTCGATCCGCAGCTTGAACAGACAATTATTAGCGCTGTGCAGCGAACAGAGCAGGGGTCTTATGTAGCTCTTGAACCGCAAAAAGTACAGTCGATTGTCGCTAGCCTTACTAAGGAACTGCCCAAGCTTACAAATATGGGCTATCAGGCAGTCGTGCTTACAAGTCCGGGCGCCAGATTATATTTCCGCAAGCTAACAGAACGGGTGGCGCCAAACCTAACCGTTCTATCGTATGCTGAATTAGATGCCAAAGTTGAAGTTGAGGCACTTGGGATGGTGAGATTGCAGCTTGAAAGTTAAACTGTTTACTGCGCAAAATATGTCTGAGGCAATGGTTCAGGTCAAGCTGGATTTAGGCCGTGACGCTGTTATTTTAAATACCCGCCGTTTCAAAAAAGGCGGATTTATGGGCTTTTTTGGCAAGGAGATGGTGGAAGTTATGGCGGCGATAGATTCAGCAGCGCCTATTAGCAGCGATATAAAGCCTCCGATAGCTGCGCCGGCAGTCTCGGACGATACCCAGCTAAAGGCGCTCCAGCATGAAATGACTAATATGAGGCAGATGATGGAACAAATGCTCAGTCAATTGCCTAAGAACGACAAACAGTCATCACCGCTATTAGATCTATTGATCAAGAACGATATAGACCCGGCGATTGCTGCTCAGCTTGTCAAGGGACTCTCTGATGAAATACTGGTTGGCAGCAATGATCAAGGTGCTATTCGCAAGTTGCTGCTTGATCGTATCATTAATTATTTGCAAAAAATTGAGGGTATCGATGTATCGGCTACCAACCGTAAAACAGTGGCCTTGATTGGGCCGACAGGTGTCGGCAAAACGACGACAATTGCCAAATTGGCTGCTAATTTTGTTTTAAAAGAAGGGTATAAAGTTGCTCTGATTACGGCTGACACTTACCGGATTGCCGCTGTTGAACAACTAAAAATTTATGGGGATATTATCGGAATCCCCGTTGAAATCGTCTATTCTCCGGATGAGTTTAAAGCAGCCTTGCAGCGACATAGTGACAAGAACCTGGTTTTAATTGATACGGCCGGACGGAGCCCCAGTAATCAATATCAACTCGCTGCATTACAGGCATTTTTAGGAGTTGATCCGTATATTGAAACTCATCTGGTATTAAGTACTATGACTAAGTATAAAGATGCCTTGGAAGTCGTTAATAAATTCTCAGTCTGCTCTTTCCAAAAGATTTTATTTACCAAATTGGATGAAGCAAGCAACTTGGGAACAATTCTAAATTTACTGTACCATTTTCCGGCAACTGTATCTTATATAACAACTGGTCAAAGTGTCCCTGATGATATCGAGCTGGCTAGTTCAACTAAATTGGCAAATATGATTTTGAGGGATTAAAATGAGTGACCAAGCTGCTAAACTACGACAAATGACGCTGAATAATTCAATCCCGAAAGGTCCGATCAGTAAAAAAGGCTCTAAATGCCGAATTATTGCCGTTACTAGTGGTAAAGGCGGTGTGGGCAAAACCAATTTTACGGTAAATTTAGCACTGTCTCTGGCCGCTCTTAGACAAAAGGTATTGGTAGTCGACGCCGGTCTTGGCATGGCGAATGTTGTGGGTGTTCTAGGGTGTTTGTCTCCCCGCAATATTCCCAATTTTTCGGAAGGTGAACTTAAAATTGCCGATGTCGTTAACGAAGGGCCGCGCGGTGTTAAATTTTTGGCCGGAGGCTCAGGCTACTTTCATTTGGCCAACTTAAATGATGACCGTCTCAAGCATGTCGTGTCACAAATAGCTTTATTTGATAATTGGGCCGATATCGTCCTAATCGATACAGGTGTCGGCCTCAGCCACAATGTTTTGAATTATATCCTGGCTGCTGACGAGGTCATCATTATTACGACGCCTGATCCTACGGCAATTACTGATACTTATGTGATGATTAAAGCTTATGCGGGACAAAACGGGGATGCAACACTTCGCTTAGTTGTTAACCGTATTTTCGGACTTGCCGAAGGGCAATTAGTTGCTGATAAAATAATCAATACTTCCCACAGGTTTCTTGAGCTATCGATTAACAATCTTGGTTATGTCTATGAAGACCGCAATATGCTAAAAGCCGTTAAAAATCAAACACCAGTCGTTATCAAATTTCCAGATGCTATATCTTCCCGCTGTATTGACAACATTGCCCAACGTTTGCTTTATGGTAAGCGAGCACAGAAATCTTAAGGCTCAGAGGATTTTTAAAAACTTTAAGAGCTAAATAGGATAATTTCCTAGATGGGGGGGATGTTTTATCGACACTAATATTATAAAAAAAATTAAAATCAATCAGCGTATAGAAATCATTATCCCTAACCGGGATGGGGCAATTGAGAAATGCAGCAGCCGCATTGAAGATATTAATGCCGATAATATTGTTATTGCTATGCCTATGAGCAAGGGGGTGCCTGTTATGCTGCCGGCGGGTGATATGTTTTTGGGCCGTGTAGTAGTAGCTGAAATAATGCATGAATTTACAAGTTCGCTTATTTCGCGACAAATAGAATCATTGCCTGTTTGGATTATTGCTACCCCTTATAATCTGAAAAAAATCCAGCAGCGGGAATTTGTCAGGCTGAACGCCTCTTTACCTGTACAAATTGTCGAAATTATTAATCAGGAAATAGCTGAAGATGTTGTCATTACTGCCGTAACAAAAGACTTTAGCGGCGGTGGTATGCAGTTAGTGCTTACCCAGTCATGGTCAATTGGGACAAAATTACTGGTGACGATTCATTATCCTGATATTGGTTCGATTAATCAAAAAAGTGAAGTTGTCAGAGTGCAGCAGCCGCAGTCAGATCGAAAAATTTACTGGGTCGGGATTAAGTTTCTTGAAATGAATGAACGAGATCGTAGTAGTATTACTAAACTTATTTTTAAAACACAGCTGGAACTGCGTCGTAAAGGGTTGGAGTGATTTTATGGTATTCGTGATGAGCTATGAGTAAAATATTGAATTGTTTAAATAAAGATGAGCGTATTGTGGCAATCGGCGCCTCAACTGGCGGACCCCGAGCCTTGCAGGAGGTCATTACTAACCTTTCCGGTGATATTCCCTGTGGCATTGTTATTGTCCAGCATATGCCGCCGGGTTTTACCAAATCATTAGCGGAACGATTAAATTCATTATCTTCTGTTACAGTGACAGAAGCTCAACATAATGATATTGTTCGCCCTGGCCTTGTGTTCATTGCACCAGGAGGTTATCACCTGCTGATTGCCAGAGAGGGGGGCAACATAGTGGTTAAACTAAACCAAGATCCTCCAGTCGGTGGTCATCGGCCGGCGGTAGACCCCATGATGGAATCAGTGGCTCATATTTTTGGCAGCAAGGCGATTGGCGTTATTTTGACAGGCATGGGCAATGACGGCGCTAAAGGTATTCAGGCGATCAAGCGCCAAAACGGGAGGACTATTGCTGAAGACCAGTCGACAGCTGTCGTCTTTGGAATGCCGAAAGCAGCCATTGAAATGGGCGTAGTCGATAAAGTTGTACCGATTACTAATGTCGCCGATGAAATACTCAAGGCTTTGGCCAAGAAGTAATCAAAAATGCAATGCGGGGGTGTAAGGGATGGATCTTAATCAATATATGGGGATGTTTTTGGAAGAATCACGTGAGCATCTGCAAACACTCAATAATTGTTTGCTTGCTCTTGAAAATGATCCGAGTAGCTTAGCGGTTCTTGATGAAATATTCAGAAGTGCTCATACCATTAAGGGAATGTCTGCTACTATGGGGTTTACCACAATTGCCGAGCTCACTCATGAAATGGAAAATGTTCTTGATTTATTGCGCAAAGGGACGCTGTCAGCTAAGGATGACATAACAGATATCTTATTTACCTGTGTCGATATATTGGAACAGTTGGTAGAAAATGTAGCCTCAGGCTTAGATAAGCCTATTGATGTTCAGTCGCTTATTGCTAAGCTTTCGGCCATTGCCCGGGGAGAATTTTCGGCAGCGGTATCAGCTGGAGATGTATCTGTTGAAGACAGCCGGCCTGTAGCAAAATCAGCTACTGCAGCCCTAAAGCTTAGTGATATGGAGATTGGCGTTGTGCGGACTGCTAAAGCACAGGGCATGGAGTGCTATGAGATTAATGTTGAGTTGCGGCAAGGCTGTCTGCTTAAATCTGCTAGAGCTTATATGGTCATGAACGCCTTAGAGGAATTGGGCGAAGTTATTAAAAGCATTCCCCCTGTAGATGATTTGGAACAAGAAAACTTTGATCATTGTTTTCAATTATTTGTTTTGACTACTGCCGATGCTGAAAACATTGAGAGTATTGTTAGCGGTATCTCTGAGGTGGAACGTGTTACGGCAACTGTAGCGGCAATTCCGGAACTGTCTCAGCAGCCGGTGCAAAACACCACTGCTCTCTTAGAACCTATTGTTAATAAAGGTGAAAAAACGCCGGAGCATAAAAAAGAGAAGCGCCTTGCTAATGAACTTAATAGCCAATCGATTGATAAAAAAATGAAAAGTGGCCAATCAGTTAGAGTTGACATAGATAAGCTCGATAGTTTGCTTAATCTCGTTGGTGAATTAGTTATTAATAAGACCAGGCTTGAGCAAATAGGGTTGATTCACCGGTTATCCGAACTTGTTGAGACGATTGAGCAAATGGACAGGGTAACGACCGATTTACAAGCCGTTGTCATGAAAGTGCGTATGGTTCCGGTAAGTCAGGTATTTAATCGATTTCCCCGAATGGTTCGTGATTTGTCGCGTGAATTGAATAAAGAAGTCAATCTCATCATCCAAGGCGAGGAAACTGAACTTGACCGAACAGTTATTGATGAAATTGGTGATCCGTTAGTCCATCTTTTAAGAAATTCTTTAGATCACGGCATCGAGCATCCGGCTGAACGGCAAGCCGCAGGAAAAAATCCTGTCGGTGAAGTTCGTCTTACTGCCCGTCATGAAGGAAATAATGTCATTATTATGGTTGAAGATGACGGCAAGGGAATTAATGCTGATATAATTAGACAAAAGGCAGTGGAGAAAGGGATTATTACTCAAGCGGAAGCCGATAAGCTTGAACCGTCGGAGGCCGTGAGACTTGTGTTTTTGCCCGGCTTTTCTACCGCCGATACCGTAACTGATGTCTCGGGACGAGGCGTAGGGATGGATGCCGTTAAGACTAAAATAGAATCACTAGGCGGTATGGTCGATGTTGAGACAAAAATCAGTGAAGGCAGTACATTTAAAATTCGGCTGCCATTAACCTTAGCGATTATTCAGGCTTTGCTTGTCAAAGTTTGTGATGAGATTTACGCTATTCCGCTAGGCAATATCGATAGCACGATTAATATCAGAGCTGAAGATATAAAAACAGTTCAAAGCCAGGAAGCAATCCTGCTGAGAGGTCAAATCATTCCGATAGTACGGTTGACTAGTGTTCTTAATATTCCTAACGCCTGCCTGCATAATCAGGATGAGTTGTTTGTGGTAATCGTTCATATCGGCGAATATCGTGCCGGTATTATTGTTGATACCCTAATTGGCCAGCAGGAGATCGTCATCAAGTCGATGGGTAAATTGCTGGCTGGTATTAAAGTTATCGCTGGTGCTACTATTTTGGGTAATGGGCACGTGGCGCTTATACTGGATGTTGGTGCGCTAAAGCAATAAGCAGGAGGGATAAACATGTCAGAGTTAACGTATTTTGGTAATGAGATCCATTTAGTTGTCTTCAAACTGGGACGCGAAGAGTATGGTGTGAATATCCTGCAGGTTCAGGAGATTAAACGTATGACGGAGATTACCCGCGTACCCCATTCGCCTGACTATATTAAAGGTGTCATGAATCTGCGCGGCAGCGTATTGCCGGTTATCGACCTGAAAAGAAGACTGAATATACCCCCTCAGGAACATACGGAGGATACTAGAATCATCATTATCAAAGTCGAGGAAATAGCTGTGGGCATGATTGTAGATGCTGTTTCAGAGGTGACCATAATTAATCAAAGTGATATTGAACCGCCGCACACTGTTGTTGTGGGCGTCACTGCAGATTATATCAGCGGTGTAGGTAAGTTGGAAAATCGGCTGTTGATATTACTGCGTTCTGACGTAATAATCGGCATCGGCCAGGAATTGAAAGTTAGTTAATATTACCCAGGGACAGATGTTAAAGAGGTGGCGAGAATGTCAGAAGATATATTGAAGTTATCACTATTACAGCTCGACGCACTACGGGAAATTGGCAACATTGGGGCGGGTAATGCGGCAACGGCCTTGTCACAGCTTATTAAGCAAAAGATTGATATGGCAGTACCCGAGGTGTCAATTTTGCCGTTGGGTGAAGTGCCAGAAATGGTAGGTGGCCCTGATGTAATGGTTGCCGGCGTCTATCTTAGAGTTTTTGGCCCAGCGCCTGGCAGTATTTTATTTCTCCTTCCCCGTGAAAGCGCCTATTATCTCGTCGATATGCTTATGGGACGCGGTCATGGTGAAACTCAGCTGCTTAACTCGATGGACGAGTCGGCTTTAATGGAAATTGGCAACATATTGGCAGGAGCTTATTTAAATGCTTTGTCGCATTTGACAAAACTGACATTGTTACCTTCTATTCCCGCTTTGGCGATTGATATGGCGGGGGCTATTTTAAGCGTTATTCTATGTCAGTTAGGACAAGTGGGCGACCATGCACTCGTTATTGAGACAGAGTTTACAACAGACAATGACGGCGTTAAGGGACACTTTTTTCTTATTCCTGACCCCGGATCCCTTACTATAATCTTAGCGGCAATTGGGGTGAGGGACTGTGGCTGAACTAATAAAAGTAAGTATGGCTGATTATAAAGTGGGGCGTAACCCTGCCAGCTTAATCAGTTACGGCTTAGGGTCCTGCGTTGGTATTGCCTTTTTTGAGCCGATTGCCAAAGTCGGCGGTTTGGCTCATATCATGCTGCCTGATAGTAAGCAGGCTCGCTTAAGTGATAATCCGGCAAAATTTGCCGACACGTGCTTGCCGTTAATGTTGAGTGACATCCTTAAAATGGGAGCTTTAAAATCGCGGATTACGGCAAAAATTGCCGGTGGGGCGCAAATGTTTGCATTTGCTAATACAACCGATATTCTGCGGGTGGGAGCGCGTAATGCGGAAGCAGTCCGTTTAATGCTGAAAAAAATGGAAATTAGATTAGTTGCCGATGATACTGGCGGTAATTTTGGGCGCACTGTTGAACTAAAGCTAGATACCGGAATTTATCGAATAAAAACTATCGACAAAGGTGAACGAGAACTTTGATTTTGGAGGGAAGGACTGTGAAACTAAAGTTGCGGGTCGCTTTATACCTGGCGATTACTGCCGGCATTTTGACCTTGCTTGTTGGTGCATTGAGCACTGTAGCGCCAACAATTATAGTATACCGTACGATAGTTTCTGTAGTTCTTTTCGCTGTATTAGGGTATACGTCCGGTCAATTTGCTGAACGCTGTCTGCGCAAAAAACTTGTTGAACCAGCACCGCAGAAAGGTAAACATATAGATGTTGTACATACAGCTGGAATTGAAGATGAGTTGCCGCCTCCGGATTTTAAACCCCTGGATATTGATCAGTTTGAGAATATCATCGTATCGTCAAAGGAGGACGGAGGGGTAAGCGCTGATGTCAGGAAATGAAGTCGAGCAAAAAGCGGCTAACACACTCAACCTTTGGCGGGAATATCATCGTGACAGAAGCATTGCGGCTCGGGAAAAGCTTATTGTCAACTACTTGCCACTCGTTAAGCTAGTAGCAGGGCGGATTGCTGTTAGTCTTCCTCAGCATGTGGATAAAGATGATTTAATTAGCAACGGCTTTTTGGGGCTTATGGAAGCGCTTGATCGTTATGATGTAGAGCGTGGAGTTAAGTTCGAAACTTATGCAGTAGTACGTATCAGGGGAGCTATTTTGGATTCTCTTAGGGCCCAGGACTGGGTTCCGGCCGCTATCAGGCAGAAAGCCCGGCAGTATGAACAAACTGTGGCCAAGCTTGAACATGAGCATGGTCGCTCTGTCAGTGATGAAGAAATCGCACTGGCGATGCAGACTACCACCAGCGAGCTATATATGCTTACAAAGCATTTAAATACAAGTACGCTTATTCCTCTTGAAGAATTTACCATAACAGAGACTGCTTCTGATAATATACCAAACCCCTCGGAACTCCTTGAAAAAGAAGAAGTCAAGGCTACATTGGCTAAAAGTATTGAGAAATTACCGGAAAAGGAACGTTTAGTTGTTAGCCTTTACTATTATGATGAGCTAACACTAAAAGAAATAAGTTTAATCATGAAATTGTCTGAAGCGCGTATTTCGCAACTTCATACTAAAGCCATCTTTAGGCTGCGCGGTGCGCTGTCAAGACTAAAAACAAGTCTTGTCAATAGTTAATTCATATATCGCTTAGGGAATAGGGGTGGGGATGTATATGAGTGACGATAAAGGCTCTTTAGAAATGGTAGAGGATGATATTAAGCTTATACGAACGATGAAAGAAGCTTTAGACATTCCGGAAAAGATTGCCGACAAGCCGGAAGAAGTAATGCCTGACATTCGCATTTTAGTAGCCCGCGATCGGATGAAGGCGACACTTCAGGTTATTACACCGAAAGGGTTCCGCCCGATGGCTGCTGATGAGGTCGTGAGCAAGATTAAGGAGGCCGGCATCGTTTATGGCATCGATAACACCGCAATCGAAACAGCTATTTCTGAAGCCGGCAATGCTGTAGTTTGTGCTTCAGGCTTGTGGCCTATTGATGGGGATAACGCTTATATCATCTTTCGTATTGATTTAGGGAGTAAAGGGCGGCCTGCTGAGTTGGACGGTGGCCGTGTTGACTTCAAAAACCTCAATATGTATACTACTGTCTATAAAGATGAGTTGCTGGCTGAAAAGATACCTGCCACTCAGGGGACGCCGGGAATTGATATTGCCGGCAATCAAGTGGGGGCTAAGACGGGCAAAGATGTCGCGTTACCTATGGGGAAAAACGTGTATTCTGTTGATTCATTGAAAATCCATGCACTGCAGGCTGGCCGGATGATTATCATTAATGGCAAGATAAATATCGTACCAGTCATTGAAGTTAAGCGTGATGTTGATTTTTCTACAGGCAATATTGAGTTTGCCGGTAACGTAGTTGTGCAGGGATCTGTTCAAGCCGGCTTTACGGTCAAGGCTGAAGGTAATGTCGAGATTGCTGGCAATGTCAGCGGTGGTATTGTGGAAGGGAAAAATATCATTGTTCGCCTGGGTATTCAGGGAATGAACCGTGGGTATATAAAAGCAAGCGAAAATGTAGTCGCAAGGTATATTGAAAATGCCACAGTATACGCCGGTAACGATATTGTTGTCAGTGACGTCATTTTACATAGTAAAATAAATGCCGTTAAACGCGTAATCATCGAAGAGCGTCGTGGGCTGATTGTTGGTGGACGGATATCGGCCGGTGAAGAAATCCGGGCAAAAACTGTTGGTACGGCTTCGGCGACGAATACTTGCATTGAAGTCGGTGTAAATCCTCAGTTGCGTGAAGAGTATCAGGACTTGCGTAAGCAGGTGCGCAAGCTTGAAACAACTCTTGATCGGGCGAAAAAGGCGCTTACGGTGTTAAAGGCTGCCGACCGGGACTCGTTATCTGCCGAGAAACGTGAAGTATTGCTTAAACTCACCAAAACGCAATTTCATCTGATTGGACAAATTAAAATCATGAGCAACAGAATTGTTGAAATTGAACTGGCCTTGGAGGCAATGCGTTGTGGGCGGATAAAAGTATCAGATACGGTCTACCCAGGAGTAAAAGTAGTAGTAGGGACGTTGGTAAAGCCGCTCAGGGATATTGTCAAATCTTCCTGTTTTTATACTGAAGAGGGAGAATTTATAATAGGCTCCTTAAAATAGCAATAAAACCTACCCCATCAGCCTAAATTTTTAATTAGGTGGTGAGATGATGAGCATTAGATCAATTGATATGCAAGTGATGATTCCACATGCAACAGATGCACAAAAGCAACAGAGCAATATGACCCAGCAAAGTACGGTGCAGCAACAGCAGTTTGCTGAAGAGCTGCAGAAGGAAAACGAACTTCGGCAAAAACAAGTGCAAAATCTGATGAAAAGCCAAGGCAGTAAAGTAGAGCATGACAAGACCCAAGACAAAAATAATAGACAGCAGACCAACAGTCATTTCCGGCAAAAGTCGACACCAAGCCAGCAAGATACATCTGAACAAGAAAAGACAGAAAATGTTGTTAGCGGTCAAGATCCTGTACTTGGGCATACTATTGATATAAAAACATAACTCACGGGGGTGCGCCTTTGTTTACCGGTGTTATAATTTCTATTCTTGCCGTATTGCTAATCATTTTTTTTCTTGTGTATAAAAAGCAAATGATTAATAAGATGTTTTCATTAAACGTGTCAGCTCCAGCCAATGAGTTTACCCAACAACTTGAGCAGACGGCAGATTTAATTATTAAGCGGCTTGAAAACGAGGCCGTACAGCTTGAGTTATTATTGGAAGAGGCTGAGACCAAAATTGTCATGCTTAACCGTCAAATTGAGCATGCCAATAAAATTATCGCACAACTAAGTGAACTGCAGGCTGATAGCAGACCGGTAGATAAGGAGCCTGTTAATATCGAAAAGCACCGGCTCATTATCGCTATGGCAGAGCAAGGCTACAGTGTAACAGAGATGGCTAAATTGGCCGGTGTAGGTAAAGGTGAGATTATGCTGCTGTTACAGTTGAATAAAAAATAA